>SXGQ01522738.1_pt1 | contig 53050 bp, 44 predicted proteins | sample 3178371 | NCBI WGS metagenome assembly SXGQ01 (sample SAMN11356859, study PRJNA531348) | freshwater metagenome | isolation source: freshwater sample F1-20 | place: China: Fuxian Lake, Yuxi | collected 2017-12-25 | reverse complement strand
TGCTTAAGAGATCAATGAACTTAAAATCACATATGAATTCAAGATATATAACTGAAATAGCTCAAATGAGATTAAAGCCCGGAGTTAGAGTTCACTTAAGAGCTGGTTATGGAGCCAATCCAAACTCATTGCAAACTGTTTTCAATGGTGTTATAGCAGAAGTAGATCATGGAGAAATTATAACTGTTATCGCACAATCAGATGCAGTGGAATTAAGCCCTATTATTAATAGCACAAAGAAAAAAGGCGATAGCGGAAAGATAGATGGTGGTATAAATACTGGTCTTTGGATGTCAGAACCAAGAGACTTGATGATAAGACTTCTTTCAATGGGAGCGTCTAGAATGAGGGAAGCGTTTGCTCACGCAACTCGTGGCGCTGTATTTTCTGAAAACAAATTTGGTATCAGACATTTTGGCTCAATACTTTATAAACCTCTTACTTCTCAGGAAGAGGCAAAAAGCTCCATGTATAGACAGAGCGTTATCAACGCATTTAATGCTGTTGGAAAAAATCCAATTACTGGGACTTTTGGACTCGCAACTAATTCAGCAGCTAATTTAATAACTGGTGGAATTGGTTTGGCGATTCCTGGTGTACCAAATTCTGGCATAGAAAGCTTTGGAGGTTCAGTAAGAACTCCAATAGTTGGAGCAATGCAGACACTTTGGGGCAATTTTTCTACTCAAAGAGATTTAGAAATATTTAAAAGAAATATTTATCCGGGTAACGGCATAGGCGTTGCTCAATTTTTGGGTGGAGATCTTGATGATGGCTGGGCCACGATGGCTAGCATTGATATAGCGCAAATAGATAAAGATAAATTTGGGTATGCAGACAGACTATCGAATAGATCTTGGTCTGGCTTAATTGAGCAATCTCAAAACATGAGCAATGTTGAAGCTAATCAAGTTCTTGAACAAGGTACTGCAGGAAATAAGTTGATTGACTCCAGCCGTGCAGTTGGAACAAGCCAAATTCTTGGTGGCGCATTTGCGGTTGGAGCTACAGCAGCAACTGCTGTTTTCGGCACTCCGTTTAGTGCAGCTTTTGTAGGGTCTACACTTTTGCGTGGGATGCAAGGGCGTGGAGCAACAAGCGTTATGAAAACTTTAGGTCTTGTTTCTGATCTTGATGACGATGTTTATGATGAAGTATCTTTTAGAGCACAAACTTACATGAGATCAGTCTGGGATATGTTTCAGTTGTGCGCAAAACTTTTACCAAACTATATTGTTGCAGTTAGACCATTTGAAGAAAGATCTACTATTTTTTATGGAAAGCCACACTGGCTTTATACTTCAGGGGTATTTCCTATATCAACAGGTTTTCCAAACGAAGAACAAGCTTCATTGGAACGAGTTACTACCCCTAGTTATATAGATCCAGATGATTCACTACAATCAATTTTAGATACAGTCAATAAAGAGATGTCACCCATGTCAGACGCACTTGCCGCTTCTCAGGCTGGCGAAAGCTCTTTGTCGGAAGAGCTAGCTTCATTTTCAAAAGATATGATATCATTTAGTGGCATATTTCAAGCTGGTCAAGCATTGCGTGGCAAAGTAATTGATTTTAATGATGGAAATCGAAGTTCTTATCAAATTCTTAATAATGTAGTTTCTAAACTTCCAGTTAATAAAGGAAAAGTACAAGTTGGTTTTCATTTACCTTTTGGTTCTACTGGATATACTGCTCCAATTGAAATGGACAAACATAAACAAATTAATCAACTGCCAATAAGATTTAGATATCCATTTTTCACAGATAGAACATCTGGCATACTTCCTTCTTTAGACTTTGACAAAATTGTTAGAGGAAATACTGAAGATGATTTTAAAAAAAGTATAAATAATATTGTTGGAGTTTCATTAATTGATAAAAGTTTAATTTCTAAAGAAAAGGATTCAGAATCAACTGCGTTAATTACTGATAAAAATGGAGAAAAAACTTTAGATTTTAATTTCAACTTTGCATCAAAGTTACCATTCCTAGGAATAGATGAATTACTAACAGGAACCGCAGCGTTTGACCCTTCTGGAATATATGATCCAGAGGGAAACCTTGGTCAAATAAATGCCAGTCTTACAGTGTCAATGCCATTTCCAATAGCAACTGAAAGATTAAGTGAATTTATAAGCAAATATGAAGAATACTTTGACGATCTTGATCCAATATATAATGTTAATGAAAAAATTTCTGCTTCTAATCAACATAATCTAAAATTAGATTTTACCGAATGGGGCATGCCAGAAACGGCTGAAGATGAACAATTTTATATCGCTATGAGATGGCCTTATAAGCAACAAGCCGATTTTTTCGGCAGCAATAGTGTATACATCAACAGAAGGCAAGAAGCACAAAAACAATTTTTAAAAATGTACAACTTTAATGAAGAGGATTTAGTTGGTACTGTAGCAGATTACAAAAAAAGAAAAGTATTAGTATATAATGAAGAAAAAAATACTGCGGTAGTTTGCAAACCGGCCTACTTTCTTTGGAGCGAAACTGAAGCTAGCGGAGAAGGGAGTAATAGAATTGATGCAATAGTATCTCCGGACGCAGCATATTTTTTAGGTTTGCTCATTAATGATAATGGACAAATTCTTTCGCCACTAGAAAATATTAAAAGTGTTAACGCACAAAGCGCCAGCGGAGGAGGAACCGCAACAACCGGAGGTCAATGGGCAGCACTTGGCATGGCTGAGCAAGAACTTTCAGAATGTAGATTTACCTTTGTTCCAGACACAACTCCTGTTGGGGTTGTGACAAGTTCTTACAATTCAGCAAATCGATTTAAGTATGAAGAAAAAAGTTTTATTTCTGATGATAATTTTTTAATTGGTTTTGGGGCGTTTAAAGCTAAAGATGGCACTCCAATTGCAGACATAGCTAATAGTGGTTTTCTTCCAGCTACAGTGTACGATTCAATTAATGCTGGACATCCTTCGCTGAGAACTAATAATCATTCTGGAATAATAGCAAAATCTTATACATTTGATCAAATTTTAGAATTAAAAAATGCAAAAGATTGGCAAAAAGAATGGAGCGCTGGTGGTAATTACGTAGATTACTTTGAAAAAATAAGAGACAACGATAATCTTGACGCTTTATCGCAAGATAAACTTTTTGAAGAAATTAAAAAAGATAGAGAATCTTCAGTAAACGACAAATTTGCTTCAGTCTGGGATCCACTAGATGCAGTAAGCATAACTGCTAGAGGATTTTATGATGAAAAATTTGATAGCACGGTTAAAGTTATTGCAGGCAATGGAAGAAAAGTTAACGAAGCACAACAAATTTGGGATCAATTTAGATATGGGTATCATACATATGAATCTGTAAAAAATATTTTTCAACAAGTTTACAACCTTGACCCAGATGACGATAATCCTTCATCAGATTTAATCTTTAACCTTATAACAGGTAAAACTGATTTTGCACTAGAAGAATTTGGAGCAGATGCAAGAAGTTCTGAATTTACAACCCTGCTAGGAGCAGATTGGGTCAACAGCAGTTCTTCTCATCCTTCGTCTAATCGACAATCTGCTATAACTACAGCAGTAAGCGAGTACATTGATGGTGGATTTGAAGGAAGAGATGAACAAAATAATCCAATTATAAATAAAGATAAAGGAATTTTAGATGCATATAACGCACTTATATATAATAAAGCTCAAGGAATAAGAAGATTAGTTACTAATCATTTTGAAATATATGAATATAGCACAACCGAAAATAACGCTGAAGATACAACTGGAAAAGAATTATCTGAAACTGAAGTTGAAAGTGTAAATGTTTTTGAAAAAATTAAAGATAATATACAAAAAATTACAGAAGCTAAAACATCAGCTGATAAAGCAACTCTAGCTTTGTCTAGCATAAGTAGTCCAAAACAATTGTTTTTACTTCTTGTAGGTCTTTTTAGGCAGCAAATGTGGTCTGATCCGTACGCTAGAGCTTGGCTTGTATTAAGGCCAGATAAAAAAAGGTATAGCGCTACTGGCGTAGGAATTGCTTTTAGTGTAATTCAACCAGCCGGATTTTTAACTGATCAATTTGGAAACGATAATGATCAATGGAGTTTTAGGCCAGTAGATAAAATCTTTCATGCATATATAGATTTTAATGCGGACTATACTTCAAGCACTCAAGCTTTTGTAAAGTTACTTCAAAAAAATGCAAAAGAAGGAAATAACGCTGGCAATTGGGTAACTGGAATTTTAGAAGATGCAGATAGTTTTTGGGATAGAAATATAGGTCCTATCTTTACGGCATTCGATGCTGCGTTAGGCAATCTTCTAAACATGTTTAGAATGTCAATGGCTCAAATGGGTTACGGATTAAAAGAATTAGAAAACTTTACTAAACAAGCAAACATTTTGAATAAAGCTTACAATGATTCAATCTATTATTCGCTTGGCAGACCGGGCACATTGCTTAGAGCCGTAGATAATCCTTTCACCAGAGAGTATGGAGAGCCAGTAGTAGAAGTTAGAGAACCATTTCAAAGAATGCACTATCTCAGTTCCTTTACTCATATATTAGCAAATAACATAAAAGAAAATGGAAAAGTAGCTACTCAAATTACAGCTGTTTCTGATGGAAAATTTCCCGTAACAGTGTCTTTAGATAAATCCGCTCCTCCAGATAAGCAAGTAGAAAAAACTGTAGAAACAGGAATTTATTTTGATAACATAAAAGGTGAAGGCGTATTTGGAATAGCGCATTTTGTTTTTAATCCGCTCGAAACAGTTAGGGGAATAGCAAAACATGCTCAAGGAGAACCAGATGAGCTGACCGCAAGAAGAATAGCTTTGTCTCACTTAAAAGAATCATTGAAAGATATTTATGGCGGAGAAATCATAGTCATAGGCAATGCGGACATAAGACCTTTTGATTTAGTTTATCTTGCAGATGTTTATGAAAGAATGTATGGAATATTTGAAGTAGAGCAAGTAGTGCATCATTTCACTCCTGAAACCGGATTTGTCACAAGCATAACTCCAAATGCTTTTGTTACGATTAATGATCCAGCTAGATGGTTTATGTCATCTTGGTGTGCGTCACATTTTAGTATGCAAAATTTAAGAAATGACGCCAAACTATTATTGTTAAATAAATCTAATAATAGTAGACTTACAATTAATGGAGATGTTTCAATTGATAATTTATCAGACATGTTAAAGGATCAAATGCTTGGAGGCATGCAATACACTCATGGACACACAGCATTGCTAAGAGATATTCAAGCAAATCAATTAGCTGATGATCTTCCGGATACAGCAGACAAAATGAAACAACTTATAAAAGCTAGCACTGGTAGACAGGATGGTAGCGCAGGAGCAGCTATATTTGCTGGTCTAGTAATGCCGGTAGTAACTGCTGGAGCTACTGCTGCAGCTTTTGTTGGCGGAGGCCCATTGGCGGGTGCTGCAGTGGCAGCAGGCCTTACACTGGCTACAGACGCTGCCTGGGGCGCTTGGAAATGGGTAAGAGAAAATGTTCTTGATCAACACGGATGCTATATACAATACCTTTCAAAAAATGGACAACCTATGGATTCTGGTTTGTCAAATTTTCAAGGAATGGTTGTAGGCAAATATCATTCAAAAAGACTTCTTCCAGGGCTAATGGGTGTTAGAAGCAAGGTTAAAACATCGGATGGACACGCTTTTATTAGAAGTGATGATTTGCTATCAAGCATGGGGTGGAAAGAAAAGGAAATATCTGCTTTAGTAAGACATATAAGTTTAGAAAATGCAATAGTTCATTCTGAAATTTTAAAATATTCTGGACTTGGTCCAGAAAAAACTGGACTTAATGAATTTTTTAAAGCAATTGTGAGATTAGTTCACGTTAAGGACGGAGATACGGTCGAAGTCTATGACATTTTAACTAATCAAACATACACGGTTAGATTTGAAGGTGTTCAAACAGCAGAACTTGACAAAAACAATGTTTCGTCTACTACTAATACAGCAATTATTAATCCAAACTCTCCTGCTTCTAAAGCATTACACTATACAAAAGATGCTCTTGAGGGAAAATTATTTGTTTTAAGAATTAGTCCAAGTAATCCAACTTTGGTTTTAACGTCAGATGATTTTGAGGCTGGATCATTAAATAATAATCCAGAAAATTATTTTGTTGCGTATACAAGTAATAAACAACAAAAATATGACGACAGATATATGGCTAGTTTATTTTATAAAACTGATAAAGAAGTATATGATTCAATTTATTTAAAGATTAGAAACATATTTTTGCAAATTCCAGAGTCTACTTCTAATACAATAAATTATGTAAAAGAAAAAGTAAAAGAATCTATTAATCCACAATCGGTTATTTATTCTAGATTTGATATACTTTATGAAGCAATTTTAAACGAACAATCAATTTATACACTGTCTCCTCCAATATATAGTTCAGTGCCAGAAAATGGTTACATTCATTTCGAACTGCTTGGAAACAGTGACCCTTTAGGCAATCTAACAAATATAGAAAAAAAGACATTTGATGCCCTTATGGGCCTAATGATTTTGTTTAGGATTTACGAAAAAGCATCAGAATGGCCAATGGCAGATTGGAATGAGTACTATGCAGATGGTAGTCCAATAACTTTGAATTGGGAGCTTGTCACCGTAGGGTTAGCCTCAGTTTACACCAAAGGCTTGTTAGCAATTAAGGGTCCAGCTTTGGTTTCCCCAGAAGATAGCACGCCAATAGGAAGAGAGATAAGAGGATAAAATATTATGGCAGATTTTGAATTTGATTCATCAGACTTGACAAGCACCAAAAGCATAGTAGAAAAAGTTGGTTCACAATATTACCCTAACGGGGAGGTAGTGCTCAAGAATACTACAATGTCAAGAACACCCATGCAAGATAGATCATTAAGAAGCGCAGATCCGTCAAAAATACTTCAGGGTGATGGACTATTTAGAAATCCAGCTTTTGCTACAGCAGCTTACGCCCAATCAACTCAATCTGCTCTTCATGGTATTCTAGCAGCGCAATCAGATATAGATGATGAGATAAAAATAGCTGATCCAAATGATCCAACAAACAGTAAATTTTTAACAGGAGCAGCAGCAAGATCAGAGATAATGAAAAATTCTATTATTTCAACTGGTAATGCGCCTAGTGGATTTGAAGCAACACTAAGAGCAATGAATAATTCAGTGGTTAATTCTGCAACGCTAAACACAAGCACAAGTGGCGTAGTGGGAAATGAGTATGGTAGCTCATACACTCACAGCACAAGTGGCTATGCATTGGCTGCAGATGCAGAGTCATATAACGCAGGATCAAGAGCAATAGCTTTAGAAGAATATTTAACAGATAAAGAAAAAGAAATATATAAATTAAAAACTTCAGAATTAAATAATAAAGTTAATTTTGATTCTAGTAATATAACCTCATTTGAAATTAATTTTGACAATAATGGTAGTCAGAATTTAACAACTCTTGGTTTTGAATTAAAGCAAGGTGGAACTTATTTTGGAGGAAATAATGGTGCGCCCATTGCGGTTCCAAAACAATATATAGGTTCACGGAAAAAAAATATGTTATGTTTCCGCTGCTTTAATAGAACTACTTTTGCAAATGACAAATACGTTATGCATAAAAGGTGGTCAAGGCACTTTTAGGCAAATTGTCGGATCTAATTTTGGACTTTTAACTGAAGAAAATAATAGTGTTTCAGATCATTCTTTTGGTAGAGGATTTGATATAGATGCAATAGGCGACACTGTTAATACTAAAATTAATTTAGTAACAAATTTAGATTCTTATCGAAGAGCATTAGACATGTTTTTGTCAACACTTCAAAAACTTCCAAGAGAGTTACATCCAGACTTGATTATTGTTCACGATCAACTTGCAAGTGAATTTGGAATTTTGGAAAGAGGATTAGAAGACGCAAACGCTGCATTTAGAACTAAATACAAAGGTCTTTCTCCATACATAAATTTTGCTTGCGATTCAAGCCACAGAAATCATATTCATATAAGTTTTAGTCCACAAAGAGCAGGATGTTTTTTGACTCCAGCTATGGCAGATTCAATGGGGCAAATAAAATCTACTGTTTCTAGCTTAAGTGTAGATGTTAATTTTGATAAATTTAAAAGTAGTTATTTTGATCAACCAAATCAATCTTTGACTCCTGATGAAGTATACAATTTATTGTTGTCAACAGGCATATATACTGCAGAAGTATCTGCCATATTTGTTGGCATAGCGGAAAGAGAGTCTCAATTTAAACCATATGCTTTAAATCCAAATAGAAGAACTAAAGATTTTTCATTTGGTTTATTTCAAACAAATTTACTTCCAGCAGCTAATGGCACAAAAACTTTCTTTTTAAAATATCCAAACGATGACAATGTTCTTGGTCTTAAATTAGCATATGCAATTAATCCAGATTTAAGTGAAGGTGATTTAGCAAAAAAAGTTCAATACGAAGCAGATAGAACAACCGTAGATCAAAGAATTTTTATACCATTTAATCAAGCATACATGGTTGCAGTCACTAGTCAAGATAGAAAAGAATTGGATAAAAGATTAAAAAATAACAAACAATTTGATATTTATATGTTTTTTCCCTGGGGAGACTATAAAGGAACTTATGGTTTTATTAATAAAGTAAAATTTTCTACAATTGAATCAGTTTACTTAAACAGTGGTAAAAAAATAGAAGATTTAAAAAATTGGATTAGAAAAAATTTTAAAAATAATAAACCATTTCCATACATTGAAGATTGGATGAGTGGAACATACTATGAAGAAGAGGAATAGGACAAATAATTATGGCTATTAACTATCCAAAATTTGATAAAAAAATAACAGATCACATAGATGACGCTAAGTTTAAACAAATCAAAAATAGGCCAGCAACAATCATGGGCTATAACTCAGGTCAAAATACCGCAACAGTTATGATGGATGAAAAGTTTTCTAGTACAATTGGTAACATGCTTCCCAACGTGCCATGCCCTTTTATATACGGGATACAGAGTGTAGCTCCATCTCCTGGAACGCGCTGTTTGGTTGGTTTTAGGGACGAGCATGAAGAGGAACCGTATATCATGATGTACTTTAACGAAATTCATTCCTATAAAAACACAAGAAACACAGTTGTAGACACTGGTGTGCCAAAGTACATGGTTTAGTTATGATGCAAAACAACGAAGAGGAATCAAAAAAAACTAACCTTTTTAATGAAGGTATTGAATTAAAAAAAAGAAAAGAATTTTCCAATAGAGAAGTGGGCATAACTCACCCAGATCATAAGGGGTTTATAAGGATCACTGATTCGGGGGAAATAGAAATATTTGCTGCACCGGGAGTTGGCCTTATAATAAATCCAAATACAAGAAGTATTGCATTTGTTGCGGATTCAATTAAATTTTTTTGCAGAGATGATGATGGCTTGAGGTGGAATGATAAGTCATTTAATCCAGCTTCAGACGTTTACAATGAACCAGCGCTTTTAAAAACAAATGATTTTTTAAATAATCCAGCATATTATAGGTCTAGCTATTATTTAAACAATTTAAATCAATTTGAACAGAGCTCAAAACAAACCCCTATTACTATTATGGGTGAGTATGGTTTAGGGTTAAAGTCGGGCAGCGATGCTCCGTTGATGCCAGCGCCAAATAAACTGACGCTAGAGCAACTAACTTTAATTGACGCGTATTCCAAAACTCATACAGAATCAGAAGTTACTTTAGTCAAAGATTTGATGCTAAATGGATACTCATTTCAACAAGCTGTTGATAAAGTGTCAGATAACGATTTAATTAGTTCAGAAAGTTCAGAAAACTACCCTTGGATAAAAGACGGTTTGGAAAAGTAATGAGTGATTTTTATTTTGGATATGATGGAGATATTCAGCTGTCTGGCAATAAAGACATAGCCATGCAGCAAAATAGGGCTCAAAAAGACACGCAACAAATTTACCTAAGATTAATGACAGAGCCTAATGATTTTACAATTTATCCAAGATTGGGCTGTGACTTATCAATGCTTAGGGGCATGCCGCAAAGTTTAACAACAGGCGAAATAGGCAAAAGAATCATACGAGAAGCGTTAGAAAATGAGACTAAGGGCGGTATATTTAAAGGTAGATCCATATCAATAGATGCTGTACCCGTATCTCCAACATCAATAAGGTTTGATGTGCACATTGAGGATAATTCTTTAGAGCCAATTACTTTGTCCGTAACTCAAGATATATAAACAGGAGAAAAAATGCCAATAGTATATAGCAAAAGTAAAACAGAAATTTTAGGAAAGATGCTACTTTCTCTTGAAAAAAATGCAGGTATTACTGCGACTTATCCTGGTTCAATAGCAAGAGCTTTTGCCGAAGCTGTTGCAGTAGAGGTAGGAGATCTTTATGAGGCCTTAAAGTTTAGCGTTGATCAAACCTCAATAACCACAGCTTCTGGAAGATCTTTGGATTTAATAGGAGAACTTTATGGCGTTAAAAGAAAAGTAGTTTCTTCAGAAGTACAACAAGACAGAATGAGTTATAATATAGAATTTTACATTTCATCACTATCTTCAAGTGATATTGTAATACCTAAGGGTACGTTGATTTATAACGATGTTACAGAATTTGCGTCTAGGCAGTATCAGTATATGTTAGAAGATTCTATAACAATAATTGCAGGCACAAATAGGGTGTACGGAAGAATATCCCCTACTTTTACTGGCCAAGATTTTACCGCAGCAAAAAATACTTTAACTAAGCACAATTACACATCTATGGATGGGGTAATTGTATTTTGTAACAACACAAAAGAGATATACGCCATGCCAGGCATGGAGGGCGACGACTCTTATAGAAGAAGAATTAGTTTTTCAATTAAAGAAAAATCTTATGGCACAGCTGAATCTCTTAGACTTAATGCGCTAGCTATTGCTGGAGTCAGAGATGTAAGAATAAGAGAATCTTCATATGGCATGGGGTCTTGCGATGTTATTGTAGTGCCGGAAACACAGGCAATTAGTCCAGCTTTTGTTCAAAGTGTTTTTGATAATCTTGCGCCCAGAAAACCCGTAGGCATTAAACTTAACATAAGAATAGCAGAAAGAATCCCAATAAATGTAGCAGCGAGCATAGTGTTGCCACAAGGTCTTTCTTCCGCTGCTGTAATAGCACTTGAAAATCAAGCTTCACTTTTTATAAAAAGATATCTTAATTCTTTTACCGTAGGAGACTCAATGACTTTTACAGATATAGAATCTCAAATAAGAAGTTCTTCTGATTTTGTCAAATCAGTGAACCTTTTGAGCGTTACGATTAAGGGACAAGAAATATCTAAGGGAGTATTTACATTAAATTCAGAAAGAGAATACATGATTGCTGGTGTTGTATCTGTTTTTTCTGTTATAATGTCTTCTACAGGATATTAGAACCGAAAGAGTGGTACACATGTCAGACAAGCTTTTTCTTGTCACTAAAACTCATATTGTTAAATCAAAAAATATGAAGCACGCCAGAGGGCTTGTTGAGGGTGACGAAGAAACGCCAGGCTCAATAATGGCGGAGAATCTCTTTGCCAAAGAAGTTACAGAAGATCAAGCATCAATGTACTTTTCTACTGGACAAGATTCGTTTTATAACACATTTGATGAGATGGAAGAGGAGCAACAAAAACTTAACGATTCTGGTTTTGGTACTGAAGTAGGCGAATTAACGCAATCACTACAAACAGATCGCAATGTCGCTTCTTCGACCATAGATTTTTTAAGATCAGAAAACAAAAGACTTGCAAGAGCAGCTGATAAACACAAAAATGCAAAAGGTGAAGCAGTATCCGCCATATATGCTGCAGCTTATGATGCATTCGCAAATACAAATCTTGTTATTCCACAAAGAAAAGATGTTAAAAGAAGTGGTTCAGGAGACGCAGAAGTAGCAGTTGCGGTATTTGCAGATTGGCAGTTAGGTAAACTCACTCCAGATTATGATTCTGAAGTTTTAGCCGAGAGAATCGAGCTTTACACAGAAAAAATGTTAAAAATAGTTGAAGTTCAAAGAGCAGATCATCCAGTTGACACCCTGCATGTTTGGCTTTTAGGTGACATAGTAGAGGGAGAAGAAATATTTCCTGGTCAAAGTCACCTTATAGACTCTGGTCTTTATAGACAAGTCGGAGTAAACGGTCCTGAGATTTTAACTAAGTTTTTCGCTACTGCTTTACAGCACTTTGATCACATAAACGTGATGGGTGTCATAGGCAATCATGGTTCCGTGGGTGGAAGAAATAGAAAAATGTATGATCCAGAATCAAATATGGACAGACTTCTTTATAAGATTGTTAGTTTAATATTTAAAAATGAGCCAAGAATAACCTTTAACATCCCAGATGGGCGCGGAGAAAGACACTGGTATATTGTTGATAGAATTGGCTCATATGCAAGTCTCTTAATTCATGGAGACCAAATGCCGTCACCTAATACAGTTACCGCTTACTATAGAAAGGTAATGGGATGGAAAGATGGGGCTATCCCTGAAGAGTTTGAAGATGTATTTATGGGTCATTATCACCAGCAAGCAAAAATGACAATTGGTACTTCTACACTAAGAATTTCAGGCTCTCCAGAAAGCACTAACACTTACGCTCAAGAGTTTTTTAACTCAATGAGTAGACCTTCTCAACACCTAATGTTTGTCCATCCAAATCATGGAGTTACTTCAGAGTATTCAATTTGGCTTGATAACGATTAAATCAGGACAGGTAGATGAAAACTTATTTTTTAGCATTAAATAAAAATGACTTTAATATAAGCGGCTCTACTTGGACCTCTAATATATTTGATATTTATTCAAATAAGTATTATACCAACTACTCTACATTCAGGTCTCCTGGTGGAATTAATGAGCTAGGAGATTTTACTTTTGTAGGGACTAAAATATTAAGCAATGCGACCCCTACAATTGACGGCTCAGTTACTGTAACTAATTATGGAGAGATTAAATTAGACGAAGATTCTCGGTAGATTTGAGTATTTTGACAATAGTCAAGCTCAAAATGAGTACTCTGTTTTTAATTTTCAAGATGCATCGCCATATTTAATTTTAGGTGAGTCAGATTTTTTATATAGGTTTGTAGATACAACAAGCAGAGCTGACATTATTGGCTACAAACACGCTATCAACAACTTGCCAGGTTCTGAAGTTCCAAGTTTAGAAATAAAAATTTTAACTTCAGATAAAGAAAATGCTCAGATATCTGAGTGGGAACAAATAGCTTATGTTAATCAACAAACATCTTTACTCTTTAAAAGAGATGTAAAAAGATATCTTAAATTTGTAGTAAATTTTTTATCTTCCTCAGATTTAACTGAAGTTAATTTTTTACTTCTTGTTCAAGTTCAAATAGAAAATATTTTTAGTCCAATTATATCTGATCATACAAGAAGCATATTAAATAGATTTCCATCTTGGACAAAAACTTTTGCTGATTCCCTAGAAAGATCGACTCCCGAATTGGCTTTACCAGAATCAATAGCTGGTAAATTTATCAACGCTCTTATAGCAGATGATTTAGACAAAATAGATGAATTTATATCTAAAATAGAATTAGATTCTTTTATAAATTCTGCTAATGAAAACGAAATAGCATGGATGAATTTGTACACTCCTGTTTCTCCTGGTTTTGTTAAAGTAATTGCTGACGGTAGAGAGCTTGCAAGAGTTTCTACAATGAAAGAACTTTTAGAACATAGGATAACAGATAATGTATTTTTCTATAATTTTACAACTGGATCATTATATACAGTAAAACAGTTTAGAGATTTGTATGTTGACACCGTTGAGCAAAAACCAATGTTAATACAAACTTTAAATAGCTTTGATGAATTTGGTTTAAAGGTTGGACTTCAAAGGCTTTATTTAGAATCTAATACCAACTTTGCAAAAAGAATTCTTGATGTAGGAAAAAATCCGCCATCAATAAACGAACAGGGCCTTAAGTTAACCTTAAGAAGAGAGCTTGATATTTGGAAAGCAGTAGGAGCAACTCCGAATTCCGATTATCAAGGAGCTACTCCAGAGATAATAGAAATTTCAGACATGAACACAATGTCTAAATACTTTTCAAAAGAAGGAATACCAACAAATGAGTTTTATAATTTTGTTGATTATATAAACAATAATTATCCAAGTAATTTAGGTTACATTAAATGGGGAGAAGCCTATTGGGATTACGCTGGGAGAAGGGGTGAAGGAGTTTCTTCTATACCCCAAATAACAGACTCTGCCACACCAGGCGCATATGTTGATATTTATCAACCTGGAGTTGGAGATTTCGAAGACGCAAAATTAAAATTAAAAAAAGTTGATGATATAATAAAAAAAGCTAGTTTTGGTTTAAGGTTGCGCGGCATAAAATACGATAGTTATGAAAAAGCTTACGAACCAATATCTATTAAATACGATTCTTATCTTTCATATCTTGAAAATTATCATGACCATGGTGCAGCCACAGTTAATTATGATGTAATACTTAAATTAAATGCACATGCACAAATACCAAGCAATTCTGTTTATACAGCAAGATATAAAGATACTGTTAAAAATTTAAGTGGGTTAGATTCTTCTCCTGAATATATAGTTAGACCAATATTTAATAGTCTTGGTTTTACTACGGGAGATTCAATATATTACAACAGTGGTGGAACTCCCTATGTAAATACATTTGAACCTTCTGCAACTGAATCATATACCTTTAGTCAAATACCGTTATACTCTGTTAACGAAGCTACAATTAGCTTTATAGATAGCACTAATTATCTTGGCGCAACTGGCAATTACGGATCTGTTGGTTTTGTCGATTCAACTCCTTATAATTTAGCAAGCTCTACAAAAAAAACAATAGTAAAAACAGCAACACAAATAAATAATTCCTCTTACAATACAAATTTAAAAATTGGATCTAATATATACGACCCACTTAAAGCCAGAGTAAAAAACACCCCACTTATAAGGTCAAGTAATTTTGGATTGAATCTTAACAGTGACAATGACATAACAAAGAAAAAAACAATAATTTTTACTCCACAAGATATATTAAAAGACATTATTGTTCCAAATAATGTTACTCCACTTTATGTGCATTTAGACAATGTTGTAGAAGATTCGTATGATATAGATCATTCTTATGGCGATTACGCTGGATATGGTGGAGTTTCTTTTAATAGAGACACAGATCAAAGACATTTATTATCAGCAAGTCCAAACATTATTTTTAGTTTTATAAATCCAAATTTTTCTACTCCAAATCAAATGCCAAACTACTACGAAACAGTTGGTGCAACAGTCAACTATTACTTTAAAGATATAAAATTTCCCTATAACGCTACTCCGACATATCTTGCTATATCGTCTAAAGATAGCGCTCATTATCCATTTAATTCGCCAATATGGGAAAATTTCAGTGCTGATAGCAATTCAGATATAGAATTTTATTACAGCGATGAAAATGGGATTGTATCAAATAAACCAAAAGATAATTATGATGTAGATTATCCCTCCTTTACTGTCGGTGTTTTTTCTTTTTTAAGATCTGATTTTGGGTTAGGGCAGTACGCTTCAAGTGACAATCTAATTATTAAAAATATTGAAGTAATAAATCAAGACAGAGATGACATAGACGTTTACGCCATCTGGTACAACGATAGATTTAATATCTACAATGTTAATGAAGATTTAAAAACAAACTTTTCTAATGACGACGAAGAGGCAACGCCCTATGGAAGACTAAACTACTTAGATACTTTTAGTGATACTTATATTTTAAAAAATATTGTTATATATGTAACTACAGTAAGCGATAATACGAAACCATCTATAAATTCTGGTTGGTATTTTCAAGATCAAAAAGAAAGATATATTTACTCTGAACCACAAAAAGAAATTTATGTAAATCAACCAAATATAACACTATTAGGAGTAGCTAGACAGGGCGCTCCAGTTATTGTTTCAACTCAAGATGCAAATGGAAGCACTGTAAATTATACACAAGTTGCTTTTGCTAATGAAGCAAGTCCTGCGGTTTTTGATTACTATAATATTGAATATATAATTCCGACATACGAAAATTATATAGCGCTCGCTTACAAGGACTTATTTGATTTAACTATTGTAGATCAATTTACTGGAAAAACAATTCTAAAATCAGAAAATTATACTAGTAATATTTTAGATTACACCAGTTCATCCACGCCAATGTTTAATACAAATACAGAGTATAAAATTTCTTATAGAGTTAAAAATACTTTCAATATAGACAATGAGTATTATGATAATACAAGTAATTCCCATAGATCATTTATAAGACTTTTAAGCACTCCAAACTATTCATATAGAACAGTTGTTGAATATGAATCAGCCATTATTGATGATGGTTATCTAATTACCGAGTTAGATTTAAATCCATTACATTCTCCAATTGATGAAGGCTTTATATATTTGTCACATTCAACATATCCATTATCTGAAATAGAGTGTAAACTTTCTCCTAATCAAATTATTCAAGGATCAAAAGATTTTATGACCTTAAATGTCTTTACTAAAGACGTAAATCAAAATCCAAAACCTTGGACAGATGTTAAAATTTATGGGAATAATTTATTAATTGATTATAATGCTACAATTTCGGCAACCCCCATGGTATTTGAAACAGATAGCGACGGGTATTTGAGAACAATTATCGAGCATGCAGGGACAGCATCAGTAGCTCCTTTGACTAATTACGTTTATGTATCTGATAATACCAATAGCTTTTCCGCAACCGCTTCGTATATCGTTTTACCAAACAAAGACAATTCAAAAAAACTATCCGCAGAAGTTACAAAAAAAATTATAAATGCAGACGGAAACGAAAAACAATCCATCTACGGAAATGCTACGCCTAATGCCATAGTATATTGGAGAAAAGCGCGATCCTTATATGAAGCTTTAAATACATCTTATGAAAATAATTTTAATATTCCTGGTCAATATTTGGTTTCAGGTACACAAACTGCAGATCAAAATGGCAATTTTAAAATAGAGTCCTATATAGCTCAAGATGATGGTACGCCAGGGTACTGGTTTGTGGTGGTTGATAGCGAATTTAAACAGTCTCCCAGTGCAAATCCTGTTACTATAGCTGGAGACATAGTTTATTGGTATGAAAGATATGATGTAAATCAATCAAATTCATCTGAGCCAGTTTTAAATGCGGTAGCAGGTAGTGCCACACACTACTATCATTACCTAACAGATCCTGTCTTTAAAAAAGACCAATACACCGATAAGGTATATTACGAAGAAACAATCGAAAGTCCTTGGAACCTACCAAATTGGTACCCGATTAATAGGTATACTCAATATCAAATGGGTCTTCTTGGTTCAACTCCTTATTTTGTAGATTCATATAATAATTTAAGACCAGATTACGAAGAGGAATAAAGTGCAAAGTTTTTATAACAAAACCGATGACGACCTAGAGTACGCTGTAAAAAGGGGTCAAACCTTACCACAAAATGCAGTAAATTTACGGGTATTACTCAACAGATGTAGTAAGCCCTGAAAATAATCTTTCTGTAATTGATACTTCTTTCTTGATAAAAGAAAATTTTGGAGCTACTACCGCTACCTCTGATGATTTTGCAATGTATGCCGATGAATTTGGAGTTTTAAGATATGTTAAAACAAACTCTGATTTATTTCAAAGTAAACATTCTCCAATTGTAAAAAACTCAGAAGTATCAATTAGTAATTATTTAATTACAAACTCAAATACAAGCAATGATAATAACTATACAAATAAAATTGATGATTATGAAACAAAACGTTTTGCACACAGCTTTTATGTAAGTAGATATTTTACTATACTTCCCTCAAATGTGGCTTCATACAATGGGATAGGAAAATCATTAAAAATAATAGATCCAGATAAGTACAATATAAAAGTAATTGATTCATCTGGAAATCAATACATAGATGAATATGGGCAAAATAAATATGAAATTTTTATTGAAAAATATGAAAATAATTTATACACATTATCATTATCAGATTATTATAGAATAATAGTTGCATTGGATCAACCAGATCCAGTTAATTTACAATTAGTTTACGATAAATTTGAAAGAACAGAAGACGGAATTCCGTATAATCAATTTTTAAATTACAAAGAATACGTCAATTCAATGCCATTATACGCGTATGTAGTTGAGGAATCAGAAGTTATAGATCCATCTTCCATAGATAGAAAAATATATTCAACACAATTGTTTTCACATAAAGAAAACAAACTACTTAAAATTAGTAACAACGATGAAGGTTACAAGGTAGTAACTCCAATAAAAGCTATACAAGATCCAAGAACTTTTCAGAACTTTAACTATAGACTTTTAGCAAAAATAAATTATGATTTTAGTAAAGTAAAAGATATTTATCAAAACTCGGAAAGAGCTGTTTTAAACGTAGCAGTTTTATATTCTGGCTTGATAGACAATATGCACAACCCATATGTGTTTGCAAATTTAGAAGAATCTGTAATTAATCAACAAAATTTTTTATTTGAAAATCCATTAAAACCAGTTGGATCAAATAAAAATCAACGAGCTTATTGGGCACTTGATATAGAAACATTTATGGAAACTTATGCCACAAATCAATCTGTGGATGCATATGAATATGATTTTTTGGTTTGGACCCCTAATCAAACTATAACAGAAAATCAAAAAAGAGTTGTAGACTCTTTTCTTTCTAATGGTGTTTCGATATTTATCGATTGCTCAATGCTTGATCAAACATCATTGTCTTCTTCCGGATTGCAAAATTTTGATTATTCTTTAACTTCTATATCAAAAAATAGTGGTTACATAAATATAATAGAGGAATATGAAGAAGGAGATGACAATTTAAATGGTTGGGATTTAACAGAATATCAAGAATCATCTACCTACAAAAATCATAATATATTTGGAAGTAGATTAAATCTACTAAACAATTATTCGGTTAATCCAATTAGGGTTTTTAATGGAACCCCAGAATCTCAAGACGGTTCAGCAAAATCTATAGTTTCTTTAGTGGATGGTTCAAAACAGTACACGGCAATTTTGAAAGATAAATATAATGTAAACTCAGAATTTTCTTCTTTTGTTATTGTATCTTTGAATTCGTTTCTTACTTATATTAATGATAATTATGGCACAAGTGGACTAGGCGTTGCTGGATCCAATAGGGCAGCAACCAATTCTTTTCCTGTTGGTGTTCAGGGTGATCAAACGGCTTATCTGAGTGCAGCAGTTTTAGCTCCAAATAAGTTATTTTACAATGCGATAGCTGAATCAAATAGAAATAAAGTAAATAGTAGAACAAAATTTTCTAGCAATTCTACAATTGTTTGGAATATATCTCCGTGGAGAAACAGTTGGACTATTAATGGTCAAAGAAATGAAGATGGAAAAGTAACTGTTCTTTTTGAGGATGAAAAACAAATTTTTAAGTTTTCAGATAAACAAAAAACAGCAGCTCCTGGAACAATTGTTGCTCTTGCGTACAACCCAAAATTCTGCAGAGAATTAAACTCTTCTATAGGCAAAATGTTAATCAACGATTTTGAAGCAACATCTATTGAGCAGGATGCTTCATCGATGATCAACGCCGATTTTAGTAATGTAGATTTTTATATAGAGTGCACAAATGATAACGTTGAGTTTTTGGATTTTGAAAAAATTGACAATACTAATTATTTATTTGGAGAAACAAAAACATCTTATAATGTATTTAAATTAAATGATTTAGTAAAACCAGTTTTAGCTCAAAGCGACTTAAGCCTCAATGCTCACTCTAGAGTTATATCAAAAGAATTTAATATAAAATCTATTTATTATCCATACATAATACTAGACTACAACGATGCTATTAGCGGTTATCAGAGCACTAGTCAATCTGTCATAAAGACCCCAAAAGAATATTTGCCGGGAAGTCAATTTGTAAAAGATTATGATTTTGATTTTAAAACTCAAATATTTGTGACTCAAACAAAAACTAATAGATTTACATACAAAGTTTATTGGAACACTAGTTTTAGCACTCCTTTAGATGCGGAAGTCGGAAACATTAGTTACGTTTCTCAAAAAGAAATAGCTGGAAATATAGACGGAAATATTTCAACCACTGTTCAGCAAGCATTAAACGAAGATGGAATAGTTATAACAAATGTTAATTCTCCATTTAAAGGTTATAAATATCCAACAAATGTGTACTCTTTAACGGATATACAGTCTCTTAAGCCGGTAGAAAGATCTAGCCCAAGAAATAGTTTTCATTATACTTTTGACATTCCAAGATCAACAAGATGGGATGAGTATATGTTGGGCAAAAATGACGCAAGCAGCTCAACAACAAGCACGAATACTGTTACTTTTAAGGATGTTGTAAAGCAAATTCCAGGGCAATGGAACTTAGATCAAAGACCATCTGGCATTGAATCTGCAAGAATAAAAAATTATATTAGAGAATCTTTAAATACCTACGAAAAATTTTTTGCAGTAAAAAATAATATATATTGGTTTGCACCAACTTTAGCTGATCGTGGAAACAACATGTCCAACAAAGGTTCTGTTGAATCTCTTGGCCAAAAATGGGAAGTTTTTGAGAACTTTGGCACAAACGCATTAAACAATATCCCGGGCCCAACAAAGGAAGAAAGACTTGCTAGCATGAGGTCAGTGTACACACAAGACACTAGTCTGATTGTTTCGACTTTTGGAAGTTTTACAATACAAGAAAAATTTAATATGGCTTCAGAAAAAACTGGAAGAGATTTTTTTAAAGAACAATTAGAAAAATTTTTAAATTTGTATGAAATTTTTGAACCTGTTCTAAAAACAGAAGTTGTTAAAGAAGAAGTATCTACTAGTTCAAGTAATGAACTATCTAATTCTTATGTATATTACATACAATACACCTTAAAATTAAATGGCTATCCAGTAAATGTAAACGGCAAATACGGACCTGAAACAGCTACAGCAGTTACAAAATATCAAGTAGAAAAAAAATTAAATCAAAACAGAAACCCTGCTATTGTTGATTCTGAAACTAAATCAGTTATGGCTCTTTATTGGCTTAATCTATATAAGAATAATCCCACTAGATTTGAAACACTTAAAAAAGCAGCACCGGAGCAAGCTCAACCATATATAACCAATGCTCTTAAATATTCTGATATATCTGTTGTTTGCAATTTATCGTCTAACGATGAGTATAGAAGAATAAGTTATACTGGCATCCCTGGTCCAACTACCGTTCAAGATTTTATTGTTGTAGAAGTTCCACAAGTAAAAAATGATAAAAACATTTTATTCCCATGGCAAGAATTAGTTTCTGTCAACATAAGATCTGGTGGGTGGAATTTGGGTCTACAACAAATATTTTTATACGAACAAGATTTAGCAGCAACAATTCATGAAGTCCCACAATTTGGAAAAAATAATTCAATTAAAGCAGCGCCTCAGAATATTATACCCGTAGGGAAAACAATGACAGCTAACTCATTAGAATCAGTAGCGGTTGGCGATAAAAGAAACATCAAATATATCATGATTGAAGTTAGCGGAAATGCTTTAAACGATGGAGTTCATGGCCCATATGCTGAGGGATTTTCTATAAAAGATATTTCATTTACTATAAAAACTCCAGGCGTGCCGATTGCTGCAGTCAAAAAAGAAATTAGCAATATTGATTCAGTGCCTACAACAGCAATAGCAACTGGAACTATTTATGGAGAAACGGATTTAGACTCAGGAGATTATGGAGTTTTTAATTTAGGCACTATCGCCAAAGCTCTATCCTCAGCTTCTAGGTCGAAAGTTACATCAATAGTTTTAAATGATATATCTTTAGATGTAATTCCGATGACTGACGATGGCCCTTTGGTTGACGACGAAGGAAATTTGGTTAAAAAAAGTTTTTCTAAATCTTTTAATAGGACAATTTATTCAAGTACAGAAAATGAAATATATGATTCATATGAATGGCAAGAAGATGAATCTACCGTATCAGTTTCGGCATTTTCAGAAGGCTCATCTATAAATGAAGTTAATCCAACAATTAGTAGGGTTACAAAAATAGCTCCAACAGGTTCAACTAATTTAAGTGGTTCTGAAATTTCTTCTCAATTTGCGGTACTCGCCAATAGAGCGCCACAATATTTAATAACGACCACTAATGGAATAGAAGTTATTTCTGATGAAATATCAGAAGAATATTCAGTAGATAATTATTATCTAGCAGACGCTGATATCAGTGGATTAAATTCTAAACAAAATATAAAAATGTCTGTTAACGCTAAAGATGGAGTAGTTGTACTCACTAACAACTTAGGTCAGCCAGTTGGTTTACCTGATTATTCAAAATTTATTATGCCAAATACAGAAACATCATTTGGCAGCACTATACTTAAATGGGATTTAAAAGATAAAAATGGCGTACTAACTGCACCTCCTGATGGTTTACAGTGGGGTTTTTACAACATTAGAACAAAACAATTTTTAGGCATTAAGCTTTCATATCAATATTACTTGATTAATAAAAGGGATATTTTTATTGCAGTGCACGCTTATGATGCCGATAGAGATGTAACAACTTTGGAAAATATTATTGGAATAGACAATAGAGTGGGAACTCTTACAGAGTTTTCTTTTCCTGCAAAAAGTATATGTCCATTATACTCAGTTCGTGTAAGTAGTCGTCCAAAAATTTATATGTCTAATCCACCAAAAAATCTTTCAAAATTTGATCAATGGTTTGTCAATATAAGTAGGGGTAGATTTTATAAAAAAATAAATATTCCAATTAATTATCAATTTACAGATTGGAAAAAAAATTACAAAGGACAAGAACTGCGCTGCTTTTATGACACTACAAGAATTAGTATACCTTCTTCGCAGATATTTGGTTCTGGATACTATGATATTTATGATGAAAATCCAATTGTTTTGTCTGAAAATGAAATTCAATTACGCCACGGTTCGTTTGTCGTAGCACAAGAGCAAATTAATCTTTCTTCAATTAATCAAAAATACACAGATTCAAGCCCAATAAAAGCATGGGTTGAAATCTTTATACAAGATCAAGATGGGAAATTTCAGCAAGTTGCCGATCAGACAATTCAACAGTTTAATAAACACACGGGAATTATTGTTTTTTCTAAAGAAATAGTTCCTTCAAATTCTAAAAAAATAAAAGTTAATTATGTTGTTAAAAATCCAAATATAATGCTATATCACATAGACGGAGTTCAATTTCAAATTCCGTTAAATCCTTATCAAACGGATTATATTGTTGATCAAATGCATTTTTATCTTTATCCAAAAACCGTAGAACAGTTAGTCAATGGAGAATACGTAGAAGTATCGGAATATATTGAGCCGAATTCAATAATTAGTTGGCAGCCCTATAATTCTATTTTTAAAAGATCATACATGTATGATCCATTAGCCATTCACATTGGTAATGTTAAGGTGCAAAGCAATTACAATGCCGACAATATAAAATTAAATGATCTTAGAGTAAAAGGTGGAGGGTTATCTTCTACTGCCGTTATAGCAAAAGAATCTGAAAAAAATAAAAATATACTTTCATTTAACGATGTTAGATCTGGTAAGGGTAAGTTATATCCAAATGGCGGATATGTAATTATACAAATTCCTAAAGAAGTAAAAAATAATTTTAAAAATATAAATGATATATATGATATAGTTAGATCTAACCTTACTGCTGGAGTATCATTTGATATTCAAGATGTGGATGGAAATGATTGGAGAAACATATAATGCAGACGCAGCTTAGTGATTATATTTCTTCTTTTAGCAAACAAACACGAAAAACAATACAATCAGTTCTGTCAGAATCTAAATTAGAAAAAGCTGAAATAGGTAGGTTGATAAATAAAGTTTCTTCGTTTTCTTCGGCCTCCGATTATATCCCTTCACTAGTTTCAACGATGGCAACTATACAAAAAGGTCCTTTAATAGATCTATTTAGAGACATGGATTTAAGGGTTAAAACAAATTATGATATAGCAAAATCTTTATCAATGTTAAGAGCATCTATGAGCACTATCTTTTCTGGGGAAATACAAAAAATAGAAAAAGATATATCATATTTAGAGTCTTATATAAATAATTGGTCATTTTTGTCTGGAGAAAATGATCTTTATAACTTTAATTTTGTAGAAAATTTTGACAACTTATTAAATTCAAATGCGTATGATTCAAATCAATTTGTTTTTTCAGATAGAAACGGTTTGCCTTTTAACAGCTTTGAAAAAGCTTCTATAGATTCTACAGCTGGAGTTTTAAAATTTTCTTCTGAACAAGAAGAAAATTTGTTAGACATTGACACAGAAAATATTCAAACAGTAAATATTTATACTAATTTTGCAGACGAGTATGTGTCAAGTAGTACAAATATTTTAAATATATTTGACAACTCTTCTAATAATTCTTGGAACATGACAGTTAAATCTCCTTTTGTTATTAAAGAATCTATTTTTAATAGAGAACAATTTAAAGAATATGGCAAAAATGTTGCTTTCGACAATTCTGCTCAAGTTGCAATTGAGATCATTTTAAATACCTCAGTACCAATATCAAGAATAAGAATAAATCCAAACGTAACAAAAAGTTTGTACCTTATTCAAGCGATAGTCGATTCTGAAATATTCAGTAATTTAGAACAAACAACTTCAGAAGCTACTCAAAAAAACTCTTTACTTACTAATCCAATTTATGTTAATAAGACTGTTGATATAGATTTACCTTCAACAGCATTTGTTAAATCAATAATCTTATTCTTTGCCGAAAGTAATTACACTAGAACTAAATTAACTCCAGTTCAGTCAGAAGTTAATTTTAAGATGGTTAATCAAATTGTTAAAAAAATTCAAAAAGACAAGGCATCGAAACATGACACTTTGCAAGATTTAGTTATTAAATTTTTTATAAAAGACTACGCAAGAGATTATATTTTAAAAAATAAAAAACTATATAATTATGATTATACATATTATTATCCTACAGATATTTCTAAAAAAAGCGTTGGTGTTTTAAAAGAAATCAAAAACAATAAATATTATTCTGATATTGATTCATTTAATAAATTTAAAAATACAACTATATTATCAAATATAATATTTTCAATTATTTCTTATTCAATAGGCGCAAATGTTAGGGCTTCTATTAATAATGTTTATTTAGAATCAAATTTAAGAGACGCTCTTAAACCTGTAGAGTCCTTTTCTTCAGGCGGTTTAGTGCCTCTAGGTGATTCTAATAGAATAGCAAATAATATTCATTACTTAGAAGATTCTTTTTATTCAGTTGATCAAAAAAGTGTTATTGATATTCTTAATAATATAGAAGCAGAAAATCAATATGAATATATGTTTTCTTTAAAAAATATAAGTTTGTTTTTATTTAAAGAAAAAACTTTTGATTCTTTTGAGCCAAACACTTTGCCTGTTCAAAAAAGATCTGTTTATGTCAGCAAGAGACTTTCTCTAAATGGCCTACCTCTTAAAACAAAAATGATGGCAAACTATTTTAGCGAAATATCAAGAATTGAACTTGATCAAAGCAAGGATAAAACTTCGGTTGAATTTAGTATTTCTATAACGGATAATCCAACCAACGAAAGCGATTGGATTCCCATAATGCCTCATAATGATAATTTGATTAGATCTGAAATTTTATTTTTAAATTTTAAAGGAGAATCTTTTTTAAGGTTCTTGCCCAATTCCGAAACAATTTCTCTTTATGAAAATGGAATTAAAAAAGACTCAACAGATTTTACTTTAAATGGAAAAAATATTGTAGTATTAAAATATGATTCTTCACGAACTTATTTTGTTTCATATGTTCCTTCAAATTTAGATTTAGCAAAAGAAATTCCTTTATTTTCAAAATCATTAGCAAACCCCGTACTTGCTTCTGCAAGCACAGGCGCTTACAACGGTGAAAGATTTGAAAATACTGGTTTTGGAAATACAATTCAACTTGCAAATGATCCACATATAGATTACGGCAAGCTTATAAACGCTAAATATTCTTCAATAAACGGCACAATCACAACATCTAATAGTTCTTTTGGAAACTTTGATTACTCTTCTTATTCTCCCGTAAAAGTACTTTTAGATGATGGAAATTCAGCCTTAAATTTAACCAATTATGTTTTAGACAGCTCAGAAAAAGAGTCTTTTTATAACAGTGAAGTACTATTATTCGTGCATGTGGGGCGCAGCATTATATTTAATAAGCCGATTAATCAACCCTTTAGGGTGTTATATCACTACATTAGTGATATATTTAGATATAGAATAATTTTAAGAAATCTTGATTCAACAAAAGAAAATTACTCAATTGATAGACTACTTTTTAAATTTTCTATGGATCGTCAAGATAGTATTATTAATACTTTTGTTAAATATGAAAATAGATACAAAAACAGAATAATATAGGTAACATATGGCTCAACTATCTACAGACACGCTAGCATACTCGCAAATAATTGCTAGAGTACAACGTTTTATAAGTGAGTATATTTCAAAGAAAAACGTACCACCTGATGTTTTTAATGAAGAATATCAAAAAGTGCTATCAGAAATTCATGAAAAAATTGGTGGGACATCGTTTGATATAAAACTTTTTGAAAAATCAGAAATACCTAATTCCACGTTATTTAACGAAACTATATTGGCTATGTCTAAAGATTTAAACATTATGACAAATCAACTAGAGTCTTTGTCTGCAAACTATATAAATACTTTTAATATTTTTACAAATCAATTAGAGTCTGAAAAAAATTTTGTATCAAGAATTAGATCAAAAATAAATGTTTTAGAAATGTATTCACAAAATTCTGTCGCAGATGCATGGTATTTTGGAGATACTTTTAATGATCTTTCAAAAGTAGACGCTAGAAAAATTCAAACAGGACTTATACCAGATATATCTGACGGTTATGCAACTCTTGCTAAAACAACAAGTAAGCCAATTAAGGGAAGTATTCAAGTTGTAAATAGTAACTATAATGAAACAAGTTCTTCTGAGGTTCCTTTTGCTGGAGTTTCAAATGGCTTAAAGGGAAATCACTTTATCTTTTACAAAGATTTAAATGAGAGTAAATTTATTTACGAAAAAGATTCAAGTATATTAAGATCAACTGAATCGGCAATAGTTGACAATAGTCCAGCTACGTATTTTGAATATGAAGCAATTAATGTTTTGGCAGAAAATTTTACCGATAGACCAGAATACGAATTTCAATATTTTGACGGATCTAAATATATCAATTGGGGAAAATTTGATACAACAAAACCACTTAAATTAACTTTAGAATTTTCTTCGCAAAATAAAAGTGGTGAAAACATTAATTATATTTCTATTGTTCCATTTTTTGGTCATGACATACAATCAGCAAATTCCTCAATAAACAATGTAAAAGTTACTTCATTAAAATTGTATAATCAAAAGTTGAATAAAACTTATGAGTTGATTAATAGCGGTCCAGTTTATATTGCGTCTGATGTTTCTAAAAAAACTTTAAACAATTATAAAAACTTTTTTTACAATAAAGGCGTTTTTAGATTTGATGAACAGTTAATTAATAAAATTTATATAACTTTTGAACAAGATGAATTTAAAGACACAGTTATAAAACATGCGTATTGGACTCCGTACGAAATTAATTCAACAATAAAATGGAATAATCAAACTCACTTTCAACCAGACGCCGTACTTGGGTCAATATCTAAAAATATTGTTTGGGATAAACAGCTTTTGGTTCCAAATATTAACAGGCCTACTGATTTTAAGTCATCATCAGCTGACAGCAAACAGGTTCAATTAAGTTTTAACAGTCAAATACCTGGAGAAACAAAATATCAATTAAAAATTAATGTGGGGCAAAATTCATACTATTGGTACAAAACAGAAAGCAACCTTAATATAGATTTGTTTTCAACAAAAGAAAATTCAATTGGTTTTATATCACAAGACTTAGTAAATGCAACAAAACAAAGAATGATTGATGCAAAACTTCCCTCTACCTGCGTGCTAATTGATGCATCTAAATATAGTTCGGCCAGCAATCTTTTAATAAAAATGAAAGATATATCAATTGCTTCTAGCGTTGCGACCGTGACAGCATTTAGCAATCACAATCTTTTGGTAGGTGATAAAGTTTCAATAAAAGATAGATGGTCTACGATTGATATTTTTGGAATTTTTACGGTTACAGCAGTGCCAAGTGCAACTAAATTTAGCTTTTCTGTTGACTCGTCCCTTATTGCAACCTTGCCCTTAACTGATATAAGCGCGAACTATGGTCAATGCGTTAAAGTAATCGATTTGCCAACAGCAAGTAATATTTTTGTAGAAAAATATAATGAACAAATAAACAAAATTGATAAAGTTTCTTTGAATCTTAAAAGAAACTTTGAAGAACTTAAAGCAAAACGTGCAAGTATTGGCATAAGAGATATATCTTTTGGTAAAGAAACTTTTGAAGATTCAGCAGAAATAATTTCTAAACCATTTTTTGTTACTGGTAATTTGGATATAATTACTTTATACGCAGCTGATTTGATTCCTCAAAGTTTTAAAAATCAATCATATATTAAATATTTTATTAGTGTTGATGGTGGTATTCAATTTTTTCCAATACAGCCAATTGAAAGAAATTACACCGGTATACCGGAAGTTCTAGTATTTAATCAGAATCTTACAAAAGATAACTCTCTACCACAAATATCATACTTAAACAACGGAAAAGATCCCGGTGTGCCAAGTCAGATAAATTCAGTAATTGTAAAAATACAAATGAAAAAAGATAGAACAATAAATAATACACCAATAGTTTACTACTATAAGATTGGTGCTAGGTTTAGGTAAATATGTCAATAGAAAATATACAGAAAAAAAGATTTCTTGAAACAATATACAAAATATATTACTCTTTGGGATCTGAGCCATCTACTCAAGAGATTTCTTCAATATATGGCAGATACTTTTCTAGATTTCAACCAGGACAATCGCTTCCAATTCCTTACAATGATCTCAATGCCAGCTCTTATGTGGACATTGAAAAGCTAAATAGGATTATGGTTAGCACTGGTTTTAACTTAGATGTTTTATACGAAAATTATCATCAAGAAATAGATCAGTTGTATGATTTGATTTCTTCTTACAATTTTAAAATTGATAATCTAAAATCAAGAAGAGCAGAGTTGGAAAAATCGGTTGACGACGCTTTGTTTAGCATAAACAATACCAATGGCTACTTTTTTGCATTTACAGAAGCATTCAACAACACCAATACAACCGACTTAAGTAATTCTACTGTTGTTATAGACACTGTCTCAAGAAGAGCAACACTTCCAAGAGAAAACTCTAGTCTTTTTAATTATGTTGGAAATCTAATTAACAAAGTTTCTAATGCAACAGTAGACATATATTTTGACGGTCAAACAAAGTCTTCTCAAAATAATGTAAACATCTCTAATGCATTTGATGGATTAAACAATAGTGAATGGGGTATTAAATACGAATCTAAAAGCATAGGTGTCTGCACTGTTAAAATTACTATTCCAATCGCATTGAGCGGCGCAGACGTTGACGGAATATCTCTTGTTGAGGGTAGGATTAGTTCACAAAAACCTGTTGAAACAAGCTTGCTAGTAATTGATTCAATTGATAGATCTAAATCTTTGTTTTTTAGCAAGGATAGTTCTACTGATTATGATAATTTTTCTTTTACTTTTACAACAAAGAAAACATCTTTTATTGAACTTTATTTTACAAAAGTAGAACCAGATTACGCATCAAGTGCAAACGGTCAATCTACTTATACTTATGATTTTAGAATACAAGAACTTATCATAACCGCTCCTTATTATAGTTCGTCTGGCATTTATGTAAGCAAAGCTATCGGCCTGCCTAGCGATCAAAATCAAGATCTAGCAATTGATAAAATTACGTTTGATGCTGAACAGCAACTGCCTTCTGGGACTTCAATTAATTATTATATTGCGGTAGACAACGGTTCTGCAACAAGCATAAACTCTCTTAATTGGATTGCAATATCTTCATCTTTAGAAAAAAATGCATTTGCACCAAGCACTATAGACTTTAGGGGAACAAGATTAGTAAAATCAACCTTAAAAGAAACAACATCTACTTCAATTGACTCTACTTATGATAGTTCAATTAAAATTCCAAGAACAACAACTTACAACAATCCAATAAAAAATTATTTTTATGAAAACGATTTTTTATCAAGAGATTTTAATGTTTATAGATTGTGTAAATTTCCCAAAAATGCGGAACCATATGAGCCATACATATTGGAGGGAACATCTAGTAATCAAATTGAAGTTTTTTACTCTAATGGATCCGCATTAGATAGAAGTACTTGGCAAAGTATTCTATCTGGAGCAAGAACTGATATTTTGTACACAAAATCTTACAACACAATAAATCCATCTCAACAATTTTATGAAGCACAAAATGTTCCATTTGGTAGCATCTATATAACTACAAATATTTTTATGGAAAAACCAATTGTTGTTACAAAAAATTTCTTAAAATCACTTACAGCTCAATATTGGGATGTAAGCGTATTTTTAAATGGCGTTGAACTTTCTAGTGCTGGAATTTTATCTGCGGGGATATTGTCAGCGTCATTGACATGGAACTTTAACAAAGGACAAAATACGATATTAATTATAATAAATAAGTCTACAAATAATACGTCTGGAGTGCAAACTTCTTTCAATGGAGCCATATCTTTGATAGACAATCAATCGATTTCAGATCTTCCAAATGCTACCGTATATAGAAATTACTTATCAAATGTAAAAATAGAAGATTTACGAAATAAATATTCAAACTATGACAATGTGTTTTCTGTTATTGATTACGAAAACAATAAAGAAATAGTATATCGAAGAACTGAAGAAATAAAAGAAGGAAGTAATGTATACTATTACTCAAACAATCAAGACAAACCACAGTTTATAAGATTAAGAGCAGATTTTTTTAGAGGAGCAGATTCATATTCTGCCCCAAGTTTAAATTCTTTTACATTAAAGTTTCAACACTAGGTTTATCATGTCAATTTCATATTCAGAAAATAACAAAAGAGAAAACATATTTGAACCACTTTTAAACAGGCAACGCTTGGTATACAAGGGGCCAGTTCCTTCTTCTATTTTGAATTTGGCAAACGACCAATTGCTTATGGATATAAACAGACTTCATAAAAAGCTTGAAATTCTTGAAAGATTAATTGATCAATCTGCCAGCATGTCGAGAAATGATCTAAATCTAGCAACTCCGGACTACTATTTAAATGAGGATTTATTAATGACAATATATTCTCAGTATGTGTCGTATGACGAAAGTGCTCAGGAATACATAGTTGAGTCCAGTACACCACACTATCAAGAAAGTTTAAAATATAATAAACCACAACTTAACTCTTCTATTATTGTTAATTTAAACAACAAATTAAATAGCATAGAAGCAAAATTAAGAGGCGAAAACTAGGAGATTAAATGTCTGATTTTATTTATACACAAAAAGTTCCAGTACAATATCATGGCCCTATATCTAGCACTCAATTTAATGAGCGCATAGAGCAAAATTATGCTGATTTAGTCTACCTGTATAATAAGTATGGTGTTTTAGATAAAAAGATTACTGAAATTATAGAAAGAATAGTTAAAGAAAACATGTTTTTGTCTTCCGCTTTAAAAGATATTCAAGACAGAATAAAAAATATAGAAAGCATCAACACGAATCAACTGTCAATTCACTCAAAAGCTCAAATTGATTTATCGCCTTTTATATCTACAGCCAATGCCATATCGGCAGCCAATGCTTTGGAGTTTAATGATTATTATAATCACATGACCCTACCTGTTGTTTCTGGATCATCGCATTCAAAGATAAAATTTGTAAATTCAATTAAAGGTCAAATTATTCCAGACTTTTTAGAAACACGTATAGACTCTGGACTAGCTGGTGGAGATGGCACTGGTGCAATCATAGATACAACCCCAGTTCAATACGCTTTTCTTAATCAACCGGATAAAATTTGGAGAAGAAACGTTATTTTAACTCAACCAAATCCACTTGGCGTCAGCATGTATTTATACGTCAAAGTACCAACAGGATCTATTGGCAGCTCTTTGTCCAACTCAATATCACTAGCTCCATATCCAGCAAATGGCGTTGACATAGTTAGAATAGAATATACTCAAACCGCAAATCCAACAATGACCGATAAAGACGGTTACTTCAGCCTTAATGATGGTTTATATGATGGTGAATATGATTCAATAGGAAAAGTTCCACCAGGCGGTTGGTCCACAATAGGCTCAGATACCATAGTGAATTCAGGACCGTTAAAGTTTTATTTCGCCGATAAAGAAATTACTGCTGTAAGAATTCTTCTTAGACAAAGAAACTACATAAAAGAAAATAACGCCTATGTTTATACTTACGGCCTGTCTGATATAGACATAAGATATGATAAGTTTTTAAATGTTGGCAAAACGTTTATTAGATTTAACGCCCCTGCCGGTAACACTATAAATGCTATTTTAAATGTATCTCCAAAAATTTATAATGTTAGTCAATCTTTATTGTCTAGTTCTTTTAGTTATAGGGTGTTTTACCCAAATGGCGATAGCTATTCATTAAACAACCCTAATACCTCAAGCCACGTATATGTAGAGGTTACTTTAAATATGCTTGAAGATAGGGTTTCGCCAGTGCTTTCTGACCTAATAGTAGAAGTTGATTATAATCTCTAATTTAAGGTGAAAATCAATATTTGTTTTTACTATATAGATATATATTTTTAATAAGGAGATAAATAAATGGCTACTTTTTACGTAGGTCCTAGACCAGTTTTAAAAGGTCGTAACTCGAATGACATGGTTAACCCTTTTAAGGGCACCTCGGGCACATACTCGTTTTACCCCCTTTTTGCAAAAGGTCTTTTAGATGGAGGTCCAGATAATCATCACGTTCCAGGAACTGGCGACCATCCAGGTAACAGATTACTCTCACAACTTTTTACTGGATCGACCCTTTATGATGGCACAACTCCTTTGGCTGGAACTTTTCCAGATGGAAAAGCCACATATGACGGAGCAAGATACAGACCCTACGAATACAGGGGGCTAGAAGGAGCAAGGGCATTTTCATCTGGATACGGTCATGCTGCCGACAGGGTAAATGATTACTCGCTCTATAGCAATTACTTCTTCGACGGTGTTGCTTCTGCAGAAGTATTCGCCGGTTCTTATGGCCATGGTCCAAGAACTGAAGCGCAAGGTGCAGCAGCTTCTTTTGGTTTGTTTAGACCAACAGAATTTATTGGAGTAGCAAGCGCAAAAGTATTCCCCGATGGTTATGGTCAAGCTAATACATCTTCAGATTATGGTAGAAACAAGGTGCAAGAATACAAGGGTCTTACAGCTACAAGAGCTCTCTAAAGATCCGCACTAGATCGACCAGTCCTTAAAAGACCTGCTATAATTAGCGGGGCAAACAATTAAGATTCCCGCCCTCACGGGCGGGAATTTGATTATTGTCTTAAATTTATAAGTTTTGATATATATGAAAAGGACTAGACATGTCAATACAACTACTGGAGCAGTTTGTAAATAAAAACTCTCTTACAGTTGAATTAGCAGACAAGTATTTAACTATTTATTTAGGTGAATCTGATTGGCCAGAAAAGATATCGCAACTTTGGTCAGTTCAAAAAAAGAAACTGGGTGATGAAAAAGCAAAAGAATTTGTTAAGAAATCAGTTGCTTGCGCATGTCTTTCGCCAATTGTTAATAAATCTACTATTCCGGAAGAAAATCACGTTTTACTTTTTTGGGTAAGTGGTTGGCCACAATTTAACGAAAGAGATTGGCTGTCTTTATTTAAGGATACATTAAAGATAGATATACAAATAGAAAAAAATAGATCTTTAATTATTAAAGAAGGCATATTTGATCATATAGATATACCGCCGCTTACAAGACAGGCCTATAATTGGTTGTATGAAAAACTAGATAAAGAGTCATTTTCTAGTCACGATAAAAAAGAAGAGTCTGTGACAAAAATAAAAAATCTTATTAAGATTTATGGAGGTGCTGTTGTCTGTAACTTGTTTACTAACTATAGTCAAAATATAGAAAAAATTCTTAATTGGAGAAGTGGATATTTTGTAGAAAAAGAAATTCATAAAATATATTCTACGGAGCAAATTATAAAAATAAAAAAAACAGAAATTCAAAAAACTAATTCTAATTATATTAAAACTATTAAGTAACCAGGAGAAATAAATGTCAGAAGAAATTGAAAATGGTAATCCAGATCTATCGCCAATTGCCAACAAAATAGCTTCAATGTTTTCATTTAAGTTAAGTGATGATTTTGTAGCAAGTTACAAGCAAAAAACAGCACCATTTGGGTATAGAGACGCAGGAAACAATTCTGTAGGAGAGATAACTTTTCTTCGTACTTATTCTCGCTTAAAAGAAGATGGCACTAAAGAATCCTGGGCTGAAGTTTGCGAAAGAGTTGTTAACGGAATGTACTCTTTGCAAAAAGATCATTGTAAAAAAAGTAGACTTCCATGGAACGATGCAAAAGCTCAAGCTTCTGCAAAAGAAGCTTTTGATCGTTTGTTTAATTTAAAGTGGACACCACCAGGACGCGGTTTATGGGCTATGGGAACCAATATTGTTAACGTACAAAAAAATTCAGCTGCTCTTCAAAACTGCGCGTTTGTTTCTACTGCAGAAATGACAAAGTTAAACCCCTCAAAACCATTTTCATTTCTGATGGAAGCCTCAATGCTTGGTGTTGGAGTGGGCTTCGATGATAGAGGTGCAGATAAAGATTTTACTATTTACTCTCCCAATTTAAGTGATCCAAGCGATTCTGTATATACTGTACCGGACACAAGAGAGGGTTGGCACATTTCAACAGCGATGTTAATTGACTCATATTTAAAACCAGCACAAAACGAAGTGCACTTTGACTACTCTTTGATAAGACCAGCTGGTACTCCTATCAAAACATTTGGAGGCATTGCCGCCGGTCATCAACCGTTAGAGAAACTTCATAATCAAATTAGAAACATGTTTGCTCAAAGATCGGGAGAAAAACTTACTAGAAAAGACATTGCAGATATAGGAAACATCATTGGCGTTTGCGTAGTGTCAGGTAATGTTCGCCGTTCCGCTGAATTATTAATTGGTCGTATTGATGATGAAAATTTTTTAAATTTAAAGAATCCTGAAGTTTTTCCAGAACGTAATTCATATGATCCTAACGCTCCTGGATGGGGTTGGATGTCAAACAACTCTGTAGCAACAGAAGTCGGAAGTGATTTAAGTTCAATCGTAGAGGGAATTGCGCGCAATGGAGAACCAGGAGTTTTATGGATGGACATGAGTCGCCAATATGGTCGTTTGGCTGATCCGCCTAATAATAAGGATCATCGTGTTGCGGGCTATAATCCGTGCGCAGAACAATCTTTAGAGTCTTTTGAATGCTGCACTTTAGTTGAGACCTATTTAAATAGGCATGATAGCCTAGAGGATTATAAAAGAACATTAAAGTTTGCCTACCTTTATGCAAAAACAGTTACGCTTTTGCCAACGCATTGGGAAGAAACAAATGCAATTATGCAAAGAAATCGTCGTATCGGTACATCCATGTCGGGCGTGGCAAACTTTGCTGATCGAATTGGAGTTCCTGCTCTTCGAGAATGGATGGATGAAGGGTACAAGACTATACAAAGATATGACAACGTTTATTCTGAATGGTTAGGTATTCGTGAATCAATTAAAATGACAACAGTTAAGCCGTCGGGCACTGTTTCTATACTTGCTGGTGAATCGCCGGGCGTTCATTGGACTCCAGGTGGAAAATTTTTTAATAGAACTATTAGATTTTCAAATGATGACCCCATGCTTCCATTGTTTAGGATGGCAAATTATACTGTTGAGCCAGCTTCAGAATCTCCGGATACAACTTCAGTTGTTTATTTTCCAATTAAATCCAATGCAGCAAGAGCTGAGCGCGATGTAACAATCTTTGAAAAAATGTCGTTAGCTGCAATGGCTCAAAGATATTGGTCAGACAATTCGGTTTCTGTTACAATTTCTTTTAATAAAGACACTGAAGCAGAACATGTCGCCACAGTACTGCACATGTACGATGGCCAGTTAAAGACCGTGTCATTTTTACCAAGTGGCAATTCTACCTATCCACAAATGCCATATACTCAGATAACAGAAGACGAATATATAGCAGCGTCAAAATCTTTGTTTCCAATAGACTTTACTGGAGTTTATGCTGGCATGGCTTCAGATGCTATTGGAGAGCGCTATTGTACAACAGATTCTTGTGAAATTAAATATATAACAGAAAGCAACACCAATAGATAGATGATATAATGTGTTGTTATGACAACGAATAATGAAATATCAGTTCTTGACAAAGGTTACGTAAAACTAATCGATTATATGGGGAGTGATCTTTCAGTTGTAAATGCCGCTAGAGCTTCTTTTGCAAAAGAATCAAACAAATTTTCTCAAAACGATGCAAACTTGATAAGTTTTTTGGCTAGAGAAAATCACATGTCGCCCTTTAGGCACGCTTTTGTTACGCTTGAATTTAGTGCTCCTCTAATGGTTGCTAGACAGCACTGGAAATATGTTGTTGGGTCTGATCACACAATGGATTCATGGAATGAATCATCCAGAAGATACATAACGGAAGATCCAAAGTTTTATGTTCCCAACTCTACCGAATGGCGACTAGCTGCAGAAGATAAAAAACAGGGTTCTTCAGGCTTGGCTGGTCCATGGATTGGTTCTGTATTGTCAACTGAACTAAAGGCCTTAATAGATAAATGCGAATCACTATACAATATGGCCATTAAAGATGGTATAGCGCCTGAGCAAGCAAGATTGTTTTTGCCGGCTTATGGAATGTACTTATCCTACAGATGGTCATGCAGTTTGCAATCATTGGCATTATTTTTAAATCAAAGACTTTCTGAAGATTCTCAAGTTGAAATACAGGAGTACGCAAAAGCAGTTTATGAATTGGTTAAACCACTTTATCCCGTTTGCTTCTACGCTCTTTTAGGTAAATAATGGCTGCAGGAAAATTAAATTATATTGTTTTATACAAAAACTCTAGCCAGGTTTATGGTTCAGCATCTAAAAAAATAGCTCTAGAATCTGCTCCACCAGATGGATCTAAGCTGGAGGATAAAAGAGTGCTATTTGTTACCTACGAACCAGATAATGAACAAATATCAGTACATCAAGTGCCGCAAGAAGAAGTTTTAAAAGCAGAAATAAAAGAAAAAAAATCCAATGAGTAAAAAAATAAATCAAAGAAAAAAAATTAACATTAAACTACAGAACAATCAATCTTTTATGATAGAAGATTTAAGTATTTTTCTTCACATACAAAGAACATACGCCAATTTTTTGCGCGGAATATGTTCTGAAGAAGATAAAAATATTTATACAAAAATTGTTTCCGCAATTAATGATTCTATTGAAAATGTTTTTATTACTCCTGTCAATGGTGATCAAAATGAATAGTAAATTAAAAATTTTTATAGGTTCTCTTTTTGTTATTGGTTTTGTTATTGGAAAAATAAATTCTAAAAATTTTAAAAATAATAATTATACAGTTAAAAATAATATTAATATTGATCAATATATAAATAGATTAAGTGAATTTTTTATTGACGATTTAAGCACAGCTAAAAAAGATTTTCTAGAACTTCTCGACATGGGATTTAATCCAAACGATTGTTTTGAAATAACTATTGCAAAAAGCTTACTAGTATGATAGATCTCTGCATCGTTAACTATAATACTCAACCCATGCTTAAACGTATGTTGGATACGCTACATTCAGATTTAAATTACGTTGATAAAATGTGGAATCTTCATGTGTGTGATAATGGTTCAAAAGATTATTCTTGGGACTGGCTAGATAGCAATAAGGAAAAGTATTACATAGACGCTGGTTGGAAAAATGAAAACATTGGCTATTCAGCCGCCTGCAACTTAATGGCTTCTCAAACAAAAGCAGATATTATTTGTTTGCTAAACGCAGATGTTTGGCTTACAAGCGAGGACGTAGTCAAGGTGCAAAAATTATTTGATAACAATTTAGACACACACATTATTGGGCCAAAGCAAAGAAACGAACATGGTCAAATCACCCATGCAGGCATAATTGGCACCAACAAAGCCCCTAAGCATCGAGGTTGGAGCGTTTTAGATAAAGATGACGTTATGTTTAGGGATAGAGTAGAGTGTGTAACTATTTCTGGTTCTGCATACTTTATCAGAAGATCAGTATGGAATGCCTTAACGAATGATGAACAATACAAAAAAATGTACCCAGAAGCAATAGGGGCATTTCTTCCAACGCCACATTATTACGAAGAAACATGGTGTTCTTATTTTGCTCGTCATCGTGGGTATAAAGTAGTGTATGATGGTAGCGTGTCTATTGGGCATAGTTGGCATGCGTCTTCTCCAAAACCTGGAGAAGGCTACAGCCATGCTGATTCTCAATTTAAATTAAGTCAATCAATATTTCGCAAAGCATGCGATCAATTAGGAATAGAAAGAGATTAATATGTCAGATCAATTTAATGTTTACCTTTACAACGCAGAAGTAGTTAAGGTGGTCGATGGTGATACTTTTAAAATTAATATAGATTTGGGTTTTGAAGTTAATATAGGACCAAAGAGTGTAAGACTTTATGGTGTTAACACACCGGAAAGCCGAACTACAAATCTTGAAGAAAAAAAGATGGGACTTGCAGCAAAAGAATTTACTGATCAGTGGATTAAAAAAGCTAATAATAAAGTAAAGATTGAAACCATCTTAGATAAAAATGAAAAATATGGCAGAATTTTAGCTAAAGTATGGAACGAAGCTGGAGAATGTTTGAATACTGAAATTGTTAAAGCTGGATTAGCTAGAGAATATTTTGGTATAGGCGACAAAACTTTTCAAGAATTTAAGAAGTGATTAATGCAAACTAGAGTATTTTTATCTGGAGCTATAGAAGATGTTGAGTCTAACTTTAAGTATAGTTGGAGAGATCAAGCTACATCGCTTTTAGAGTACGGTGGATTTAAGGCTGTTAACCCAATGCATTACGCTTTGGAGGAGCAAGATTGTGAGCCAAAAGAAATAGTAGATAAAAATCTTTTTTTACAAAAAAGCTGTGACATATTGCTAGTAGAATACACTATATTAAATCGTGCTTATATCGGCACCGATTTTGAAATGACATGGGGGCATTTAAATAACCAGCCGATTGTTGTTTGGGCGCATGAAGATTTGCAGCATAGAATTTATCTTAAATTTCTTGCTACAAAAGTTGCCAACACACTAGAAGAAGCTGTAGAATATATATCTAATACATATCCATCAAAAAAATAACAAAAGGAAAATTAATGAAAGACAATAAATTTAATTATTTTGCAGTAGTTACGACTACGCTTGTAAAAGCAAAAAATAAACAAGATGCTGAAAGAACTAGTTTAGGTCGTCGAAATGGCGAAGTTCTGTTTAGATCAACAGATATTGAAAGAATTTCATCAGAACAAGCACATAAACAAATTAATCAATTATCGGCGTAGTTTTTAACTAGGGTTAGGTAAAACTAACCCTAGTTAATTTAGATTGGAACATACATGATTATCGCACAAATGGTTGGAAAAAACGAATCTTCAAGATCCTTAGTAACAGTTCTTGAAAGACTTAAAAGACAAGTAGACAAAATAGTTTTTACAGATGATTGTTCTACGGATAATACCGCAGAAATTGCTCGTGAATACGCAGAAGTTTACGTAAACAAAGAATCACTTTTTACAAAAAACGAAGGTGAATTAAGATCAGTCGCATGGAAAAACTTAGAAGAACACGCTTCTGAAGGTGATTGGATTATTGCAATTGATTGCGATGAAAAATTGTATAATGTAAAAGATATTAGTTCTGTTGATATTAAAAATGTTTTAGCTAAATCTCCGTATGATGTGGTTAATGTAAAGTTTTACCACATGTGGAATGAAAAACAATATAGAGTAGATAAACTTTGGGCCCCGAACAATAGTTCTAGAATTTTTAGATTTAAACTTGATGGAAAATTTTTAAATAAAAAATTAGCCTGTGGCTCTGAACCAACTTACGTTATGCACGACATTCAAAGAAGAAACTATTGGGTAGATTCTGGACTTATAATGCAGCACCTAGGATATACTTATTCTCAAGATAAAGAAAATAAGTATATGAGATATATGAATTTAGATAAGGGACAATTTCATAATATTAAACACATTGAATCTATTATTGATTCTAATCCAACTCTAATTAACTGGGGAAATTTTGGAATATGAAAACGCATAACGCACTAGAAACAATGAAAGAGGTCTCTCTTTTATTGGGCAGAAAAGAAAAATTTGCTTTTGTAACTTATACAAGATCGGCAATTTTTTCTGTTACCGGAGAAGTCAAAGGTGAAAAAAAACCACCAAAACAATTTACTAAATTAATCCTTGATGGTCTTCAAGAAGAAAATAATTATTTTGTAAAAGCAATTCAACCTGACTTGGTTAAATTATCAATTAACAAGTTTAAAGAATTATTTGTTAACACAAATGATTTTTATGATCCAGGATTTTTAGAATATTATATTAACAACAATTACGATGTATTTAAAACTTTTGTATCTTGGTATTTTAAAAATACTAAAGCTATTGTTGTTTCATTTCAAAATGAATCTTACATTAATAAATACTTTTCTTCTGATTCAACTTTCATACAGGTGCCTTATAATGATTTTTATTTAAAAGTTGATTTAATTACAAAAGAAATACTTAGTAAATCAAATGGAATAGATACAGTTTTTTTTGATTGCCCAATGCTTAGTTCCGCAATTGCTTATAGAATTTGGTCTGAATCAAATATGTCAGTTATTGATCTTGGTAGAACATTAAATGCTGCTAAATCGATTGTTAAAAATAATGATTCAAAGAAATAAAAAAGATGAGCTCACAGACAAACAGTATTTAATTCATTTATTATTTGAAACAAATCAATCTTTTTCTTCAATTGCTCAATCTATGGAGTTGAGTATCAATGAATTAAATCGCACTCTTAAAAAACTTGGTCTTTATTGGGTTAAAGATCATAGAAGAAAGATGTCCAAAGGTCAAACTGTTTTAACTAGTATAGTTAAAAATTTACTGCCAGGACAAAAAATTATTAATGAACATCATTTAGGCGAAAGATTAAAGCTTGATGTCTATTGCCCGTCTTATAAACTCGGATTTGAATTTCATGGCATTCAACATTTTAAGTATAGTCCTTTGTTCTTTGAATCCAAAGAAGATTTTATTGAAGCTCAAAAAAGAGACGAAAAAAAATCTATTTTATGCGTTGAACAAGGCATAGTTCTTGTTGTGTTTAGATACAATGATAACATTTCAGAGCAAAATGTCTATGATAGAATATTGGACGCAATAAAAAATACATCAGAAGATAAATTATTAATAAAAAAAATTAAAAAACCAAGCATTAAACAAAATCAGATGTATCAAAAAGCAAAAAAAATAAGGTCAGAGCGCAATAAAAAATACTATAAAAAAATGAAAGAACAGAAAAAAAATGCAAGAAGAGATTAAGACAGAAAATCCTCAGTATCCAATTGAATACCAGGTTTTTGCTCTTTCATTAAAAAATCCTGGGTCTATTGCATACTTTGATGCACAACTGCCTGAAGATATAGTTGGCACGATTAATAATCAAGTTGGAATAAATGAGTTTTACAAAGCTCTTTTGTCTTATCATCACGCAACTAAGCTCAATGTAGTTGATCCAATTGCTTTTAAAGCTTGGCTTGAATCAGAAACAAATATACATTCAGGACTTGGCGGCTCTATAGGCGTTGAAACAATGATGGATATACTTCTAAATTTAGATGTCTCTGATCATGAATCTATTGTGCAAGTTATAAAGCATAGAGCCAATAAACAAAAACAGTTAACCATTCTTCAAGAGCTTGAATTTATTTTGACACAAAAAGGTGAAAAAACACCAAAAGAAATTTTAAGAATATCAGAGATAACATCTGAAATAAAAAACTTAGAAAATGAATTAAACTTTAATCCCTTAGACAGTGTTACTACAGCAAAAGATATAAGCAAAAGAGCAGAGTCTTTATTAGATATACCAAGTTTTTTGCCCACTCAATACAAGTCTTTAAACAGGGCTATGGGCTACACTGATGAAGGCGGTTTTTTTAGAGGGGCTGTACATGCAATCATAGCCCCATCCGGCAAGGGAAAAAGCACATTTGCAAAGTGCCTAGTCAATAACTGGGCAGACACTGGGCATAGGGTTCTGTATGTTAATTTTGAAGAGGCTGTTCCTCATTGGGAAAGAGTTTTAATGACTCAAATTATAGAAAAAAATGTTTACGCAGAAGCATCAAAGTGGTCAAGCGAAGAAAAAAAAGAAAATTTAAATAAATTTCAAGAAAAATTAGACGAATGGGGGGATAGGTTTATGGTAAGACATGATCCCGATACTCCATATTTTGAAGACCTTGAAAAATGGCTTAGAAGCATAATGGGACATTCTGAACTAGTGCCTGATGTTATTGTGATTGATACGATACAATCAATGTTTACCAAGGGTGGCAAGGGCAAGCCTCGTTGGGGGGAATTTGAAGAGATGATGGTAAGATTGGAAAAATTGGCAAGAGATATGGACTGCGTTTTAATTATTACCGCACAAGAAAACGCTAACAGAATGAAAGAAAGAAGAGAAGTTGTTCAACAGTCTGATACTGGTGGGTCTCTTTCAATCCAGCAAAAATGCGCCGTTACAATTTTTATAACAGAAAAAAAATTAATTAGTGGAGATGATTCAGAGGATGAAAATATTATGCAGTTGCAGATTCCCAAAAATAGAATTACTGGATCTACCTACGTATATAATTCGCCCTTGGTAAAATATGTTGATCAGCATAAAAAATATATCGAGTATGAGCCAATAACACCTGAGTCATACGCTAAAATAGTTAACTCAGAAGACATGGAAGAACTCTTGTCTAGCATTAGGGTAGTGTAAAGGTGTTATGTTACATATAACAATAGATCAATTAAAAGATTTTCAGACTTGTGAAAGACTCTACGATTTTAGACATCTAGAAAAACTACCTGAAACAATAGGCGGTAGACATCTTTTGTCAGTTAAGTTTGAATCAACTATTAAAAATATTGTTCATTATTTTTTTTATAAAAAACAAGCAGGGGTTACACCATCTTATTCATCTCTTTTAAACAGATGGGAAAAGCTTTGGTTCCCAAAAGAATCTTCTCCATTTGATATTATATATGAGCAGCACGAAACTTTATACGGCAATACTGCAAGCCTAACAAGTAAAGCAGCTGCTGTTTTGTTGGAGCTAATAGAAAATTTTGGAGAACAAAATATAATTCCTATTGGAATAGATCAAGAATATATTGCTCCGATCACAAATAATATAGCCATAAAAGATAAATTTGATTTAATTTATTTTCAAAATAAAAAAATACATGTTATAAAATGGGTCTTTAATCATAAGTTAAAATACACAGACAGTTACATATTTGATTTTGCTGTAATGAATGTTGGATTTTCTAATATGTACCCAGACAAAAAAGATATAACAAGTTTTGGATATTTTGATTTAATGAATCAAAAATCAAATTTTACAGAGTTCACAATAGAGCCTGCAGACATACAGGCTATTAAATATTGGTGCGATTCTTTGTATGATGAACAGATATTCCCTTCAAGAAGAGGTTTAACTTCATATTGCAAGTCGTGTCCGTACGATAAGCCTTGTTCTAAATGGGTAGCTTGGAAAAAGAAAGAAGAAAAAAATGCAAAAAAATAATTCCAATAATGTTTTAGATGAAATTTTATCAGACAAAGTTCATCCCTCTTCTATAAAAAAAGAAGATAAAATTCTAGAACCTCTTTTAAATGAAATTGATTTAATTTCAGACGAAAGCATAAGGTCTTTTGTTAGGTCTATTCTTTATAGGGCAGAAGATTTTTGGGAAATGCCATCAAGTTTTTCTGGAAAACATCATCCCCCAGATGAGCATGGACAAGGTGGCAACGTGCTGCACACAAAAAGAGCAGTGAAGATAGCGGCAATAATGTGTGATTCATATTCTCTTGAGCAGGAAGAGATGGACATAGTAATTGCGGCAATGCTTTTGCATGACATAACCAAAGGCGTAAAAGACGCAGACTTAAATAACTACAGATACGATCCAATGCATCCGTACACTGTTGGTTTATTTGTAAGAAAATGTCAGGAAGAAGACAAAAATTATGCATCAGAAGCTCAATCATCTACTCTTTTCCTTGCGGAAGATACGGTTCAAGCGATTCTTCGTTTGGTGCGCTGCCATCTTGGTCCATGGTCTCCTGTTCCGGAAACAACTCCTATTACATTTATGGATATGATAGTTCATATCTCGGATAATATTTCCTCTAAGCTACATGACATAGTAAATGTTGATAGCATGGTAAAATCTACACGTAAAAATTATGACAAATGATACTAGTATTATCTTAAAAAGATTTACTCTTTTAAAAAAAATAGATTATTTTATAGAAGAGTCTATATACTATCGAACTCATTCAGAATGTTTTTCTTTTCCGCGAAGTTTATTAATTGACATTAACCAAATTAATCGGTAAGGCAAAAGTTGTATGAAAATTAATTTAAATAGTAAATTTCTTTCTGAATGGAAATATTATGAAGTTGCTAGATATGTTTCGTCTCTTGAAAGAGTTATAAGAGAAAAAAATAAAATTATTGAACTAAAAGATATTGAAGAATATTCAAAAAAAAATAACAACATTGGTATATACACTTCAGTTTTTGCGTATAATTCAACAGATTTAGAAAAAACAACTCGTCTTCGGGCCGCTTTATTTTGATTTAGATCACTCAGATTTTGCGATAGCATTTCTCGATTGCTTAAAGCTATATGAGTATTTGATAAATTTTATACCCAAAGAATCTGTATTGGTTTATTTTACTGGGAAAAAAGGTTTTCATATAGAATGTGAACCAGTTGCCCTTGGGATTAATCCTAGTAACTCTCTACCAAAAGTTTTTAGGTACATTGCAACTAGATTAAAAAAAGATTTAAATTTAGTAAGTCTTGATTTTAGTGTGTACGATCTTAGAAGAATGTGGCGCCTACCAGGTTCAAAGCATCAGAGTACTGGTTTATACAAAACTCTTTTAAATCCATCAGGAGTAAACAATTTACTTTATTCAAACCATGAGACGATTATTGATTATGCTTCAAAAGCACAAACTTTAGATGTGCAAGATCAAGAATTTTCTTACAAAGCCAACGAGTGGTATAGAGAAAATGTATACGAAATGGAAGAAAATGAAAAAAGAAAAGACAATCCAATAGATTATTTTAATAAATTTGGTTCAAAAGCTTTTAAAGATTTAAAAGAAACACAAAAAGTTTTTGATAAGAATTCCTTACTCAAAGGCTGCTCTGCTGTGGCTAGATTAAAAAAACAAGCAGATGAAGAACATTTTCTTGAGCACGAAGCAAGACTTTTTTTATGTTCTATTTTAACCTATACCGAAGACTCTATAAAATTTCTTCACGAAATTCTTAGTAGCTGTTCTGATTACTCTTTTGATAAATCATCTGCTCATATAAACGATTGGATCAAAAGAAGACAGATGGGTGTTGGCGGAAGACCATTTACTTGCGATAGGGCAAACGCAGTGGGAGTTGGTTGTGGAGAGTGTAAACTGGAAAGAAAAAACAAATGGGCACAGATCGGTGAAAAGTATATTGAAACGGCAGAAAAATCTTCTCCTTCACCAATAAGGTATGCTTATAAAAACATTAAGAAAGAGGATAACAATGACAATAAAAAATCCAGATGATGTAATTGGAGTTTGTTCTGAGTGTAAATCAGATCAACCAATGTCTTACATGTCTAGAAGCAGCTTCGCACAAGCTGGCGCTGCTGTACCATGCAAGTTTTGTGGAGGAATAGTAATTATTACCTATAGAGAAACAAGAAATGAAGCTCTTGACGGATCAGATAGGGAAAGAGGAATTAGTTGAAGAATTGGACCAATCTTCACAATCATACCGTCTACTCAATGCTAGATGGGCATGGTAAAGTAGAGGAGTATTTATCAAGAGCCAAGTCTTTGGGCATGATGGGATTAGCCACAACTGATCACGGCAATATACATTCATGGTTAGACTTTTACGATGCAGGCACTGCTGTAGGCGTAAAACCAATATTGGGTTCAGAGTTGTATCAGTCCAGAAAAACTAGATTTGATAAAGACGAAGAAGAAAGATCAGGCCCTTCTAAAAATGAATGGGAACAAAGAGGTCCGTATCACATAACTGTATTAGCCAAAAATAATACTGGGTATCATAATATAATTAAAATGTCTTCTAGGTCCTTTACTGAAGGCTACTATGTAAAGCCTAGGGTTGATCATGATCTAATCTCCCAGCACTCTGAAGGCATTATAGTGCTGTCTGGCTGCCTGAACGGGGAAGTGTCGCAAGCACTGCTTAGGAACGACTACAGCACCGCATTAGGGCATGCTATTGCCATGCAAGATATTGTCGGCAAAGAAAATTACTTTATAGAAATACAAAATCACGGTATAGAGGAACAATTAAAAATTATTCCTGATTTAATAAAAATAGCTAAAACAATCGGAGCTAAAGTAATACCGTCTGGGGACTGTCATTACGTGCATCAAAACGATGCTAAGGCTCATGATGTAATGCTTTGCGTAGCAACTAACTGCAATATTAATACGCCAAATAGATTTTCTTTTTCTGTAGATAAATTTTATTTACAATCATATGATGAAATGGCTTCTGTTTTTTCTGAAGAACATTTAAAAAATACAATGCATGTTAACGATATGATAGAAGTTAACTTAAAATTTGGAGATCTATATTTTCCGCATTTCCCATTACCGGATTCTCGTACTACTGACGAGTATTTAGAGCAGCTGGCTTGGAGTGGTTTAAAAAAGAAATACGGAGATCCACTTCCTCAAGAAGTTCTCCAACGAGCTAATCACGAGCTACGAGTGGTAAAAGAAATGGGTTATCCAGAATATTTTTTGGTTGTTTCTGATTTAGTTCAATGGGCAAAATCTAATCAAATTAGAGTTGGATGGGGAAGAGGCTCTGCTGCTGGAAGCATTCTTTCATATGCTCTTGGAATTACAAATTTAGACCCGCTTAAGTTTGGTTTACTCTTTGAAAGATTTTTAGTTGAAGGAAGAAAATCAATGCCAGATATTGACTTAGACTTTGACGACAGACACAGAGACAAGGTAATCGATTATGCTAAAAATAAATACGGCGATGATAGAGTAGCTCATATTTGCACGTTTAATAAAACAGGAGCACGTCAATCAATTAGGGATGCAGCTAGAGCTTTGGCTTATGATTTTACTGGTGGAGATAAAGTAGCTAAACTTGTTCCAACTCCAGTTCTTGGAATTTCTAAAAATCTATCAGAGTGTATGCAGGTTAAAGAGTTTTTGGATCTTTACAATAAGGACGAAGATGCAAAATTAATAGTCGATGCCGCTTTTGGTTTAGAGGGTTTAATAAGACAAACGGGAATGCATGCAGCTGGAGTCGTTATTTCTAGAGGTCCTTTAACAGATTATTTACCGATCATGAAAAAGGGTGTTGATAGTCCTGTGATTACTCAATGGGATATGGGAAGAGTTGAGCAATGTGGTCTTTTGAAAATTGATTTCTTAGGGCTAAGAAATCTTGGTGTTATAGATTACTGTATTAAACTTATAGAAAAAACAAAAAATATTTATATAGATGTTGACGAAATACCATTAAACGACTATCAAACTTTTAATGAATTATGTAGAGGCAATGCAATTGGAGTATTCCAGCTTGAATCTAGCGGAATGCGAGAACTAATGGTTCAATTGCAACCTCAAACAGTTGAAGACATTATGGCATTGATATCTCTTTATAGACCGGGTCCAATGGGATCTGGTATGGACAAACTATATATTTCAAGAAAGCATGCGCGAACAAGTATTGAGTACGATCATCCTAATTTAGAAAAAGTTTTAGGACCTTCTCTTGGTATCATGTTGTATCAAGAAGATGTTTTAGCTGTTGCCAGAGAGATCGCTGGATTTAGTCCTGCAGAAGCTGATGATCTTCGTAAAGTAATTGGTAAAAAGTTAATGGACAAAATAGCTTTGTTTAGAAATAAATTTGTTAAAGGATGTATAGAAAAATCAAATATGTCTGAAGAAAGAGCCAATAAGATTTACTCAGACATAGAATACTTTGGGGGATACGGCTTTAATAGAGCGCATGCTGCAAGCTATGCCATGATTTCGTATATAACAGCCTATTTAAAAACAAATTTTACAGCAGAATATATGGCCGCTCTCCTTTCTTCTGTCACTGGCAACAAGGATAAGCTAGCCTTATATCTTGCTGACTGTAGAAAATTAGATTTAAAAGTTTTAAGCCCTTCAATTAATAGATCCGTACAAGACTTTGCTGTTATAGATAACGATACAATTGTATTTGGTTTATCAGCAATAAATGGTATAGGTGATGCAGTTTCTGAGGCAATACTTTCATCTAGAGATTCAGACAAGCCTTATATTAGTATTCATGATTTTTTTCGTAGAACAAATCCTGCAGTTCTAAAAAAATCAACAATAGAGCATTTAGCAAACGCGGGAGCTTTAGACGAACTTATAAGCGAAACAATGGATCAAGACTTTGGTAGGCAAACTGAGTTAAGAATTTTAGAAAAAGAAAAAGAAGAACTAGGGATTTACGTTTCTAAAAATCCAGTAGACGGAGTTTGGGATCTTTTGAGTAAACAGATTAACTATGAGATTATTGACATAGCAGACTTGCCTGCAAGTTCTCGTGTAACTATTGGTGGAATTGTTTCTGGAGCTAAAAAAATAATTACAAAAAAAGGCGCCAAAATGTTTAAGTTTAACCTACAAGATATATCTTCCGACATTGAAATTATAGTTTTTCCACGTGAAGCCAAAGGCTATCAAGATGATTTTTTTCAAAATGGAGATGTAATAACTTTAACTGGTTCAGTTTCTAAGGATGGTGATGAAGAAAATGTTATCTCAAAAATACTATTAAATTCATGCGAAAAGCTAGACTTATCAAATTTTTCTGGCGGTAGTCCTATATATTTAAATATTGATTCAGAGATAAATGAAAAGACTTTAAATAAATTATATGATATAATTAAATCAAAAGATGGTGGTTCTTATGTCTTTCTTTCATATAAAGAGGGAAGTAAAATTATTACTTTTAAATTTAATAAAAAAACATCTGTAGTCGTAAAAGATAAGTTAAACAAAATTTTAGTGGAGCAACGATGACATTACCAGGAACCTATCAAAACCCAGTTACTAAACCATGTTGGACATTTTGTTCATCTTGCAACAGGTGCCAAGACAAAGGGCGATATACTAAATGCAATAATTGTAGTGGTAGATACGATCCAAATGGGTCTATTGACCCACACCAAGATGATTTTTGCGATTGCAAAAACGGAATACTTCGTTGGAGAACTCAAGAAGGCAGACTAATAATGACTAGATTTAAATCTAATCCTTTTGCTGGCAAGGTAAAGTACGTAAAAAAATCAGACGACGAAAGAGACTGGGATTCTTATGTCAGAGACATGAGAGAAAAAATGAATGATCCAAATTGGAATCCAATAACAATTGTGGACGAGGACTAATATGAATAGAACAGAAATCGCAAGAATGTTATTTAACAACATAACTTTAATTGAATATGAAGATATAAACAATAAAAGTACATTTTTTATTCAATTAGGTGTAGTTGGTTTTTACACAACCGAAGCGGAATTAGGTGATTTATATAGCCTATTAAGCTACTATCATAATATAGAAACTGTAAACGATACGGTTATCTCTTACAGAGAGCAGTAAAAAGACTATGCGATACAAATTTAAAAACGTAATAGATTTTTGGTTAGTTATATCTTTAGTATCTCTTGCTGTTGGACTTTTTCTCTGGTACACAGATGCGTGCTTAGGGTGCAATTAAATTGCGTTACAGTTGTTAGCAAAAAATATACATTAGGAGCTTATATGAATTGGCCAAGAATTGAAGATGATTTTATGGAGTATGGAAATACAGGTTGGGTTGCTATAGGTGAGGGTAGGTACAAAAATATTTACACCGGAAACATTATGAATGAAAATGGCGCAATCTTTCTTGTTGATGAACAAGGAAATATTGTTTCACAAATAGAAGAAAGTTAGTAATGATATTAAAAAACTTAAATGAAATAGATGAGTTTCAAAGGATAACATTATCAGAATTTAGTTATTCGAGGATAGATACATATGAAATGTGTCCTTCTAAATATTTTTTTTCTTACATTAAAAGAGAACCAAGAATGTTTTCGGCACCCGCAGTGCTTCGGGAATATTGTTCATGGAGTTTTAGAGGATCACGTATCTTCAACTGAAGTTTTAGATTTAGAAAAGATGAAGCTATCTTTTACTAATCATAAAAATATATTAGACCCAAACTCTGAAATAAATCTAGACCTTCACGAGGCTGGTCTTCAAATATTGGAAGACTTTTATGATATTTATGATGGTCGAACATTTGATGTATACGATAAAGAAATGGGTTTTAATTTTGTTTTAGGAAACTATTTAATAATAGGCTACATAGATAGAGTAGATGTTATAAATGATACGGTAGAAATTGTTGACTACAAAACTGGTAAAAGAGAAGTGGCCCAAAAAGATATATACAACAATCTTCAATTGGGCATATATGCGCTAGCAGCATCGTTAGTTTTTCCGGAAAAACAAATTAAAGCATCTTTGCATTATTTAAGATCGGGCAGGGTAAAAAGTCATGAATATACTAAAGAAGATCTTGAACGAGTAAAGCAAATGGTGGTTGATAAAATTAATTTAATAGTGAATGACTTTAATTTTACCCCAACAAAGAATGAAAGAATTTGTTTCTTTTGCGATCATGCTAAGTCAGGAGCTTGTGCTACGGGAGCAGCTAGATTGAAAAGATCTAATAGGGGATAATAAAAAACCCCCAGGTTTCCCCGGGGGTTTATATGAAATATATATTATATAATTAAAATTGAGTTACTGGGTTTTCCAAGCCAGAAGCAATGATATCAAAGTCGTCTGAATCAACGACTACCTTGATAGCGTCTTCATGGGCAAAGCCTAGCGTCGTTAAGTCGTCAATTACCGACTCATTGATGTTTTGGCGCATGCTGTTAAAGATGCTGGTTGCGGTTGTCATATTCTATCTCCTTAGGTTTTGGTTTTGTATTTGTTTTTTTGTAAAATATAAAGTATAATATATTAACTTGACACACAAAGGATAGCAGGTTTATGATAGCAGGCGCAAATCCAAAACAATTTTTTTTGGAAAGATCTAAAAAAAATAATCCAAGATTTAACAATAAAAGCAATACAACTATATCATCCAAAGATCCTTCTACGCAAAAAAGGGGCAATGCCTACAGGCACACAAAGTCTGGCTACAGAGAAGACCTAGATATGAACATGAGGTCTAATTGGGAAGCTAATTTTGCTAGAGTATTAAATCGGTTATTCAATTAAGTTTGAGTTTGAACCAAAAATTTTTTCTTTTCCAATAAAGAGAGGAACAAAAGGTTACACTCCAGATTTTTATTTAACTAAAACAAAAGAATGGCTTGAAATTAAAGGTTACTTAGATGATAAAAGTAAAATAAAACTTAAAAGATTCAAAAAATATTATCCGTTTGAATTTGAGAAATTAACTTTTATAATTAGCAAATATTCTGCAGAAGCAATTAGATTTGCTATTGAGTTAGAAATACCAAGGATAATTTTTTACGAAGATATACGCAGTGAGTACTCTGCATTAATCGATAACTGGGAAGGTAAATAATGGCTTCTTACAAAGAGCAATATTATAATTTAGAAGAAGAAGAAATGCAAAACCTAATACAAGAAGCTAAAAATGGATCTGATTTAGCACAACAAGAGTTATTAAAAGTCTTTAACAATTTTCTAACCAAGTATGTAACAATGCTTCACGTTGGCAAATACAGCTATAGCGATTATGATATTAGAAGATTTATATCCTTATTTGTTAAAGATACCTTTGTGCGTTTTTCATTGATGAGAAATAAACTAAATCAAGCTGGCTACAAACACGTAAATGAATGTATCAATGGAATTTTATATATGGTTAAAAGATACTGTAGCGAAGAAGATGTTCAGCAGACTGTAAGGCTTACTTTTTTTCAGTGTATATCAAGATATGAAAAAAAAGATTCTGAAAAAGGTCCAATTCCATTTAGCGCATTTTTATATAGTTATTTTTTGTATCTTTTGAAAAAAAATGTAGATACGATGTTAATCAATCAGCTTGGCAGAAAATCATTTCCGTTGATTACTCAAGATGATGTGTCCGGTGATGGAGAAAATGATGAGATTTCAAAGCCTGGAGCCTATGTTGACACGCTAGAGTATGCTACTATGGATACTCATTTCAAAAATGATGTAGATGAGTTTTGGGTTTTAGGAGATGGTGTAAATGATATTTTTAATAAGCTTACACTACAAGAAAGGCAGTTATTAAAATGGAGATACATAGATGGCAAAAGGTCTTCTGAAATAGCAGTAAAAATTACAGAACATCCCAATACTGTTAGAGAACATTTAACAAAAATAAAAGAAAAATTAGCAATTATTTTAGAAGAAGAACGGAATGGAAGA
>SXGQ01501281.1_pt1 | contig 53080 bp, 41 predicted proteins | sample 3178371 | NCBI WGS metagenome assembly SXGQ01 (sample SAMN11356859, study PRJNA531348) | freshwater metagenome | isolation source: freshwater sample F1-20 | place: China: Fuxian Lake, Yuxi | collected 2017-12-25 | reverse complement strand
TCCGTCATCGTCACGCCGCTGCCCGGCTGGCCTTCGGGGATGGTGAAGGAGATTTCCACATTGTTCCCAAACGTATTCACCGAAGCCGAAGCCGCCGAGCCCGGCGCGCCCGTCGTCACGCTGCCGATTTGCACACTCGCAAACACCGGCCCTTCCGGACCCGCGGGCCCCGGTGGACCTGCGGGCACGGCATCGATGAGCGCTTTGAGGCCGTTGAACTGATCGCGCAATTCCGCCGCGACCACGCGGGCACCGTTCACGGGTTTGGTAGGATCGAATGACATAAGTATTAGCAAGGTTGCGAAACAACGAGGGGCGGGCCTGCAAACGAGACCCGCCCCCGGTGTTTCATTGGTTCAAATTACGGCACCATCTTCACCGCCACATCGCTCCATGCGCCGGGGCCCGCTGCGCCGTGGGCGCGGACGCGCGAATACATCCGCGTCCCGCTCGGCAGGTCGGTGATGGTGACGGAAGACTTTGTCGTCGTCGCGCGGGTCACCCACGAATTCGGGTCGTTGGGGTTTGCCGTCGTCTGCCATTCGTACGTCGCAGCACCGGGCACCGCATCGCACGAATCATCCAGCGAGCCCTCATTGTCGCCCGCCGTCGAGCGCAGGTCCTGCGGCGCGGGCAGCACACCCACCGGCGCACCCACCAGCTCCGCGATTTCAAATCCCGCGCTCAGGATTTTTGTCGGATCGCCCGCCGTTGCGCCTTCCACTGTGCTTGCTTCCTGCCCGAGCAGCTTTACGACGAGATCGATCGCGGCATCGCGCTGTGAGCGCTTTTCCGCGAGCGCCTGCTCATCTTCCGCCACCTCCGTGATCAGCGCCTGCGCCGCATCGACCGCCGTGTTGAGCGCCGCCACAGTCGGCATCGGGTTCGGCACATTCGCGTTGCCGTCGAGTTTTGTAGCGACGAGTTTCCCCGCATTCACACGAGCCTGCCGGCTCAAGCGGGACCAGTTTCGTAGGATTCTAGCCATTTTCTTGTTCTTGGTTGGGGACTCCTCCGAGTCATAAAAAACATCCGCATCGTAGAAAACGTTGGGATCGTCGTAATACGCCATGAGGAGACCTTGTTGTTTTTTGTGTTTGTTTTGAGGAGGGCGGGCACTTGAAAAAGCGACCGTCCGGCGCGATCCAGAACCACTGCCCGCATCCCCATGCAAGCAAAAAAACAAGCCCGTCGATGTATTGACACATCGCCACCTATGCAGCCCCGCATCGCCCGCGATGCACCTCTGCATCGCATTCAATGTTCCCCTGCATCGACCCCAAACCCGACGGATGTGACCCCAAACCCGTCGGATTGCACCCCGATGTTCCCCTGCATCGACCCCAAACCCGACGGATGCGACCTCAAACCCGACGGATTTCACCCCGATGTTCCCCTGCATCGACCCCAAACCCGACGGATGCGGCCCCAAACCCGACGGATTGCACCCCAATGTTCCCCTGCATCGACCCCAAACCCGACGGATGCGACCTCAAACCCGACGGATTTCACCCCGATGTTCCCCTGCATCGACCCCAAACCCGACGGATGCGGCCCCTCTGCAACAGAGTAAAACCCCCGATTCCGAGCCATTTCCACCCACTTTCCCCCAAGCCCCGATTAAAAAAGCGAACCGCCGTAGAAGGCTGGGGAGCCGGACCGACTATTCCCCCAGAAGGTCGACCCAGACATCCCCAGCCTTCTACGGCGGTGAGTGCCTCTCGAATAGCGGATGCGATTGGATGCACAAGTACAAAATGCATTTGCATTTCGCGGAAGGCGTGGGCATTGAGCGGGGCAGCCACTTGTCGGGAGCGATGGCGGATTTCATCGAAGTCCGTAGCTCTCTGCGGATGGCTCCTTTCATCTCGGGGCCGTCTGCGATTGTTCGTAAAACTAAACAACCCAAAGACGACTCAAAGCGCCGAATATGAAACACATCCTCTCTCAACAATTCGCCATCGTTGCGCTCGCCAGCCTTTCACCGGTTTTGTGGGCGCAGGAAACTACCGTCATGGAAGAGACGGTGGTGGTCGGAAAACGCGACAATCTTCTCGGCACGGCGGGCGCGGCTTCGCAGGCGCGGACCAGCGGCGAGGAGCTGCGCGCGCGGCCGATGATGCGGCGCGGCGAGCCGCTCGGCGGCTTCGACGACACGCACCTCCACCCCGCCGAGCCTCGGATGTTCAGGGCTCGGCTTACGTATAAGTGGTGAGGTAATTTTCCTTTTCTAGTCGCACGCCCGAGCCTAATGACGGTGCGTTGAACTCGTGCATCCGACATTTTGTGACGCTTTTTTGCGCGCTCTACTTGAGCGGGTCGCACTGGGTGCTGCTGCAAACGGCAGCTTGGACAGGGATGCTCGTCGCGCGCTCGCAGGAAGGCTCCGTGAGTTCGGCGGTGGCGACGACGTTTGACGGCGATCACCCGTGCCCGCTCTGCGCCGCAATCTCCGACGTGCGGGAAAAGGAACAGAAGGAAGCGCCCGAAGCCCCGGCATTGAAGAACACGAGGGAGATCAAGTTTGTAGAATTGGTATGCTTTGCCCTGCCGGAATCCGCAGTTGCAGGCGAGATGCGGTGGCCGGAATTCGTCACTTCGGCTTTGGTCCGCACGGATGTTCCTCCTACGCCGCCGCCGTTGGCATAACAGGGCGTACTCTGCGCGGAATAAGTTCCCGGCTGCGTGTCTCGCGCGGCGAATTCGGCTGCGTTGGCAGTCGTTTCGATTCTGATACGGAGGCGCCCATTCCGACTGTCTTTTCCGAGCACGCCCGTATCCGGGCGGGGCGGAGGAACCCGATTTCCATCGGGGGACGGTTGCCGATCGAGCCGAGCGTCTGGGAAGCGCATTCACTGCGGGTGGTTGTCTGCCCGTGATGGTCATAGACCGGTTCAGAGGCACCGTCTCCCGAGTGGAGATTCGCAAGTCAGCAGCCGCGCTCCCCATCGCAATCAACAATATCCAAATGTACAAATATCTCATCGCCATCGCGGCCCTGGTCGCGGTGGTATTAGCGGCCCAAAAGTCGCGCACACCATCCGGGCCCGACGCGGAATATCGCTGCCGTCTGCCCGACATCAAATGCGACGCGTGTCGCAACCAAGTCTCCGAGGAACTCGCAAAGTTCCGCGGTATCCGCGCTACGCGGTTTGAAGGCGAGGACCGCCAGGAACTCGTCATCACCCACGCCGCCTCCATCCCGAACGGCGACCTCGCCAACGCGCTCACGCTCGTCGGCTACCCGCCCGAAGTCATGAACGGCGATCCATCAAAAGCCGTCTCCCATGCCAAATGCGTGTGCCCGATGGAGGCCGCGCAAACACCGAAAAACTAAACGCTCTCCCGAGAACAAAACACACAATATGAAAACCAAACTCATCCTCTGCGGCTCCATAGCCGCGTTCACCACATTTGCTGCAGATCGGCTACCGGAAACGGTCGTCACTGCGCGCAGAAACTCACTCACCACGCCCATTACGGAAATGCTCCGCGCTGAAGTTCAGCAGACTCCCGGCGGGGTAACCGTAATCGAGGCCGACACGTATAAACGCGGGCGCGCCACGACGCTCAAAGACGCGCTCGACTACGCTCCGGGCGTGTTTGTCCAACCGCGCTTCGGCGCGGAGGAGGCCCGCATTTCCATCCGCGGCTCCGGCATTCAGCGGACGTTCCACGGACGAGGGCTGAAGCTGATGCAGGATGGCGTGCCGGTGAATCTCGCCGATGGCGGATTCGACTTCCAGGCCATCGACCCACTCACTGCGAAATCCGTCGAAGTCTATCGCGGCGCGAACGCGCTGGAGTTTGGCGCGACGACACTCGGCGGCGCGGTGAACTTCACCTCGCCCACCGGCTACGATGCCCCGAAACTCTCGCTTCGCGGAGAATACGGGAGCTTCGAGAGCTATCGGGCGCAGCTTGCGACGGGCGGCGTCATCGGCGCGTTCGATTACTACGTGAGCCTCTCCCACGCCTCGCAGGATGGCTTCCGCGATCACAGCCAGCAAAACAGCCAGCGCCTCTTCGCGAACTTCGGCTACAAGCTGAACGAGAATCTGGAGACACGCTTCTACGTGACCTACGCGCAGACGGATTCCGAGCTGCCCGGCAACCTCACGAAATCACAGCTCAAAACCACACCCAACGCCGCGCAGCGCAACGCGTTTGTGAAAATCTTCGACTACGTGGATAGCAACTGGAAGCGCGACTTCGAGCTCTTCCGCGTCGCGAACAAAACCACTTGGCTCAACGGCGACCATCGCCTTTCGCTCAGTACGTTCTGGGCGCACAAAGACCTCGATCACCCGATCCTCTTCGTCATCGACCAGCTATCCAACGACTTCGGGCTGAACCTCCGTTACGACTACACGGGCGAACTCGCCGGACACAAAAACCGCTTCACCATCGGGCTCGCGCCGACCTACGGAATCACCGAAGACAACCGCTTTGCCAACGTCCTCGGCAACCGCGGCGCGAAGTTCTCCGACAACCACCAGACCGCACTCAACGCCGACCTCTACGCGCAGAACCAATTCTGGATCACAAACAAAGTCGCCCTCTCGCTCGGCGGGCAAGTCAGCTACGCAAAGCGCAAAAACCGCGACGACTTCCCGTTCGGCCCCGACAATTCCGACACACAGGACTGGTGGGGCTTCAGCCCGAAGCTCGGCCTTTTGTATGAACCGGCGAAGGACGTGCAGTTCTTCGCAAACGTCAGCCGCAGTTTCGAGCCGCCGTCATTTGGCGAACTCACCGACGCCTCCGGCGGCGGAAGAGGTCTCGTGAAACTCGACGCGCAAACCGCGACGACCGCCGAAATCGGAACACGTGGACGCAGCGGACGCTTTGGCTGGGAACTCGCTTACTACTACGCATGGCTCGACAATGAACTGCTCGAATTCCAAGTCGCCCCCGGCCTCGGCCAGACAGTGAATGCGGGGCGCACCGTGCATCAGGGCGTCGAGCTGGGCTTCGACGTGGAGGTCGCCCGCGGACTGTTCTTTGCTCACGGGAAGCCAGTCGCAGCGGGCAGCGGCAAGCAACTGGCTCCGGCGGTCGAAATGTCGGAGGACAAACTCGTCCTCCGCGGCACCTACTTGTGGAGCGACTTCCGCTACGACGGCGACGCCACATACGGCGACGGTCTCCTGGCCGGAATCCCCGAGCACTACGTCCGCGCCGAGCTGATGTATGAGCACCCAAGCGGCTTCTACGCTGGACCCAACCTCGAATACGTGCCGAAAGGCTACCGCGTCGATTCACGCGGAACGCTCTTCGCCGACGGCTACTTGCTGCTTGGTGCAAAGGTCGGCTGGCGCAACGAAAAGGGACTGTCCGTTTTCGTAGAAGCGAAGAATCTCACCGACGAGCACTATGCCGCAACGACCGGAGTCATCAGCGAATCCGGCCCGTTCAACCAAGCGCAATTCCTCCCCGGCGACGGACGCGGAATCTTCGGCGGCTTCGAGTATCGCTGGTAAACCATTGGTGTTTGGTCGAGCAGGGCGGTGTCCTTCATCGGATGCCGCCCTGCGTATGTTTATCCTATGAATCCGAGATCCGTCCGTAAGCTCCATCGCTGGCTGGGCCTGCTCTTCAGCGTCAGCATCCTCATGTCGTCGCTCAGCGGTGTCATCCACACTGTCATGACGCGCACACAGTCGCCACCGCCACAAGCGCGACCCGGCGGCGCGCTCAATACCGCGGCCATTCGAATCGGGCCCGCGGAGGCGCTCGCAAAGCTCCCCGGCGTAGCGGCGCAAGCAATCAACATCCGCGAAATCGGCGGCGAGCCGTGGTATCAAATCTACTCGCCCAAAGCCGCGCCCGCCTACATCAGCGCCGTCGATGGACGATTCGATCCCGCGCAGGATGAACGATATGCCGCCGAGATCGCGTCCACTTTCCTCGGTGGCGTCTTTGTGAAGAAGACCGCATTTCTCACCGCTTTTGACTCCGAGTATATCAACATCTTTCGCATCCTCCCCGTGTATCGTTTCGATGCCGCCGACGCCGCCGAGACGCGCGTCTATGTCAGCACCACGACCGGTAGCGTCACCCGCCACACCGACCGCGAGCGGCAGTTCGAAGCGAACATTTTCAGCAACTTCCACAAGCTCGCATTCATCCGCGACAAAAACGCCCGTGACATCGTCCTCGGCGTCCTCACCGGCGGCGCTGCGCTTGCGGCTATCGCGGGAATTGTTCTGTTTTTGGCTACTCGCTCCCGTACCACTTCCTAAACGATGATACACGACCTCTTTCACAAAGGCGGGCCCATCATGTGGCCGATTCTCGCGCTCTCCGTACTCGTGCTCACGGTGGTGGTGGAGCGGCTGGTATTCATCATTCGCGAACGCGTCCGGCGGAATCCTGCTGCCGTGTCCGACATTCTCACGCAGGTGGAGCGCGGCAATCTCGCGACGGCTGCGGACATCGGAGCGAAGTCGAACGACTTTGTGGCGCGGGCGCTGACGTATGCGCTGACGCACCGGGAGAAGTCATTCAGCGAGGCGATGCTGCGCGCGGCGAATTGGGAGCTGAAGAGCTTCAACCGCGGGCTCACCGTGCTCGATACGGCCATCACGCTCGCGCCGCTGCTGGGACTGCTGGGCACGGTAACGGGGATGATTAGCAGCTTCGGGATGCTCGGCGGGGCGGAGCTCGGCGCGCCCACGGCCATCACGGGCGGCATCGCAGAGGCGCTTATCGCCACGGCATTCGGGCTCGGCGTGGCCATCACGGCGCTGCTCCCTTTCAACTATCTCAACGCCCGGCAGGAAGAGGCGCGACTGGAGATCCAGGACGCCGCCAGCCATGTGGAGCTCCACCTGAAATAAACACCGCGCATGCACATCCCAAGCCTTCGCCCGAAAAAGCACGCGCGGATCGAAATCGTCCCGCTCATCGACATCATGTTTTTCCTGCTGGCGACGTTTGTCATGGTGTCGCTCTCGATGGTGAAAAACCGCGGCATCCCGGTCATTCTCCCGGCCGCCAGCACCGGCAGCGCGCAGGAGCACAAGGACCACGTGACGGTGAGCGTCACGGAAAGCGGACAGCTTTACCTCGATAAACGCGAGCTTTCGCAAGAGCAGCTCGTGGCAGAGCTGCGGAAGCTGAAGGAGCAAAACGCCGAACTGCGCGTATTCATCAACGGCGATGAAAATGCGCGCCTCGGACTCGCCATCGCGGTGCTGGACGAGACGCGCAAGCTCGGAATCACGAAAGTCGCATTCGAGACCCGCGCGCGGTAGATGCACGAGAGGACGCCCGGGTTTCGCTTTACGGAAGGCAGCGCTGCGCCGCTCTGGCTCTGCGCATTGCTCGCAGTCGGGATGCACGCGGGGATCCTCGTCTTTTGGAAAAGCGCACCCACACCGCCCATGTCGCTGGAAGTGCAGGGCGACTCCGTGGAAGTCACGCTGGTGGAATCCGCGCCCGATTCTCCCGCGCCGCTGCCGCCCGCCGCCGAGCCCGTGCCGACGCCGCCCGAACCGGCAGTGCCGCCTGTCGAGCCAACAACGCCGCAGCCGGAGCCAATGCCCGAGCCCGCACCCGAGCCACCGCCGACGCCTGCCAAGGAACCCGAGATGGTCATTCCGCCCGAACCACCAAAGCCCACACCAGCGCCGCGACCTGTCGCCCGCAAACCAGAGCGCCCTCAACGCCCCGTGCAGAAACCACCACCACAAAAGCCGCCCGTCGTCACAGCGGCCGGAGGCACTGGCAATGGCACCGCCGCCGCGAAACCTGGAACCGCAGCCGGGAGTGGCGCGGGAGCCGGCGCGCCCAAAGGACGGCCTTCATTTGCTACACGCCCCTCGCCGGTTTATCCTGCGGAATCCAGAGCGGCCGGGGAGCACGGTGTCGTGATGGTCAAAATCACCGTCAACGCCGATGGACGCCCCACGGCGGTCTCCGTGGCCAAGAGCAGCGGCTTTCCCCGTCTCGACCGCGCCGCCGTGGAAAGCGGCTGGCGCTGCCGCGTGACCAACGCCACCGCCGGAGCCCAACTCACGGCGCCGATTCGGTTTAACCTGGAGCGGTGAAACGCTTCCTCCGAGCCAAACCCGAAGACCTCGCCGAAATCCTCGACACCCTCGTAGCCATGAGCCGCGCCCACAAAGAGGGCGAGAAGTTCAGCGTGTAGGCGACTGCGGACGCGTACACAAAAAGCGGAAGAAGCCTCCCCGACCGCAGCAATCGGCGTTTCCGCCGCCCCTGCTTACGTCCAAACAGTTGCCGGGCATGACTTCTTCCTGCGTGGAGCGTCGACGGAGCGGGGCGGGCTGTCAATGATTGCGCCGCCGCTGATACAATTAAACAGACTCGCAGCAGCCCCGCAGCAGCCCAATAGTCACCCATGAACCAATCCATCCCGACCAGTGCCTGCCTCACCACCGCAGTTTCCCGATTGCTCCGATTCTGGTGCTGCGTTCTTGGCGGGGTGGTTTGCGGGTGGGCGTCCGGGGAGTTGAGAGGGGCGGACGTGGCTGCTTCGGGCGGGCCGGTGTTTCATGAAGCGGTCCGGCAATTCAAGACGCTGACGAGCACGCTGTATCAGCACAAAACCCAGGTGGACCCAAAGACCGGGAGTCACCGGTATGATTGTGTCGGGTTCGTGTCCTACGCGCTGAAGCAAGCCGCACCACAGGCGAGGGAATCGGCGTTCAAGGCGCTGGGTATCAAGCCGGGCCGCATCCCGAGTCCGGGGCTGTATGCGACGCTCTTTGCCAGCCTTGCGGAGAAGCCGCAACCGGGCTGGGAGGCGGTGGCCAAAGCCTCGGATTTGCGCCCCGGCGATGTGGTGGCCTGGGAGCGCATCACGGCGACTTCGAATGGACATGCGGTGGTGATTGCAAGCGTCCCGGCAGCCGGGCCGGACGGGACCTGGGTGGTGGAGGTGTACGATTCCACGTCGTCTCCGCACGGCGACGACTCCCGCCCCAACGACGAGCGCGCCGAAGTGCTGGCCACAAGCGGGAAACGGAGCGGCCTCGGCCACGGCGTGATGGTGTTCACCGCCGACCCGGTCACCGGCGCACTCACCGGCTACCGCTGGAGCCCGAAGTCAAAGACCACGATAGTCCGAATCAGCGCCGGGCGGCCTGTTTCGTGACGGGCTCACTTTCCGCTCGCGAAAAGCACTGCGGAGCCGTGCAGGGTGGCGAGCACTTTGAGGCCGTCGCTGGTGTCGGCGACGACGGTGCTGCTGGGCTGCGAACTGGAAACGACGCGGGCCTTTTTAAGCAGAGACCACGGGCGCAGGGAGGCGGCATCCCACGCGTCGGCGAGTGATGCTCCGGTGAGGCGGGTGAAGTTGGCGACGGCGCGATCCATGGTGAGCGCGGAGCCCGCGAGATTTGGCGAGCCGGGCTGGCGGACGATGCGGTCGGCGCCGACTTCGATGGCGAGCTTCCCGATGCTGTAACGGCCCGGCGGCGCACCGGCGGCGGACATGGCGTCGGTGACGAGGATGGCGCGCGGCCCGAGCGCGGCGGCAAGGGAACGGAGGACTTCCGGCGGGAGATGGACGCCATCCGCGATGAGGCTGGCGGCAAGGCGCGGTTCGCCGAGCTGGGCGAAAATCGGGTTGCTGTGGCGGTGCACGGTCTGCGGGCAGCCGTTGCCGAGATGGGTCGTCATCATGGCACCGGCATCGCACGCCGCGGCGACTTCCGCGTGGGTGGCGAGCGTATGACCGAGCGCGGGCAGCACGTTTTCCGCGCGAAGCCGCGCGATGAATGCAGCCGCTCCACGGAGTTCCGGCGCGAGCGTGACGAGTTTGATCCGGCCTCCGGCAATGCGCTGCAGTTCCCGCCAGAGCTTCACGGAGACGGGCGCGACATCGGCCAGCGGATGCGCGCCGCGTGCGCCTTCCGCCGGGCTGATGAACGGCCCTTCGAGATGATAGCCCGGCACGCTGCGGGCGACGTTGGCATCGAGGGAAAGCGCTTCGTTCAACTGCTCGATGTTTTCGCGAAACCATTCGCGCGAGGCAGTGATGAGCGTGGGCAGCACATGCGCGACGCCGGTTTCCCAAAGCGCACGAATCGCTTCGGCGCAGACCTCGCCGGTGTCATCGGGGTGGTTGAAATCCACGCCCATGAATCCATTGCACTGCAGATCCACAAAGCCCGGCCCGAAGACCGACGACGTTTTTGCGCGAACGCGACGCCTGCCTGCAACGCGGCGGCCGGATAGCGAGAACTCCCACGTTTCCCCGGTCCGGTAATGCGCCGCGATGACCTTCATCGGGTTCAGGAAACGGTGACGGTCTGACCGGTCTGCGCGCTCTGGTAAATGGCGCGGATGACGGCCACGGCATTGCGCGCATCGCGACCGCCGATGGCCGGCTGCCGGTTTTCGCGGATGGCGTTGCAAAGGTCCTCGATCTGGCGCCGGTGGCCTTCGGTGCTGATGGCGAGCGGGTTTGCGACGCCACCGCCGATGTTCGCGCCGCCGCCGCCATTGCGAATCTGCTCGTCCTCGGGAAGCTCCTGCTCGAACTGCCAGAACTTGATGTTGTCGTCCTCCAGCACCACGGAGCCTTTGTCGCCGCTGATTTCGACGCGCTTGTTCCAGCCGGGATACGTGCTCGTCGCGCCTTCGATGACGCCGAGCGCGCCGCTCGGGAATTTCAGCGCAGCAACGGCCGTGTCCTCCACGGCGATGCGGTCGTGCGCAAGCGTGGCGATGTTCGCCTTCACTTCGCTGGGAACACCGGCGAACCACGTCAGCAGGTCGATCGCGTGAACGCCCTGATTCATGAGCGCGCCGCCGCCATCGATTTCCCACGTTCCGCGCCACGCGCCGCTGTCGTAGTAGGCCTGCGTGCGCCACCATTTGATATACGCGCTGCACATCGTGAGCCGGCCAAAGCGGCCCGCTTCCACGGCGCGCTTCACGGTCTGCGCGCCTTCACCAAACCGGCTCTGGAACACCGCCGCGAGGATGGTGCCGCTTTTGTTTGCCGCAGCGAGCATCGCGTCGATTTTCTCCACGGTGATCTCGATTGGCTTTTCGCAAAGCACGTGTTTTCCGGCGTTGAGCGCCGCAATCGCCGACTCGCCGTGCAGTCCGCTCGGCGTGGTGATGCAGACGGCGTCGATATCGGTCCGCGCGAGCAGGGCATCGAGCGAAGCCGCGGGCTGGCACGCCCATTTCTGGCAGAATGCGTCCATGCCCGCGAGCGAGTAGGCCGCCACGAGTTCGGCTCCGGGAATCTCGCGAATCGCCTCCGCGTGAATGCCCGAGATGTTTCCAGTTCCGATGAGTGCAAAACGAACGGTTTTTGACATGACAGCGTTTTACGCACGGAATCTCGGCCGCGAGAAGAATATTCAACCGGCCCCGGACGTCGCGAAATCGATCTGATTGCGTGCTGGCGGTTTCCAAAGTGCCGCGTAAATCTGCCGCGCCAAACATGTCCACGCCGCCGGCTTCTTCGTCAACCGCTCCCCTTCCCGTCGCGATCCTCGCCGGCGGACTCGCCACGCGGTTGCGGCCGATTACGGAGACCATCCCGAAATCGCTCGTGAGCGTCGCGGGCGAGCCGTTCCTTTCCCACCAACTGCGCCTTTTGAAAACGCAGGGAATCACGCGCGTCGTTCTGTGCATCGGCCATCTCGGCTCCATGATCGAATCCGAGTACGGTAGCGGCGGCGCGTGGGGAATCGATATAGCCTACTCGCACGACGGACCGCAGCTTCTCGGAACCGGCGGTGCGCTCCGGCGTGCGCTGCCGCTGCTCGGCGACGCGTTTTTTGTGCTCTACGGCGATTCGTATCTGCCCGTGGATTTCCGCGCGGTGGAGGCCGCGTGGAGAGCCAGCGGGCAACCGGCATTGATGACCGTCTTCCGGAATGAAGGCGCGTGGGACACGAGCAATGTCGAGTTTTCCGGCGGGCGCATCGTCCGCTACGACAAAACGGAACGCACGGCGTCGATGCGGCACATCGACTACGGCCTGTCCATTTTCACGCGCAGCGTATTCGAGGAAACTGATGGCGCATTCGACCTCGCCGGATTGCAACGCGGACTGGTCGAGCGTGGCAAGATGGCCGGCTTCGAGGCAACGCACCGCTTTTACGAAGTCGGCTCGCACGCCGGCCTGGCCGATCTGGAGTCCTTTCTGCGTTCGGATGGCTCGTGTCGGTAAGTTTTTCAGATGTCACACTTGCCAGCGAAATGCTCACCGCTAAAAGGCTCGCTCTACCTCACACCATTACCACTATGCCTGAACGCATCGGATTCGTTGGAGTTGGCCGCATGGGTGCCAACATGGCCCGCCGCCTGAAAGACGTTGGTTACGACGTCACTGCTGTCTATGACATCCACAAGCCCGCCGCCGCGGACCTCGCAAAGGAGATCGGCGCGGAATCATGCACTTCGCTGGCGAGGGTCACGGAGCTGAGCGATGTCGTGATCACCGTAGTCACGGATGACAAGGCGCAGCTGAACGTCTTTTCCAACAAGAAGGACAACCTGCTGAAAGGCGCGAAAGGCCGCATCTTTGTAAACTGCGCCACGATTTCGCCGGACACCCATATCGCCGTCGAAAAGCTCGCGAAGAAGGCGGGAGCGCGCACTTTGGAAGGCTGCATGGCTTCGTCCATCAGCCAGGCCCGCGCCGGCACGCTTTATCTCATGGTGGGCGGCGACGCAGAGACATTCGCGAAAGTGAAGCCGATTCTCACGAAACTCTCCGACGAGGGAAAACTGATGCGGCACATCGGCAAGACCGGCCAGGCCGCACAGGTAAAGGCGCTCGTAAACATGGTGATGAATATCAACACCGCCGCGCTCGCCGAAGGGCTCGGCCTCGCGGACGCGCTGAAACTCGACCTCAAAACCGTGATGGAAGTTTTCAGCCAGACCGGCGCAAACAGCCGCGTGCTCGCGACCGACGGCGAGGACATGGTGAATCGCGACCACTCGTGCTTTTTCAGCGCCGCACATGCGGCGAAGGACAGCGGTATCGCGCTGAAGATAGCCAAAAAGCAGAAGCTCAATCTCCCGCTCGCGGCGGCGACCTTTGCGCAATACACGAAGCTCACAAAGCTCGGATTCGGTGAGCTCGACAAGAGCGGCATCGCCGAACTCACCTTCAAAGGCCGCGGAAAAGCGCCGAAGAAGAAAAAGAAGTAACCAATTTGCCCGCAATCCGCGGGTCAAAAACAAACCAACAAACCAAGAAACACCACACACAATATCATGAGCTACGTCCCAATGATTAGTTCCGGAGTCGCCGGCCCGCTCGGCGCACTGCATCTCCCACGCCTCTGGCTGAAAGTCAGTCTCGAAGCCGCTGGCAAGCTTGCCGCCGGATATCCCGGCCTCGGCGCCGGCTACGATTCGATGACCTGCGCAGCACTCGGCCTCGATCCCGAAGCCGTGAAGAGCTTCATCGCAGGCAGCAAGCCCACCTACCCCGCTTTCGAAGCATGGGTCCGCCAGAACGGCAAAAAACTCACGAAGGCCGACATCCACAAGCACAACCTCGCCATCCTCAGCTACATTCACTCGGACGAAACCCGCAAGGGCATCCTCGGCGCGAATGGCATCGCTGATGACGGCAGCGTCCTGCCTGATGCGGTGAACCTCAACAACCTCGACGACTGGTTCGAATTCCACCAGGCCGTCCTGAAGTAATTTCGGTCCACACGACCGAATTCCAAACCGGCGGGGCAGCGATGCTCCGCCGGTTTTTTTGTGTAGGCGCCTCGGGAAAAAAACGCTCCCTATTTCAGCGAAAGCACCCACTCCGCGAGGATTCGCGTGCCGTCGGGATCCGGAATCTTTGTGCCGACCGGCGGCATGTGCCCGGCACCCCGATGGCTCGTGCGGAGCGGCAGAATGCTGCGCGCCATGTCGCCCGGAGCCACAATGCGCGGGTCCACGAGACCGAACTGCGCATGCTGCGGCTTTGCATCGATTGCGTTCATCTTCTCGCGCGGCGTGGTCCAATCGAACTCAAGCGCACTGTTTCCTCCGCCATAAAGCGTGTGACAATGAGAACAGTTCGCCGCGAGATAGGTCCGCGCCCGATCTTCCGGCGTATCATTTCGAAAAGGATGACGCTCCGCGGCGGGGCGCGGTTCGCCCTTCAGGATTCCCGCTTCGCGCCATCGCTCAATCTGGCCGCCTATGTCCAGTTGCGGCTCGGAAAGTGCGATTGCAAAACCTGCCTGCCGGGAATGACACATGAGACACTCCGCACGCGCCGGCACCCGCCACGGTTGCCGGAAATCCACACGCTGCACCGCGATATCCGCGCCCGCTTTGGGCGCGAGTTCGGCATCGGTCTGCTCCACGTTCCATAAGTACGAATAGGCCGCCCAATCGGCCTGCTGTTTCACGAGCAGGCGGGTTTCGACCCGGCGACCTTCGATCGTCAGCGTCTGCACAAACGCGGAACCATCGGGCAGCAACCAGCTCTTTGCGCCCGTGACCTCCAGCTTTCCGCCACCGGGAATCGCCATCCATCGACGCGACCCCGCGCCGTCGTGCCACGCCGGATGCGCGATTTCATACGGCAGAACTCCCGGCGCAGGAGTCTGCGCCGCAGTGTCTGAAAAAAGTCCGGTTTCACTCAACCGCACCGGAAATGGCGGCGCGGGCTCGGCGCGCAAAGGCTCCAGACGATAGAACGCGCCACCGCCTCCGCCCGGAGCTCCGATGGGCGCTCCGTAATCGGTGATCAGGATCTCGCCATCCGCATCGGCAACGATGCTCGTAATTGCAAACGACGTGTCGGCGAGTTCCCGATTCCAAAGCATTGACTTTCCGTCGTGCTTTGCCGCCCAGATGCGGCCCGTGCCGAAATCTCCATACACGTAAGCACCGGCAAGCTCGGGCAGCTTCGCGCCCCGATAGACGAACCCGCCGGTGAGCGAACGAAACTCGGCGTGCGAATGTTCAATTTCGGGAAACGTGACCCGGTCGGGTCCGAGTTTGTGCTCCGCGTTAAAAACATGCGCTCCCTCGAAATGACTCCAGCCGTAGTTTGCTCCACGTCGCACGAGACGCGCGTATTCCCAATGATCCTGGCCATTTTCCCCCGCCCAAAGCTGGTCCGACAAAGCGTCGTACGTGAGCCGCCACGGATTGCGAAGACCATAGGCCCATGTCTCCGGAGCAAAGCCCGAAACGTTCACAAACGGATTATCCGACGGGACCGTGTACGGCGTTTTGTCGTCCGTCGTATCGACGTTGATACGCAAAATTTTGCTTCGCAGGCTGCCAATATTTTGTCCGGCGAGGTCCACATCGCCATCCGAGGTGCCATCACCGCTCGATACGAAAAGCAGTCCGTCGGCGGCGAATGCTAGCGCCGCGCCGTTGTGCCCGTTGCTGTCCCACGAAATGACGACGCGACGCGAATCCGGGTCGGGCCTGCCATCACGCATCGTGTACCGGAGCACGCGGGAATGCTTGCGTCCGCCCTCGGCTGGTTCGTTCACACCGAAAAAGACGAATCCGTTTTCCGCAAACCGCGGATGAAACGCGATGCAGTATGCGTAACCGGGGAACTCCAGGAGTGTCTCAACACGGACCGGATCCCGAAATGCCTTCAGCATCATCGAAGCGCCCCAATCCGCGGCCTGCTGTTCGATGAAGAGCATCCGTCCCGTTCCCGGCTCAGCCGCGGCATACACGAGCGGCCGCGTGGCAAGCTGCGGCCACGATCGCACCGCGCGATACGGAGGCGGACCTTCAGGCGCGCCGACGAGACGCGTATTCTGCCAGCGGGCGCGCGATTCGTCTCCGAAGCAAAACAGCGGGACTGCGAGAAGAAGCGCGAGGTGCAGTTTCACTTCCCGACAAGCACGTTCACCATCTGCTCGACCTCGGTCCCGGAAGTCGTCGTGACATCGCGCCCAACGGTCTCTCCTTGATGCTCGACCACGATGCGGAACGTGTGTCCGCGCGGCAGATTGAAACAAAGAATGTTGTTGAGGTCGGCGCTCTCATCGCGGCTGGTTCCCTCAAACTTCACTGCCGCATCGGACGGGTCACTGACGGCGACCTTCGCCGCCACCCGTTTCCCTGCGCGGAGGACGCGCACCAAAAGCCTCACACGACCATCCGGAGCGGCCTGTACCGCCGGCGCATATCGGTCCGTCACATTGACAGCTTGAACCCACGTCACCGAAGGATCCCACACCAACGGGAACGACACGCCCGTCTTTTTGAAACTCGAAGCATATATCGCGTGCATGGGAATATCGCGCCGCGCCTTAGCTGCATCGCCCGCAAACCAGCCTCGGTCGAGCCCCTTCGGATCGGGCTCCGCCGCGCCCAAAAAATGCCATTTGCCGGAATCCCAGATTTCCACCCACGTATGATTTCCCCGCAAATTTGCCCACATCGGCGTGCCAACAACACGGGCCGGAATGCCGACCGAACGGCATGCATCGACAAGCAGAATGGAAAGCCCGCTGCAGGTAGCCAGACCGCTTTCCATGCTCTCGAACGGGGACTGGTCGGCGCGCTTTCTCGCCGTGGAGTACCTCACCTTGACCGTGCCGAAAAGTTTCCGATTCAACGCCTGTGCGGCCTCGCCCGGCGTGGTGCAGGCCGCGATCAAAGGAGCACTGATCTCCCTCAATTTCTTCCGCCACGGATCGCGCCGCTCGTTGAGACAGGCATACGGAAGAACTTCATTCAAAAAAATCTCCTGCGGAATGTCCTTGGCCCAGGGCGCCGTGGCGAACGCGTCGCACGCGAGTGCCACGTTCTCGATGAGGAAATCGCCCTTCAGCGAGCGGAGATCAGGTTCCGGCATGTTCGCGATGAGGAACTCCATCGCACTCCGCCGGTCGTCAGGGACCTGCGAGAGCGCGCGCTCCATCTCACCGCGATTGGCACCTGCCGCCGCGAGCATGTCTTTATCCGCAGGCAGAGGAGGAGTCAGAGCCGGCGCGGGGAGAACCATCGCGAGCAGACCCGACGTGAGAGCGACGAGACAGGCGCGTTTCATTTCCGCTCCTCCTGAACTCGGGACTCGTGATTGATCGACACGCGTCGCGCACCGCCGGGCGTCGTGATTGAAACCGATGCCTCCCATCCGCCGTCGGTGACCTTGAACGAAACATCGCCCGCTTCCTGTCCGATCTTTGCGCCCAACTCACCGAGCGATTTCGCCCACTTGCCGTTCATTTTTCGAAACGCGCGCTGGGCGTAATAGACGTCGTGCAACACGTTCCGTGCAGGTGCCGAAAAATCGGGCACGAGGGGCACGCTGGCATCCTTCGAGAACTGCACATACCCCCATCGCTCCGGCCGGTGCATATCCACGACACCCTGCGCGGACCAAATCCAGTTATGCTCTGGCTTCCCGGGAATCTTCTCGTATTTGCCATTCACGGTCTGAATCAGCCACTCGACACGAGAGAATCCCACACGCCATTGATCTCCCTCTTTCGCCGGTGCCGGGCGGTTGGCCTTCGCTGCAAGAACCTTCCAGGGAATGGCAATTTCCACACTCCAGCCGTCGTCCTTGTCGGCCGGATTGTTGAGCGTTCCTCGGACGTGAACGGCGGTCTTCAGTCCGGGAATCTCCCAACTGTCATCGGCCTTCCCGCCATTCTTATACGGCTTCGGCAGAAACAAATCCCATCCGGTGTTCAGCGCATTCATCTCGAACTCGTAGTACTCATGCGAGTCGCCGTCCGGGTCGATGAACACCTCGAAATCCGGGTCGTAAAAAATCACCGAGTCGTGCTTCGTCAGCGTCCCCCAGACGTGTGGCTCCTCCATATCGGCGGTGACGTAGAAATACTCATCGTCCCAAAGCATTTTGGCGCGCGTGCGGAGGAAGGGCTTCGGTTTCGCGTCGCCTTCAATATCCACAAAATCATCCGTCCACGGTGCAGCCGCCCACGCCGCATCATCCGCTTTCCCGTCGATGATGACAGGCCCGCTCGCGCGCGGACAAACGTATCCCCGCGGCGTGATTTTGCGCATCTTCTCCGGCCACTCGTTCCCGGAATCCGCATCGGCGGCGAACAGAACGGGCGCAAAAAACAATACCGGGAGTGACTTCATGGCGCAAAGCCTGCCAGCCGCATGAACCGCTTGCAATACCGCACGTGCAGCCGCAAACCTGCCGGTCCACGCATCCAAATGTTTCCATTTCCAAAACCACTCGCCCGTCTGCTCCGATTCAGTTTCGCATTTGCGGCGTTGCTCACGATCGCAACGGTTCTCACCCGGAACACGCACGCAGCGCAGCGGCCGAACATCATCGTCGTTTTGCTCGATGACATGGGCTGGGGCGATTTCTCGTGCTTTGGAAACAAGGAAGCCCAAACGCCGAATGTGGATCGACTCGCACACGAGGGAATCAGGTTCTCGCAGTTCTACGTCAACTCGCCGATCTGCTCGCCGTCGCGCTGCGCGCTGACCACGGGGCAGTATCCACAGCGGTGGCGAATCACGTCATTCCTAAACAACCGCGCCGACAACGCGCGGCGCGGAGTGGCCGATTGGCTCGATCCAAAAGCGCCATCGCTCGCGCGCACCCTGCGCGAAAACGGCTACGCCACGGGGCATTTCGGGAAATGGCACCTGGGCGGCCAGCGCGACGTGGATGATGCGCCGGAAATTTCCGAGTATGGCTTCGACGCGTCGCTGACGAATTTCGAAGGCATGGGAGCAAAGCTGCTTCCACTGACGATGAAACCCGGTGCCGAGGCACCGGGAAAGATCTGGGCCGACGCAGAGCGGCTCGGAAAGCCGGTCACCTGGATGCAGCGGTCGCAAATAACCGGCGGATTTATCGATGCGGCGATTCCGTTCATCGACCGCGCCGCTGCGGATGGGAAGCCGTTTTACGTGAACGTGTGGCCGGACGACGTGCACAGCCCGTTCTGGCCGCATGTGGATAAATGGGCCGACAACAAACGCGGCCTCTACCACGCGGTGCTCACCGAAGCCGACCGCCAGCTCGGCAAACTTTTCGCGCACGTCCGCGACACGCCAGCTTTGCGCGACAACACGATCATCCTGCTCTTTTCCGACAACGGTCCGGAACCGGGCGCCGGCAGTGCGGGCCCATTTCGAGGCACCAAAGGCACTCTTTACGAAGGCGGCACGCGTTCCTCGCTCATCGTGTGGGCGCCGGGACTCATGGACAAATCGAAGGCGGGCTCACTCAACGAGCAATCCGTCTTCGCCGCGTTCGATCTCGTGCCGTCACTACTCGCGATTGCCGGTATTGCGCCAGCGTCGGGCATGATGTTTGACGGCGAGAACGTTGCGCCAGTGCTGCTCGGAAAAAGCGATGCATCACGCAAAGCACCCATTTTCTGGCGCAGGCCACCTGACCGGAAAACCATGCCGCCATCAAAGGAATTGCTACCCGCCCTCGCCGTCCGTGATGGCGGCTGGAAACTCCTCTGCGAATACGACGGGAGCGAACCGCAACTCTACAATCTGAGCGTCGACCGTGGCGAAACGCAGAACGTGGCATCCAGAAATCCGGATGCGGCAGCCCGCCTGACAAAGACCTTGCTCGCATGGCACGCATCCATGCCGCCGGACAACGGCGCATCGTACACAAAGTGACTTCGTGAACAACCACGCCGCTCCTTCGCGTCAGGCGCGCCGGAATGCGACACCGGGGGCCGATCGCGCATCTCACGCTTGCACCGTTTACGAATGGCGGCGCTGACGGCGGAATCCTGCGAGCATCGCAATACCGCCAAGCAGCATCGCAGCAGAGCCGGGCTCGGGCACAGCAAGGAGAACCACGTCGTTGCCGCTTCCTCCAGCGTAGGTGATCGTGAAATCCTGTGCACCCACGGTGAACAGCGCGCCTTCGGCCAATGGATTGCCGCCAAACGTAAAGAATCCGGTCGTGGTGATGGAGTCTGATAGATCGTTGTTGATGACGGTGAAGCTGTCCACACCATCCACAGGATCGTAGCCCAGTGTAATGCTGAGAGGCGAGTTCGACGCCAACGCCACGCTTCCCACAACCGAGAGCTGGTCGTAGCCGGTGCCGACTGTCGCGCTGTTCAATTCCAGTGAGAACGTGCCTCCGGCAAACACCGTACTTCCGGCTGTAAGAATGCCAGGGCTTGTTCCCGGCGCGAGTATGCCACCCGTGTTGACCGTAACCGCTCCGACGGTGCCGCTGCCACCCAATGTGCCGCCCGCATTTACAGTAGTCGCGCTGCCGCTGATGGAGCCGTTGACGAGCAGGGTGCCCGCATCGACTGTGGTGGTTCCGGTGTAGGAATGCGTACCCACGAGCGTCTGCGTGAATGTGCCAGCCTTAACGATGTTGACTGTTCCGAGCGGCGTTCCGCCCGGTGCTCCTCCGAGGATGGTGACGCCAGCGGCATTGGTCCTGTCCAACGTCGGACTCAAAGTGAGGGTGGAAGCATTGCCTGTATCCAGATTGATGATGTTGAGCGTGCCCGCGCCTCCGTTGCTTAGACCATTTAAAGTTTGCTGTTTGCCATTGAGGTCGAACGACGTCGAACTGCCGCTGGTGCTGGCGAAGTTCGTAACAGTCAGATTTGTGGGATGGGCATTGTCCACACCGAGGCGCAGACCGGAATACTGTCCAGCAACAGCAAGGCTGGTGAAAACGGTTGTATCGCCGCCAAATGAGTTGCCGGCGTTTGAGAGCGTCACGAAGTCGCCGTTCAGATTGCCCGTTCGGAACAGGATATTGGCGGTCGTGATGCCAGCCCCCTGGGTAATCGCGCCGGTGAGGGTTAGCTGCGCGCCATCCTGGGTGCCGATTCGGGATACGCCATTTGCACTCAATTCAATGTCGCCGGCGAAGGTGTTATTGCCGCTCACCGACTGAATGAACCCGCGCTGCCCGGTGACGAATGGTCCCTGAGCACTTGTGGTGCTGCCGCCTCCGGAGCCGATGATTTTCTCGGTCGTGGAATACGTAATACCGCCCGAAAAACCAAGCTGGCCACCGCTGGCCGTGCCTGCGCCTGTGATGATGGTCTCGTTGCCGGTTCCGGTGGCACCGAGCGCACCGTTGGCGGTTACCACCAGACCCCGACCCGTTGCGCCAATGTTCGTTTGTCCGGTGTAAGTATTCCCCGAATTTCCGAGCGTTAGTATCGTTCCGGTAGCACCGGTGTTGCTGATGCTGGTGGCGCTTCCGCTGAGGGAGATCACTCCGTTGAGCGTTTGAGTACCGCCGGAAAGTACGAGCGAACCCGCACCGCTGACCGTTCCAGCGTGTGTGTTGCCGCCTCCCGCGGAGAGGGTGAGAGTCTGCGCGGCATCGATGGTGATGTTACCGCCGGTCGTTCCGCCTCCGGTCACCGCAGCGATCGTCTCGCTGCCTGCGATTTTCAATGTGGCTCCCGCCACATCGGCGATCGTTACCACGCCGGCGTTTGGAAGAGCCGAACCACCGCTGACTTCGAGTGTGCCCTGGCTGACGGTCGCGGCACCCGTGAAGGTATTCGCCGCAGAGAGCGTCAGCGTTCCGGTGCCATCCTTTGTGATCGTTCCCGTGGTGGTGGCAATCGGGTCTGCAACGACGATATTTCCCGCTCCGCCAAATGTCAGATTCACGGCCGCACCGGCGATTGCATTGCCGGAGGCCACGTCGATCGTGAGCAGGCCGGCATCGGAATTGATCCGGACGCCACCCGCGACAGCGACGGCTGCACTGATGGTGTTGCTTCCGCTGATATTGCGTAGTGCGCCACCGGAGCCGACACCCGTGCCATTGAGCGTCAGCGGTTCGGCGGAATTGATTCCACCCTGAAACTCCAGTGCCGCCCCGGTCGCAACCGTGGTCCCAGCAACTGCGCTGCCGAGAGCGGTTGCATTCTGGATGTTGACCACCCCCTGATTGATCGTAGTGAGGCCCGCATACGCATTGGCACTGGTGAGAGTGACGGTGCCGGTGCCGTTCTTTGTCAGCCCACCCGTGGAAATTCCGAAACCACCCGTGCTCCCGATCGTGTAGTTGAGGGTGCTGTTGTTAAAAGCGATGGCGTTGGGCGCGACGTTAGCCAAATTGATGTCTATCGCTGTCGTTCCGGACGCAGAGTCATCAAAGAGGACATCATCAGTGGTCAGGAAGGTTGTGGACGTTCCGGCGGTCACCAGTTTCCAGTTCTCATTGGCCCCAGTGGTGCCGGTCTGCCAATTTGCGCCGTCCGCGCCAGTCCATTTCGGATTGTCGCCTGCAATGGCGAGCGTGATGGCGGTGCCGGAATTGCCGAAAGTGGGCGTTTGCCGAGCCGACAGGCCGGAGACCGTACCGAGGGCAAATTGACCGAATCCCGCGCCACCGATGCTGCCGCCGGCGTAGCTCACGAGGTCGTACGTAGAGCCATTGATCCAGCTTGCCGCTGCCGGGTTAATGGTCACCGTGCCGGCGGCGTTGCTCGCGAGGCTGGTTGTAACGATGGCTGCCGACGTGCTGTTGCTGAATGTGTTGACCGTAGCCGTTCCGTTGAAGGTCAGCGTGCCGATGGTGAACGCTGCCCCGGCGACTCCGTCGTTGTTGGAAATAATCGCACCGGCATTGCTCGCCACGGTCACGCTGTTTGCAGTACCGCTGCCCGTGAGCGTGCCCTGATTTAAGGTGATGGGACTCGCGCTGATTGCTGCGCCAGTTCCGGCGAGGACCAACGTGCCCGCGCTGATCGTCGTCGTGCCGCCGTGGGAATTAGCACCGGACAGCGTCAACTTGCCTGCGCCCTGCTTGAGCACTGACAGATTTGCACCCGTCAGCACCGCGCTATCCACGGCTGTTCCGGCAGTGGGCGAATAGTCCGTGGCCGTGTTCACGGTCAGCGTGGCCGCGGCACCGCTGTTGGTAATCGTTCGCGTGCCGGTGGTCGCACTGCCGCCATTATAAATAATTCCCGCGATCGTTTGGTTGAATCCGTTGATATCGAGAACGCCGGATGAACCGCCTGTTGAATTTCCAAGAGTCAATTCTGCTGCGCTCGGCAGGACGCCCGCCGCTCCGGTCTTCAGTGTTCCGACGGCCACAAGCGTGTTCGGCCAGCTGTAAGTCTTGCCGGCAGCTCCGACAATCCACGTGCCGGCATCGGTTTTTGCAAAGCTTCCGCCCGTGAGGTTGACGTTGCCGATGACCTGATTCGTCGCGCTGGTGGATGTTCCACGAACAAAGAATACGGCACCACCGCTCATGGTTCCCGTGATGTCACCGCTAATCGTAATCGACCCGGTGCCGGACGAAGTGAATTGTGTGAGATTCGTGGCACTGCTGACGTCAATGGCGCCGGTGAGCGTGTGGTTCTGCGCACTGCTGTTGGTCAGGTTGGCCCGGCCTGCAGCGTTTCCAAAAAAGTTTAGGTTCTCAGCGATGGTCAAGCCTGTCGTAGCGGTCGACAAACTCAGCGAAACTCCCGTCGTGCTATTGCCGCCATTGATGGTCGTACTGCCCGCAGTCGTGCCCAGTGCGCTGCTATTGGAGATTGCGAGAATTCCGGCATTAACGATCGTTGCACCCGAATAAGTATTCGCCCCTGAGAAGGTGAACTGCCCGGCACCTTCCTTGGTAATGCCCACCCCCGCGCTGCCGCTCACCACACCGCCGAAAGTTACGTTGCTATTCACGGTGATGGTCCGGGATGCAGCACCCAAAGCGACGTTGTTGGTAAAGGTTAGCGAACCGGTATTCACCGCATCGCCAAGAGTAAAATCGCCGCCGACCGTGATGCCACCAGTGAATTTACCAGTAAGGTCGCGTGCTGCGGTGCTGCTAGAGCGGATGATACCGCTATTGATAGTGAGCGCACCTCCAGAGCCCATCCCATTTACGCCCGCGAGAGCAACTGTCCCGGCATTGAGCGTAAAACCGCCTGCGTATGTTCCGCCGGCTATAGTAAGGATACCGTCGCCATTTTTAATTAGCCCGGTTCCAGCCGCAGTGGAAAACGCCTGCGTGCCGAAATTCATGTTCTTCCCGGTTGCCACCGTGATCGGAGCGACAGTGCCTCCCGTACCGATGGTCCCGGATGCTGTGACGTTGACGGATTCGTTTGCCGTGATGGATGAGAAGTTCGTGGCGGCACCGGTAATCGCCAGAGCCGTGCCAGCATTGTCCTCAAAAACGGCCGCTCGACCAGAGGTCCAAGCCGTGGCGTACGGCCCGCCGGCGGCGGTTCCCCAGAAACTTCCGGTCCATGCATTCGCCGCGGTTGTTGATTTGTAGTAGAGCGTTTGCGCCGAGGCAGTCTGTGCGCTCAGAAGCGCGGCGACCGAGACGGCGAGCGGGATTGCGAGGCGCGTCGCGGTTGTGCGTGGGTTTTGCGAGATGAGTTTCATTGCGGATGTAATCTTACGGGTGAAGCCTTGAGGAACTGGCCTGAAGTGGACCTGTGTTCGAAATTGCACACTGTCCAACCTGCCAGAAAATCGACGCGGAAGGGTGCCATGGAATAACGGTTTGCAAAGCAGTATTTTCGTCACGCACTGAGGACTTTGGGAGACTGTCGACCAGTAAGTTGTGACGCCGTTTTTCGGATTCCGACACCCGGCCGCTCCATGCGACGGAGCACTATTCCACCGGATGATGTCCCCACCCCGATTGCCCCGGACAAAGCAAAAATAACCATTCGACATCGGCCGAAAGGCACAACAATCCTGCGCGGGGTATCGTCCTTTCCACACCATTCATGAACAAAACCGCTCTCGTCACATTATCCACGGCAATCGTACTCCATACCATGCACGCCGCTCCCGGCGACGCAGCTCCTGAGAAGCCGAGGGCTAAAGCGAAACCAAGTGCGGTCGGGCCGGCAATTGGCGCAAACGTCGCGACTCCGGTTTCAAACATCCGTGCGCCGAAGGATTTCAAGGTCGAGCTTCTGTATTCCGTGCCCGGGGCCGAGCAGGGCTCGTGGGTGAATCTCTGCAGCGATGACAAGGGCCGCATTTACGCGAGCGATCAATATGGCGGGCTTTATCGTTTCAACGCCCCCGCTCCCGGCCAGCCGTTAAACGCGGCGGACATCCAGAAAGTGCCAGCCGATGTCCGCGCGGTGAACGGAATGCTGTTCGCGTTCGGCGCGCTTTATGTCGGCGTGAACGACTACGAGAAAAAGTTCACGAGCGGCCTCTACCGGATCACCGACAGCGATTCCGACGACATGCCGGACAAGGTCGAACTCCTTCGCGCGTTCGATTCCGGCAGCGACCACGGCGTACACGCGATCCTGCCGACGCCGGATGGAAAGTCGCTGTATCTTATCACCGGGAATAATGCCGTTTTGAAGGAAGGTCCGATAGCGGGAACCGAAGCCTCTTCGCCCGTCGCGAAATTGTGGGGCGACGATCACCTTCTCCCACGCATGCCCGATGGACGCGGGCACAACCGCCACGTTATGGCTCCGGGCGGCATCATTTATCGCGTGTCGCCGGACGGGAAGAAGTTCGAGATCTTCGCCTCCGGATTCCGGAACATTTTCGACGCCGGCATCAATCGCGACGGCGAGTTGTTCACCTACGACGCGGACATGGAGTACGACTTCAATACATCATGGTATCGCCCGACGCGCATCAATCACGTCGTAAGCGGTGCGGAGTTCGGCTGGCGGAACGGTGCGGGAAAGTATCCGGATTTTTACTACGACAACCTGCCCGCCACGCTGAACATCGGCCCAGGTTCGCCCACTGGCACGGTGTTTGGCTATGGCGCAAAGTTTCCGGCGAAGTATCAGGAGGCATTCTTCGCACTCGATTGGAGCTGGGGCAAAATCTACGCAGTTCATCTCAAGCCCTCCGGCTCGACCTACACGGCGACGAAGGAGGAATTCATCACCGGCGGCCCGCTTCCCGTCACGGATGCCATCATCGGCAAGGACGGCGCGATGTATTTCGCAATCGGAGGCCGTCGCGTGCAGTCGGGGCTTTACCGCGTGAGCTACACCGGGCCGGAATCCACGGCACCGGTGCCGCCCGCGACGACAACCGCAACCAGCAAGGAGGCCGGCCTCCGCGACCTGCGACGCCAGCTAGAAGGCTTCCACGGAAAGCAGGACGCTCAGGCCGTCGCGACGGCGTGGCCTCAACTCGGACACGCCGACCGCTTCATTCGCGCAGCCGCGCGCACCGCGCTGGAACATCAGCCGATCGCCGAATGGGAGTCCAAGGCGCTGGCCGAAACAAACGTCACCGCGCAACTTGAAGCACTGCTCGCTTTGACCCGCGTAACGGGCGTCTGCCCGACGCACCGCAAAGCCGATCACGTCGTAAACACAGCGATGCGCGACAAACTGTGGAGCGCCTTGCTCAAGCACGACTTCGCGAAGCTCTCCAATGATCAGCGCCTCGCCTACGTGCGACTCGTCGAGATTATCCTTCATCGTTTCGGCAATCCCGCAGACGCCACGGTTGCCGCAATCATCGCGAAACTCGACGCATTTTATCCCGCGGACAATTTTGAGCTGAACTGGCTGATGACCGAAACGCTTGCCTACCTCCAGGCACCAAACACTGCTGCGAAGGGAATGGCTCTCATCGCCGCCGCCGAGAGTCAGGAGCCGCAAATCGAATACGCGCGCAGCCTGCGAATGCTGAAGACCGGATGGACCAAGGAACTCCGCACCGCGCAACTCAAGTGGTTCCTGAAGGCCGCGAACTACAAAGGCGGGAGCAGCTTCGCCATTTTCATCGACTTCATCCGCAAGGATACGCTCGCGACTTTTACCGATGAGGAAAAGACGCAGTTCGCCGAACTCATCGCGAAGAAAGCCGAGGTGAAATCAGCGCTCGAAAACGTCGGCGCGATGTTCGCCGGGCGCACCCCGACCAATTGGACGCTGGATGAACTCAGTGAGGCCGCCAAGACCGGGCTCAAGGACCGCAGCTTCGAAAATGGCCGCAAGATGTTTGGCGCAGCCGCGTGCTTCGCATGCCACCGTTTCGGCAACGCAGGCGGTATGACCGGCCCCGACCTGACCGGCTCCGGCGGTCGCTACAGTCCGCACGATCTGCTCGATCAAATCATCAATCCGAGCAAGGAGATCAACGAACAGTTCGCGCCGATCATCGTGACCAAAAACAACGGCGATGTCGTGAGCGGCGTCGTTGTGAATTTGAACGGCGACAACGTCGTCCTGAATACCGATCTCAGCAATCCCGACCAGCGCGAGAACATCGACCGCAAACAAGTGAAGAGCATCGAACTCAGCAAAGTCTCGCCGATGCCTCCCGGCTTGCTGATGATGTTGAAGAAGGAAGAAATTCTCGACCTTCTCGCATACATCCTCAGCGCAGGAGACAGGACGAATGCGATGTTTAAACAATAATCCGGAATGCAGGAGACCGCCCGGCATTTCTGCGCAATTGCCTCGACTCCCGGTTTCTGATTCGGTTCCGCGATTATGACGAATTCACACCCTCTTTCTCCCGAGATTCTCGCCGCAATCGGAGAAGGGCCTGAAGCTGCGCTTCATGCGACGATGCAGCACTTCGGCTGTCAGGCCGGGACGATTCATTGGCTGGAGGCCGATGGCATCCTGCATCTAGCTGCCCAAAGCAATCTGCCGCCTCCGATTGTCGCGGTCATCCAGACAGTGCCGCTCGGAAAAGGAATCGCCGGCCTTGCAGCGCAGCGCCGCGAACCGGTCTGCCTTTGCAATTTGCAAACGGACACCTCGGGCCAAGCCCGGCCAGCGGCAAAAACGACTGGCATGGAAGGCTCCATCGCAGTGCCGATGCTCACAGGCGGCGAGCTCCGCGGAGTTCTCGGCATCGCAAAAATCGAAGCGCACGACTGGACTGATGCCGAGAAAGCCTCTCTTCTCGAGATTGCATCAACGCTCGGCGCCCACCGCCCCTGACCACTCTACCAACATGAACCACAGCCCACTCCAACAATCCGTCCCTGCTTCCCACGATCGCAGTTCAGCGCTTCGGCGCGGCCCGTCCGCCGGCGGAATGATTCTCCCTATTGCTCTCGCGCTTTCCATTTCCGCATTCGCGCAGACACCGGGACTCAAATTCCGCGGAAATCTTCCCACGCCGCCACCGACACCGCCGACGAATCCCGGTGCGCCTGCCGCTATCGAACTTCCGGAGCCTGCTCCCGTTCTGCCGGGCTCGAAGATCGTCGACCCTCGCAAGACGGCACCGGCCGCCACGACTCCCCCGAGAACAGTAACAACTCCGCCTGCCACGACCACTCCGCCCGCGCCGACACCGGAGTTGCCAACCACGCCGCCGGCACGACCTGTCGAGGTCCCATCAACAGACCGTCCGCCGACTGCTGCTGCCCCCAAAGAAAAACCGATTGAAGTCGAATCCTCCGACGAACCGGAAGCGCCAAAGCGCTCACCACGTCGCAAAATCCAGCGCTCGCGCGATGACGACGGCAAATCCGTTCAGCCGCCGGAAATGCCGGGGCACGATGTTCCGCAAATCGAAAGCGCGAATCTTTTCCCGAGCGCGAAACAACAGCTTGAGACGGCCGCCGCTGAGACACAGAAAGGCTGGGACCTCATTATTCACGGCGGCCTCCGCGCCACCTGGGACAGCAACATTTACATTCAGGAACTGAACGAGGAGTCCGACTTCATCGTCACCATCTCGCCGGGAATCGCTGTGGGCTGGGGAGAGTTCCGCAATGAACTATTCCGCTCCGGCGAGATTCACGATCGCCTCGATCTCACGGAAGCCGAACGGTCGCAGAACTACTTCTTCCTAGATTACAATCCGAGCTACCACCTTTACACAAACAACAGCAACGAGAGCAGCTTCGAGCACGACGTGCGAGCCGGTGGACGCTACACTTTCACAAAACTCACGCTCGCCGCAAACGCACGCTTCCAGACCCTCAACGAAACCGATTCCGATATCGGCGGTCGCGTAGAGTGGCGCGCCTTCCAAGCCCGCGTCGGCGCGGACTACGTCATCAACGACAAGACCACCTTTGAGGCAGCGTTCGATTACTCACGCCGCGACTTCGAGGATGGACGCAATGACATCACCGAGTACCGCGCCACCGGGTGGATTGATCGGCAGATTTCGCCATCCACAAACATTGCCCTTGGCTACACGCACGGTTGGGTGGACGTGGACAGTGGAGCGAATCAGGATTTCGATCAGGTCCAGCTCCGCGCTGTCTGGAAAGCTACAGAAAAACTCAGTGCCCGCGTGACCGGCGGCGTAGAATGGCGCGGGGCGGACAATCGCGAAGACTCCACCGACGCAACGTTCGCGGTTGGGCTCGTTTACAATCCATTCGACGCCACGAGCATTTTCCTCAACGGCTTCCGCCGCACGGCGACTTCAGCCTCGGGATTCAACGAAGTGCTTACCGCTACCGGGTTCGACGCGCGCATCGTCCAGCGTCTCGGCGACAAATATTACCTGACCGGAGCCGGCGGATTCCAAACTGCGGACTATGACGAGAATCTGATTACCGGATTCTCGCGCGAAGACGATTACACTTGGGGCCGCCTCAGCCTCGGGTGGGACGTCAACAAGTGGCTCACCGCCGTACTCGCCTACGAGTACCGCGACAACAACTCAAACCAGGTTAATCGCAGCTACCAGGAACACCTCTTCTTCCTGCAGTTCAGCTTCCTGTTCTAAACGGGTCATCTCGCTGCCCTTCCCGCGGTTTCGCATTTCCGCCCTTGCCCCTGCGGGCGGGTCCGGCGAATCTCCGCGCTCATTTTTCCACGCATGGACGCACAACTTTCCACACTCCAAACCGAGGCCCTCGCCGCCATCGCCGCTGCCGCGGACGAAACTGCGGTCGAGCAGGCCCGCGTAAAATACCTCGGCCAGCAAGGCGCAATCACCGCGCTCAGCAAAGGGATGAAGGACGTCTCGAAGGACGATAAACCGCGCATCGGAAAACTGCTCAATGACGTCCGCACCGCGGTCACCGCCGCGCTCGACGAACGCAAGACCGCGTTACTCGCGGCCGCGGACGCAGCCGCACTCGCCGGAGTCGACGCCACACTTCCGGGAACGCCATCGGGCTTCGCGGGCCGCGGCACACTGCACCCCATTACTCAACTTCTCGACCGCACGATCTCCATCTTCCGCCGTATGGGGTTCGCGCTCGCGGATGGGCCGGACATCGAAACCGAGTGGCATTGCTTCGACGCACTCAACACCCCGGCCGACCACCCCGCGCGCAACGAGCAGGATACCTTCTACATGCCGGACGGACGGCTGCTCCGCACGCACACCAGCACCGTGCAAATCCGCACGATGGAAAAGGCCGCGCCGCCCGTCCGAATCATTGCACCCGGTGCAGCTTATCGCCGCGACGAAATCGACGCAACCCATCTTGCGCAGTTCACCCAGATGGAAGGCCTCTACGTGGACGAAGGCGTGTCGGTCGCGGACCTCAAAGGGACGCTGGAATTCTTCTTCCGCGAACTCTTCGGCAACGACGCAAAGTTCCGTTTTCGCCCGCACTTCTTTCCGTTTACGGAACCGAGTTACGAAGTGGACATCAAGACCAGCATGCTCGGCTCCAGCGACCGCTGGTTGGAAATCGCGGGCTGCGGCATGGTGGACCCTGCTGTGCTTGAAGCCGTGAACACCAAGCGCAAAGACCGCGCTTTTGATCCTGAAAAATATACCGGCTTCGCATTCGGCTTCGGACTGGATCGCCTCGCAATGATCATGAGCGGCACGCCGGATATTCGTTACTTCACAAATAGCGACCAGCGATTCCTCGGGCAGTTTTAAGTGAAACCCACGCCGGGATTCGGCGGCTAAAGAGGGCACGAGTCCATCCAGGAACGCCGGATCGGCCGTACGCATCGCAACAGTCCGGAAATAAACACCTGCCGCTTCCCAAACGAGCGCTAATACGCCGGGACGATGCCGGACCTCACCAAACCCGAAGCCTATTCAATCCTCACGCTTTGCCTCATGGCTTCCTTCGCTGACGGCGACAAGGACCAGCGGGAGCGCGACCGGATCAAGAAACTTTCCGATTCATTCGCAGCATCGGACGTCGATTTCATGTGGCTCTATCAGGAGATCCTTCTCCGCAAGCCGGCATTGACCGATGTCGCATCGCGCCTTTCGAGCAAGGAATCGCGCCAGCTCGCTTACGAGATGGCTGTATGCGTGTGCGACGCAGACGGCGTCTCAAACGAGGCGGAAACGGCATTCCTCGCGGAGCTGCGCGACACGCTTGGGCTCAATCCCGCCGCCGCAATGGCGACAGAGGCCGAGGCCGGCGAACTTGCGGTCATCCCCACAACCACGGCACCTACCGGAGGTGCGCGCACCGAGGAAACGAATGCGATGATCCTGCGCTACGCCATCTCCGCCGGCGCGCTGGAACTGCTGCCGCAATCACTCGCGAACCTCGCTGTCATCCCGCTTCAGACAAAGATGGTTTACCGCATCGGAAGCCAGCGCGGCTTTTCGCTCGATCGAAAATCCATCCTGGAGTTCATGGCGACCGTCGGGCTGGGAATTGTGTCGCAAGTCTTCGAAGGATTCGCCCGCAAACTCACGAGAAAACTCGGCAAGTCCGTAGCCGGAAAGCTCGGAGGCGCACTCGGCTCCGCCGCGACCGGAGTCGCGATCTCTTTTGCGTCCACCTACGCGCTCGGCCAGCTCGCGCAGCTTTACTACGACAGCGGTCGCACGCTGAGCATGGCCGCGCTCAAGACGAAGTACGCCGCGCTCGCAGAGGAAGGGAAGACTCTCGCACAAACCTACTCGGCGCAGATCGCCGAAAAGGGCGAATCGCTGAAGGGCGCAAACATCGCGACGCTGCTCAAGGGTGTATAAAAACTCCGGCTGCCCGGGCACAGGGGAGCACTTCTGCCCGGCATACTGTGGGAGCCTGGGCTCAATGAGCGGGCCCGCAACCCGGGCGCAAAGAAAGCCGCATTCAGAGCGGAATTTAAGATGCCCGAGGGAGGGCGACTGCGAATCGAGCCCGAGGCGCAAGGGCAGCGGGAAAGAGGGATTCCCGCAGAGTTGCCGCACGACAACAAATTTCGGGATACCGACGCGCCGCAGATAAGGCCAGCCTGCGTACAATTGCGCCGAGCCCCGTGAGTCCGACCATCATCAATCCGACCGTCGCGCCTCCGTCTGGAACTGACGAGGCGCTGGAATTTGCGAAGCTGAAACTCAGCTCATCGCCGCCATTCACGCCCTGGGGAGTGTTCAAGACGTATTCAAATCAAACGAACCTGTCGATGGCAACCGGCTGTTCTGAATCCACACGTGAAGGTGATTGTCGCAGTTCCGCGAGCCGGACCCGGAATAGAGATCGTTACTCGCATCTTTCTGGCACCGAATGTATTGAGAACTCTCCCGGACAACCCACGACGAGAATCAAAGGAACTAGGTACCGAACGATCGCCAGCGCGAGGGGAAGTTGTCTTTCCGCAAAGCAGGTGGCCTGCATTTTGCTGAATCACGCCTGCAAATGCGTATCCTCGGCAAACTACTATTCAAACTTCTCACCTTTGCGATCATGGTGATCGTGATGAGCAGCGGTGTGCGATATGGGCAGAGGTATTTCTCAAAGGCGTCGAATGTTCCCCAACTCGAGGGCGGCCTCACGACGAACGAGGAATCCGACCTCATGACCACCGTCTTTAAGAGCGCGCTCCGCCTGTTTTCCGGGGAAGCCAAACGCGAGGAGCTTGCAGCGGAATTGAGCGAAAAGCTTTACGCCGGTCGCGCCTCCGCCGGCGACATGGAGGAACTCGGAATCGAGCTGGTTAAGCCGGGAGGCGGTTCGCCATTGCCCCTGCCCGCTCCGGGAACAGCCGTGCCCGGCGCGAGTCCGCAGCCGGGAGTTCCCGCAGCGAAGCCACTGCCGGGCGCGCCCGCAGCAGCGGGTGCCGTGGTCGTAACGAACACACCCGGCGCCGCGGCGAAACCTCCGGTCAAGCTGGGCACGGTCCCGCCCGCAAATGCGAAAGCGCAACCGGCGGCAGCGCCAGCCGCGGCCGCGGCGACGAAGAGCCAGGAAGCCCTGCGGCAGAGAGTTTGGGAGCAGACGAAACGCTACTCCGTCGAACTCGGCATGGTTCCCGTCGCGCTGCTGGGGATGTATCTCATGCATCGCGTCAGGCGCAGACGCTCGAAGGCGGATGACTTTGTTCCCGCGCACATGTCGATTCAGGTTCCATCGGACTCCGAGCCGTACGACATGAAGAACCCCGTTCATTCGATGAAGGTCGAGGATTTCGAACTGCTGGTGGCGTTGATTTATCAGCGTCAGGGCTACCGCGTTTCGATGCCCGCAGCACTGGGCGGCGGCCGGGGAATTGACTTCACGCTTGCCCGCAGGTCCGAACGCATTCTGGTTCAGTGCAAGCGCATGAATCAGGACCAGCGCATTCCCATCGAGAAGGTGCGCGAGCTTTACGATGCGGTGACCACGGCCGGCGCGACCCGCGGAATCTACGTCGCGTCATGCGGATTCACTTGGGATGCCCGGAACTTTGCCAAAGCCAAAGGCCTTCAGGTCATCAATGCGCGAACTCTCGACGAGTTGATCACCGCGGCCCGCGAACAGCCCGACGAAAACCTCACAGACGTGGCGGCGTGGATGCCGAAGTTCCTGAGCAAAGTGGAAATCACAACGCCACTGTGCCCCGCATGCGAAGCTCCGATGGAGCAAATCAACGCGACAAGCGAGAGTTCCGTCTGGGTCTGCAGCCAGCGCCCGGAATGCAAAGGCCGCCGCGCCGGTCGAAAACATCAGAAGCCGGTCAAGCCCCCGCAGCCGGCTGCGGATTCCGCCACCGCCGCGGCCTGAGCAAGCCGGTCGTCCGGCGGCGTTTCCTGATATTACCGGTCGAGCACCATTTCGATGGAGCTCTCGAAGAATCCGTCGCGCTGAATGGCTTTCGGCGGCGGCGGCAGCGAGGAGATGTTCTTGCACACCGCTTCCAGCGAATCGTCCACGATACGACTGCCGCTCGATTTGGAAACACGCGCCCACAAGACCGCGCCGTCGGCTGACACACGGAAACGGATGACGCCGATTTGCGCTCCCGCATTTCCATCAACGCCGGTCAGCGGCTGCTGCCAGACGTTGCGAAACTTTCCCTCGATGAGCTCGCCGTAGCGCTTTAATTCGGCAGCCACTTCGGCACTCGTTCCCGTTCCGCCAGCCGCTCCCGGGCCGGGTTTTGTTCCGCTCTGGGCGACGGCGCCGGTTCCAGTGCCCGGTGTGTGCGCCGGGCTCGTGGGAGCCTTCGATGGCGTGCGTACGGCGACGGTCTTTCGCGGCGTGGGCGAGGGCGTTGATTTGGCAGTTTTCTTTTCCGGCGCGGCAGTCGGTTTCGGCGTCGCAGGCTTGGGTGTCGCCGGCTTCGGCGTGGGCCTTGGCGTCGGCTTCGGTGTCGGTGCGGGCGTGGGAGTCGGCGTCGCGGGAGTAAATTCATCCGGTGTCGCCGATTCAGTCTTGGCGGGCGGCGGCGGCTCCGCGGGCGGCGCAGCCGGCTCTGATGACTCCTCCGGCGCGGATTCCGCCGCAGCGCTCATCGCTCCGCCATCCAGCCACGTGATTTGCTCAACCGGCCGCAACGGGAAGAGAACGCGCGAAACCCAGACCGCGCCGCCGATGAATGCCGCGTGTAGGACGAGGACGATGCTGAACGTCACCCAAAAGCGTTCCCCTTTCTCCACATCCGGCGCGAGCGGGTCGGAAAACATCGTGCTACTCCGACCGCGGCGTATTCCCAAAGCCGATGCGCTTCACGCCGGCGCGCTTCGCTGTCTCCATGACGTCTGTAAATTTCTGCATATTGGAATCCTTGTGTGCGCGGATGAGCACCGCGGTCTCAGGGTCCCGCGCCACATGCTGCGCGAGTGCGGATTCCACATCGTCCAGCGTGGCGGGCTTCCCGTCGAACGAGAGACTTCCGTCAGCGAGGATTGAGACGGCACGAACGCGATCCGTATTCACAGGAGTTCCCTGCGCGTCGCCGGTCGGCAGCACCAGCTCGGTGCTGTTTTCGATCAGCGGCGTGGTGATCATGAAAATGATCAGAAGCACAAACGCGAGGTCGAGCAGCGGCGTGACGTTGAGTTCGCTCACCGTGGCGAGTTGATGACGCTCGGAGAATTTCCGCCTCATTCCGCAGATTCCTTTCTCTCGGAACGGTGGTCCACGTAGCGGTGTTCAAAGACGCTCGCGAGCTCCGCGGCGAAAAGCTCCAACTCCACGACCATCCCGCGCATCGTGCTCACGAGATAATTGTGCCCGAACATTGCGGGAATCGCCACGAGCAGACCCATCACCGTGGTAATCAACGCAGCCGAGACGCCCGGAGCCATCGCCGTGAGGTTAGCCTTTCCCGCCTGCGCCACATCGCCAAACGTCTCCATCACGCCCCACACCGTCCCGAGCAATCCAAGGAACGGCGCGCCGCTGACCACCGTGGAGAGCAGCACCATCTTTGCCTCCAGCGCCAGCGCGCTTTCGCCCACCGTGCGCTCCATTGCGGTCTTGACCACGCCCATCTGCGCGGGCGAAATGCGAGGTGCCGTCTCAAGTCGCGCAGCAAAGGTGTCGTCCACCTCCGCCGAGCCGAGCATTTGCAGGCACAACTCCTCGCAGCCGTCCTGATACACCGTAAACACCGGCGTTCCGCGAAACCGCGCCTGCGCTTCGTAGAGGCTCAGCGGCTGGCGGTTTCCGCGGAAGGCCTTCAGGAAATCCAGTCGCCGGTCCGCCGCGCGACGGAGCTGGCGAAACTTCGTCGCCATGATCGTCCACGAAAGCAGCGACGCGAGGAACAGCGAGAGCAGCACGAGCTTCCCGGGAAGCGTGCAGTTTTCAAACGCGTAGATGAGGCCGCCACTGTGGTCGGCCGCCAGAATGTAGAAGTGCGAAATCACCATCGCTGCCGCCCTATTATCAGCGCTCCACCGCGACGGAAAGCGAACATCAAAAAAGAATCCGACTTTTTTCTAACGAATCCGCGCCCCGGCGGTCTTACTCATTGTTCTGGGGGGAACAGCGGAGTCGTCGGCAAGGTGTAGTGAGGCCGGCGGCTCCGCACTTTTTTGTACCGAAACGGCAGAATTCGCCCTTCCCGACCCGCGGACGCTTTGCCATTTTCCCCGCCAATGCTCGCAAAGATCTACTCGGCAGCCGTTTTCGGCGTGGACGCCTATGAGGTGGAAATCGAGGTCAATTCCGGTGGCGGAATGGACACCGTGATCGTCGTCGTCGGCCTGCCCGATACCGCCGTGAAGGAGGCGAAGGATCGTGTAACGACGTCGATTTCAAACAGCGGCTTCTTCTGGCCCGCCGGGCGCACGACCGTGAATCTCGCCCCCGCGGATGTGAAAAAGGAAGGCCCCAGCTTCGACCTGCCCATCGCGCTCGGGATGATCCTCTGCCAGGAGGAGAAGGAGATCGAAAACGCCGCGGAGTTCTGCTTCGTCGGCGAACTGGCGCTCGACGGCTCCGTGCGCGCCGTCCGCGGAGTCCTTCCGGTGGCCATCGAAGCCCGCAGGCGCGGACATTTGAAAGTCGTCGTCCCGGAGGCCAACGCCCGCGAGGCCGCCATGGTCGAGGGCATCGACGTTTACGGCGTGCGCAATCTCCGCGAGGCGTACTCGCTTCTCGTCGGCGAACGCACGGTGAAGCCCGTGCGCGAGGACCTCGCCTCCTTTTTCCAAAAGCATCAGAACTACGAAGTCGATTTCGCCGATGTCCGCGGCCAGAACCACGTGAAGCGGGCGATCGAAATCTCCGCCGCCGGCGGCCACGGCATGCTGCTCATCGGTCCTCCGGGAAGCGGCAAGAGCATGCTCAGCAAACGCGTGCCCACCATCCTTCCGCCGATGACGATGGAGGAAGCCATCGAGACGACGAAGATCCACAGCATCGCCGGACTGCTGCTCGAAAAATCATTCGTCGCCACGCGCCCGTTCCGCTCCCCGCACCACACCGTCAGCGATGCCGGCCTGCTCGGTGGCGGCGCAAACCCCGCACCCGGCGAGATCAGCATCGCGCACCACGGCGTTCTGTTTCTCGACGAACTGCCCGAGTTCAAGCGCACCACGCTCGAAGTCCTCCGCCAGCCGTTGGAGGACGGTCGCGTGACGGTCAGCCGCGCGGCGGGAACGGTCACCTTTCCCGCGGAGTTCATGCTCGTCGCGGCGATGACTCCCTGCCCCTGCGGCTTTTTCGGCGACCCGAAGCGCAAATGCCGCTGCACGCCCCAGCAGGTCGAGCGTTACCGCGACCGCATCTCCGGCCCCCTGCTCGACCGCATCGACCTCCACGTCGAGGCGCCCGCCGTTTCGTTCGACGACCTCCGCAGCGACGAAACCGGCGAGCCCAGCGCCGCAATCCGTGCGCGCGTCATGGAATGCCGCGCCATCCAGCAAAAGCGCTTCGCCGGCAGCAAATCCCGCGTCAATGCCCGGATGTCCTCGCAGCAATTCCGCCAGTTCTGCACGCTCGACAGCGAAGGCGAGGGAATGCTCCGCATGGCGATGGATCGGCTCAACTTCAGCGCACGCGCCCACGACCGCATCCTCAAAGTCGCCCGCACCATCGCCGACCTCGCCGGCTCCGAAACCATCGGCGCCGAGCACGTCGGCGAAGCCATCCAGTACCGCACCCTCGACCGCAAGCTCTGGGCGTAAAATCATCACGGGCACACCGGCGTGATACGCTCCCGGGGCGCTTCGGACACCACCTTCGAAACGCCCCCTATTCGCTGAGAAATGCAGCGCGCTCCTCGGGAGTCATCCCGCTTCCGGATTCGAGCCACTCGAATGCGGCGGCGGGATTGTTGGAGAACCAGCGCTTGATGACTTTATTCGCGGTCGCCTTTCGTCGCGCAGGATCCGAGACGGAAAGCGCCCATTCCATTTTTCCTTCCACATCATCGACCGGCGAATAATCGACGTATTCAGCGATCGCGGCATCCCGCGCGGGGCCCTCGGGAACGGCAACGAGAAACTGTGCGCCCGCGACGGCATCATCCCGTGCGAGACGCTCCGCCATCTTCGCGGCAGCGGCCGTCTTCTCGGCGTCCACAGGAAGTCTATTGATCCACTGTGCCGCGCCCTGCCAGTCGTCTTTTTCCCAAACGATCGCGAGGTGCTCGACGGTCGCCTTCAGATCGACACCGGTCCGGGGTTCCGCGAGCAGCGCGGCTGTGGCGGCCTTTCTGTCCGACTCAAACCAGCCCTCGTAAATTCCCATCAGCGCATTGCTGCGGGCGTTTGCATTCGGAAGGGAAAGCGCCCATTCACGCGCAGCGGTGCGGTCCCGCTTTGCCCATTCCCACGCGGCGGTCTTCATGGCCTGCGTCGTCGAGTCGTCAAAAATACCGAGGCTTTCGAGTCGCCGCGCGGCCCGCTCTGGGTCCGTAATTTTATTCCTCTCCCCGAGGATTCCGGAAAGGCTTCCGTCGGCAATCAATTCGGGCGCGTGAATTCGCGCGAAGGCGAGCGCACTATCGGCATCGGAGCGTGCGATCGTTTCCAGGATGGTCTTCAACGCCTGCCCTTTGTCGCCGCCCTCGCCCATGGACTTCGCGAAGGTTGCCGCCGCCGCAGGGTCCTTTGACGCCCAGACACCCCAAAGCACCGCACCGTTAATATCGATAAAACCGCCGAGCTTCTTGTGCGCAATGAGAAACTCCGCGGCTGCCTTCGGATCCAACTCCGCCCAGCGGCCAACGAGAAAAAACTCCAGGCCCTCGATAAAGTCATCCTTCGAGTCTCCCTTCATTTCCGCGTGCGCCTCCATCACCATAGGAAAATCGTCCGCAGTGAGCGCATCGGTCATTTGCATCGCCCGGCGCGCGTAACTCAAAAGACTTCCCTCTTTGGAAAAACCCGCCGCCGCACGCTTGAACCGTTCGCGATCCCAAGGAACATGTCGGCGCGCATCGTCCGTCGCATCGGGAACCGGCTCCATCACACGGCCGACCCGCAGGCGCGCCTCTTCGTCGGAAATCCCAGCATCGTGATTTGATCCCGCACTTTTCGCGAAAGAACCGTCCTTCGTGTGAAAGCCACCGCCCATCGAAAAGCCGATGCCCCACGCTACGACGACAAGCACGTAAGGAAGGAAGGCCCGTAGTTTTGGCGACATGTCAGTGGCACCTACAATGCGCGGCTAGCACTGAATTGTCCCGCTCGAAATACGAGCGCCCCCGAACAGCCGGGATATCCGACTAGTGACCCAGCGTCTGCCGGAGCTTTTGCGCGATCTCGATGAACGCCTTCCCAATCGCGCTCTCAGGCTCCGCGGAGGTGATTGGGTTTCCGCGATCGCCGGATTCGCGCGTAGCGATGTCGATCGGAATCTGGCCTAGCAGCGGCACCTTCTGCCGGTCGGCTTCGCGCTGCCCGCCGCCGCTCCCGAAAATGTCGTAGCGAACGCCGTCGCTCGGGCATTGGAAATACGCCATGTTTTCGATGATACCTAGGACGGGGACGTTTACTTTCTGGAACATGGAAACGGCCTTGCGCGCATCGAGCAGCGCGACTTCCTGCGGCGTAGTGACGATTACTGCGCCGGAAAGCGCGACCGTCTGGACAATCGTGAGCTGGATATCGCCGGTGCCCGGTGGAAGGTCGAGCACGAGGAAATCCGTGCCGTCCCAATTCACCTGCCGCAAAAACTGCTGCGTGTACTTTGTCACCATCGGTCCGCGGAGGATGGCCGGGGAATCATCTTCAAGCAGGAAGCCCATGCTCATCAGCTTCAGCCCGTAGCGTTCGATGGGAATGATGCGATTATCCTCATCGGCAAACGGACGCTCGTTTGCGCCGAACATGATTCCCACGCTCGGTCCGTAGAGGTCGCAATCACATAGCCCGACGCTCGCGCCGGTCGCGGCGAGCGCACATGCAAGATTTGCCGCGACAGTGCTCTTTCCGACACCGCCCTTGCCGCTGGCGACGGCGATGACGTGCTTCACACCGGGAATGGAAGTCTGCGGCATCGACTGCGCGCCCATCGGCTGCTGCTGCGGTGCCGTGATGTCGATTCGCACAGCGACGCTCGTGACGCCCGGAATTGCAGAGAGCGCGGCTTCCGATTGCTCCTTAATCTGCCGCGGAATGGCGGCATCGGCGGTGGACATGCTCATTTGCACGACCACTTCGGTGCCGGTGATGCGGATATCCTTCACAAGGCCGAAGCTGACGATGTCGCGGCTGAAGCCCGGGTATTTCACCGTGGCGAGTTGCTGACGAATGGAATCGGTCGTAATCATGGCTGTCTTTCGAGTTTCTAAAAATGCGGGGCGGGAGAGAAGCGCGCCACCGCGCGGGTGGCAAGCGTCGTATCGCCGGAAGAATCTACGCTTTCGAACGTCCGGCGGTAACTTCCGCACAACATATAGCGTCCTTCTCGAAAACCACCGACCAACCATGAAGTTCCACATCGCCCTCGCAGCGCTCTCGCTCACAACCTTCGCACACGCCCGACTCGGCGAAACCGAGGGGCAATCCCAGCTTCGCTACGGCCAGCCGCGCGAAGATTTGACGGCTCCAAGCGACCAACCGCTGATGCCCGGCTCCATCGAAAAGAGCTACGAATTTCACGGCTGGCGCGTGCGTGCAGCATTCGTCAACGGCGTCTGCCACCGCATCGAATACGCGCACATCCCCGTGGATGGACAGCTCAAGCAAATCGCCGACGCAGAGATTAAAACGATCCTCGAAGCCGAGAAGGGCCGGTTTTCATGGAAGGAGGAAAAAACCGACACGCCTCCCGCCCTCAAAGGACTCGAACAGGGATTGAAGAAGGCCTTCAAAGTAAACAAGTGGGTCCGCACGGACAAGGCAAAGGCGGAACTCGGCCTTGGGCTCGTTCTGAAACTCGAAACGAAGGAAGCCGACGATCTGGCGAGGAAACTGGCGAAGATTCCGAAACCTCCGGGTGCGCCCGAACCAGGCAAGCAAATCCCGAAGTTCTAGCAGGCTGGGACGGAGCAGTGCGACCGTCCGACCCGCAAGAACGCACGAATATAAGACGAATTTAATCGGGACAACCGCACCGGCTGTGGCATTCTCAGCGGTCCGAACCATGCCATCCGAGTATCCAGAAGACGATTCCCGCACTGCGCCGTTTCAAGGAAAAGCGACCGAAAGCGCCGTCCGCCGCGCGCCGGAAACCAAGACGCGTTACGTCGATGTTCCGGCGTCACCCGAACGCGCTGTGGGACCACGCAATCTCGCCTGGGGCGTCATTTTTCTCGTCGCAGCGTTCTGCGCCTACTGGTTTGCGCTGATTTTCTCGGGTCACAACGCCACCCGGTCGGTTATCGCAAGCCTCGGGACCTTCGGGCTTATCTGGCTGTTTTACAATCTGCGCGTTCTCCGCCAGCGGCATGGCATCTTCCTCGCACTCTCGGCGATTCTGCTTTTTGGCGCAGCGATGCCGCTCGTGGAACGCGCATTCAGCGGACTCGATCGACTCGCCCGCGAACGCCTCGCCGAGGAGCCTGCAACTCCGAAGCTGGATGTCGCACCGCCGCCTCCGATGACCGCGAAAAATGCACCGCCAGCGCCGGTCGCCCCGGAATTGCCGCCGGCCCCGGAAGTGCCGGAAAAGCCCGCCGCTGCCGAGCCGCCGGATGATGGAACGGTGCGCGAACTTCTCGTGCCGCCGCCGCCCGCGACTGCAAAGAAGGTGATTGAAATCACAGAGGACATTGAGACGAAGATCGGTGGCCGCCGTTACACAGTGAAAAAGGGCGACACGTTTGAATTCGTGAGCATCAAGGACGGCATGACGACCTTCAAAGCGGGCAAGGATCTCGCGACCGTGAGTTCCGATGTGGCGAAGTTCCGCCTCACGCACGAGGAGCTTTATCTGCTCGCTCAAAAGGAAGCCATGCGGCGCTATCCCGCGCTCTCGGAGAAGTTCTCCGAAGAAAATCAGAAATACGTAGAGGCGTCGCGGGAACTGAAGGAAACGCTGCCGGATTTCTTCAAGGCACCTGACTGGCCGCTCCGTCTGGCCGAGCAACTGGCCGCCACGCACGGATGGAAATCAGTCGATGACGCCGAGCCCGGCGCAAAGCCGGGCGACTCGCCGGCAGATTCCCCGGCTGCCGATTCGCCAAAGCCCGCGGACTCCAAACCGCAGCCGCCGCCCGCCGATACGCCGCAGGAGAATCCGCTGCCACCGCTCCCGCCCGAGGGACGCTGATAAACACCGGAGCGGGTGATTCCATTCGACATCGCCCGCGCAGACTTCGCATACGTCAAGCATGGCAAAGAACGATAAAGGCATTTGCATCCTTGCGGGTGCGGGACCCGGCGACCTCGGATTGGTGACACTCAAAGTGCGGGACGAAGTTTCGCGAGCAGACGTGATCGTGTACGACGCGCTCTGCAACCCGGAGATTATCAAATGGGCACCGACGGGCGCGGAAATCATCTACGCCGGAAAGCGCGCCAATCAGCACGCGTTGAAGCAGGATGAAACCAATGCGCTGCTCGTGAAAAAGACCGCGGAAGGAAAGCGCGTCGTGCGGCTCAAGGGCGGCGACCCGTTCGTCTTCGGTCGTGGCGGCGAGGAAGCCGAGGAACTCGTGAAGGCCGGCCTGAAATTCGAGATTGTACCTGGCATCAGCTCCACAATTTCCGCGCCAGCCTATGCGGGCATTCCCGTGACTCACCGAGAACACACGGCGCAGTTCACCGTCTTTACCGGACACGAAGACCCGACCAAACCCGAGAGCACGCTCGATTACGAAGGGCTCGCAAAAAATCCCGGCACAAAAGTCATGCTGATGGGTGTCGAGCGCATCGCTGCGGTTTCGGAGAAACTGCTGCAGCACGGAGCGCGTGCAGATTTACCCGTGGCGCTCGTGCGCTGGGGAACAACCGGCAGGCAGGAAACGCTTACCGGCCGGCTCGACAACATCGCGAAAAAAGTCGCCGACGCCGGTTTCAAAGCGCCCGCCGTTTGCATCATGGGCGATGTCGTGAAGCTGCGCGACACACTAAACTGGTTCGAAACCCGCCCGCTGTTTGGCAAGCGCATCGTCGTCACCCGCACTCGCAAGCAAGCCGGCGCACTGTCCACGAAACTGCGCGACCTCGGCGCGGACGTGATTGAACTCCCGACCATCCGCATCGAACCACCGACCGATATCCTCGCATTCGGACAACTCGTGCAGGACGCCCACACTTACGACTGGCTAGTCTTCACATCGCCGAACGGCGTGGAGGCGTTCTTCGAGATGTTCTTCAAGATATTCAAGGATGCCCGCGAAATCGGAGGCGTCCGCATCGCGGCAATCGGACCGGCAACCGCCGCAAAAGTCCGCGAGTATCATCTCGCCGTCGATTTGCAGCCCGAGGAGTACGTGGCCGAGAGCGTGGTCGAGGCATTCAAGAAGGAAGGCGACGTCGAGAACCTCAAAATTCTCATCGCCCGCGCCGAAGTCGCCCGCGACGTGCTGCCGGAATCGCTTACCAAACTCGGAGCCATCGTGGATGTCGCATGCGCCTACCGCACCGTGCCGGAGACCGAGGACGTAAGCGGCGGCATGGCCCGCTTCCGCGACGAGGGTGCCGACATGATTACGTTCACGAGTTCATCCACCGTGGAAAATTTCCTCGCGCTCAAACTTCCAATGCCCGCCGGCCTGAAAGTGGCAAGCATCGGGCCCGTGACTTCCAAAACCGTACGTGACCACGGACTCACCGTGGACGCCGAAGCAAAGGTCTTCGACATCCCCGGCCTGCTCGCAGCGATACGGAAATATTACGGCGTATAGCGCCTACCGCTTCAGCCGTGCGGCGACATCAGCCTGGATGGATTTCCACAACGCTGCGAGGCCCTTCGATGCAGCGGCTTTCACTTTGGCGAGCTGCGATGCCGAGGAGACTGCGGCACGGGTGAACAGGTAGAACTTGATCTTCGGCTCGGTGCCCGAGGGACGCACGGCGACGCGGCGGCCATCGGCGAGATCGAAAATGACCATCTTCTCGTTCGGCAGCGTCTGCCCCTCGCAGTCCTTGTAGTTGTTATTCGCGAAATCGCGCACGCCCGTGACTTTCACGCCATCCATCGTCTTCGGCGGCTCACTGGCAAAGGATGTGGCCAGCTTCTGGATAATTCCCGCGCCAGCGGCTCCGGCGTAGGTGAGCGTCTGGTTCTCTTCGAGGAAGTAACCGTATTTGAGATACGCTTCGTCGAGCAGCGCATCGACGGTGAGTCCGCGTGATTTCGCATACGCGCAGACTTCCGCAAACAGCACGACTGCCGCGTTGCCGTCTTTATCGCGGACAAAATCATGCGCGCTGTAGCCGTAGCTCTCCTCACCGCCTGCAACGTAATACACGCTATGCTTCAGTCGCAGTGCCCGCGTTTTTTCCTCGTTGAGTTCGCGGTAATTTCCACGCTCTTTTGCGGGGATGGCGTTCTCGTACTGACCGAGTTTTTCGCCGATGTATTTGAAACCGGTGAGCGTTTCGACGCAGCGAAGCCCGTGCGCATCTGCGATGGCCTTTTGCAGGTCGGTGGTCACGAGCGTCTTGATGATCGCGCAGCGCGCCGCGTTTTCCTTCGTGATGATTCCGAGCGCGATCATCTTCTCCACGCGATACGCGGCGATGAGCGAGCCGATTTGGTTGCCCGTGAGGAGTTGCATCCGCCCTTCGCGATTGCGAATCGCCACGCCCATGCGGTCGCAGTCCGGGTCCGTCGCCACGACGACATCCGCCGCTTCCTTCTCCGCAAGCGCGATGGCCTTCGAAAGAGCTTCGGCGTTTTCGGGATTCGGCGATTTCACCGTCGGAAACTGACCGTCAAATTTATCCTGCTCCGCAACCGTGGCAAAACGGAAGCCGAGCCGCTTGAGCATCGGCTTGATGATGATTCCACCCGTGCCGTGAATCGGCGTCAAAACCACCTTCAGCCGACTGGCCGCCTTCACCATCGGACGGTCGAGGAGCAGCGTTTCGAGGCGGTCCATGTAGGCCTCGTCCACTTTTGCGCCGAGCACGATGCGCTTCCCCTGCTTCGCCTTCGGGAGCGGCTTATACACATCGCTCGTCACCGCATTCACCAGCTTGATGATCGCGCTCGCGTGCGGCTCCACGATTTGCGCGCCGTCGGAAAAGTACACCTTGAATCCGTTATCATGCGGCGGGTTGTGCGAAGCCGTGACTACTGCGCCCGCAGTCGCGTTCACATGGCGCACGGTGAATGAAAGCTCCGGCGTCGAGCGCGGCCCGTCGAACACATACGCATCGCAGCCCAGCTCCGTCGCCACCTTCGCAGAAAGTTCAGCGAACTCCTTGGAAAAATGCCGCGTGTCATGCGCGATGGCGATGCTCGGGCGACCCTTCTTTTTCGCCGCCTTATGCGCCTTCCACATGTAAGCCACGAGCCCCTGCGTCGCGCGGCTGATGTTGAAATAATTCATCGCATTCGTCCCAGCGCACGGCTGGTCGGGACGCGGTCCCGTCGATCTCCCTTTTTCCGAAGGCGTAACCACTTCACCAATCGAACGCCCGCGCAGTCCGCCGGTGCCAAATGCCAGCGTGCGATAAAAGCGGTTCACGATCTCCGTGTAGCTGCCGGAGTCCTGAAGTTCCGAAATCGACTGCAGAAACGCTGTGTTCCCGGCCGCAGCGGCCGCGCCCACATTCGCCGCTGTCTTTGCCAGCACATCGGCTACGGAAGCTGCGGATTTCGAGAGCGAATCATTCGGAGTGTTCTTTTTCATGCGTGGCTGAAAAAACACATCCGCACCATTCCCGCAACGCGCGAATGTGGGCGCTTCAAATTCCCGCCTGCTACTTCACCGCGCCGACCACCAGTTCACAGAACTTGTCGCGAGGCTCGGCGCTCTTCGGAACAAGAACGTTTTGCACCATAAACACCACGGTCATCTTCTTCTCCGGATCGACCCAACCGTGCGTCGCGAATGCACCTCCGTGGCCAAATGAATTTGCACCAAATGCCGCGGTGACTTTCTTCTCGCCGCCATTGGTGAACCAGCCGAGACCGTACTGAATCGGCTTACCCGCTACAGTGTGCGATTTAGTCATCTCCGCGACACCTTTGGCGCTCACGATGCGTTTCCCGTCGAGTTCGCCGCCATTGCGGATCATTTCGTAGAAACGCGCCATGTCGAGAGCGGTGGAAAACAGCCCGCCGCTCGGCTCTGCTTCGCGCTTGATGTCGGGGTCGTTGGTCAGGAATGCGTTGTGCGCCGGCACGAGTTTATCCCCCGAAAGTTTGTAGGTGCGGGCGATGCGGAGCCGCTGTGCGGCTTCGGGCGCGAAGGTCGTGTCGTCCATCTTCAGCGGTCCGAGGATGCGCTCCTGAATGAAGACGCCGAACGGCTTCCCGGACGCAACTTCCACGCAACGACCGGCGACGGTGGTTCCGAAGCTGTACTCGAATTTCTCACCGGGGTTGAAATCGAATGGCTCCTTCACGAGGTCCTTCGTGTATTGCTCCAGAGGAACGTTTCCGTCGGTCGGCTTGCGGTCAGGATCAGCCAGGCCCGAGGTGTGCGAGAGCAAATCGCGGAGCGTGACCGGGCGCGCGAGTGGCTGTCCGTTTGCAAGCTTTGCAGCACCGAGTTCCGGCACCCATTTTGAGGCAGGCTCGTCGAGCGAGAGCTTGCCTTCATCGACGAGGATCATCACCGCAGTTGCCGTGATGTTCTTCGTCATCGAAGCAATCCAGAACATCGCGTCGGTCGTCATGATGCGCCCGGTTTCGATGTTCGCGAGCCCTGCGGCATCGTGATGAACGACGCGCCCGTCTTTGACGACGAGCGTGACCACGCCGGCCGCACGCTTTTCCTTAATCATAGCCTCCATCGCCGACTTGATCGCATCGAGCTTCGCAGAGTCCAGACCGACTTCCTCCGGTTTGGCCGGAGTCAGCGCAGCAACCGGCTTTGGTGCTTCCACCTTCGGTGGCTCGGACTTCGGAGGTTCCGGCTTCGGCGGTGGAGGAGCCGCTGGCGCCGCTGGTGCAGCAGGAGCAGCAGGTGCCGGTTCCTTCCATCCGTGCTCGATTTTGATTCCTGCGCGCGATTTCCCAAGCGCGTCAGCCGCGGCGTCGGAAACCTTTGTTTCGAAAAGATAGATGCGTTTGAGCGACTTTAATCCGCCAATCTGGGCTAGCCCCGCGTCAGTGACCGCCGTGTTGAAAAGATTCAGCGACTCCAACTTCTCCAGACCTTTCACATGCGCCATCACCGAGTCGTCAGCGCTGGAGTTTGCGAGGTTCAGTTTTTGCAGGTTCTTCAGCGTTGCGATGGCGGCAAACTCCTCCGGTTTCGCCTTCACTCCGGAAAGGTCGAGTTCGACGATGGACGGCATCTTTCCGAGCATCGTGAGCGCTTCCGACGGTTTGTCCGCACCGCGAAGATTCACGTATTTCCAGTTGAGCCCTGCGGCGAGCGGCTGCACGAGAATTCCGCGCTTTGAAAGTTCCGCAGCGGCCTGCTGATCCTCCGGGGAAGGAGCCGGACCCGGGTCCGCTTTATCCTGTGCGAGTACGACTGATGCCGCGAAAACAAGTGCCGGGAAAAACAACGTAGGTTTCATGGGCATCCGTATAGATGAACGCGGTGCGAGAGCTCAATATCGATTCCTCCACAAACACGCCGATATCCCAGACGGAAAGGCCCGCATTCCGCGGTCGCAACGCGTCCCGTCCGCCACCTGCCCTGAATCCTGTGATCGAGAATCATTTTCTTTTTTTGAAAGATTCTTCGCCATGGCCCGTTTATGGGGCATGACAACAACCATGAACGCTCCCGAACGTGACCAGCCCAGCCGATGGCAGGCACTCGTATTCGCAGGCAAGGCTTGGGCTCATCGGGCGGCCAGAACCGCACGGGAACTGACTTCCGGCCCACGGAAACTCGAGCGAAAGCCGGTTTCGCGAGAGGGCCGGGTTCTCGCTTCGAGCGACACGCCGCTCTTCTCGACAAGCTCGGATGCAGAATTCGCTCTTCAAGCTGGTAAAATTCAGAACCTGCGGAGGATTGCAGCAGCACTGAACGGGCTCGTCATTCCAGCCGGCGAAGTCTTCAGCTTCTGGGCAAACGTGCCCCGACCAACCGCATCGCGCGGCTTTGCGCCGGGCCGCGAACTCCGCGAAGGGTGCATCATTCCAAGCATCGGCGGTGGCTTGTGCCAGCTCACGAACTCGCTTTACGGTGCCGCGCTCGATGCAGGGTTTGAAATCGTGGAGCGCCACGCACACTCACGGAGATTGCCGGGCTCGATGGCCGAGGCAGGCCGCGATGCGACCGTGTTTTGGAACTACGTCGATCTGCGATTCCGTGCATCAGTCGATGCGCAAATCGAAGTCCGGCTGACGCGCTGGATGCTCAAAATCGCATATCGCACGCGCACCGATGTGGAGCCGCTTCCGACGCCCAAAGCAACGGTCACGGCTGCACCGCCCGCCGGACCGGAGGCCGAAAGCTGCGAGACTTGCGGCGTGACGAGTTGCTTCCGGAATCCTGCCGCAATATCGCTTCCGAAAAAACCGGCGACCGCATGGCTCGTGGATGCGTTCATGCCCGAGCACGATGACTATATTCGCGAGCATCGCTCCGAAACCGACACCATGCTCACCCCGATCAACAGTCGGCGCTACGGAATCGGGCCTTACCAATGGGACTCAGCGGGATTTGCAAGGGTGATCGACTTCCCGCTTTTCACCGCGCAGCGATCGCTGCACTCGCGGAGGCTCGCAACGCAGGGACCGACGCGTCAGCGGGCCCTGCTTGCGATGGATGAACAGCTCGCCGCGCTTTACGAGAAGAACGTTCCGTACACGGCCCTTCACGTGGTCGTGAGCCAGAATCTCCTTCCGTTCCTGTGGCGCTCCGGAGCTCTAGGCGGACGCAGTTTCGACGTCCTAATGACAAGGCTTCCGCTTGCGTCGATCGAGTCGCAACTCGATCAGGCGGCTAAAGCGTGGCCCGAGGCGAAAATGCTCACCGACTTTCGCGCCGACCCAGAACTTCTTGAACTCGAATCGGAGGCGCTGGCTGCCGCAGACCACTGGCTCACGCCACATTCCGCGATTGCTAATCTGGCTCCAAAATGCACGAAGCCGCTGCCGTGGCGCCTGCCGAAATCACAACTACGCAAGCGCGGTGACCGCATCGTATTCCCGGCGTCGACACTTGCATGCAAAGGCGCGTGGGAACTGCGCACAATCGCCAGAAGAACGCTGATGCCTCTCACGCTCACTGGACCCGTGATCGAGGGACGCGAATTCTGGGCCGGATGCAATGCCATCCCCGCAGGCGCGGATTGGCTGGCAAATGCAGCAGCCGTGGCGCTTCCGGCATGGGTGGAAAATCAACCTCGCCGGCTTCTCGCTGCGGTCGCGGCGGGAATTCCAGTCATCGCCACACCCGCATGCGGAATCCATGACCTGCCCGGCGTTACCGTTATACCTGAAGGATGCGTCGATTCCCTCGCGGCGGCTATCAGCGCGCTGGAGTGAATTTTTGCGCGCATCGCGCAACTTCTTGCATTGCGAACGCCGCCGCGCCAAAGAACACCACCCGCTGCGGGTCGTTTGACTCGTGGCGCACCGGACGAACTCCGGCACCGTGTCATTCCCGTAGTTACAAACTCCAAACAACATGAACCAAGAATCCAGAATCATCACTCCAGACCAGCTCAACCGCCGCAGCTTTCTGCGTCGGACAGGCGGTCTCCTCGGCGGCGCTGCCATCGCCACAGCGCTCGATCCATCGCAATTCGCACACGGCGCGGCGACCAGCGAGGAACTCAAAATCGCGCTCATCGGCTGCGGCGGACGCGGCTCCGGCGCGGCGAACCAGGCCCTGAGCACCTTCGGTCAGGGACCGGTGAAACTTGTCGCCATGGCAGACGCTTTTGACGATCGCCTCAAGGGCTCGCTCAACAATCTCAAAAACCAGCACAAGGACCGTGTCGATGTGAAGCCCGAGAATCAGTTCATCGGCTTCGATGCATACAAGAAAGCCATCGCCGCTGCTGATGTTGTCATCCTCGCCACTCCTCCGGGATTCCGCCCGATGCAGTTCGAAGAGGCGATCAAGCAAGGCAAGCATGTATTCATGGAGAAGCCGGTGGCCACGGACATGCCCGGCGTTCGCACCGTGCTCGCAGCCGCAGCCGAGGCAAAAAAGAAAGGCCTCAAAGTCGGAGTCGGTCTCCAGCGTCATCACCAGAAGGGCTACATCGAGACGATGAAGCGCCTGCAGGACGGCGCGATTGGCGACATCACCTCGATGCGCGCCTACTGGAACGGTGCAACCCCGTGGCTCAAGAAACGCGCCGACCTAGAGAAAGCCGCAGGTCGCAAACTGACGGAAATGGAATACCAGATGCGCAACTGGTACTATTTCACATGGATTTGCGGCGACCACATTTGCGAGCAGCACATCCACAATCTCGACGTCATCAACTGGCTCAAAAAGGGCGCGCCGGTGAAGGCGAACGGCATGGGCGGATGCGAAGTCCGCAAGGGCCAGGACTACGGCGAAATCTTCGATCATCACGCCGTCGAGTTCGAGTACGAGGACGGCTCCCGCTGCTTCAGCCAGTGCCGTCACATCGTCGGCTGCTGGAATAGCGTGTCCGAGCACGCCGTCGGAACGAAGGGCAAGAGCGACATCTCGCGCCACACGATTAATCCATTCGGTGACGGCGAAGGCTGGCGACACAAGAACGAGGGCGACAAAGATCCGTATCAGCAGGAGCACGACGACCTCTTCGACGCGATTCGCAACAACAAGGATTACAACGAGGCCGAATACGGCGCCATGAGCAGCGCGACGGCAATCCTGGGCCGCATGGCAACCTACTCGGGCCGGGAAGTCGAGATGGCCAAGGCACTCAAAGAAGCTCCGAGCATCTTCCCGCCAACGCTCGCATGGGATGCCGACATGCCGGTGAAACCCGGCGCCGACGGAATGTATCCGCGCGCCATCCCCGGCACATGGAAGCCCTACTAAGAAGTCACGGCAGGCACCGCATCACTTCAAACGCCCTTCCCTGTTCGCACGGGGAAGGGCGTTTTCGTTTTTCCCGGCAACGAATGGATAAGCCTAGTCCTGCTTATCTACCGACGTCGCCGCGAACCCGAAGCAGCGACGGAAACCGAGGCAGTCCCTTCGAAGTCAAACCCCGGTAACGGTAAGTAATGACAGTCCCGATTGCCGGTAGGTTGACGCGATGCGAATCAGTGAGCCCAGCGCCAATGGAGAACTCGCGCCCATCCGGAGCGCGCACCCGGAGCTAGCCAACCTGGCCTTCGTATTTCCCTTTCCCGGGAATGTGAGCGATCACGGTAGCTTCCGCGTCATCGTGAGGTTTTACTTTGAGCAAGGTCGGCGAGCGTCCCGCTTCGTACTCCGAATCGGGCTTGCGCAGCATCAATCCCTCACCACCGAGCGATACGATGCGGTCCCGCTCGGCGATGAGCTGTTCCGGATTCTTGCAGCGCTCCTGCGGGACGACTTTCACGAGTCTGGAATCGGAGGGAATCGTCTTCGAGAGAAACTTCATCCGTTCCTCGAATACACCCTTCACACCAAGCGCATCGAAGACCATGAAACGAACCGCTGTCCAGCGCTCCTCCGGCTTGGCCGCGAGCACGACGCTCGTCGTCTCCTCAAATCTCCCCCGCCCCATCCATAATTCACCGTCGAGGGCTGCATCGGCCGGGAGTTCTGCAAGGAAGTCGGGCGGCGCATGAATGACGTTTCCGTTGCGCGTCCGCAATACGCGGCCATCCCAAAATCCGCGCCCGCCGTCGCATTTTTCGCTCATCCACCAGCCGGTGGGATCGATTGCGGGCGGCCAGACATTGGCGAGGAGAAGCGCCGGCGCTTTCTCGCCGCCGGACGAGGTCCGTATTGAAGCGGCAACGTTCTCCCCTCTCGCGCCTGCAAATAAACAAATGGCCCAAAGCAACGCAGCCAGAAATCGGCGGTAGAGCGAGGAATTGATCATGCGTCAATGGATTCGAAAAGCTCCGCCGATGTTAACCTGCGGGAAGTAGGAAAGATGCGTTCAAAGCCTGAACCAATTTCAGCACGGACAGTAAGTCTCCGCCACCAGCCTCCCAACACGAAGCAGAACCGCCCCACATTTTCTTAACGGGGCAGCGATGCCTTATATTCATAAATCCTCGAAAGTAGCCGCAACGAACTTATCGGGACAAAAGGAAACCGGCTGCACGGGCGATTCGCCTGCGCAGCCGGTTGAAATAACGTTCGCGGTCTATTTTACACGCCAAACTTGCGGCGCGCACCGGCAACCGCACTCATAGCAAAGCCGAGAAGCGCGACAGTCGAGCCGCCATCCGGGACAGATGCCGGCGGCTCCACGGGTCCTGCGTTGATCGTGAGTTCTGCTGAGATGAAATCCAACGCATCCGATCCAACGGTATCCTGAATGAACAACGTCCAGTCGCCCGCTGCCAACGTCAGGCCATTAAACTGACTCAGACCGAGAGCACTTCCATTACCGGTTGTGCGGTAGGTTCCGGCCAGTGGTTCGGATGAAAAATTCACCACCTGACTCGCCTGCTCGTCGAAGGTAATTGTACGGTCAAGAAATCCGCCGGTACCGGACGACCAGCTTGAAGCATCAATCAGATTAGCGATCGTACTCGTTCCGAACTCTACGGTGTTGCCAATCAACTGAAAAACAATCTCGTTGTAGAATGGTGTTCCACCAGCGTTCACACCGAAGGTTTCCCCATCGTGCTTTCCAAATCGAATCGCGATGTTTACGTCGCTAATGATGCCTCCCGATTCCCCGATTGTGAAATTGAAAGTCCTCAAGCCGCTGGATGCATCAAAAAGTCCCGAAGTCGTGTTTACCTTGGTAATGACAGCCGCATCCGCTTGGCTGGAGAACAGACAGAACCCGGCAGCCATGGCAAAGAATGTTTTAGTGAGCATTTTCATAATTTTTGTATTCCCGTCGAAAGACACAGCAATAAAGTGGGGTCTTAGCACTTTTAGAGCGGATGAGAGCGGAGGATTTTAAGCAAAAGACGGTAGAGATTATCGTGTCGGTGATTAAAGCGCCATTCGGATTCTTTGAGGTGGAGAATGAAGTATTCGTGACGGATACCGCGCAGCTT
>SXGQ01361063.1_pt1 | contig 53108 bp, 44 predicted proteins | sample 3178371 | NCBI WGS metagenome assembly SXGQ01 (sample SAMN11356859, study PRJNA531348) | freshwater metagenome | isolation source: freshwater sample F1-20 | place: China: Fuxian Lake, Yuxi | collected 2017-12-25 | reverse complement strand
AGTGGATGTACGGGTACGGCTCCTTGCACACCCACCGACACCGATGGTGATGGTATTCCCAACTACCTGGACTTAGATAGCGATGGCGATGGCATTCCCGATAGCATAGAAGATAGTGGATGTACGGGTACGGCTCCTTGCACACCCACCGACACCGATGGTGATGGTATTCCCAACTACCTGGACTTAGATAGCGATGGCGATGGCATTCCCGATAGCATAGAAGATAGTGGTTGTACGGGTACAGCACCTTGCACACCCACCGACACCGATGGTGATGGTATTCCTAATTATCTGGACTTAGATAGCGACGGCGACGGCATACCCGATAGCATAGAAGATAGTGGATGTACGGGTACGGCACCTTGCACACCCACCGACACAGACGGCGACGGCATTCCCAATAATCTGGACTTAGATAGCGATGGCGATGGCATCCCGGATAGTATTGAAGCGGGCCCCAACCCCTCTACTCCTCGCGACAGCGATGGCGATGGTATCCCGGATTATCTTGATTTGGATAGTGATGGCGATGGCATCCCCGATAGTATTGAGGATAATGGATGTGTTGGCGTAGCTCCCTGTACGCCGACAGATTCGGATGGTGATGGTATTCCGAACTATCTGGATTTAGATAGTGATGGCGACGGCATTCCCGACAGCATAGAGGATAGTGGTTGTACGGGCACGGCTCCTTGTACACCCACCGACACCGATGGCGATGGTATTCCTAATTACCTGGATTTAGATAGCGATGGTGACGGCATTCCCGATAGCATAGAAGACAGTGGATGTACCGGTACGGCGCCTTGCGCACCAACTGATACAGATAGCGATGGCACGCCGAACTATTTAGATCTCGATAGTGACAACGATGGTATCCCCGATTCGGTTGAGGATAGCGGATGTACCGGATCGGCTCCTTGTACGCCTACCGATTCGGATGGTGATGGTTTTCCAAACTACCTGGATCTGGACAGCGATAATGACGGCATTCCCGATAGTATTGAAGCGGGCCCCAACCCTTCTACTCCTCGCGACAGCGATGGCGATGGCACACCGGATTATCTTGATTTGGATAGCGATGGCGATGGTATTCCCGACAGCATAGAAGATAGTGGTTGTACGGGTACCGCCCCCTGTACCCCCACCGATTCCGACGGGGATGGCATACCCAATTATCTGGATCTTGACAGCGACAATGATGGCATTCCCGATGCCGTGGAGGATAGCGGTTGCACCGGCACAGCACCTTGTACCCCGACAGATACCGATGGCGATGGCATTCCGAATTATTTGGATCTGGACAGCGATAATGATGGTATTCCGGATAGCATAGAAGCCGGCCCTAATCCCTCTACACCGCTTGATAGCGACGGGGATGGCATACCCAATTATCTTGACTTAGATAGCGATAACGACGGTATACCGGATAGCATCGAAGATGCAGGTTGTACGGGTACAGCACCTTGTACGCCCACTGATACGGATGGCGATGGAGTTCCGAACTATCTCGATTTAGACAGTGATAATGATGGTATTCCCGATTCTATCGAGGATAGTGGTTGTTCCGGTACGGCACCTTGTACACCTACTGATTCGGATGGTGATGGAGTTCCGAACTATCTGGATCTGGATAGCGATAATGATGGTATTTTGGATTCAGTAGAGGATAGCGGTTGCAATGGAACCGCACCTTGTATTCCCACCGATACGGACAATGATGGTATTCCCAACTATCTGGACTTGGATAGTGATGGAGATGGCTGTTCGGATGCGAATGAAGCCTACAATTCACTTACGGCGCAGGGAACTGACGGAAACCAATATTTCGGCAATGGTAATCCGCCTACCGTTAATAGCAACGGACAGGTTGTTGGCGCGACCTATCCCACACCGGGCTCAGGTTATACTACGGCCGGTGCGGCGCCCGTGATTACCACCGAACCTACCAATCAACCAGTAGCCTTAGGTGGCAACACCAGCTTCCAGGTGGTTGCTACCGTTTCTACGGGTACGATCAGTTATCAGTGGCAGATTAGTACGAATGGCGGAACCACATGGACAAGCCTCAGCAATGGCTCACCTTACTCGGGAGCGACCACGTCAACATTGGTATTGACCGCCGTTCCCGGTTCATTGCAAGGGGCTCGTTATCGTGTGATCGCTTACCAGGTTGGATTCATTTGCGGTGCCGATACATCCAACTCGGCAACATTATCCGTAAACTTCCCCCCTGTTGCGAATAACGATGCCGTTAGTACCCCGGAAGACACACCGCTGTCAGGCAACGTGCTTTCGAACGACACCGATGCGAACAGCGATCCGCTTACTGTTACTCAATTTGTGGTTGGCGGACAAACCTATCCGGCTGGTTCTACTGCTACGATTCCGGGCGTAGGCACCCTGGTGATCAATCCTAATGGTACGTTCACCTTCACCCCTGCACCGAACTACAATGGTGCGGTGCCCACCGTCACTTACACCGTGAGCGATGGACAAGGCGGAACCGACACCGGAGAACTTTATATTACGGTAACTGCTGTGAACGATGCACCGGTGGCCGTAAATGATGTAGCTACTACGCCGGAGGACACGCCAGTATCCGGTAACGTGCTCACCAATGATACCGACATCGATGGTAATCCTCTTACTGTAACACAGTTTACCATTGCGGGTGTACCGGGTACGTTTACGGCTGGACAGACCGCAACGATTCCGGGTGTGGGAACGCTGGTGATAAACGCTAACGGTACGTACACCTTCACCCCGGCACTGAACTATAATGGTGCGGTGCCCACGGCTACTTATACCATTAGTGATGGTCAGGGTGGCACGGCTTCCGCTAACTTGAACATCACGGTCACGGCGGTCAACGACGCACCGGTGGCTAACGATGATGTAGCTACAACGCCGGAGGATACACCGGTGAGCGGAAACGTGCTCACCAACGATGTGGATGTGGATGGTAACCCCTTAACGGTAACGCAGTTTGTAATAAATGGTCAGGTATATACAGCCGGTACACTGGCAACGATTCCGGGTGTGGGAACGCTGGTGATCAACACCAACGGAGCATACACCTTCACGCCGGCGCCGAACTATAATGGTCAGGTGCCCACGGTTACCTACACGGTCAGCGATGGCCAGGGTGGTACCGATACGGGTGCGCTGAACATTACCGTTACTGCGGTGAACGATGCACCTATAGCTAACGATGATGTGGTCACGACGCCGGAGGATACGCCAGTATCCGGTAACGTGCTGGCCAATGACACGGACGTGGATGGTAATCCCCTAGCTGTAACACAGTTCACCATTGCAGGTGTACCGGGTACGTTTACGGCGGGACAGACCGCTACGATTCCGGGTGTGGGTACGCTGGTAATAAATGCCAACGGAACATACACCTTCACCCCGGCGCTTAACTATAACGGAACGGTTCCGGCCATTACGTATACAGTTAGTGATGGTCAGGGTGGCACCGATACGGCACTGCTGCAGATCACGGTTACGGCTGTAAACGATGCACCGGTTGCTAATAACGATACGGCTACGACGCCGGAGGATACACCGGTGAGTGGTAACGTGCTGACCAACGATACGGATGTGGATGGTAACCCGCTGACGGTAACGCAGTTTACCATTCAGGGTGTGCCGGGTACATTCTCGGCGGGTCAGACCGCTACGATCCCGGGCGTGGGTACGCTGGTGATCAATGCCAACGGCACTTACACATTTACCCCTGCTCCGAATTATAATGGCACCGTGCCCACGGCTACCTATACAGTCAGTGATGGTCAGGGTGGTACGGCGACGGCTACGCTGCAGATCACGGTTCAGGCGGTAGGCGATCCGGAGGATATCACGATCACCACGACGGCGGTTTGTGAGCGCGGGCCGGTGACCTTAACGGCCAGCACTACCACGGTTGCTTCACCTGTATTCAGGTGGTATGCCGAGCCGCTGATGACCACACTGTTGTTCACGGGTGCTACGTATGTAACGCCTGCGATTACGACGACCACTACATATTATGTGAGTGTATCGGGAACAGGAGTACTGCCCAACCAGCCGGGTAACGGCAAGGTGGCGGTGGCCACTATCTTACTGGCACCGGCTCGTCCGGCTATCAGTGCCAGCGGCCCGCTCACGTTCTGTAAGGATGATAGTGTAACACTGGATGCGGGTGCGGCTACTTCCTATCAGTGGTATCGCAATGCTACGGCTATCTCTGGTGCTACGCAGCGCACCTATGTAGCTAAGCTGGAAGGTGATTACACGGTCGTGATAACCAACAGTTCGGGTTGTGCCTCTCAGCCATCGGCACCTGCATTGGTGCGCGTGCCTTGTGTGAAGGGCATTCACATGCCAACGGTGTTTACGCCGAACGGAGACGGTAAGAATGATACGGTGAAGCCGTCAGTACCGGGTATGAAGAAGTTTTTATGTTTCAAAGTATATAATCGCTGGGGTAACCTGGTCTTTGATAATCTGGGTGTGTTGCAGGGTTGGGATGGCACCTTTAAGGGTGTGAACCAGCCGGCCGATACATACCTGTGGATTGTACTGGGTGAGGATGGTGCTGGTAAGCCGATGCGTGCCACCGGACAGATTACCCTTATTCGTTAATGCCCAAACTGACTTATATGTATAAAATGAAAAAAATCGCTTTAACCCTGCTGGTCACTACGGCTTCGATGTATGCCGGGTCGCAGGATCTGCATTTTGCGGACGTACGGCAGATGAACCGGTGGAGTAATCAGGCACTGCAGACCGAGCGCCGCGGTAGCGTGGATGGAAACTTTCGGGATATCCGCTATGAGAACGCCTTATCGTTTCGGACGGGGGCATTGATGGTGAGTCTTCCCTTGGGAGGAACGAAGGATCCGGCACTTGCTTCTGAGAAGGGCTTTTTCAAGCTCACCGGCGGAGCCGCTTTTGATCATACCAACACGGGGTTTTATAAGAGTAACACGATGCTGGTGGGACTGGGCTACGCCCAGCCTTTGAACCGCAGCGGGTTGTTTGCCTCGGTGGGATTTCAGGGGGCGTTCGTGACCAACCAATATGGGGTCAGCGGAACCTTTCCGGATCAATTCAATGAGTTTGGCCCCATTGCCGGTGCCGCAACAGCCGATCCGCTTAGAGCGGGCAATAAGTACAATTACTTCTCGCTTAACGCCGGGGCTTCGGTGTTCAAAACGGGCAGTGATCTGGATTGGTACATCGGTGGCTCGGCCCGTCATCTGAACCGCCCCTTCACGGAGGTAAACAAGCTGGATCAATACCGCTTGGAGCCCACCTATGGTATACAATCCGGGCTGACGCTTCGGGCCGACAAGAGTCGCTTTTCACTCTATGGCGTAGGTAATATGAAGAGTAAGGCCTCCGAATGGTTACTGGGCGCACAGTATCACCTGGTGGTGAGTGGCGATGCCGCGAGCACCTCCTTCTCCTCGGGAAACGACCAGCTCGTCATGCTCTCGGTTGGCTGTGGTGTTCGGATCAAAGATGCACTTATCCCCAGCGTGGGCATTACGTATAACAAAACACGCATAGGATTACACTACGATATGAACAGTTCCAGCATATTCACCAACGGCTTTACTCGTCGTGGATTCGAGCTGGCCCTCACACAAAAACTCTAGCAGATGAAAGCGAACTCTATGATAAATCGATTGATGATGGTAATCCTTCTGGGGATCAGCCTGCAGACCACTTACGCGCAGCAACCGGTCGCTCCTGCCAGAAAGACTATGTTCCCCTCCAACGAACGCTGGGGAGCACTGGGGGTACGCGCACAGGCTCAGGATTTTTATGTATCGGAAGCCAATGTGCTGGATACCTGTAATTGTCAGCCGCAAACGTGGAAGACACGTGGTAATGCGGGGTGGAATGTTTCATATTACCGCCATACCGGAACGCGTTTGGCTTATTCAATAGACCTTGGTTTTTCGACGGGTCGAGTAAGCACCAAGCCGGTCCCCACTCTCCTGGCCATCAAGGAGCGCTTTACCTCTTTCAGGGGCGATGTATACTATAACATGGGTGCTATCAACCAGCCCGTGACGCCGTATTTACATACGGGACTGCACGCGCAGCTGGGTAATTTCTATGCCAGCGTTCCCACCGGTTTGGGCATCCGATATACGGCGTCCAAGCGACCCATCATGCTAACCGGTGAGATCAACTATGGCTGGGGTATCAGCAACGAACTGCGCAACAGTTTGATCGTCGGGGTGGGGATGTACATCAAGTTAAAGGGCAATAAGCCGGTTCGTGACAATGGTGCCTGGGGTGGTGCCGTGGTGGAAGAGACCAAAGAAAAAGAAACCGCTGCTTGCCTGGATAGTGATTTTGACGGCGTTGCTGACGGAGCGGATAAATGTCCCAAGCTACCGGGTAGTCCCCTAAACGCCGGCTGTCCGAGTTGTGATACGGACAAGGACGGTGTGGTGGATGAAAAAGATGAGTGTCCCACCGTGGCCGGACCCATCGAAAGTAGAGGCTGTCCGGTTCGTATCGTGCGCGATACGGTTCACATTCCGGCGGTGGTGTCTTCGGTCATGCCGGAGCTTCCTACTATTTATTTTACACCCGGCTCGGTGCAGTTGGATTCTAATGCGGTAGGACTCACCACACAGCTGGCTACAATGATCAAGAATCGTCCGGCCGATCGTTTCACGATCGTGGGCTACAGCAAGCTGAGCAAGCCCGACCAGAAGGCAAGCCTCGATCAGGTCATGTCGGTCATCAACTTTTTGGTGGAAAAAGAGGGCATCCGTCCCGAGCGGCTGATCCCCAAAGCAGGCCAGCAGGGGCAAGACCCCAACCGCGTTAAACCACGAGTAGCCGAGAGTTGGGAGTAACTGATTATTATTGGTACACATACTCAAAGGAGCCCGGTTTTCTGGGCTCCTTTCTTTTTAAGGGCCTTATCCGGTAATTTTGTCCTCTAAACTGTTTTTATGGAACGCTCCCGCATCGCTCTTCCCATTGGTATTACGTTGGATCGTTTCATAAAAAGTAAGCAGGACGAGTACCCGACGGCGGCGGGAGAATTTTCCCAATTGCTCCGCGATATCGCGTTAGCGTCCAAGGTCGTGAACCGGGAGATCAATAAAGCAGGGTTGGTGGATATCATGGGGTATATTGGTCAGCAGAATAAGGCGGGTGATGAGCAACAGAAGCTCGATGTATTGGCGCATATCCGGTTCAGTCGTGCGTTCTCGAAAGGCGGAGAAGCGGCGGGGATAATTTCAGAGGAGACCGAGACCTTCACGGATTTCAAGAACAAGGGGAAATACGTCGTCGCGATCGATCCGCTGGATGGCTCTTCGAACATTGATGTGAACGTATCGATCGGTACGATCTTTTCTATTTATAAGAGAAAGACGAAGCGAGGCACCAAACTCACTAAAAAAGATTTTCTTCAGAAAGGATCGGAGCAAGTTGCCGCTGGTTATATTTTATATGGTTCTTCCACGATGCTGGTCTTTACGACCGGTAAAGGCGTGTTCGGGTTCACCTATGAGACCACACTGGGAGAATATGTCTTGTCGCATCCCAATATGCGTTGTCCGGCCAATGGCAAGATCTATTCAATCAATGAAGCCGGACTTCCGCAATGCTCGAACCCGGGCATCGAGCGCTACTTGGATACCTGCAAGAAAAATGGCTTTACGGCTCGTTATATTGGCTCTCTTGTAGCGGATATTCACCGTAACCTGATCAAGGGGGGTATTTTTTTATATCCAGCCACCGATCGCTATCCGTCGGGAAAACTGCGCTTATTTTTTGAGTGCAATGCGTTGGCCATGCTCATTGAGCAGGCCGGGGGAATGGCGCATAGCGGCACGAAACGAATTCTGGATATAGCGCCAAAAGGTTTGCATCAAACCACACCCTTCTTCATCGGCTCGAAAAATTTAGTGAAGGGTATACTATCTGAAATGCAGCGGAAATAACCCGCATTACTTCAGCATCAGTTCGATCTTATCGAACAGTTCCCCTACGCCTAGGCTGGCCCAGAGAATGAATATGCCCAGCAGCAGTTTAGCCATGCCGGGAATGAGAAATCCTGTTTTTTCTAGGATGAATCGTTGAATGGGGGGATAATAGATCAGGGAGAGCGCTAAGAGGAATAATCCAAAAAGCGGATCATTACCCCAAAACAGGTTCACGAATCCGATGAAGCCGAAAAGTAGTCCAAAAAAGATGGATACGGCGGCCGGAATGGTTTTACGGGAAGTCATGGTAGTAGATTATCAATAAAAGAAGAAAAAGAAATACAGGGCCGCCTCGATCCTTCGAACGCCTTCAAAATATCCGATGACGGTGCCATTGCTATTTTTTACCCGTCCGTCCTCTACATATCCGATAATGGTACCATTGCTGTTCTTGACACGCTGACCGTCGCAGTACCCGATGACGGTACCGTTGCTGTTTTTGATGCGATCATCTTCGCGGTATCCCATGATACTTCCGTTGCTATTCTTGATCCGGTCGTTGTCGATATAACCTACGATCGCACCGTTGCTGCTCTTCACACGCCCATTCTCGATGTATCCGATGATAGTGCCGTTGCTGTTCTTGAGGCGTTGGGCAGCGGCTTGTCCCACCACTAAAAACGCGAACAGCCCCAGAAAAAATAGTTTCATAAAAAGTACTTTTCGTGAATTCAAATTCATGGCGATCCGAAATTAAATCGAATTTATCGAGTTGGGAACGGTTTGCGGAGATCGTATATTTACTTTAACAAATTAACTGGGATGTATCTGGATAAAGACAATAAAATGCTGGGGGGCGTACTGGCAGGCTTGGCTCGCTCGCTGGGTGTTTCCGCCGGGTTACTGCGGGTCATTTTTCTGGTGGGATTTTTCGCCATCGGCGGAATCACCTTTGGTATCTCCGCCGGCGCGATGGCTGCCATTTATTTCCTGTGCTGGATGTTTATTCCGGCGCGGTAGAATTTATTTCCATGGAAGGAAGATCTCAGCCAGCATACAGCGGGCGCTACCGCCTCCCACTGATTCGATGGTGGGAATACTGACTTCCAGCAGTGTATTAAATGATGCCAACAGATCTCGTTGATCGTTTCGAAGAGAACCGAAGGCACGAGCAGATCCGATCAAGAAATTTTCACCCTTATTATTTTCTACTTGCAGCAAATTGCCCGCAAATTGATTCAGCTGTTCGGGATCGATTGTAATGATCGTTTTACCGCTGCGCTCAATGGTTTGGATCACGGAGTCACGTTCCTGCCGATCTGGAATGCTATCGAGGCAGATCACGACATAGCGATCGGCAACCGTCATCACTACATTGGTGTGGTAGAGGGGCCGACCTTTTGAGTCGACCGCCTCGAAGGCAATCGGGGTGTATTGTAGTTTCTCGCAAAATATTTTCAGGAGGTCGGGGTGGGTGCGCGGACTTACTGCGGCATAGGCGATCCGGTGCTGGCGATCGAGCACCATGCTGCCCGTTCCTTCCAAAAACCGATCGGAGTTTTCGTATGTGGACAGATCCACCTGGTGGCTTACGGTGTATCTCTCCATTATTGCCGATAACACAGTTGGTTTTCGTTCGAGACGACGGTTGGGTGCATATAGCGGATAGAGTACGAGGGTGCCGTCTGCATGAGTCGAGAACCAATTGTTGGGGAACACGGAATCCGGGGTGGCGAGATCGGAACTGTCATCTACGACAAGTACTTGCACGCCTTCCGATCGAATCTTTTTCACCATCTCGTCAAACTCGGTCAAGGCTTTTTCGTGAATTGTTTCCGGTTCGTTCGGCTGGCTTTGAAAAAAATTATTCTCGGCTGTTTCGGCATTGAAGCCAAAGCGGGCCGGTCGAATCATCAGGAGGTGTTGGGCGGTTTGCACCGTACTAAGCCTTGTAGCGCTGGTTGACCAATCCCATCGCAAAATATAGCACGGGTGAAATGAGAAATTCTTGCATGGAGGCGGCCATTTCTTTGGTTTTCAAGTTCACCATTCCGAAGATCCAGTCATAGGCACCGATGGCGGTGATGGTGCAGAGCAGGCTGATGTGAATGAAATGCCAGAGGGTAGACATCCACTTGTCTTTTAATTGTCCGAGGTGCCAGGTACCCACCAGGTAAACGGCCACGGTGGTACCAAATTTTATCACGTGTCGGATCTTTCGGGGAATGTTATATGTGTAGGCCCGATCGGCGAACAGCACATAAAACAGGGAGTAGAGCAGGATGACGCAGAGGAGTCCACCGATCCATTTCGCCCGGTCGTTCTTATAGATCATGGGTGGATTCTTTTTTAAAATGGACGGCTTGGGAGAATTTCACCCAGAGAGCGAAGATGACACCATAGATCATCATCTTGAAAACGTAGTGGTGGGCGAAGTCGAATTGTTCTTTCCAGCTTTCGATCATGACACAGAGTCCGGCGCACCGCAGGATGTTCACGAGGTGAATGATGATGAGTCCGACTGGAATGAAAAGCAGTTTTCTTTTCACCGGGGCGGGCATGGCCAGGATGAAGCCGACGTAGAGGACGAACAATTCCAATCCGTTACATCCATCGGCGATGTGGAGCAGTTTTTTTCCGTTCTTGTCGATTCGGCTGACGGGGGCAATTTGGAGTTCACCTTCGAAGTTGGTGACGTGTAATTTTTCGGTGGCGGTATAGGTATTGGAGTGGAATGCTTGGTTGAGTAGCCAGGCGGAGTGATTACCGACGAGGTTGGTAAGGGGTCTGTCCAGCGTTCGCGGAAAAGCTAAGAACCCCAGGTAAACGATCTTCCAAATGACTAAAATGAGTAGTCCCCTGAGCAGGAAAGACTGGATCGGCTTGGGAATAGAGGCAAGGGAGGTAAAAAATCCTCTGATCGCGGCGGTCATTTATCAAAGGTACGCTTCTCCTCTCGTTTTTTCCGCAGGCGGTTGGCCCCATAGCCCAGTCCGGCTGCCAGCAGCAGACTGAGGCCGCCATCGACGGGTACACCGGGGTCACCAGAAGGATTTTCGCCACCGGGATCTGGAGGGGGCGGTACGCTAAAAATTGTTTCATAGTAATCCCCTACGCCTGTATAGTCAATTTCCAATCCCTCCGGGATGTCAGCGTCTCCGTTTTCATCGATCTGTGCCTTTCCGCTGAGCGGACTCATTGTGAATAGTCCCACCATCAGTATAACAGCCGCGCTTATAGTTGTAATTCTAATTTTCATAAAATCTTTTTTCAGTTGGATTTTAGGATTTACTGTATGTTCACTTTTACTGCTTCCACTTTACGGGAGGAAGCATCCAGGATATTCACCAGATAGGTTCCTGCCGGCAGACTGGAGTTTAGTTTGATGTTTTGAACTGCATTACCGCCTGCGTGCAGGATCACTTCCTGATGCACTTGTACGCCCGTAAGGGTATAAACAAGTACGGTATACTTACCTGCCCCCTTATTGTGCATTTGGATATTCAGTGATTCACCGGCTTTGATCGGGTTAGGGTAGAGGTTTATCGTGTGTTTGGGGTCAATGTCTGAAGGTGGTACGATCCCTTTAGCGCGGAATACGATGCGGAATCGGTCCCCACTGCTGGCCGTGTTTGCATCTATACTGAAATCATAGGGCACGGCCGTTTCCAGACTCAGGGGTTGCTCTTTTACCAGATAGGTATCTTGGAGGATGGCCTCGAGATGACGGCTGCTGGTAAAGTCGGAAGCCTCCGTGATCAGACGATAATTACCTGCACTGGTAGATTGCAGGCGTAAGAACAACGTATCGTTTTCTTGGATGGTGGGGCGATATTCGAAGGTCAGGCTCGCTCCATCTCTACGGAACATAACGTTATTGGCATTATTCATTAGTTTTTGGCCATCCATTCGGTTGACCTCCTTTTCACCCTCGGGATAGAAGAAGGCAACGGCACCATCAGTTGTGTTATAGTCGTTTCCGGAATTACGTTGAAGGGTAATCCGCATTTTTTCGGTAACCAGTGCGCTCGTATTACGAAATACCTGGCTGACGGTCAGGCCTCCTTTATTACTTTCCGTAAAGGCCACCGATAGATCTGTTGCTGCACTGGCGCGCACAAAGAATGCCTGACCGCTTTGCAGGCGTGTGTAATCGGCTCCATTAGAATAGCCACCGGCGATGCTGCTATATGTATTAGTAGCTCTCGCGAAGGAAACATAGCCACCTGTTGTCCCGCTTCCGCTGGTACCACTGGTATTCAAGTTAGGGTCCCAGAGATAGATAGCATCATCTACATTGCTCATGCTTACCCCACCACTTCCAAGATCTACGGGGCAGGCATAAGGGTTGCCAACCATGTAATATTGACCCGCGGTGGCTCCGGTTATGCTGAACGTTTGGTTTCCTTGTCGCAGTGAACCCGTGGCTTTGAGGGTAATTCTGTTAGATCCCGGTGTTCCGCTCGCAATGTTGCCGCTTCCGTATGCACCTGATGCAAAAAGGAAAAAGCTTAATGGACTGCCCGAGCCACTAAATAGTGGTTTAGGAGCATTGGTTAGCTTTGTATCGGTTATATTCTCAAATGCTCCTGTAGTATTGTTCCAATATCGCATGGAGGCGTAGGGGCCATAGACCAAGCCAGTGGCCGAGGTACCATTTCCGGCGGATCCTGTACCATCGGGCCCCCAGATCTCTACGCCGGTACCTGTAACAATGGAGCCATTGTTTTGCCAGTTGTAATAAATACTGTTATTCGAGCTACCCAATACGGGAGCGGTTACCATTCGCCACGCCCGTCTGTTGGTTTCAAAATATCGTTCAACGGTGACATCGCCGGAGATATAACCACCAGAGGAAGAACCTGCCCCAATCCGAGCTGTGCCGGAAGCGCTACTTTTCAGCGTCAGGTTTCCGTTAGTGGTGAGTGTTCCGCTTGTGGGTGTCAGGACCCCAGTCAGGCTAAGCGTATTACCGGCACCGGCGGTGATGGTGACACCGGCACTGTTGTTGATTTCTAAGTTCAAAATAGTACCGGTTCCAGAAATAGTTTGGGCAGAGCTGCCACTCATGGCCAAGTTGCCACTTCCATTAATCGTTCCGTTGTTGCTTAAGGTTCCTGTAATGGTCAAGGTAACGCCTGCGTCGATTGTAACAGTTCCACCTGATGCTACAGTAAGGTTATTAACCGTTTGGTTGGTTGATATTTGCAAGGTCCCTCCATTGTTTACAGTTGCGCTGTTACCTGCTGGAATGGTTGTGCCTCCCGATCTGTTTAGACGCAGTGTCCCGCCGGAAACTGTAGTGGAGCCTGTGTAAGTATTAGCCCCGCTTAAAGTTAGTGTGCCCGAATTTGATTTGACAATTGATCCAGACCCACCAGATTCTGAGATAATTCCAGTAATTGAATTATTTCCGGAGAAGGTAGCTGTGTAGGTGTTTAATAAAAAGGTCGAAGTAAATGTAAATGTTCCATTATTTGCGTTGAAGGTGCATGATCCACCTAAAGCAAGTGGTACATTAAATGTATGGGTATTGACGCTGGCATCTTCGTTTGAAAATCCAGCATCCACATTTATTGTACCCCCATCAGCTGCATTAAAGGTTCTTGAATCAGAAGCCCCACTTTTAAATGATAAAGATTTTAGATTAAAAGTTTTGCCGTTTACAGTCATTAAAACCTGACTATTGTTATCAATATTGACCCAGTTTCTTCCAAATGTTGTGTTGTAACTATTACACTGATTATCATCTGGGACCTGAACATGATAACCATCACATGATCTGTACCATGGATTTTCGCTATCCCACCAATTCCCCCTTGCCGTTCCGGAGCGCCAATAAATAGTTTGCTGCGTAAATCCGCAAATTGAAATTGAGGTAAGGCAGAAAAAAAGAAAAAATCTTAGTAAGTTTTTCCCCTTTAAGTGAAAAGTTGAAAAGCGTATACCGTGAATTTTGTTAGCTAGTCTTTCGTCGCTTTCTGCAAATGATTTAACAGTAGAAATGAGATACGCGGAATACTGATTCCGAGGGGTCAGATTCGTTGGCATGGCAATCGGTTTTTTAAGGTCAATCAGTGTTAAAATATGTACGAAGTACACATTAGCCAAAAATTGTTGAATAAATTTTTCTTTCAAACGGGCGTTAGTTAAACAAATTAGTCCGGGTGGATGCGAGGTTGGGCGTAAGCGGCCGGACGAGGGATTTTAGGTGGGTAATACGGCCATTCCCCGGGAATACAGGATCTTTCCGGTCCCATTGGGGTCACCACATATATATAATATGAGTCACTATGCGATCGTTGGGGCAGGCGGATTGATCGGTCGGCAGCTCTTACAGGAATTACTCCACCACCCAACCGTGCGGATCACCGTGGTGGGGAGGTCACTTTTATCGCTGGATCACCCACGGGTGGAGGAGAAGCTGGTTGACTTTACGGATGAGCGGTCGTTGCAGTCAGCGTTGACGGGTTGCGAGGCGGTGTTCGTAGCGGTGGGTACTACGCTGAAGAAGGTAAAAGGGGATATGGTGGCGTATCGGAAAGTGGACCACGATATTCCCCTCGCGGTAGCGAGGGCCTGTGTGGCGAGTGGCATTGCTCGGTTCTTGTTGGTTTCGTCGGTCGGCGCCAACAGTCAAAACGGTAATTTTTATTTGCGGATAAAAGGCGAGGTGGAGGATGCGATCGCCCGTATGCCTATCTCATTCATTGGTTTTTTTCAGCCTTCTCTTTTGTTGGGGGACAGGACGGAGTTCCGCTTGGGGGAGCGGATCAGTCAGCTGCTGATGCCACGTCTTTCTTTTTTGATTCCCGATAAATACAAACCTATTCCTGCTACTGCGGTGGCCAGGGCGATGGTGCGGGAGGCTTGTTCAGATGTTACCGGCGTGCATCGGTATACGTATTCGTCGATGAAGGGGGGCGGGGACTAGCCGGGAACAGCCAATTTCTGTAGGGGGTCAGCGTTTACTTATTTTGTTTTGGCTGATTTGTCGCTGGCGCGAGCACTTGAATCGTTCGATCTCCGGGTTTCTTTTCATCTGGTGTTTTTGGCTGACGCCGCTGTTTACCCGTTGTCGCCACAGCAGGAAACTGCTGCGTTTGAGGGTACGCCGCATGAGGGCAATGACCTGTGCTTCGGTCAGGTCGAATTGGGTCTCGATGGCTTCGAAGGGGGTACGGTCCTCCCAGGCCATTTCAATGATGCGGTCCGTTTCGAGGTCCGTTAGCATACCACATAAACACTAAAGAGGATAGAAAGGTTTATCGGTTCGGCGCCCTGTTTTCAAATTTGAGCATTAAGTTTCAGCCTTTGGCTGCACCTAACGACATCGTTGTAACTTCACCAGCAATTTATCAGCCGATGCGGTTTTTGATCGTCCTTTTATTAATCAATTCCTACGCTTGTTTTGGGCAACAAAAGATTCTGTTACCTAAAAAAGTAGTTTTAAAACAAACGGTGTTTTCCGCTCAAACAAAAAAGCCCACTGCTTTGATCAAGCCCGATTTCATAAGTGCTCGCCAGGGGTATATCTGCCGGCAAGAGTGGAAGTTCGAAAAGAAGACCAGGGTGCCGCTCCGGCTCAGACTTGGGTCTCTTGATTACGTAAATAGATTAGAAGGCAAGTAAAAAATTTATGTTTTCAATTCTTACTCAATCAGGACTTTTTTAATAATAGCAAGCATTTTTTCATTAGTTTTTTTGTCCTTAATTGCGATTCTAATTGTATGCTTATTAAAATTATTGCCCATATTAGAAACATCTCTTAAAAACAATCCCATTTTTCTACACTTAGAAACAACAGTTGCTGCATTAGGGCCCTCTTCTGGGAGAAAGCAAAGAACGAAATTTGCCTTGCTCTGTAACACTTCTATTGATTTAATTTTAATTAGTTCGCTACAGAATTCTTCTCTCAGCGTATGAGTTTGTTCATAACATTTTTCGTAGTAGTGATCATCTTTTAGGGCCGCTAGCGCCGCCATTTGAGCTGGTAGACTAACTGCCCATGGAGGTGAAATAGATCTTAGCTTTTCAAGTTGAAGAGGAGACGCACATAAATATGCAGAGCGAAGGCCGCTCAATGCATAAACTTTGGACATCGATTTACAAATAATAACATTATTTGTACTTATAGCAAATTTTTCAAGAGACTGATCTTTTCCACAGTATTCAACATAGGTTTCATCGATCCATATACGAGTGCTAGGAGCTATTTGTTCTAATGCAAACTGTAAAGTTGTAGCTGACACATGTTGACCGGTTGGGCTATTGGGATTAACTATGATAATTAGGTCATAGTTATTCTTAGAAAGCGTTATAAATTCATTTATATCCAACGTAAAGTTTTGGCTTCTTATCAAATTGATTCGATCAACCTTACATTTTATAATATTTTCAAGAACATGAATATATTCACCGTAAGTTGGGTCTAGAATCAATACCCTAGAGGCTGAATTTAGCCATTCTGTAAGCGCAAGGAAAATCAAATCTGACGATCCGGATCCCGGTAGAATATTCGCTATATCGACTCCTCGTGCTTTTGCAATACCTCTTATCATGCCAGCGCAATCAGTAGGAGGTGAGGTCTTGCATATCCATGAAAAATGATCCTCTATTTCTTTTGTCAGTTTCGGTGATGGGTCAAACCATGCATCGAGTACATCTGCATTAATAATATCTTTTCTTTTATTAAGGTTGTCAAATTCAACTCCTATAGCCTCAAAAAACGCTCCACCATGATAGCAACTAGCAGGTTTAAAAAAATCAATCGCTAATTTCCAATCACACCGTTCTTTCACTTTCGAGAAAAATATCTTCAAATTCTTTTCTGCAAAACGGTTCAATGCATCAGTTTTTGCATGTATCAATGTAAAGGTTACATTTCCAGATTGAAATTTTTTATTTGTGACTTCAAATCCCAATTTTAAATACATGTTAAGCACCTCAGCTCTTCCTATTGCAATTATGTGTGTTCCGTCAAAGGATTGTATCCATCGAAAAGCAGCCCACATGAGTGCCACAGCAATAGGCTTGCCACGGTGGGGCTTTAAAACGGTTAATATCCTCATCTCGAACGTTTTCGAATCTATGTCAAAAGGTATTTCTTGTCTAGAAAGGTATTTATCGATCGAATATTGGTTCTTATGGGGGGGTGTAATGCTGATGAAACCTACAATTTCAGCATTAATTTTAGCGACGATATAAATATTATCGGCATCTAATTGATCTTCAATTCTTGAAGCATCGTTCGATGGATGTTGCATTAACTCTACTGCATAGACCTCATGGCGGTACTTATAAATTTTATTTCTATCATTACTAGTCGCTATTGATATTTCTATAAGATTATTTTTAACCATCTCGCTTGATGTTTCAAAAATTTTCAATTCTTATAATATTAATAAAATGCTTTACAAGAAACTGTATACTATGTGACTAAAAAAACAGTGCACATTTCGTGCACTGTTTTTAGATTGAAAATTTTGCTCCTAATTTTGTTCTGTTCCTGTATTAGATCTATTGATCGCTAGGTTTTTCTTCCCCTTCTGTAGAAGCTGAATTTTCTTCTGTTGTTGGGGTAGCTGCTTCAATTAAAGCAAGAGCACATTCTTCTCCGATTTTTTCGCAACCTTTCAAGTCTTGGTTTGCCTCAGAGTAAGAAGAATAAGTTTGCTCAAGTTTACCTAAAGAGCAGTCGAGGAATTGATCACGGTTTTCTTTAATTGCAAATAATTCACCTCCTTCCCCAGGAGATTTAAGTAATTCTTTTTCCATTTCATTACGTGCCTTTTCTTTGTCGGCGTCAGTCCATTTTCCTTTTTCGCTGGACTCACAACCTATAAGAAGAGCAGAAAAAATGAAAAGAAAGCAACCTTGTAGCATGAGTTTTTTGAGTGCCATTTTTTTGGGGTTTGGTTATGACCTAAGTTAGTGGATTTAGGCATAAAACTGAATAAATGCAGTGGAATCTTTGATGATTATTTTTTACGAATCTTGTTTAATGCATTGAATTTCAACTTCAATGCAAACCGCTATGGGTTTCTTTCGGGTGTGTTATTTAGATTAAGTTGGGGGTAGGTTTTATTGTTTACTTTAGCTTACCAAAAATTTTGTGTATGAGAACGACCTACCTGCTTTGTTTAATTATTTTCTTTTTGCCATCATGCAAATTGAATGTTTTAACCGGAAAAAAACAAATGATTCTTGTGCCAGAAGCCTTTTTACAAGACATGGCCAATGAAGAGTATCGAGAATTTCTAACTGAGAATAAAGTAATTTCTACTGCCAAGCGTGTAGACGCTCAACTTGTCAATCGTGTCGCTTTTAATGTTATTGAAGCTGTAAAAAAGCATTATCAAGAAAGGGGAATCATTGACGATCTAAAAGGCTTTAACTGGGAGGTTAATCTGGTAGAAGATACCACTGCAAATGCATGGTGTATGCCGGGTGGTAAAATCGTAGTCCATACAGGAATTTTGCCCATTACAAAAAATGACGCCGGATTGGCAGTAGTTATCGGTCATGAAGTGTCTCATGCTTTATTGCGCCATGGTAATCAGAGAATGAGTCAAGGTATATTACAACTAGTTGGGGAGGTAGCTTTGGAGGTGGCGGTAGCCAATAAGCCAGAAGAGACTCAAAGCTTGTTTCTTAGCGCCTATGGCATAGGTACAGAGGTGGGACTCTTGCTTCCTTTTTCAAGAAAGCATGAGCTTGAAGCAGACCGTTATGGACTAATTTTTGCTGCTATCGCCGGCTATGATCCACGTGAGGCTATCCCCCTTTGGGAAAGGATGATGGAGGCTTCTGAGGGGGAAGGCTCTAGTGACTTTTTAAGTACTCACCCAAGCGAAAAAAATCGTATTGAGCAATTCAAAAAATTAATGCCCGCTGCACTAGAATACTATAATAAAAATCAGTAGAATAGTTAAATAAGGAACCCAACTTGTTTAATAGCCAGGTTGAATAAATAGCCATTTAGTTCAAGAGGATGATTCTTTTGGATCTGGTCCATAATTATTAGATCCCTTATTTCCTTCGGTCAAAGCTAGCACAAGGTTGTATATAGGAATTAAGATGAACCAACCGCTCTTGCCCACATCATGCATTCTTCTTACAGATACTGCTATGCTTGGTATTAATACGGCGATCGAGTAAATCGTTGAAACGATCGATAGCCCCATTAATTCACCAACAAAACCCAATGCAAAAGAGATAATAACGTTAAATAAAATAAAGTACCAATACTCGCTTCTGCGTGCCCTTCCATTGAAATTGAAATAATTTTGGAGTACAAAAAGATAATAATTCATAAAAAAGCAGTTTAGGGTCCTACTCATATGGCTTTTCGGATGCGCCCCGTTTTTTTAAGTTGTGGCTGGACTCAACTCTTAATTATCTAATTTACATATTATTTTTAAATTACACACGGGTTTAGTTTTTTCTATACTGGGTCCATATACTGACCCCCTCCGAGGGGCTATAAATTCTGAACTTTACGACTACATAAACCGGATTGCCCAATGCGTCTGTTGTAAAATAGCCTTCGCCATCTCCATTAGAAAAGTCATGAAAGATCAGCTTCCATTGGGGTATTTCCTTTTTCATTTTCCATCTTCCTACATCTGCAAGTGTAAATGGTTCAATGGTCAATTTCCCCCCTTTGCTATAGTAAGACCAAGTGCCGTTTTCTAAAATCCTTATTGGCTCGTAGTCGCCGGTAGAGCCACTTTCAATACCCCCATTTTTGAATTCATTTTGCATCATTAAGTTGTACCATTTTCCCGTTATTTTGGCTAACTGAGTATTATTACCTCCCGCTTGTTCAGCGTCTGCTTTATACTGGTTTTCTATGGACGGTGACTTTGCAACTTCTTCTGTCAATCTGGTTTGCAATACGGGAGGTCTCGCCGAAAGCAATTCGGTTTTTCCAAAGTTTATGGTGGAGCACCATTCGATAATTTTATACAAGTCTTCTAGGTACAGGTAAGTGTAGCGGCTTTCTAGTGTTCCAAGCGCTTTCCAAGTCATCTTTACGCGGTGTCTATTATTTATCCTGTCAAATTCAGTATCGAGGTCCATACTAGAGTCACCACCCCTGAATGCGGTATTACTTTTTTTATCAATAATTGAAATAGCCTTTTTGAAACTTTCCTGAATAGCATCAAAACTTTTTTTCGAAAAAAACCAAAATTCTCTTTTATTGCCCCCTAGTGTAAGCGACCGCGAGGTTATAGGATTTACATCGGTCATTGTGATAGTTACCATGTAGGTAGTATCAGACTTTAACTTCTTAATAGTTTGAGTATAGGATAGTTCGAGGTTCTGAATTTTTGTTATAGATAGCTCAGTCCGCTCTCTTTTTGGCTGTTTTTGTCCTTGGGCCTGAATGCTTAGCAGCGGTAGCCACAACAAGAATAGAATCATTTTCACAGTGGCTTGGATTTATGAAGGATTAATTTTATAAAAGAAAGTTATGAATTTCCCTTATTTTAACAACTATAGCTCGTTGTGTCGTGGTTATTTCTGCATCGAACTTTGTCAACCCAAATGCATTGCTATAGTGTAGAAGCCTACATTTTGGGTTGACTATCAGACTTTTAAGTTATTTATGAGTTTTTTTGGCTAGTTAATAGTAAGCACTTAAATTTAAATATCAACACCTGTAAAATTCAATTTTATGAAATCTCCTATGCTCAAATTATTTTCAGTTCTTTTCTTAATGCTTTTCTCTTTAGTGTCTTTCTCACAACAGTGGCAGCAAATTGGTAAGGAAGGTGAATGGGCTTCTACCGTCGATGTTATTGCTATGAATGGCTTTCTTTACAGCATCGAAAAAGATGGGACACTTTTCAAAACCGATAAGAATGGTATTCACCAGCAGGTAGGTGAAGATGGACTTTTTGATGATGTACAATTTTTAGTTGGGCTAAATAATGAAATTTGGACCATTGAAGATGGAACGCTATTTCGCCATAGTACCACTTCGGGCAAGTGGCAATCTGTAGGGACGCCCGGAGAATATGATAACACAATAGCAGTGGCTGCTTTGGATGGCAAACTTTATTCGGTAGAAGGGGATGGCACTCTCTACGAAACAAAAACAGATGGTTCTTGGCGACAAATTGGAGCAGACGGCGAATTTGAGAATCTGGAAATGTTGGTATCTCTGGGAGGCTTTCTTTGGACCGTAGAAGGCGGTACTTTATATAAGACAAGTGTAAAGGCCATGGAGTGGCAGCAAGTGGGCAAGGTTGGCGAATGGAAAAGCACAATTGCCATGACGGCCAGTAATGGCTTTATTTGGAGCGTGGAAATTGATGGCACCCTCTTTAAATCAGACATGAATGGCCAGCATACGCAAGTGGGACCAGATGGTATAATGGACTCTGTAGAATTTATTGCTGCTATGGATGGCTTTTTATACGTCGTAGAGGATGGAACTCTATACCGCACTAAAGGGTAGTTTTATTATAACAACTAGTAGGAATAACACCTCAACTCGTACGGTTACATATAGCAAGTAATTAATTTTCTGAGATTACGATGAGTTTATCGTTATGTGAGAAATTGATCTTTTTTGCCTTATTCGGATTAATGGCAACGCCATAGGCTTTGCTACTATCATGTGAATGAGCTTCTATTCTGTAACCAATGGCGACTTCTCCCTTGCTAGCGGCACTTTCAAGTAACGTGTAAAAATCAACTTCTTTATTTGGTGTAATGTAGTTGGTAATTGGTTTAAGATAGATTTCACTTCCATCACTATCCATAAGATCAGTAAATACTTGCATTAGCATTTTATTTTCGGATACTTGACTCATCATCAGGCTTATTAGTTTATCACTAACTATAAAATCGTCGGCTTTTGTTACTTCGGCTAGTTCACGATTGCGTAAATCAAGCATCTCGCTAACTATTTTCAGATTTTTATCTTCTAGTTCACAAATTCTTCTTAAGTGCAGTAATGTAACCAACGTTTTAGCATCTGCTTCTTGTAAGTCTAAGTCATCTTTGTAGCAAAGAACTAAAACACTATCATACGATGTTATATTTAAATTATCAATAACACTTTTCTTGGTTGTATCAGCAAATTCAAATGATAGTTCTAGATTTTCAAGATTATTTGAAGCGTTTGTAATTTCGTCCTCATATTTATCAAAGCTGCAAATTACTTTTATGAAAGATCCCTTTTCTACATAGCGGTTTAGTTCTTGAATAATTTTTGAAGCTCTTTCATTCCAGCCTATTAAAATTATTCGCTCGGAATATCTTTTCTCTGTAAAAGACGATACAATCATCTCCTCACTTATCGTATAATTAACCTCACTTTCTATATTGATCTTATCATCATCTTCCGCAATAGTAATAATTTTATCACCAGCCATCATTCGATATTCCATCGAGGGGTTTAATTTAACTATGCCATTTGTATATTGAATACCAATTACTGTCGAAGATTTATATGAAAAAAGGACTTCCTTAAAAGATTTTCCGAGAAGTGTCGGTTCTTCTGTAAAGTAGATTTCGGCACCATCAAAATCCATCAGTTCTTGGTAGACCATACTAAGGCCGCTTTGACGGCAAGTTTGCACCATAATACGCGAAATAATATCGTCTGTTAAGATCAGTTCAACTTCATGTCGGCCCACCATTTGTGCAACCTCTAGATTTCTTATATCTTTTATCTCAGCGACAATGTGGTAGTCTTCTTTCTTTCGATCAGGATTATTGGTAATTGCCAGAATTGTTTTAATGGTGTGAGTATCATTGTTCGTTGAATCGCTCGACAGTATGATAATCGATTTCGCTTCGTAGGGATTTACAATATGAAGATCGTGTAAATCATTTGGTGAACCACTTCGACAAACAATTTTCATATTTTTAAAATCGGATATTTTACTTCTAATTTCTTCTTCCATTTCTACTTTGTCTTTATCAGCTAAAATGGCAATCCTTGATTTACGTTGGTTTTCTCCTGCTATAACAAGCTCCTCGATAATAGAAAAAATTTTACTTGACCACCCGAGTATCAGTGTATGATTGTTTTCGTAAATAAAGCTGCGACCTTTTCTTAGTTCATCTAACTTATTCTCAATAGCGCTGCTTAGAATACCGATTAGGGTAGAAATAATAAAAATGCCTCCTAAGGTCACTAAAAATGCAACTGCCCGAAATTTCCATCCCTCATCACCCCCCATTGTGCCTGCATCAAGCGTTCGCATCAGACTTTGCCACGATCCCTCAATAAAGCTTATGGTTTCTGAGCCTGGGGACGAAATTTTAAAAACATAAAGTATCCCACCACCAAGAAATACAACAATCAGCGATAATATGCCAAGCAGTGTAATCATCGTAATGGGCCCCCTGCTCATTAGGTTATCAAATTTATAGCGGAGCTTTCCCATAAAAACATTCCCAGCTTTCATATAAAGTAATTTTCGGATTGAAAAATATATTTCATTACATACTTGTGAATACTATGCACTTTTGACATCTCGTATTTTATCTTTCATTATTAATTTGCATTTTCATCAATCGGCCATCATGCTCTAGGTGTTTTTTAATTTTATACAGACCCATTCTCCAAAGTTTAATTACCAACCAAGCAAATGCGACAATTAGACCAAGTAGCACGTAGCCATTTATAGATTCAACGCCCATGTAAAATAGTAGAAAATCGTAGCCGCCATGAAATATAATTGGTAGTAGTAATGCTTTAGCAATGTATAAATGCCTTTGTTTGCCGTGGTGAAATCTTGCCAGAGAAAAGTAATAGCCCATAAGAACGGCATCAAGTCCATGACCTGGAACTGATAATACAGCTCTTGCAATAGCTACACTCATTCCTCCTTCGAGTACATATAAAATATTCTCTATAAGGGCGAATCCAAGTGAAACAAACACCGCATATACAATACCGTCATAGTGATGATTCAGCTCTTTGCTTTTCCAAACGAAGAAATATAGAACACTATATTTTGCTAATTCCTCTGGAATGCCAGCCTCAAAAAACGATGCATGAAAGGAAGATAAGAAGTCGCCGGGAAAATAGTCAATAAGTAAAGTAAAAGGGTATGTAATAGCTAATGATAAAATAACACTGAAGCATCCTCCTATAAAGCACTTGAGTAAAAGAGAAAGAGGTTCTTTTTCATGATCTTTTTGGTATATCATGTAAAGTAAAATCACGACGGGGAATGCGGCTGCGGTTAGTAATAACATGTGGTGTTTATTTATGCAATTAGCATTTGTATGACTACTGCTTTAAAAATTAACAAAAAAATGTACAGCGAAAAGCTACCGAAATAAAAAAACACATCATACCATTTTGCAAATTTCGATCGGAGTATTTGGTAGAATTGAAAAATAAAAAATATTAAGTATGAAAAAATTATCCCAGTTAAACCTGATGTTATGGTGTCTTCCATTTCTATTTTACAAATGCCGTTTGGGTTCAAAACACCTGTTAACTGAAAAATAATTGTTGCTATTATCATTGTTAATAGCCAGTTGCGAGTGATAATAATTTTTAGATACTGATTATTCCGAAGAAATGAATATGTGGCTGATACATAGTAGCAGATAAAAAATGTAATTATAAAGAATAATAAATATCCTGATTCGGATTTTATTTCATGAAGTACGTTTGAACTTTGGTTAAAAAAAACGTCATTGATTGCTAGGTTAGCTATTATCAAAAAAATGATGAATTTGAATATTTTGAAAGCCTCTCTTGCAATGTCATCAGTTGATTTATTTTCTACATCCTTACATAAAAGTGCATTCACACAGAATTGGTATAAATAGAAGGAGTATCCGAAAAAAGATTTTTTAAACTGATTAAGTGGGGTCAAAAAAAACACCTTGATGATTTGTGCTATCACGATGATGGGTATTTGACGTCTTAATTTTAATTATTGTATTAGCTAAATATAGCAAAATCGTATTACAAATATTTATAAAAATTACCTCATCTTGCTAGAAATTATCTAGTCAAGCAATTTGTATATTTATTTTGCAGGCATAGCTGAACCATTTCTTTAGAAAAAAAATTGGAAAAAGCAACTTATCGATAATCGAGGCAGTTCGAATACCACTAATTTTCGCAGGAAATTAAGTAATATGGTCTTTAGTGCAATTCTATTTTACCAGCTTACCGATACCACTGGCACTCTGAGTAGTACCGTAATACTCATAATAGCGATTGCTATGGCTCCTAGTATAATCGCAAATTTCAATTTTTCTTGCCGAATGACCGATGTGATTCCTAACATAAATAAGGCTACAGCCAGAATTGCAGTTAACATTTGAAGTCTATCGCTGTATTCGCTCGAAATCTCGGATTTGTGTAGGGATTCAATGGCCTCCTCGTATCTATGTTGTTGTGGTAGATATAATGTGTCCATGTAAATTTTGCAGTCTGGAAGCTGACTTTTTGGGTTTTCTATCAAAAAAGGTATAGCCAATTCATACAGTTCGGCTGACCCTGCTGAGAAGCCTCCAAATATGTTACCTCCATTATTGAGTATTGTTTGTTTCTCTGCCCAAACGGCTAAGTCTGTTCTGTATTTAAGTTCTGATGTTAAAAACATATTATTGGCGTCACTAAGCCCCTCCATATAAATCGATAATGCTTTATCGGAAACCTCATCATGCAAGGAAGATTGAACGCCCGCCCAAGCTGTTATGACAGATACAATGCCAAGCATTACAACAGTTGCGACTTCTTGTGTGAGTAATTTGATTATTTTATTCATGGTTATTGGTTTAGTTATAAGGCAAGCGAGTCTGTTTTATAAAATTAAGTAGAAATCTTGGACGTTGATGTGATCTTCTAACTTTCTAATTGCTCTATGGTCCGTTTCGCTGCCTCTAATCTGGCACGCTTGTTGTTTTCAATGAGCTTATTGACGGCCCAATGCTCTAGTTTATGGTGAAATGGTATTATTATAGCAGCGACCCCGACCAAGCTTAGAAGCATTAAGAAAGGAGAATGATGAGTGATTTTTTCAAGTATCGGGTGTATCAACAAATTAATAAACTCAAAAACTATTAATAAAGAAGCAACGCTTAAAAACTTTATTAAGTTAGCATTTGTAATATGCTTTCTGCTGAACAAAACAAATATCATCAAGAGCAAAATAATTCCTAGTGCGATAAAAGTATATTCTAAATTTTGTTTCCGGGCCTCTTCTTTTTTCTCTTCGTCTAATTTCAAACCAGCAATTCTAGCCTCTTCTTCTACTGCCATAAGTTGTGTTTGCTGTATTGTTCTAATATTAAATAAGCTGTCTGTAGCATTTCTATAAATTTCGGAATATTTGAAAGCACTATCAATATTGGAGTCACGATAAATATTCAGCAATAATTTTGCAGGTTCTACATTAAGCGTATAGAAAGCGGTATTAGTTACGCTATTAATGGCTTTAGACGCATAAAGTTTAGCGGAATCTTTTTGATTGGCACCGTAATAGAACTGTGCCATTGCATTGTAGGCTGTACTGACAAATTTTGGGGAACCAATTCTTTTTGCCTCTTCTAGCGCTAAGTTCCAATAATTTAATGCAAGACTATTGTTTTTGAGCGATGCATGGATGCTCCCAAATTGCAAATAAGTGGAAGTAAGCCAATAGGTAATGTTTGATTTAATGGCAAGCTCATAGGCTTTTTGGGTATAAACCAGCGCCGAATCTATTTTCCCCATTGCCAGGTAGATGGTTCCCATATCGTTTACTGCGCAAACCGAAATAATATCTGTATCATATTTGGCCCCTGCATCGATTGCGGCTTTATTGTATGATACCGCTTTCTCAAAATCGCCCATCGTCAAGTAGGTGAGAGCCAGCATTGCTTTTGCGAAGGTGATCAAACGATCATCTTTTGAAATCTCAGCCACTTGGTTTGCCTTGATTCCAAATTCCAAACTTTTTATTTTGTTCCCAAATTGTATATAGTCATAACATAGACAGCAGTATCCCAAAACCTGACATACTAAATCATTATTTTTTTGGCCATGTAGAAGAATAATTTCCGAATTGTGCATATCCTCTACCGGGTTGGTTTCGGAGATCGTTAATGCACTCATGGCCAAATAATAGCGCGCACTATCATTCTTTTCGGCAGCAATTTTTGCTAACAGGGAGTCAATGTTAGGCGGCTTTTGTGAAAAATCTACCTTAGCGCTTTGTGCATTGGCATACGAAAGAAAACTCCCGAAAATGAGTAAAAAAATCAGCTTATTCATCTTTCCAAGTTTATTTAAATTTACCTTTTTTCTTTTATTTACAAAGTTTTCTTAATCTTTAAAGTGTTGATTAACTTCATCATTAAAACTAATCAAATGAAAATCATCATTATTGGTCTTCTCGTAGCCGTCACTGTGGCTGCGTGTACCTCCTCGGCCCCCCCATTCGACTTGGCAAATGCAAAAAAAGAGATCGAAGCGGCCAATCGTGAACTTTCAGACTTTATGGCCAGTGGTGATTCTGTTGCCCTTGCCGCTGCTTACACTACCGATGGAGCGCTGATGCTAAGCAATATGCCATCCGTTAAAGGAAGGGAGAGCCTAATTAAGCTCTGGGGTGTTTTAATAAATGCTGGCATGAGCCGCTTGGAATTAACTACACTAGAGGTTTGGGGTAACGAGAATTATATTACCGAGGAGGGGCTTATTGTAATTAAAACGAAAGAGGGTATTCAGCTTGACAAAGGAAAATATCTAGTGCTTTGGAAAAAAGAGAATGGTAAATGGAAGCTGCATAGAGATATATCAAATTCTGATCTTCCATTAGTCACACAGTAGTGGGTTTATTATTTATGTAGTTCAGTTTGATTATATTTCAAAAAGAAAAGCCCCTACAAAATATCTTGTAGGGGCTTTATCTTTAAAAGTTTACTCTATTTCAGTAGATCTGCCATCTTTGATGTATCGTATACTAGCCACTCCTTAGTGATTTTACCATCTTCGTTAAATCGATTTGCCTGGAAAATCACTATATCGACAGACTTTTCTCCTTTTGTGAATGTTACTGTTAAGTAAGTGTACACATAATCTCCTTGAGTTCCGTCTTTGAAATTAAAATGACTGCCCCACATAACGTAATCATCTTTTACTTTTGCTTTTATGCCAGCCGCTACAAACTGCCCCTGTAAAGCCACATTTTCATCGAGCGTTATTAGTTTATCATTATCATGAAATTTTGCTGTATCGGCATATCTTGCTCTGTACGCAACTGAATCATAAGTCTCAATGTCCTTAAAAGTTGCCTTGATCACATCCATATAGGCTGTACTATCATAATTTTCACCAAACTGGTGAGGGTCAACGGCGGCAGACGAATTTTGACCTTTTTGAGTACAAGAAACCACAGCAATAGCAATGAATGCGAGGAATAAAAGTTTTTTCATTTTTTAATTTTTGGTGATTAAATATCTATGAAAATTCTAAAGCTCAGTCTACAATGTAAAATCTTCTGTATAGCTGCCCACTAATAAAAACCGCATTATTGTTTTTATTCTTTTCTGCCCAGGCTTTAAATTTCGGATGATCGTGAATCGTTTTATAGTCTTGCTCTGATGTCCAATGTCCAATAGTGCAACTTCTGTATGTTTTAGTCGTATCGTTCGCATCTAATTTCATATAGCTGTAGTAATTTTTTGGAAAACCCATTTCAGCCATAATCGAGTTGATTTCTTTTAAGCTGGCAATATAGGTTTTCTCCATTGATTCATTTTTAATGTCGTAAAAATGAACAGAATTGATAGCCTTTTGGGCAGCGGCTGTCAGATTGAACCCAATTGCAGCAAGCATCAGTAAGGGGATGATTTTTTTCATTTCGAATGTTTTAAGGTTTTAAAAATAATAGTATTTTCAGAATTTTTAAACCCAGCTTCGGCTTTATTTAGTTTTTTTGCTGCCGGATCGAGGGATCTTACATTATTTATTTTGATAACCAATGTATTGTGTTTAATACAAACTGCCTCCAGTCGTACTCTTCAACCTGCATCCCTGCATAAAATCTTTTGCCACCTGTATTGACATACATAGCTGTAAACCCATTACAATCTCCCATGGCCATTATTTTACCTTTCCCAAAGCGGCCAGCCAAGCCTTGTGAATCTCCTTCTCCCTTTGGAGATATCCCATTCCATTTTCTGATGGAAGCAGTTGCCCCTAATTTAAAGATCGTAGTATAGTTCGGCCCTTTCAAAGCACTACCCGTATAGGTTTCAATGTTTTGTACTGCCTCTTTTTTCTTTGTTCCAGTCGTTATGGGATGGTTCCTATTTAGGAGGCCATTACTTGTTGTGAATTTTAGAATTGTTTCAAAAAGTGGGAGCTTTATAGTGGTATCGCAGTTAATGGGATCAAAGACCGCACCGATACTTGTTTGAATGCCGAATGTGTTTAGTAGTGGTGTCATTGATTTGTCAATAGGGGCGTGTTCACTTAAAATTATTAAAGAACCCCCATTTGATACCCATTCCTTTATGGCCACTAATTCCTGATTGGTAAAAGTAATTTCATCGGTAATGTCTTTTTTAGAACTAAATTTAAATGGCATAGCCGGGGTAATAAGTATCATTTGAAATTTTGCCAAGTAGTCAGGCGAGAACTTTGCAGAATCAATAGTTACCTTATACCCATCATTACCGGCAAGATCCACAAATGGTTTTATCAGGCCCATTTCAACAATAAAATTGTGATGCCCAGCATCAATTAAAATATGAGGCCCTGATTGTCTTTTATACTTAGGACGGGTAATACTTGCGTCAAAGGAACTATCATTTAGCATTTGGGCGAACGACGCAGCGCTTAGAGATAGCATAAATGCAAAAAGCAGGTATCGCATAATTAGTTTTGAATTTGTGTATAAATAAAGTCCTGCTGCTTACTTTTAATCCATATATTCAATTCTCAGATTCAATTTAAAATAAATTATACTTATTTACAAAAAAGTCATCCAATGAAAAAACATTTATTAATTCTTTTCACCCTTTTTTTTGCTACTAATACTATAATGCAGGCCCAAACTGTATTAAACTTTAAATTAGTTAATGATACTGGTAAAGACATTTATGCGGTTCATTTGGCAGAACTGCATTCCCAACGTTGGGGTGAAAATATTCTTCCTAAAAATGTCTTGAAGGCTGGCGATAGCGTATCAATTAAATTTTCTTATATAGGTGATGAGACCGTCTGTAAATGGGATCTTAAGTTGACCCACGATAAAAAAGAAGAACATACATGGATCGAATTGAATAAAATTGACCTTTGCGAGGTCAGTGTTTTAACAATATTTATAGATGAGGATGGGCAGTATGCCTTTAAGTTAGAATAAATGTAGAGTTATAATGCCCGAGAAATTTTAAATGCCTCACTTCTCTAACTCCTTTTCGAAAATGAAGTTGTCAATTGACAAGATTTTAGTGACATCCACAAGGCTGCGCCCCTTTCTGTGCACCCTAAATAAAAAACCCTTGTAAGTGTTTAATTTACAAGGGTTTATCTTTTTTTGAAGTGGTGTGGGGCGAACAATCACCCTTTATAATTAGTTGAAGCGATAATCATTTTTGACTATCTGCTGAAACCATTGCTGGACAAGGGTTTCAGCGAATTTTGTTTGCAGAAAAAACTGCTGTTTTCTGCTTGATAAAGATCTTTCTGAAGAGCACCGTGCTCGGGAAGTGCTCCGGTAATACAAACTTAAAGAAAAAATGATAACTGTTTTTGATGTTTAATAAATATACTACTTGTTAATAATTTTTTTATGTAAGTAAGCAATTACAGTTTTTGAAATTGAAAACAGGATTGCATTACGCTTAATTACCGACGCTGCAATTGGACCAATAAAATAGTAACAGCGTATAAGCCCTCTACCAAAAAAATTGCCACTTAAAACTTTATCTCTATAATTTCTGAAATCCTCTACAACTGGGTGTGTTGGATTGCCCATAACTGCAGTTACGATAAAACAAGGAGATTTACTTTCATTTGCTGGAACAGTATTTATTTTAGGTTCTGTGTTTAGCTGCTTTTGAATTTGAACTACCTTTTCCTCATTTCTTTTAATACTTTTATTTATAGCATTACTATCGTTAATTGGATCTTTTCTTTTATATACCTTTTTTGTAGGAACCCAGAGTTTGTCTTTCCCATTCCAAATGCTGCATTGCGATAAAAGCCACTCAAGGTGTTCTATTTTATTTATGTACAATTCTCGTGTTTTTGACTCAAAGTATGGACCGACAATTCCAGTCATTTCTAATTCACTCATTAGCTTTCCAGCCCTATTATACCCTAGGTTCATTCTTCTTTGAATTAGAGAGGTGGAGCCTATTCCTTGTTCAACGACAATTCTTGCCGCATCTTCAAAAAGTGTATCTAAATTCAATATCGATAGTGACGCCTTATATTTATTGAGTTCAGAATCAAAGATCTTAATTATGTCACTTGCCATTCCTTCTAAGGTCCAAAGATCATTATCATCATTATCAAATTCGTAAATTAGTTTTTCAAAATTTAAATCTTCAATAATAAAAGATTTATCAATTACGTACTGCGCATTCATGCTATACTCATCCTTCTTGTTTAAATACTTTTCTATGTTTTTATATTTTGATTTAATTTCTTTTATACTATTTTTTACGTTTATTATTTTAGATTCATATTCTTGAAGAAATCTTCCCCTATCAACAGCCGATTGACTTAATAAAATGCTTAGTTTGTCGTATTCATTATTAAATAATTCACCATCCTTATGTTTTAAAATATTTTGAATACTTAGTATTTTATTTTTAAACTCAATATCTTTTTGAATAATCAACTCAGAAATTTCATTTTTTGATGTCAGATCAAGGTCTTTAAGTGTAGCAGCAATGTATTCTGGGTTCAGGTCAAAGCATCTAGATAGTGAAATTTTGGCTTGATCAATTTTATTCGCTCTACATTCGTATTTTGATAGTAGAAAATAATGGGTTGGTGTTTTATTATATTTTACTGCATTATTCTGAAAGTTGACTGCGTCATCAAAGTTGCCTAATATATAGCTACAAAATGCAGCTTTTTCAAATGAGTCTGCTGCCAAGTATCCTATCGCATCTTTTTGATTTTCGATTTCCTTTAATTCTGAATTGCTACTACTTCTTAAGATATTTGTCAGAAATATAGCAGTTTCACTTGATTCGACACTTGCGTATTTAGCAGCCTTTTTAAAATAAGAAATTGCCTTGTTTAAATCCATGTGCTTGTTCGAGTAGGCGTATATCATGCCAATCCGGTGAAGAACAAAGTAATCTTGTGGCATTAGGGCTTCAGCTTTTGAAAAAGAGTCTAATGCGTCGTCAAGAAGCTCATCATTTAGTTTTGCATTAGAAAAAAACTTTAAGCCTAACTCAATGTGATGGTTTCTTTCCTTTTCTCTCTCCGGTAGTCTAAGAACTTCAAAAATATCCTCTAATAGTAGGTTTGTGATTCTCTGTTGTTCAATAGCAAGTTCCATATTCCCATTAAGAACGGAGAGTTCATTTTGAATAGATTCCAGATTAGATGAAATGCATAACACCCCCTTTTCTATAGAATTATTAATGCTACTTGTAGAATCTGTGATGGAAAGTCCAATTTTGTCTCCAAGTTCCCCAATAGCAATTATTTGTTCCTCAGATGTTTTGCTTAGATATTTTCCAACACTATCAGCTGCGTAATTAATTAATGATAAATCTTTATTGTATTCTAACCAACTATTAAAAAAATTTGAATTTTCTTGCCAAGGCTTCCAGTAGAATAAGGTGAATGACGGTTTCTGAAGTTCATAATTACTCATTTCCTAATAGTTTATTGTTGTTAAGTCAAAAAGAGTATAAGCTGAGAAATTATCTTTAGCTTAGCTTGATTTAAAAATCGTAAAAATTGTTTTAGTATGCAATCATTTTGTTCTTGTAATAATATATTTATTATTGCTAAGCATATTCATCATCCAAAATGATCTCAGTGGTTTTTCTTAAATATGTCTCAATTATTAATGGAGGTTTCATTTCTGTTTGTTTACTGAATTGTGCACGTATCTTTTCAAGCGAAATAAATTTAACAGTCATAAAAGGGTTCTCTTGATCAACTTTTTTAGCCGGTTTGTTTAACCTTTTAAAAAATGCTTGTTCGCTCTCATCAAGTGTTCTCTCCAGCTTTTTTGTATTGTATTTCCTGCAATAGCCGAGTTTTTGGCAATTGTGACAAAGGAAGGGGTCGCGCATAAAAGTTTAATGGGATACTAAATCTACACTTTTCTGGTGAGGTTTTAAAACTGCCATTCAACTCTGGATTTCACAGGTTAGGCCAATGATTAGCCATGCCGGTAGGCCTTTCTCCGACATGACTAATCTGAGTTTTATAAACCTCTAATTTTCAGCCCTTTCTTTATATGCGCTGTCTTTCTTTGCCATATAAATCGTCATTCCAATGGACCCAAGCACAAACAGGCCAAATAGGAACCACCCTAACGCACTGCTACCCTTTTTGGGGGGTGTTGGGTCTGGTGTGGCCCCCGCTACGGGTGAAACGTCAGGTGGGGCAACAGGGGGTGATTCAATTGGCTCGATGGTACTTGGAGTAGTGCCTGGTGTTGGAACTTTGGGCAGCAAGTCAAAGCCTGTATCTTCAAAAATTGACATGATATGTGTGTTTATAATTTGATAATTCGTATTTCGCCAGTTTGAAAAACTGAATACGCAAATGAGCCTACTACCCTGTATTCATGTTCTTCTATTTGAGTAGTGCCGGATATAATGGTCCAGTTCATGCGAAGCTCCCTAAGCACATTCACATCGAAAAGGCTATCACCGTATCTGTTGTGACAAGCTCTTAGTAAAGCTTGAATACGGTTGATTTCGGATAGTGCATTTTTCCTTAATTGGTTTTTTTCCTTCTCTCGCTCAAGCCTTTCAAGATAGGAACACTCCTCACTACAATAACGACGATTTCCGTTTAATTGACTATGTAGCACTATTGTGCAAAAGCGGTATCTGCAGATCATTCTGTAAAATTTAGTTGTTCATAGATGGGTTTAATTGTGAACCTATGAATGTAATTCAGTAGTCCTCGCAAGGTGTAATAGATCTTTCCGGATCTTTTACTTTTTTTCTGACCCTTAGCGGAACTAACTTTTTTTGTTTTTGGATCAAAAAAGATTCTTTCTTCGCTGGGATGGTACTCAATCTCCCTTTGAGTCCTCATCAGTGCAAGCTTACGCTTTGATATTTTCAAAATGTCCATCACTCTTTCATTATCAAGAATGATGAACTCTGGAGGCAAATTGGTTCTTAATACCTCCCTAACGGCGTCAGTGAGAGTTTCGATACTCTCTCGCAATGACCTTTGTGTTGATTTGTCCATGACATATCAATTAAATTATGACGGGTGGCTACCCCAATAATTAATTTAATTTCACGTATGTCACAAGCTCAGAACGAGCGGGGGTAATTTCGCCGGCAGTGCTACCGCCGCGTGTACAGTTGCAAGATAGTTCACATATTGTTACAACCTATCTTTTACTAAAAATATTTCGCTGCAAAGTGATGCAGTATAATGCATCATGTTACATTATTAACGCGCTCTATATATTATTGTCAGAGACAATATACAATTTAGGTATCTATTCGCAAAACATATTACCTATTATAGGTCATTCGGATTCTCACCAACGCAACTATATCCAGAGTCAGTGCAGTCAAAGCAATTCCCAGTATAAACACAACTTGGTTGCGAACCCCTTCCCTCACACGATGAACACGATTGGCAATCATTATTACAGCTCGAACACTCACTGCAATTTGAATTATCATCTTCGTCAGTGGTATTTAAAAAGGGTATTTGCCAAACTTGATTATTTAGCTCACCAAATTCACGCTCATAATGTGCTATTGTGTTCTGCAGGCAGTTTTCTTTTGCTACAGAAGTATCTTTTTTCACCTCAGGTACATGATCTATAAACTTTCCCAGAAATTGCTGGCAATACTGTCTGTACTCTTTGGTGAAAAGAATAAAGGTGTGCCAAATTTTGTCTAACTCACCAGAAGGAGCTAGTCTGTCTGTGGTATTTGCACAGAGGAACAAGAACTTCTTTATTTCCTGGAAGTAATCTTTACCCAGTTCTTCATCGATAGAGTACTCGTCACAGAATTTTGTGACAATATCTGGATTTACGTAGCTAAGTGCAAGATTCATTCTTGTTTCTTTATTTAAGTTGCCGACAGAGTATTCCATATTTGCAGTATTTAGTTGATTCGTATCCGATAAACCCCACTTTTGTTTTTTGGCACTTCCCCAACAAAAAAACCATCCCCGAGTGCTGTTTCTTCATATAAACAGAAAGTTGTCCATGTTTCCGGAAGTTTCTGGAAGACCAGTGTGAAGTATAGGCAATCGTTAGAATGGCGAAAAAAATGCCGATGTGGTGCCTGAGGTATATTTTCAGTGTAGATTAGTTTTAGCCTTTCATCCGTTTGGCGGTTTATTAAATAGGTGTTTGGACTAATATTTGCCCAGCCACCCTGCTGAAGAATTTCACAGGCGTTGATCTTGCAGTGTATGATTGTTTGTGATTCAGTACTCAAGCCTGCCATATATGACTCTAATATTGTGCTGTCCACCTTAAATCGCTTTTCACTGAAATTGTCCTGATTCATTTTCATGGCGGGCGTATTTTATTGCTTTTTATGGGTAATTTACCTTGGTTACATTCCTGGTTTTTCTGGAACTTGCCGCAATCTTACACCCCCCAACTGCAATTTTGTTGCAGTTATAATTTTTCTTAATATTGTTAAGAAGTGTTTTTAGTTAGTATTGCTGCTAAAGCTGTATAAAGCCTTGATAATCAAATTATAAAATCTATTTTACGTAAGACTCTGAAATACCATCATGCCACTTACCAAGAACGCGCAATTAAGGATTGAGGTCATCGACGAGATATTCAGGGGTATCAATCGGTATAATTTCGACGATTTGCTTAAAAAAGTTAATGCTGTATTATTACGATCGGGTACACCTGCGATAGGCGAAAAAACTCTATACAATGATTTGAAGTACTTGCGTGAAGAAAAGGGGGCGCCTATACATAGGCCTAACGCTTCTGATGATAAATACTATTATACCGAGAAGTTTTCAATTAAAACGCCACTTCTTGACTTTGAGGAGATTGAGTATTTGAAGCAAGTTTCGCTTATACTAAGGAGGCTTTCACCGGCACATTCTGGTGATGAGTTCAATCAGATTATTGCAAAATTAGATAACACAGTACATACAGTATCAGACCAGGGCCAAAGTATAATTGAAATAGAGGCACACACACAATCTTCTGGAATCCACTGGTATAATACTCTTTTTTACGCCATAAAGGATAAATCACCGCTTCGTTTATCTTATAAACCTTATCATAAGGAGGAAGCAAGAGAGTTTATTTTTCACCCATATTTACTTAAGCAATATCGAAGCCGGTGGTTTCTTTTTGGGCGAGAGGGAAATAAAGAATATATAGCAAATCTTGCACTTGATCGTATTGCATCAATTAAGAACTCGGCGGCCCCTTTTAAAGAAAATGACCTTTTTTCTGCTGAAGATTATTTCAACCACCTAATTGGAGTTTCCAAGCCCAGGGATGGCGAAATAAAGGACATTACTCTTAGAGTGGAGGCCAAATCTGTTCCGTATATTCTGAGCAAGCCCATTCATAAACTACAGGAGACGGTTAAAAACTATAAAAATGGGGATATACTGGTTAATATTCCTCTATACATAAACTATGAGCTGATTTCTACCATACTGGGATACCAAAATTCGGTGGAGGTGGTTGGGCCAAAAGAACTGCGTCAAGAGGTTCTCGAAATACTGAAAAAGGGGGTAAAAAAATATGAATAATTCACTGCAAATAGATTGCAGTATGTGCGCATATGTTTGTGCTTTGAATTTGAAGATCTGATTATGAAGAAAAAAATTGATCCCATAAATCCTGAGCTCGCTAAATTAGAAGCTGCTTTACAAAAGGCATTGTCTGCTATAAAGAAGCAATCATACGATGACAATGTCAGCTTATTTTTATTTTTTAGCATCGTACTACTCAAGGATGGGCTATTAAAAGCCTTCCGAAACATTATTGTTCACTCATTAGAAGAGCTGGATACAAAAAATATTTTTCAAAAGTTAACTCCAAGGCGAAGTTCTTATTATAAAAAAATATTACAAAAGATACAAAGTATTGGCATTAATCAGCAAGTAATTATATTGATATATAACTATTTCGAAAGCGTCAATCCAAATGCTATAAAAGATGAAGAGTATGTAATAGCATTCGAAAATTTACTCGATCGGTTAAATGATTTTGGAAAACGAGACCGTGCGGTTTCCCTTTTGCCAAAAGAAATCATTAACATAATTTACCAGTTAGATAACCAGGAGAGTAAGAGTGTTTATAACCCATACTCTGGATTTGGGGATTTAGCCTTTCATAGTTCGATAAATAATTATTACGGCGAAGAAAAAAATATTTACTTATATACTTTGCATTTAATAAGGGCTTTAGTACATGGTTATGAAGAAAAAATTAATTTGGTGAATCACACCCCTTCTTATAAAGATATTTCGCAAAATGATAAGTATGATTTAGTTGTATCGATGCCACCGATAAAGCAGACTTTAAAAAATGAAAAGTGGTATGATATCTTCAATGATAACAATAATAGTTTAAAGAAATATGAAGATGAAACCCACGAACAATTATATTTTAAGTATGCTCTACAGCGACTAAGGCCGAATGGAAAAATTATTTCTATTATTGCTCAAAGCTTTCTAAAAGAGGGCGGTACAAGTAAAATAATTATTCAAGGATGGGTAGAGAATAATAAATTAGAAACAATCATAGCATTGCCTATTCTAATGCAGCAATTCAATACTGCGGTTCAATTTTATATCATTGTTTTAGGTAACAAACCTAATATGTCCGATCAAGTGAGATATATAGATGGGCGTTCGTTATTCGTCGAAAGAGGAAACCGTGAAAAGACATTAGATATAAGTGTTGTATCTGATTTATTACAAAAAAAATCAGAAAGTTCACATCTAAAGTTTATTGACACAGCCAGAATACGAAAAAATAACTTTGACTTAAGTGCTAATTCTTATTTTCTTAAAAAATATGAAGGAAAGAAAATCAGAGAGATATGTGCTGAAATAAAGAATGCAAAGCGTGGAGTCATTGGAGTTACAGGCAAGGTAGTTAAGCTCTCTGATTTGAAAAATGACAAAAATGACTATTTAATCCAAAGTGGAGATTTAGTTGAACAGGAGGTTGGAGGGCTAAAAGAAATTGCAGAAAACTGTTTGCTTTTGTCTTTAGTTGGTGGTAGACTAAGGCCCACTTATTTTGTTTACGCAGGTGAGCCAATATATATTTTCCCCACATTAATTGCGTTGCGTATTGATACTCAAAAAGTAGATATAAACTATCTTATAAATGAGTTGCACCAAGGTTATATAAAAGAGCAATTGATAGATATTTCAAGTGGGTCATTAATCCCAATTCTTAGAAAGGATAGGCTTTTAGAAATATGTGTAGATGTTGATAAAACAACCATAGATCAAAAAAAACTTGTTCAAAAAATTGATTCCTCAATCGAGTCTGACCTTTTCGCTCTCAAGGAAGCTAAAATTCAAATCGAGAAATTAAGAAAAAGCTTTTTGGATGATGTAAGAAGTAAAGAGCACAATATTTTGCAATTTTTAAGTGCAAGTCAATCGGCTGCGTTAATGATTGATCATATAATTTCGATTGAAGCGAATATTTCAAAAGAAAATAAAGAATTAATATCCCGACAAATTAATAGCCTGCGGAAAAGTTTATTCTCCGCCTCCTATAACATTAGAAGGTTGAGTGAAGAGATGAATTTCGATACAAAGGAAGACTGTGATGTCAATTTATTGATTAATGAGGCAATAGCCCAAGGAATTAATAATAGTACTCAATTTAGTATAGACTATACATTTCATAAGGATTCATTTTACATACCACTAGAGCAGGGTGTTGAATCAATGTATATTGATCCTATTTCATTTATTTCAAGAAATGATTTTTTCATTTTGTATAACAATATTTTAGAGAATGCAATTAAGCATGGATTTACCGATAAAGGAAGAGAGTATAAGTTCAAAGTAGATTTATATTGTATCAGGGAAAATAAATTCTCAGATTCGCTTACAATTGTTTTTTCAAATAATGGGAACCCAATGCCTAAAGGGATGGCCGAAGCTTACTCAATTAGAGGTGAAAAGGCGGGGGACACAGCTAATGAGGGTATTGGTTCATGGAAAGTTCATCAAATAGTAAAAGAGCATTTTAAAGGTGATATAAAGGTTATTGATACTCCTACGGATGAATACCCTGTAAAAATTGAAATAAAATTGCCACTTGTTGGTTGGACAGATGATAAATAAATACTATGTATAAAGTACTCTGGATCGATGATGAATATCGTAAAAATTTGGAGTTTATTGAGCTTGCCAAAATATACGATATCGAGCTAATACCATTTGAACTAAGAATACAGGGAATAACTGAATTTAAAGAACGCCCAAATGATTACGATGGTGTTATACTTGATGCAAAAATGTTGGATGAATCACCTAATGAACGTCCTGACACTGGTGGTCTATACAAGGCTCTTTTTAATCTGAGAGAATTTCAGGCCATTAGTTATTTTCCGGTAATAATATTTTCTGCTAATCGAGATGATATTTTAAATGAGCTCGAATTTAAAAAAATTACTAAAGATATACCTATTTATAAAAAGTCTGTTGATGAAGGTAGGATATTTATTGAGCTCAAAGAATTGATGAAAGATAATCCAATAGCTAAGATTAAAAATAAATATCAAATAGCATTGGAGTTATGTACAAGTAATTACATAGGATCAGAGTATTATGACAATTTTATAAAATTGCTGAAAATCTTGAACGGCCTGGAAATATCATCTTCTCAAAAATCGTTAACGCCAATAAGAAAAATATTAGAGGGGGTGTTTCAGAAACTTGTTTTAATCGGGATACTTCCACAAGAGTTTAAAGGGAAATTAAATGAATCATGTAAATTAATAATAAATGAAGATCAATCTTATTTTCACACAACAAGGATATTTGATCCACTTATACAACATATCTTGAAATGTATGTTACCAATTATTCAGGATGAACAACATCTCAAAGAAGACCTAAAGCTTCACGTAGACCAATTTATTCAGAAACAAGGAACGGATAATGTTTTATATGGATTGACTTATTTATTAATTGATTTAATGATATGGTTTAAGAAATTATTTGATAGATATACCGACAAAGAGGTGAACCAAACATACATAAAGGCTAATATTGGTACCGTAAAAGTTGATTCCTCAGGTAATTCATTTTGTATTAATGATAGTGGTAAATATCTTTTGAAACGGAGCTATAGAAAAGTTACTTACTCTTTAGACGATACAATAAGAATAATAAAATGGGATATTAATACCGATGAACGAACAAAAGAAGTATACAATCGATATATAAGTAGGATTGAAGTAATCGATAAATCATCGCTCTTATAATGCCTTTCAACGAAAATTCAAGAGTTAAAATACCCACCATACTGCATCTATGTAGCTTGGGGTATGAGTATTTGCCATTGTCAAAGGCCAAATGGGATATTAGTACCAACATTTTTACTGAAATATTTGAAGAGAATATCAAACGGCTTAATCCAAATTTGGAAGGAGCTGATTTCAAAATACTATTTGAGAACATCAACCTTGCCCTTGACAATGAAGATCTCGGAAAGAGCTTTTACGAAATGCTCATCAATACTTCCGGACACACGCTGATTGACTTTGAGAATTTCGGCAACAATAAATTACATGTCGTTACTGAATTACCTTGTATAAATGGAGATGAGGAATTTAGGCCTGATATAACACTTTTAATAAACGGGCTTCCATTGGTTTTTATTGAAGTAAAGAAACCCAATAATCTCGATGGTATTCAGGCTGAATACAAACGCATACAATCACGATTCAAGAATAAGAAGTTTCGTAAGTTCATTAATATTACGCAGCTAATGGTATTTTCCAATAACATGGAATATGCCGATGATGGATCTCAACCGCTGCAAGGAGCTTTCTATGCAACTACTGCATACGGTGATGTGAAGTTCAACTATTTCCGAGAGGAGCATTCATTCGATCTTAGTCTTTTGCTAAATGCGGTACCTGAAGAAACTGAAACAGATATTCTGAAGGACAACAATTTGGTGAGCATTAAAAACTCACAGGAGTTTTTAACTAATAAACAACCCAATACCCCAACTAACCGGATTTGCACTTCGCTCTTTCAACCTGAAAGACTCTCTTTCATGTTGCAATATGCCATTGCTTATGTGAAATCTGACAAGGGGCTCGAAAAACATGTAATGCGATATCCTCAAATATTTGCTACCAAAGCAATTGAGCGGAAGCTGGATGAAGGTGTTAAGAAAGGAATTATTTGGCACACACAAGGAAGTGGTAAAACAGCTTTATCTTACTATAATGTAAAGTATCTTACTCACTATTTCAGAGATCGTAACATCGTTCCTAAATTTTATTTTATTGTAGATAGGCTGGATTTATTGATTCAAGCGGGACGAGAATTTAAGAGCCGAGGACTGGTAGTTCATAATATCAATTCTCGTGATGAGTTTGTAAGAGATCTAAAGAAAGCAACTGCTCTTCATAACAGTTCCGGTAAGCCGGAAATAACAGTAGTAAACATTCAGAAATTCAAAGAAGATCGTGATGTTGTAAGTCGCAATGATTACCAGATAAACATTCAAAGAGTTTATTTCCTGGATGAAGTACATCGGAGTTACAACCCTAAGGGTAGTTTCTTGGCCAACCTGAATGAATCAGACACTAATGCAATAAAAATTGGTCTCACCGGTACTCCACTTTTGGGTACTGACTATAATTCAAAATCATTATTCGGAGATTACATTCACAAATACTACTATAACGCCTCTATTGCAGACGGATATACGCTCAGGCTTATTCGTGAAGAAATTGAAACAAGCTACAAGTTCAAATTAAAAAAGGCTTTAGAGGAAATTGATATTTTGAAAGGCCAGGGTGACAGAAAAGTAGTATATGCTCATCCTAAATTTGTAGAGCCACTTTTGGATTATATCATAAGTGATTTTGAAAAGTCACGAATTGCCATGAATGATAGTTCCATTGGTGCTATGGTGATTTGTGATTCTTCCGAGCAGGCCGAAAGATTGAAGGAGATATTTGATGCAAAGTTTGCTGTTTCAAACCTCCCCAATATGGCTATAGCTGCTGAACCAGGTGTATCATACAGTGCTGTGCAGAAGGAACTATGTAAGGTCCATTCTTCAGCTCTCATTCTGCATGATGCCGGAACAAAGGATGATAGAGAAACACTAATCGATGATTTCAAAACTGGTAAGATTGATATACTATTTGTTTACAACATGCTTCTTACAGGCTTTGATGCTCCACGCCTTAAAAAGCTCTATGTAACACGAGTCATCAAAGCTCATAATCTTTTACAAGCCCTTACTCGTGTAAATCGAACCTATAAGAATTTCAAATACGGATATGTAGTGGACTTTGCTGATATTCAGCGAGAGTTTGATAAAACAAATCGTGACTATTTCAATGAGCTGCAAAATGAGTTGGGTGATGAGATGCAGCACTACTCTAATCTTTTTAAGTCGAAGGAGGAAATCGACCAGGATATTAGAACGATCAAAGATGTTCTTTTTCGATATGATACAGCTAATGCAGAGATTTTCTCGCAGCAGATTTCACAAATCAGCGACAAGAAAACAATGCTTGAATTGACAAAGGCCTTGAACAACGCCAAGGACTTGTACAACCTTATTCGTTTATCAGGCCATTACGAAATGCTTGATAAATTAGATTTTCAAAAGATTACGCTGCTTGCTCGTGAAGCAAACAATCATCTTGCGTTAATCAACACCAAGGAGGCGTTAGAAAACAATGTTGACACCACCAACTTGTTGAATGTAGCCCTGGAAGATGTGGTGTTTGCCTTTACTAAGCTAAAGGAAGAAGAAATGATTATTGCCGATAAGCTAAAGAACACCCTTCAAAAGACAAGGGAAATGCTCGGGGGCAATTTCGACCAACATGACCCTATTTTTATTTCATTGAAGGAGGAGCTCGAGCGTTTATTCAAAAAGAAGAATCTGAGCGAAGTTACCAAGGAGGAAATGGAAGCAAATATCAAGGAGCTGGAGAAAATCTATGATGAAGCAAAGGAATTGGAGCGCAAAAATCAATTGCTGAAAGCGAAATATGATAACGATGCTAAGTATGCACGCTTACACAAGCGATTAATGGAAAAGGATCCATTGACTGACAGTGAAAGCAAACTTTTTGAGGCCTTGCAAAGTTTGAAGAAAGAGGTAGATGCTCAAATACTTCAAAATGCCAATGTGCTGGAGAATGAGAGCTTCGTTGAAAAAATGATATTGCGCTTAGTTATCAGCCAGCTCAAAAACAAATTCGATTTCCCTTTGGATGCAAATCGTTCACAAGCCATTAATCACTTAATCGTAAAAGAATACATGAACGAGTATTACGGTCGTGTAGCATAAGTAACAGTATGAACAGAACATTAGAATTTGAAAGAAACACCAAAGCCCTGATTGATGACCTAAAAAGCGTCTGCGCCAATTATGGCTTGGGAAATGACGGCAATGAGTTTAAGATTATTACTCAGGTATTCCTGTATAAATTCTTAAACGACAAGTTTGCCTTTGAGGTAAAGCAGCTGGATAGCAAATTGGCAAAAGCTGAAAGTTGGGAAGCAGCAATCAAAAAATATAAGAAGTCGGAATATGACATGCTCTTGATGCAGTTAAGTGAAAGCACGGCCCGATTAAAGCCGGAGCATTTTATTTCCTATTTGTTTGAAAATCAAAATCAGCCAAAGTTTGCTGAGCTATTTGATAGCACCTTAACTGACATTGCCAAAGAGAACAGCGACATCTTTTCCGTTAAGACGGATGGTGGCGAGAAAATCATGCTCTTTGAAAACCTGAGCCGCTATGTAATAGATAAGCGGGATGAGTTTTGTAAAGCTATTGTAAATAAACTCGTACACTTTTCATTTGAGCACATCTTCCATGAGAAGTTTGATTTTTATGCCACCATTTTTGAATACTTGATTAAGGACTATAATACCAATAGTGGTGGAAAGTATGCCGAGTATTTTACGCCCCATGCAGTAGCAAAAATTATGGCATCCTGTCTGGTAACAGAAAATGTGAAAAATGCGACTTGTTACGATCCTTCTGCCGGTTCAGGTACATTGTTGATGAACCTGGCACATGTCATAGGCGAAGACAAGTGCACCATTTACTCCCAGGATATTTCTCAAAAATCATCGAATCTATTGCGTTTGAATCTGATTCTGAATAACCTGGTTCATTCCATTCCCAACATTGTTAAGGGGAATACCCTTCTCGATCCATATCACCGGGAGAAAGACGGCAAGCTCAAAAAATTCGATTTCATTGTTTCTAATCCTCCTTTCAAATTAGATTTCAGTGACTTTGTTGAGGACTTGAAAACCAAAGAGAATCACGAACGCTTTTTTGCAGGTATGCCGAATGTGCCAAAAACAAAACTTGAAGGTATGGCAATTTATCCTGCATTCATTCAGCATATCATGTATTCATTGACTGAAAAAGGAAGAGCGGCCATAGTTGTACCAACAGGATTTATTACAGCTCAAAGCGGTATTGAAAAGAAAATTAGAGAGCGATTGGTTGAACAGAAAATGCTCCGAGGTGTAATCAGTATGCCCAGTAATATTTTCGCTACTACTGGAACTAATGTTAGCATCCTGTTCTTAGATAAAGCAAACACAAAAGGGGACATAGTTTTAATGGACGCTTCCAAATTGGGTGAAACAGTAAAGGATGGGAAGAACCAAAAGACCGTTTTACGAAAAGACGAAGAAGATAAAATAATCAGAACTTTTAACGAGCATAAGGCAGTTGATGATTTTACTGTGGTAGTAAGTTACGAGCAAATTTCTGAAAAGAATTACAGCTTTAGTGCAGGTCAATATTTTGATGTAAAAATTGAATATATGGATATCACGCCTGCGGAGTTTGCTGCCAAGATGGAGACTTTTCAATCCAATTTGGTTAGCATGTTTGCTGAATCAAGGGAATTGGAAAAAGAAATTCAGAAACAATTAAAGCGATTGAGGTATGAGTGATTTATCGAAAATAAAGATAGCCGACATAGGCCATACAGTTACAGGTAAAACTCCTTCATCAAATAATCCAGAAGATTTCGGTTCAGAATACATGTTTGTTACTCCTTCTGATTCTTTCGATAATAAAATGATGAATACTACCGAAAGATATCTCTCTGAAGAAGGGGTTTCAAAGCTTTTAAAGAAGCTTTTGCCACCTAAAAGTATAATGATTACATGTATTGGTTCGGCTATGGGTAAGGTTACAATGAATAAAACAAGTTGTATTACAAACCAACAAATTAATTCAATAATTCCAAGCAAATATTACAATCATGATTATGTATACTATTTAATTAAGAACAACTACAAGCTATTAAGAAATGCATCAACGGGTAGTACTGCATTACCACTTTTAAACAAAACTGATTTTGACTTACTTGAGCTATATATTCATACTAATAAGTTAACACAGCAAAAAATAGCATCTGTTCTGTCTGCCCTGGACTCAAAAATCGAACTCAACAATCGCATCAATATCGAGTTAGAAGCGATGGCCAAGACCATTTACGATTATTGGTTTGTACAGTTTGATTTTCCTGATAAAAACGGGAAGCCCTACAAAAGCTCCGGTGGTAAAATGGTCTGGAATGAGGAGTTGAAAAGGGAGATACCCGAGGGGTGGGAAGTTAAGAAGCTTGAGAATGTGGAAGAAAATATTATTACAGGGAAAACACCCTCTACAGAGAATAAAAATTATTTTAATGGCGATATTCCTTTTATATGCATAGGTGACGTGAGAGGTAATATGCATATCGTAGATACAGAAATAAAGCTTTCAATTGAGGGAGCAATGACACAAAAAAACAAATTTATCCCGAAAGGTGCAATTTGTGTTACTTGTATTGCCTCTCCGGGCCTTGTGGGTTTTGTAACTAGAGATTCACAAACAAATCAGCAACTCAATTCAATAGTATGTAATGACTTAGAAAATCGGCTTTATTTATATTTTTATCTCACAGATTATTTTAAATACGCAAGAGCAAAGACAGGTAACACTTTTGCAAATATGAACAAGGGGGATTTTTCCGCAATATTAATTTTAAAGCCGCCTAAAAATACATTAATTGAATTCGATACTCTTTTAAATTCATGTATAGATAAGATTTTAAATAATTCGTTAGAAAACAAAGATCACACTTCCCTACGCGATTGGCTCTTACCAATGCTAATGAATGGGCAGGTGATGGTGGATTAAGCTTATATGTACGATCTAATTGGTGATATACATGGCCATGCCAGTGAGTTAAAAAAGCTACTTACGAAATTAGGATATACCAAAAAGGATGGTTGTTGGAGTCATCCATCAAGAAAAGTTGTTTTTGTTGGTGACTATATCGATAGAGGCCCTGAAATTCGTGAAGTAATTCACATTGTTAAATCAATGGTTGATTCTAACCAGGCATTCGCCGTTATGGGTAATCACGAGTATAACGCAATTGCATTTGCACACAGACTACCTGATGGAAGCTTCTTAAGAGCCCATAATTCCGTCCATATTAGACAACACCAAGTAACACTTGATCAATTTTCAGAGTTTTCCGTAGAATGGCAGCAATGGATAGAATGGTTCTATACATTGCCCTTGTTTTTGGAAATTGATGGTATTCGTGTGGTGCATTCTTGTTGGGATTCTAACCATATTTCATGGCTAAAAGAAAATCATGGTAATTTGCTGACAAGTAAATTGCTACTTCATTCTCATCAAAAAGAATCCTTTGAGTATGTAGTTATTAATGACATTTTAAAGGGAAAAGAAATTGATATACCCGCTGAATTTGCCTGGCATGACAAAGATGGGCACGCTCGTACGTCTAATCGAATTAAGTGGTGGGCTGATTCCTCTGTAAGCACTTTTGGTTCACTTTTATTTAATTGCCCAGACGGTCTAAAAAATGAAGTGATGCCTCGTGAACATTTTTTTAATTTCTATCCATCTGATGCACCGCCTGTTTTCTTCGGTCATTACTGGCTGGAAGATAATTTTCCTTCGATTCAGAGTAGTAATGCGGTTTGTCTTGATTATAGTGTGGCAAAGGGAGGCAGTCTTGTAGCCTATAGGTGGTCTGGAGAGTCTACTCTTCATCAAGACAATTTTGTTTTTGTAAATACGAAGGGGTAGTTAGCTTTCATTGTTTAGAATTCATTTTTATCGTTACCTGTCAAAACCCTAAATCTTCTTTGTGGCGACGTTAGACTTGAACTGCAAATAGATTGCAGTTGGGGCTTATAACATTGCATTCCTCCAACGATGTTATACCCATAACTAGGTTGGAAAATAAAATCAATTATTGTCATATGCATCAAGAGATTCTAAGTTTTTTGCATTTTCATACTCCAACGTTGGAACAAAAATCTGCATTGGAAGCGTTGTCACTTTTTATTGATGAAGATAACAGTGACGATTTTTTTATTCTATCAGGAGCTGCAGGAACAGGTAAAACCTCGATTACATCTGCATTAATTGGTTATCTAAATGACAAAAAAGTATCTTATAAAATTGCCGCACCTACCGGAAGAGCAGCACGAATATTGGGGAAAAAATCAAAAACGGTTTCAAGCACAATTCACTCATTGATTTACAATACAGAAACCAATGCTGAGACAGGGATTACAACTTGGAAGTTGCGTAAAATGCGAACTGAGGCATTTACAGTTTTTATCGTTGATGAAGCTTCAATGATAAGCTCAAAGCATGTTAAGCAGGAAATGTTTCAATCTGATGGTTCACTTTTAGCAAGTTTATTTAAGTATGTCAAATCTGGAAACCAAAAGAACAAGATTATTTTGTTAGGCGATAAAAATCAGTTGCCACCATACAGTGAATCAGACTCACCAGCCCTGGATCCTACTCACCTTAGAACCCAATATGCTTTAAAGGGATCATTTCATTATTTAACCGATGTGAAGCGAGTAGAAGACGGCAGTTATATTCTGAAAAATGCCACAAAGCTTCGGAAATCTATAGATGAGGGTACTCAAATTCCGCAGTTAGAAGCTAATTTAATGACGCATGTTTGGTCTGCCGCTAAAGATTATGCTAGTCAATTCGACCCGAATAATTTTGATAAAAGTGTCGCGATTGGTCGATCTCATAAGTCCAATAAAATATTTAATGAGGAAGTGCGAAAATCAATATTTGGTACTTCTGCAGCACTTATCGAGGATGGTGATTTACTAATTGTGCTTCAAAACTGGCACCGCGGGGACAAAGTACTTTATAATGGCGATCATATTTTGATTGAGGAAATTGATCTAAGGAAAATAGAGGAAGTCAGAGGGTTAAAATTTGCTCCTGCTAAAATTAGAGCTCAATCCTTGGATGGATCAGTTGAAATTATTGAAGACTATTTACTTCTTGACACTTTGCTTTACGAGGATAGCAAAATTCCATTAGCTATTGAAAATGAATTCAGGGCCGAGCGGTTTAGGAAGAATAAAGTGTTTGCAAGCTCTGGAAATCCCGAAGATGACAGATATGTTGGTGCCATAAGAATCGGATACGGGTACGCAATTACATGCCAAAAGGCACAAGGTGGTGAGTGGGATAAAGTTTATCTCAACGTTTTCGGTGTACAGGATAAGAAGTGGCTATACACAGCGGTTACACGGGCAAAGCAAGAGCTAAATGTGTATGGCCTACCTAAATAGCTTTTTAACATTCTCCATCTCACCTTTTACTTTACTCGCAACCACCTTTGCATACCCTTGCGTATGCTTGATGGAACTATGCCCCAGCATTTTTGCTACCGATTCCAGAGAAACCCCATTACTGAGTGTAACAGTGGTTGCAAATGTGTGTCTCCCGAGGTGAGTGAACATGGGTTTCCGGATTCCTGCTAGTTCTCCCAGTTTTTTCAGGCCCTCGTTGAATTTTTGATTGCAGGGGATCTTCCATTGAAAGTCCCGGAAATCATCAGTTTTTGAATATTTCCATAAAATGGCTTCTGCTTTCGGAAGAAGCGGAACAATGCTGAGCATATTATTTTTAGTGCGGGGGTGTTTTATATAAAATGAGCCATCATTGTCCTGCTGTATAAAAACCCGACTCATTTTTTTGAGATCACTGTACGGAAGTCCGGTAAAACAGGAAAAAAGGAAAGCATCTCGCTTCAGTTCTAAAGAAGGGGACAAATTCTTCAAGTCCTCCAGCGCTTTTATTTCGTGCAATTCCAGAAACTCCCGGTCTACTTGTTCTCTTTTCATCACGTAGCTATCAAATGGGTTTTCTTTGATTACCCTGTTTTTTACAGCTGGTAATAGAATCGACTTCAGGCATCCCATAAGTGCAGAAGTAGAATTGTGGCTGTTCTTCTTTTCTCGACGCATATACTGGTAAAATCCATTAATAAAATCAAGATTAACCTTACTTACCGGAAAATTCCGGCCTCCTGCTTTATATGCGAGGTAGTCGTTCAGGTAGTTGATCGTGCGCTTATATTTATACCAGGTTGTTTTCGTTATGTCCACTCCCATACGCTCAGCCAGCTCTTTGTTTTTTAGTTCCATATAATCTTGAAGCGACTGGGGAGGGGCGGTCTTGCCTTTCATCTCGTTAACCAGGTCATCCAAGGTGAATTCTTCGCCCAGATACTTCAGCCGTCCAAAGTGATGTTCGGCGTTGGAGAGGATCTTGTGCAAGTGGTGGTTGATGGTCGAGGCGGAGGGGTGTTTTAGGCTCACCATCCGCTCCTCTTTCATCCACATTTCGGGGGGACAGGTGAGCCCGGTGAACACATCTTTGCGCTGTGCTCGGTAAATGACTCGGAAGACGATGGGGGACTCTCCATTGTGGTATGCTCGGCTGGCCTTGAGCATGAAATTGAAGTGGATCTCGGTTGGCCCTTTTTTGTTTGTGCTCATATTTCTGCTGTTTAAAGGTGTAAAAATCATATAGTTACAACCAAATCAGCGATGCTATATGAAGCAGAAAACGGCAAAATAGAACGGGGCACAGAGACCCCTTTTTGTGCTCCGCAAGTGCTCGGCAACCGTGCATTATCGTGCACTTATTTGCTTTTTATTGCAAACAAAAAAGCCTGATAATCAATAATGTTCTTGATTATCAGGCTCTAACTGTGGTGTGGGGCGGAATAGTGCATAAGTTGTTGAAAAACAGCTAATTGCATTGATTTACATTCTATTGCATCTGGTCCGGGCGCCACAGAATTACGACCAATTACGATCTGATTTGAACGACTAGAGCCAAAGTGTCCCCTCCGTTGTCCCCTGGAGTGTCCCCTTTAGCCAGTATTTGGAATTTTCCATCTGTTCAACTCAAATTTGTCAGACATCGTATGCGGATTAATTATTATTTGAAAGAGCCAAAGTCAAGGAAGTCCACTCCAATTTTTTGCAAGGTTTGCTATCACGGCACCAGTGTGAAGATTTACGTGAGCGAGTCCATAAAGCCTATGTTTTGGAATAAGAAAAAGCAACGGGCAATTGAAAACCGAAGCTTTCCAGAACACCCGGAGTTTAATCAACGGCTAAACGTAATTGAAAACTTCATACGAGCCGAATTTAGGCGACTTGAACTTGAGGCCGGAGTTAACCCTCCTGCACGTGCAGACTTAAAAAAGGCAATTGACCAAAAACTTCATCCAAGAAAAACAAAAAGCCCGGAAAGGGGTGATTTCATGCGGTTCTTTAAAAAAATAATCGACGATACAAATGCTGGTATTCGAATGAATCATAGGACTGGCCATGCTATTGATCCTCAAACCGTGAAATCATACGTCACTGTATTCAACAATCTGACTAATTATGAAAGGGCCAAAGGAAGTACAATATGTTTTTCGGAAATCGATCTGAACTTTTACAACGATATTACCCAGTGGCTCATTAAAGATCTCAACCTCAGCAACAACTCAGTGGGTAAGCATATTCAAATTATAAAACTAATCCTGAATGAAGCGACCGAATTGGGCGTTAATAGTAATTTGAAGTATAAGAATAAGCGCTTTATGGTGATCAAGGAGCAAACTGACGCAATTTATTTGACAGAATCGGAAATTGAAAAGCTCATGGCGCTTGACTTGAAGCAATATCCAAAACTTGAAAAGACACGAGACTTATTTATTGTGGGCTGTAAGACCGGCCTACGATTTAGTGACTTTAAGCAAATTTTGCCCAGTGAAATTAAGGGGTCCTACTTAACCATACGCCAGGCTAAAACTGGCGATCCCGTAACAATCCCTATACACCCGGTTGTTAAGTCAATGATCGAGAAATACAATGGTACGTTACCAAAAGCTAAAGTTAATCAGGTTGTGAACAGAGAATTGAAGCAGATTGCAAAAATGATTCCCGACTTCCATGAAGAAATTGAATTTACCTCCACCAAAGGCGGTAAAAAACGAGTTGAAGCGTATAAAAAATATGAGCTAATTTCAACACATACCTGCCGAAGATCATTTTGCAGCAATGAGTATTTGGCTGGGACCCCGGCCTTATCAATTATGGCGATCTCTGGGCACAAAACCGAGCGAGCCTTTTTACGGTATATAAAAATTAAATCTATCGACCATGCCGAAATCATCAAAAACAAGTGGGAAGGCAAACGCCGAGCCTAAAAGCAGCCAAGAACAACTATTGTTCGATTTTGAGGTGTTTGAGGAAAAGTATCATATATATGAAGGGTTAAAGGCAGATTTGTTATCAGGATGGGCCGAGTTGCAGCCAAACGCTTACTATGATTATTTCCTAACCAAATTTGTAACTTTTAAGGGCAGTTTTAGTGTCGATATTAGCAAACGATTGCGTGAGCCTAATCTTTTTTTAGGAAGCAATTTTAATGCGGAAGCAATTATTAAAGAGTCAAGTGGGTATACATCTAAAATTGAAACACGCGCCAAAAATATTTTTAAGCAACAAGTAAAAAAGGATTTGTTTGAGCAAATAAAAGGGTACACAGATTTGTTCCCGTTTGAAGCAAAGTACTTATTGATTGCTGACGCAGACGATCGATTTAAACCCACTTTTATTGCATATATATTTTTCGCTTCTCATAGGTATGCAGCATTCCTATCTGAACAAGTTGAAAAACATCTACCTAGCCACAAGGAGGCTTTTCTCGAAACCGTTCAGTTAATAATTGATGCTAAAAACGGGTATAGTATTACAAAGCAAGTTCTTATGATTGTTTTACATGAGTCTGGGCTTTTAAATTTGTTATTAGCCGAGGAGCATTTCGGTGGTAGAAAAACTGATATACTTATCAGTGAAATATATGGCGGGAATCAAGATTCCATACGAAAAATTAGGGCAGGTATTATTGATAGAGACCAAAAAGATTGTCCATACAAGCTCCAGCATCCAACAAACGCTGCTAAAATTCTAAGAAGTCTTGGATATTCAGAAAAGGCAGATGCATTAATAACAAAGTATGGAAAGCCTGAAAAAGATTAGATAGTAACAATATACACCCCGAGAGTATCCTCGGGGTTTTTTATTTCAGCTCAGTTCAGTTTAGTGCGTCTTTAATTATAGGTCGCAAATATTATTCCTGACGACACTCCAGCCCCGCATCCATTTAAAGTTCGGGGAAAAAATAAATTTCCCCGAGCAGCTCGCTTTTATGTTTGCGCAAACGCATTCATGATGCTTACATGCAAATCAGGTAATCACATTTCGGGGAAAATCAAAAATTCCCCGAGCATCTCTTTTACATTTTTGTAAAAACGAACAGATATATGGTAATAATACAGGAATTAAATAAGGAGGAGTTAATCAGTCTTATTGACGAGCGGCTGGCAAAGGCGTTGCGAAAAGTTTCCGAGCAGGTTTCT
>SXGQ01485315.1_pt1 | contig 53110 bp, 92 predicted proteins | sample 3178371 | NCBI WGS metagenome assembly SXGQ01 (sample SAMN11356859, study PRJNA531348) | freshwater metagenome | isolation source: freshwater sample F1-20 | place: China: Fuxian Lake, Yuxi | collected 2017-12-25 | reverse complement strand
GTTAAGTATCCAAATGGAACAGTAGAGTTAATTGCGGGTAATACAAGAGTAACAGGTTTAAGAAATAAAGGATATGACCCAAAGATATGGGTGTTTGAACTATGAACTTACAGAATATCATAAAAAAAGTATCAGAAGAGGAAACTAAATTAATTCCAGTAATTTTACGTAGGGTTGAAATTCATAAACTAAATGAAGAATTTAATGAGTCATTGGAGCACACTTCTGATATGTTTTTTAGAGACCCCGAGATGACATTAGATATGTTTACACACATTGTAATATCAATGACAATTGATGGAATTCATTATGACATACATAGTACAACACATGAAGATTCACAATGGTATGATGATGTATTTAATAGTTTAAAAGATTATTATTCGAAACAAATAAAACATAGATATAATCTATTGAGTAAAGTTATGAACCTACAAGAATCCATACAGAGAATCAAACAGGTGATGGGACTTCTTACAGAAGAAGAAAATCAACCTGCAACAAAAGGAGTTAATCACGGAGTAGTGATTAAACAACCATATCAACAAGGTCAAGAAGGAAAACAATTAAATAGTTTCATAATCGGAATCACACATTTTGAAGAAAAAAACCCTGTATACTTAGAACTTGGTGATATTAATCCTTCAATTATTGAAGAGATAAAGAAAGTTGCCACTGAATGTGGATATTATTTTGAGGGAGTGGGTGGAGAAGACCTGAAAAACATCGAAAGATTCCTCAAAGAAGAATTGGGATTAAACAATGTCAATAAGAATGGAAGTTACGAACCTAAGATAGATAATGAACAACCTGACAAAAAGTATTTTATGTATACATTCTTTTCTAATGGGAATGCCGTTGATGAGAAAACTAATACAAAATTAGACGGAATCAACCAGGATAAAATTTTATTAGACCAACTTTCCATATTAAAAAATAGTGGTCAAAAAATAAATTCAATTTATGACTTAATTATGTTTGGTGATGGGTCAAAGTTATTTTGGGATGGTAGTTTATCTTTTGATGATAATGATAAAGAATGGTTTATAAAACAAATACAAGGCACTCCCAACACACAAAATGTAATGGCGTTACTGAAGAGTGAGCCAACACCTGAAAATATAAGAAAATTTATTCAAATGGGGTTTGATGTTATGTGGGGGAATTTTAATTCAAAAAAGGATAATTTTGGATACGAGCAACGTAAGAATTTACTGACTAATATGGCGGAAACTGCCACACAAAAAAGAAGAGAATACATTAAAAACAATCTTGTCTGTGGGATTTATTTTATAGGTGAGGGACACATAAAATCTTGGCAAGAACAATTTGTAGGTACACAAGTATTTGAAAAGACAAAATAATATGAACCTACAAGAAAACATACAGAGGATTAAAGAAATGATGGGAATCAAGGAAGTTGTTGAAAAACTCCCACAAGATTCTTATGTTCAAATGAATGTTAAAAATTTTAACAAATTCAAAAAAGAACTGACAGACATTCTCAAACCATATTTGGATAATTCTAACGGTAACTTTGTTAATTTTAAGAATTCAATTATAAAAAAAGAAGATAAGTTCAATCCTGTTTTACAAGATTACATTCCCAAAGACAACATCTATTTGAATAATGCGGTTTCAGGTGGGAACAAAGTTTTAGTTAAAACACTGTATGACATATTCAAAAATTATTTTAAACCCGAAGAAAAAAATACCAAAGAAAAAAACCCATGTTTTACAAACATCAACATGGACACAGTAAAACTTTTGGGACCCATTACTTCAAAGTCAGAAAATGATTTGAGAAATAGGTGGATTACTGAAGTTGGTGCTAAATTGTATAGAGTAGTTTTACCCGAAGAGTGTTACTCCCAATTAAATCCTCAAGAAAGAGCTGCATTGTTTGTTACTTTAGAACCGAATGAGAATAGAATACACTTTCCTATGGGAGTGCCCGATAAACTAAGAAATGTAGGTTTGGGAAAAATAATTTATCTAAAAACAATAGAAAAAGTTGGTTACATTACCAGCAGTTTAGGAAGTAGTCCCTCAGTAAAAATGATGTATGAGGATTTTCTGACAAATCCTGAATACAAAGACAAACTATTAGGTCTAATCCTTCAAAAAAACTTATTGTTGATAGACAAGAATACTTCGTTGAATATACCTCAAATATTTAGAGAATTTATTAAAAACAAATTTACAGAACAAAAATATGTTGAAGCATCTGAAGATTTAAAATCAATTTTGGGAGATGAATACACAAATTGGTATAATAGTTTGGGTGATAGAAATATTGACGATTTAATTGAAAAAAATAAAGATTTAGAACCCAAACCCCAAGACACTGTTATAGATGTTAGAGACGGAAAGATATATACATTTGGATATGAAAATATTTTTGATAGAGGAAAGCCAACCGAAAAAACTGTAATTTGGTTAAGTGGTGACAAGTACAAAGACAAATATATTGATGTTTCAGAAAAATCAAATTTGAGAGTAATCAGTAGACCGGATAATTAAAAAATTTCCTTATCTTTGTGGTATGAATATTTTCATATTAGACAAAGACGTTAAAAAGTGTGCTCAGTATCATTGTGACAAACACGTTGTTAAGATGATATTAGAGACCGCACAACTTTTGTGTGGAGTCCATCATATGACCCCCCAAGTCACCCCCCAAGTTGACCCCCCAAGTCACGACCAAATACCATACAAATTGTCCCATAAAAACCACCCTTGTGCTATTTGGGCTCGTGAAAGTTTGTCAAACTATCTTTACTTGTGTGAACTTGGTTTGGCTTTGTGTGACGAATATACTCACCGATACGGTAAACGTCATAAATCCTTAGAAGTTATCATGTGGTGTATCTTAAACAGACCCAACATTCCTGACAAAGGATTCACTGAACCGGCTAAAGCAATGCCTGAGGAATACAAAGTAAAAAGTGTTGTTGATTCTTATAGGAACTATTACCGTGGTGCCAAATCAGGATTTACAACTTGGAAGAATAGAGATATTCCAAAATGGTTTTCACCAATGTCATGGTAATGCAATAAGAAAAAAAAATATTTGACTTTGTAAAAAAAGTTTTGGCGGTTCGGATATTATCCGTATCTTTGTATTGTAATAATCAAATGACCATGACAAACAACATCAACACCAACAGCATCATCAAAGTAAACGAAGGACCATTATCAGGTGACGTATTCTACGGAAGTTTCACTACTCAACACAAAAACAAACCTGTAAGTGTTTCTGTCTCTAACTTCCTTAAGGACATCAACACCAAGTATGAGTTCAGAATCGCAGGTAAATGCAGAGCGGGATTTATCAGCATCCACGATACAGTTGGAACTCCTCATCAGGTAATCGCAGGTTACAAGAAGAACGCCTTGGTGAACATCCAAGTAAAGAACGAATACGGACATTGGATGAACGTGTTGACCACCAAAGGAACTTGTTGGTTGTCTATTGACAAAGGATTCTTGGACGTGTTGACAGTAGGTGATATCAGATGTTCACACCCAGACATGGCTGACCACAACATTTGGAGAAGTCTTGGGGCTGAAACTTGGGCAGACAAGGCATACACCCAAAACTAAAAATACCGACCCCATCTGAAAAGGTGGGGTTTTTTGTTTTCTTAAAAACAAATTTCTATATTTGTACACAAATGACTCAGGAAGAAAAATTGAAATCACTTATAAAGAAACTTATTGAACATAAAACTAAAGGTACCGATAAGTATGTTCATAATGGTTCCACATGGTTAATTTTTTCTAATGATAAAAAATGGGTCGTTGAACTTACCAAGGAAAAGACTTTATGGTTTAACTATTACTTTTTCAAGAGAGTATTTGAATATTTCAGTCTTGATGTAATTGAAAATCAACACATCATTACAGAATGGGTTGAAGAAACTATAATCAATCCCGTAAAAAAAACCCGTTCTAATCAGATGGATGAACCCTTACGAGTTGAAGACACCATACAAAATGGGGTGAGAAACACCGAAGGTATTAATTGGTATAGTAACGAAAGTGTTGAAGACACCATAAAAAATGGGGTAAAAGACATCGGCGCCTTGGCAGTTCAACCAGATGGACAAGTTGAAGACACCATACAAAATGGGGTGAAAAAAACAAAACGCAGTTATGAGGGTTCAAGAAAACAGAGAACAAAGGACACCATACAAAATGGGGTTAAAGTTACCTACTCAGATAAGATTCCTCATCAATATGATTGGACTAACCAATTTACAGATGAAATTGAAGACATTATTGAAAATGGGGTGAAACATACTGAGTATGGTGATTGGGAGGATGGTGATGAGAGATTGGATGATATTATTAAGAATGGTATTAAAGAAACCAAAAGTGAAGTTGCAACAAGAGAATGGAAAGCGGGTGAAGTAATTAATGGTGGTATCAGAAAAACTGAAGGTGGTGTATTGTTTGACGAATCAAAAATAGATACGGTTATCAGTGAGGGTATCAAAGAAACCCACGATGATGTTATGCCACATACAGGTAGGGTTGAGGGTGTAATTAAAAATGGTGTTAAAGAATGCGTACCCGTACATCATATACTATACAACCCAATGGATTTTTCTGTTGAATATCGTGAAAACCATAGATTAGATGATGTTGCAAGTGTTTTGGAAAAAGGTATAAAAGAAGTCCAACCATTACCAGCGCAGGATGGTAACAGGGATTGGGGTAACTACTATTATAGACAAGAAGATAGAACAAAACCTCACACGAAACATGTTGATGATGTAATAACAAATGGAAAAAAAATTAGTGAGAATTAGGTTTTGTAGTAAACATAGCCGTATATTTGTATAACAATTATGAAACTTCTATTATTTCTGACCGGTATCACTGAATTGAAATTGGAAAAGATTGGTAAAGCAATCAGACCATTTGTAACTGAAGAAATGGGTATGTTGATGGTTCACAAAACCGCAATCATTAACCTAAACGTACTTCCTGACTTCCCACCCGAGATTGTAATTGATGCGGCAAAAGAGTTCACCACCAACCCTGTTTTTTTGGTGGATGCTACAAGGATTGCATTTACATTGAATGATGAACAATGTCTTGCTTTATTTGATGACGACATTAACGGTTTACAAAAGAAAATCCAAGAAAAAATTGACATGTGTATTGATGAAAATTATGACGAGGAGGAGGACGAAATTGCGCAAATAATTGAAAATTCTAAATCCCAAATGGATTTGGACAACATTTTAGATAAAATCTCGTCAAAGGGATTCAGTTCTTTAAATCGTCACGAAAAAAAATTCTTAAAAAACTATGGTAAATAATATGAAAGATAAAAATACCCAAATCCACATTAATCAAGAGGAAATCACGTCTTACCTCAAAGACCTTCGTAAAATTAAGGTAATGACCCCTGAACGTGAAAGAGAACTGTCAGAACGTATTTGTTCAGGAAAATGTTCTGAAGTGGAAAAACGAATGATTGAACAAGAAATCTTGGAGGGTAATTTACGTTTTGTTATTACCGTGGCGAAACAATATCAAAATCAAGGTTTGGATTTGTCTGACTTGATTGCTGAAGGTAATTTTGGACTTATGAAAGCAATACAAAACTTTGATTGGACTAAAAAACTTCGTTTTATTTCCTATGCGGTTTGGTGGATTAGACAGTCAATTCTTCAGTCTCTAAACGAGAATGCAAGAACAATCCGACTTCCCGTAAACGTAGTTCAAGAACTACAAAAAGAAAAAAAACTTATTGACTCAAAAGGTGGTGAGTTGTCTGAAAAGTTTGCCTACCTACCAAATGTCATTAATTTGGAATCCCAAGTCAACGAAGATGGTGATACACTTATGGACTTTATTCCAAACGAAAATTCAGAGGCACCCGATGCAACTTTTAACACTAAAGCGGTTTTGAAGGAAAAGTTAATGTCTATGTTATCAATATTAGATGAAAGAGAGAGAGTGATTGTTGAAGATTATTTTGGTCTTTTAGGGACATCAAGAACTCTTGAAGATATTGGAAATGATTTCAATTTAACCAAAGAACGAGTTCGTCAAATTAAAGAAAAGGCATTAAGAAAATTACGTAATGAATGCTCTGTGTTGTTTGATTACATGTAATTGATATTTATAATTAATAAATTAAATAAAAAAAACTATGAAATTTTTAGAAACATTGAAAAAATACCAACAACAAATTTTATTGGTCCTATTCCTTTTGTTGTTGTTGAAGAGTTGTGGTACTAACTCAGAAGTTACCAAATTGAGAAAAGAGATAAGCCACTTAGATTCTAATCTCAGAAAAGAAATGAAGATTGAAGGTTTGAAATCTGAAAAAAGAATGATTCAAGCAACCGACAGAAAAATGTTGGATGTACAAAGACAAACTGAAATTGATAAAGAAATTGACAAGTGGCAAGTAAGATTCAAATGAGAAAGTGGTTAAGTAAAAACCTTAATTCGGTCATTATTGGTAGTTTTTTAATACCAATATTGTTAGTCGCGTTTGTATCTATTTCTCACGTAACAACACTGTATTTGTTATCTAACCCGATTAGTTGGGCAATATACTTATCAGTTGCTGTTGAAATTGCTGCATTGGCTGCATTGGCGGGAGTTTCCGCAAAATTTGGTAAATTTATATATATCCCATTTGGAATAGTTACGTTCATCCAATTTGTAGGAAACTTTTTTTATTCGTACTCACATATTAACATCAACTCACAAGATTTCAAAGACTGGGTTGATATGATTTCTGGTATGTTAGAACCATTAGGTGTTGACCCTACGGATTTTACATCACATCGTAGAATACTGGCATTTATTACAGGAGGATTGATACCTTTTATATCTTTAACTTTTGCTCACATGTTAATCATATATTCTTCTAAAATACAAGAAAGTGGTGATACTGAAATCGTTTCGAACCCTATTGATTTAACTGAAGAACAGCTAGTTGAATTAAGTAAAAAAGTTGGCAAACAAGAGGCGGAAAGAGTTAAAACTGAGTTTGTACCTACAGAAGAGGATTTACAAAACATAGAAAGTGTGTTAAAATCATTTGAAATGAAAGATGAGGTTATTCCAAGTGATGGTACATCTTCCGAAGTTGTTGAAAAAATCCAAGAGGAAGTAATGATTAATGAACCTATTGTTGATGAAGTTGTAAATGAAATGACAACGACTGAAACTACTGAAACAACATACTATGTTGACGATGAGGAAATTAAAACATCGGAAGAAAATGACGAAGAGCAACCAAAAATAAGAAGGTTAAGTTACTCAAAATAATGATTGAAATCATTGAAAAAAAATTAGGTTCCCCGACAGGGAAACAACAAAATAAAAAACAAATTGTTTTAACACATACATCAAGGGACGTTGAAGAATATTTAACGTCCCTTAAGTATAGATTTAATAGTAAACACCAAAAAATTCCCAACTACATTATTACAAAAACAGGGAAAGTTATTCAGATTTTATCTGACGTTCAATACTCTAAATATTTTTCTCAACTTGATTATAACAGAAACTCAATAACTATTTCATTTGAGAATTTGGGTTGGTTAGAGAGGGTTCAGTTGAAGGATTATCACATTAACTGGATTGGCAATATTTATAGTGGAGTGCCCTACGAAAGAAAGTGGAGAGACTATTTTTTATGGGACCCTTACACAGACATTCAGTTAAAAACAGCCGCTGAATTATGTATAAATTTAACAAAAAAACATAAAATAGAAGTTAAATGTATTGGACACAATACTAAAGTAGATAGACCAAACAAATTTGGTGGTATAATAACAAGAGCAAATTTTGACTCAAAATATACCGATGTAAGTCCGGCATTTAATTTTCAAACATTCACAAAATATCTTAAAGATGAATAACTCATACGACGAAATCAAAAACCTCCTAAAATCATCAAGAAATATGCTTGGTGAAAAAAATAAAATGAACGAAACTAGAGAACATTTAGTTAGAAAGGGTCTCATTAATGAACAACCTATTAATCAAGGTAATATAATTGACGCAAAGTCTGACCAACCTGATAATATGGGAATGTCAATTGAAACTGAAATTGATATGGACACCAATCAAGAACCAAAAGATAAACAACAAGCCTATAGAATTTCAGGTGGAATACTTGTAATGCACGGTAAAAAACAAATTGACTTAGAGTTAACCACCGAAGAAAAAATTGCATTCCAAGAAACTATGGATGAGTTTGTAGAAGAGGTTTCTGAGTTAGTAGATTTCTTCCCATTGAATGTTTACACAAATAATGTTGAATGGTCGGGAAAAGTTATTGACCAAGATTTAGAATTTTTTTACTCAATCGGAGAAAATAGTGGTGTATATATTAATGGTGATATGATTAAATTAGATGAAAATTTTATGGATTTCGTTCAAAAACTATCATCGTACTATAATAAATTCAAGGCTAAATGGGCAAGAGTTTTGGCTAGTAGAAAGAAAACTGAACCAGAAGGGTAACATGAAAGAAGAAACTAATAATAAAAAAAATGGGTTTTCTAAAAGAGAATTTATATGGGTTGGAATCATGATTCTTTCTATAGTTGGAAATTATTATCAATTTAAAAAAGAAAAAGGTCCAAAAACATTTGATGAAGAGGAATTTGAGAAAAAAATTGAATTCTATCAAAATGCGATTAAAGAGATTGATAGAAAAAATGATTCCTTGAATTTAGACAATGAAAAAAGATTTGAAAAAATAACTGACCTAAAAGGTGAGTTAAAAGACCTAAATAAAAAATCAAAACATTATGAAAACTTATATGAAAAAACTATTGATTCTATTGACCACATGTCTGACAATGATATCTCAAAGTTATTCGCAGACCAATTCAAATGATTGTATTGTTCCGTGCGTAACATTGAAAAATGCGGTTAAAACAAAATATGAATTAGAGAGAGCTGAAATGAGAATTTCTATTTTGAGAGATTCTGCAAAAAAGATGGACAAAATTATTTTTGAACAAGATACTATTATATCAAATAAAAACGGTGAAATTTTTAATCTAAACGAAAAAGTTAGGTATACTGATAGTATATCAACCCAAAACAAAGTTAGGGCCGAATTTTATAAATCAGAATACGACGGTCAAGTTAGAACTAAATGGATTGCAATTATTATAGGGTCTGTCACTACTGTTTGCTCTTTAATCTTTTTTTGAAATATTTATTGATATGGCCTTAACCGCAACAGATAAAAAAGAAATTGAAACAATCATCCGCAAGGAGATTAAAGATTTTATTGGTCAAAACACAATGAAACAATTTGAAACCAAACTGATTGATGAAATTAGAAAAGATATGAAAAGGAATGGTAAAATTGAGACCGATATAAAAGACATAGTTCTAAGGATGTTGACCGAATTCTACGGTCATTTGTACCAACAAAGAACCCAATGGCAATCAAGAATTAAAAACGCATAAACATGGAAGATTTTCAAAAAGATTTAGTTAATACGTTTAAAAAACTAAGGGGTTCTTCTGACCCAACTAGTGTTATGTCGGCCAATAAAGCAATAGACAAGATAGAATCAAATGAAGCAATTTCTAAAAAAAAGAAAAAAGAAACTCGTGAAGCCACTGGCGCAGCTTCTGGAGGACCATACTCAGGAGTCGCTTTATTTAGCGAACCCACGTCAGATGAAATTAATGACAAGGTTAGCGGAAAAGTTCCTGAAGTAAGAGAAAATCAAAAAGGATTTAAGGTACCTAAGTTAACAATGTTTTCTGATGAGTCCAAAGAATATAAAATTAAAGAGGAAATATTAAAAGGTGGTCTATCAGACAACAAAACACTTTTAGATATCGCTAAAAAACATGCATACGACAATTCAAAAGATTCAACATCCAAAGACAAAATAAAAGATATGCATGAAAAATTAAAATCCCAACTTAATCAAGGAATCAAAGTTGAAATGGAACACACAACTAATAAAACCAAAGCAAAAGAAATTGCCATGGACCATTTATCAGAAAACCCTGATTATTACACTAAATTGAAAAAGATTGAGTCTAAAACAAAAAAAGAAGAAACTAAAGAAGGTACAGGAGCTGCTTCATCAGGTTCATACTCACAACCATCTATTTGGGCAAAATCAACTAATAAAAAAGATTGGGCTGCGGCTAGAAAAACACAAATTCCTGGAGGACAGTTTGTGACCGTTAAGAAAAAATGTAAAAAATTTCCATACTGTAATCAAGGAGATATCAAATCCTTAAAATTGTGGGAAAATAAAACTATGAAAAAAGTTATTTCAAATGTGTGTGATAAGACTGGCCTCAACGAAAATACCGTTAAGGCAATTATTCAATATGAATTAGAAATTTCAGGGAAAATACTCTAAACCGAATATTTATAATAAAAACAAAAATGGAAAATAAAGAAATAGATAACTTAGTTTCTAAAGTTTTAAGAGAAACCTTAGAGGAAAAGGCGGAAATTATAACAAGAAAAATTTATGCTAAAGAAGGTTCTTTTGGGGACGGAAGAGATGAAATTGATGTTGCGGAACCAAAAGGTAAAATTACTAAAGCAGACTTTGATAAATTACGTAAGTCAAAAAAATCTAAAACAGACGAGTCTGAAATGGAAGAAGGTAATGAGTTTTCGAATTCAAGATGTAAGGCAATTTGTGGTGGTAAAAAATCTTTTTCAGTTGATGGAAAAACATACCCTTTAAAAGGTGTGGATAGTGAAGACAAAAAATCTTGTGGTTGTAAATCTTTAAAAGAAAATAAAGTTAGATTTACTGAAGAAGAATTAATTGATTTAATTGAAAAATTGGTTAACGAGGAAAAAGAAGCCCCTGGAATTGCTATTACTAAAAAGAATTTAAAGACCTCTAAAGAAGTTAACGATGCGTCTTTGAAAGATACCGACAAAAAGATGAAAGAGTATCTTAAAGACGGGTCAAAAGAAGAATATAACTCTAATCCACAACATTTTCCAAAAGGTAATGGTGAGTTGGCTAAAATGGATAAAATGGCTTATGTACCATCAGAGGCTGTTGATGAGTATGAAGATGCGTTTTCATACCCTGGCATGACCAATTTGGTTTACGATGAAATCAAACCTCAAGATGAAAATATTGATATGTATTTGAAAGGTAATAGTAAAACAGGTAATGCACAAAAATCAAAAGATGGTAAAGATTTGGGTAACGCTGTGTCTAGCAAAGTTGGTGACAAGTTTAAAAAGAATTTTGATGAAAACTTATATGGTTCTGAACAAATGAACGCATCTTATAAGAGACAAGCACAACCTGTTGACATTGCGGGTAACGAAACACAAAAAGGTAGTTTGAAGTCAATTAGAGGAAAACAAAATTCAACAGAAAAGGCGGCAAAAATATTAAACCAATTGGAATCAGTTGATGATAAAAAACAAAATATCATCAATGAGGAAATGGTAAAGATGAAACAATTAATAGGTTATAACAAAAAAACTCAATAATCTACAGAAATAAATAAACACACTTACTATTCTCCATAGGATGACTATGGAGAATTTTTTTGCCTACATTACTGTACCAGTTTCAGAAGACGAGGCCGAGGTTTGGTTCAGTGTCAACAATATGACTATTGAAAAGAGGCAATTATATGCCGATTTTTGTTTATCTATACTGCAGTTAATTCAACAAACTTATTTAGGTAATGAATTTGAAAAAACGACACATAAAATTATTTTATCTAAAGAAGAAAAAGACCTACATTTTGAATGGTGTTGGAAACAAACACTAAACAATTTCGAAAAGGAAGGAATTAGGTTTAAAGTTGATGGTGAACACAGGGAATATTTAAAAGAGTTTTTTGATGAAGTTTTTTATGACCAAAAAGAAGAACAAATAATTGAAAATGTGTTTGACTTTTTAGTTGGACTTTTTGATGAGGAAAAACCATTTACAAAGTCAGATTTAAATATGATAACAGAGATTTATAAACTTTTTGAAAAAAGTTATATATAAAAAAATCCCAATTGTATTTACAACCAGGGATAAAAAATTAAGTTTAAAACAATAAAATAAACAAAAGGATATTAACATGGAAACATTAGAAAAAATCAAAGCAATCGTTGAAGCTCTTTCTGTAGATACTACTAAATTCTACACAGGTAATAAATCTGCAGGAACAAGAGCAAGAAAACATTGTCAGGAATTGAAAGCATTGGCTCAAGAGTTAAGAGCTGAAATTTTAAATTCTAAAAAAGAAGAAGGTAATGATTAACACATACGCAATATTATTATTTGTGTTTGTATTCTCTAACCTAGTTCTTCTAAGAACCGTTTATAAGTTTTTGGGTTCTCTATTACAAACACCACCGCAAAGGATGATTCTAAGTAATAGAGAACTCATTTACAACGGTCTTTCCTTATCCTACATAATCACATTTTTACTGACATGACATTTGAAGAAATAATTGAAATACTTTTTCCATACCTATACTCAATTAGAAGGTTGAAGACTTATCTATCATTTGATTTGATTTTTCCTACAACTTGGGAATTTCCAAACAACTTATTAGAAAAATTACAAGTAACACAAAACGAGGGAAATGATGGTAAAATGATAACCAGTATCGTAACAGTCCCTAATCAATCAGCACTAACACTATCAGTTATTCAAAAAATTATTTATCATAATTTAGAAAGAGAAGAAAAAGAAAGACTTTTCAAATCCAAAGTTAGTGAGTTGAAAAAGTTATTCGGTTCAACTAATTTAGAACAACTCAAACATTTAGAATTTAACGTTTATGAAGAAACAGACAAAGACGCAGACCCCCAACTTTATGGAACAGATGATGATGAAGGAATTGAAAGAAATGGAGAAGGAACTTGATAAAGAACTTCCTGAAAGAGACGTAGAAAAAGAAAAACAACAACTCATCAATCAACTAAAAGGTTTGAAAAAAGAAGATATTATTTCAAAACCTGAAAAATATACAATATGGAAACGAATCAAGAGAACAATAGGATTTTAGTTCAACTAGCCATGATAGTTGATGCTACCCAACAAGTACACAGAGGTAAATCAACAATCATATTTGAGGTTGACAAGACCGAGTTTGAGGAAACCAAAAAGAACCTTCAAATCAGTGCGCAAGAAGAAAACAAATTTAAGATTGATATTTCAGGTACTGAGGTAATTTACCTTTTAATTAACAAAGATGTGTCGTAGTCTTACGATACAAGAACTTCTTATTAAAACCACGGTCTTGTAAAATCTGATACAGATACTTTTTATTAGGTGAAGATAAATTTCTAACAATCAAAACATCCATCCTATTTATTGACAAATAATAATCCTCTAATGATGACAAAAATCTATTACAATCTTCTTCATTCTTTAATGAGAACAGGAACATTTCCTCATCACGTTGCAGAACAACTTTGTTGTTTAGCATGGATAACATCTTTAACCCGTCTTTAGATAGGTATTTTTTCTCAAAGAACTCATAAGATATCTTTGTATTTGTTTGGTAGTCTTGGATGTGTTCAGGGACTCTATAGGACGACAATTCAATCATCACCCACTCGGGGTCATCAATATCCACCTTGATACTTCTACCTAACTCATCCGTAACAAATAATGGTATAAAATTGTTACCAACCCTCTCAAGTATTGCCAAGTCATACACACAAGGTTTCCCATTTTCATGTTTGGTTTCAAAAACGACTCCATCACTTTCCTTAACCATTTTATCATAAAGTGCTTTGGCTCGTTTGTATGTAACGAATTTATTTATTATTTTTTTCTTTGTTCTATTTTTAAACAACACAACTTGATAATTTGACATGAGTAAAGACTATTATAATATATTGGGGGTAGACCGTAATGCATCTGCCGATGAAATCAAAAAGGCCTATAGGAAATTAAGTAAGCAATATCATCCAGATGTAAACCCTGAAGGTGATGATAAATTCAAAGAAATTGCTGAGGCGTATGATACATTGGGCGACCCAAACAAAAAAGAGAAATATGATAACCCAGCATCCAATATGTTTGGTGGAAACTTTGACATGAATGAGTTTGCCGAAATGTTCGGATTTAATCCATTTCAAGGACAACGAACACAAAGACAATCTGCACCTGAAAAGATTATGAGTGTTAGGATTACTCCTGAGGAATCGTATAATGGTGTCAACAAGGGCATAACATACCAAAGACAAAAACCTTGTTATACTTGTTCAGGTAGTGGTGGAGAAAGACAAACATGTACCACGTGTAAAGGACAAGGATTCTTTATGCACAATCAAGGTAACGGATTCTTCCAAACGGTATTAAGAAAAGAATGTCCATCTTGCAAAGGTAAAGGTACAATCTTAATTAAGGCTTGTTTTGAATGTTCTGGTATTGGGACCAAGACAGAGTTTAAAACATTGGAGTTTAAATTATCTCATAATGTGGATAGTGGGGATTTTGTTCGTGTTCCAAACGGTGGGGATTATCACAATGGAATGTTTGGAAACCTGTTATTAAAGATTCAGGTGGATAAAACTGATTTGTGGGAAAAATCTACAGAAGATTTGATATACACCAAAACCTATGAGACAATTAAAGACATGATGGAAGATGAAATTGTTATCCCACATCCAAAAGGCGAGATTAAAGTTAAAAAACCTGATGTTTTGGATACGTCATCACCATTGAGAATTAGAAACAAAGGTTATATGTCATCCGTAAGACAAGGTGACTTGTTTGTTAAACAAGTTGTGAAACTCAAAAGAGACCCTTCAAATAATCAATAAGTTTGTTGATTAAGATGATATTCCCGTAAATGCTTGTAATTGTAACATAAGCACTGAAGGCAATCATCCAATTAATTCTACTATTACCTTTTTCTTTACAGGTCTTACAGCCGGGTTTGTTTTCTTGTTCCATTATATTTATAAGTATGAATGATGATTTAATTAGAAGAGTTCTAAAAGAGTTTCTCCTTGAGAAGGAATATAAGAAACCTCGTAAGTATAGTAAATCATACTGCGACTCTACACCATGCAAAAAGATGGGGTTCACTCAAAAAGCATCTTGTAGACCTTACAAAAATTGTTACAAATAACATTTGCTTTTTTAAGTTTTTATTCGTATCTTTAATACATGCTTAGTTATATAGGAGGTAAATCCAAGATAGGAAAGTGGATTGAACCGTTTTATCCCAAAGATATTGAAACTTATGTTGAGACATTCGGTGGAATGTTTTGGTGTTACTTCAATATGGACCTTACAAAATATCCGAATCTCAAACAGGTGGTTTATAATGATTTCAATCCATTGAATTTTAATTTATTTACTTGTTTAAAAAACCCAACAGAACTGTTATATGCGATAAATCAAATTCCTTGTCAAACACTTGGGGTTGATAATACACCATCCATATACAAAGAACAGTTTGGTCAGTTCCAACAACAGTTGTTTGGTTCAGGGTTTACCATAAACTATCCTGACTATGATGTGGCGGCAAAGTATGCTTACATTCTCACATCTGTGTTCAGTGGGTCCAAACCTGAGACATCATCCTTTATTGATTTGAAGGGCAAGTATAAATCCAAGTTCCTTACCTTTAGAGACAAGTTATCCAAACCTGATTGGTTGGAACACTTCAGTAAAATTACTGACTTTAGATTGGGGGATTTTGAAACGGTTATCAAGGAGTTTGATAGTCCTACAACATACTTTTATGTGGACCCACCGTATTGGAAGACAGAAAATTACTATTCTAATCACGACTTTGACCGTAATGACCACGAAAGATTGGCAAACATCTTAACACAAATAAGTGGAAAATTTTCTCTTTCATATTATGACTTTGATTTATTATCTTTGTGGTATCCAAAAGAAACTCACTTATGGGAGACCAAACAGTTCGCCAAAGCTGCGGCGGCTAAAAAAGGGGTCTCACAAAATATGGGGGAAGAACTTTTGATTATGAACTACAAAATCGATAAATCTTGATATTTATATGGAAAAAGAACAAGAAATGAGACTAACATCGTTGTTATCAAACGTCATTATTAAAGAGGTTTCTCAGAAACTCGCAAACCAACTCCTCGCCAAGTTCAAAGAACAGACAAAGGATGATGAGAAAACCATTATGGCGATGATAAATAAGTTCGACCAATACAAGGAAGGGTTGGAAATTTCCAAACGTGATATCACCAGATATGATTATAATACTTTGAAATCTCTTATTATCGGTAAAGAGATAGATAAGGCTTCAGGAACTGCATTTACCAAATTGAAGAAGAAATGGGACAGATTCAGAGAGGAACTACCTGATGAACAGACTGGACCATATAGATATGAAAATTCAGTGTTGAAATCATTGGTTAACAAGTTTTACGACATTTACCCATATCTTCCTGCGAATCAAAGAGACATCATGAAGTATGATTACCTAACCTTGTCTGATTTCATTCGTCAGAACTATGGTAAAACTTTGAATAAGGCCTTATCAACATCTTTGTCTAAAGACCCAGATGTTACTAACCCCAATACTTTATTATTCTATATTCAATCATTTATCCAAAACAGAGATAGAGTTCCAAGAGGAACCAAACCTGTTACTTTAATGACTTTCCATGAATTAGAACAGTTAGTAGATGGTACCTTGTCTCAGGGTGATGATGAGGCTGAAAAATACCAAGAAGATTTTGATGACATTGACAAAATATATAATGATAATGATTTGATTGTGTTTGTACCAAAATCTAAAGACCAATGTGTGAGATTAAAGAACGGTAGAACTTGGTGTACTAGTAGAGAAGGTTCAGGTAACTTATATTACAATTATCGTTTGGGTAATGAAAGAACTTTGTATTATGTTATTGACCAAAGTAAACCATTTAAAGATTTAAATTATGCGTCAGTTATCTTGGTAGACCCATATGGAAGAATGTCTCTTGCTGACGGTTCAAACTCTGGTAGATATTCAGGACACCAAAATATTCCTTGGGGTGAAATTGAAGAAAAAATTCCAAAACTAAAAGGATTGGAAAATTTATTTGAACCAAAACCATTGACCCAACAAGAGAAGGACTTAATCAATAAAGTTAAAAACATAGATGTTGGTGACAACCCTATGGAATCTTTAGGTGACGAAAAGACGGTTGAAATGTGGATGGAATACAATAGTCCAAAATTGAATGACCAACAGTTTGCAAATATTACTCCTGACTTACAGAAAAAATACATTGCTTTAGGATTTGATTTGACTGGCAGACAATTACAAAATGCTTCAGAACAAGTTTTGGGTTACTATGTTAATAAGAAAAAAGAAAAACTCGTAAACACTTCATTTGATAGGTTATCAACTGAAGATATTGAATTATTAGCAACACCAATTATGAGAAAAATCAAAGAAAGTCTTAAAAGTAAATTTGCTCAAAGTTTGGTTAATACTTCAGGTGATTCTCAAAAAGTTGAAATAGAATACCCAAGAGATTCCGTATCCAAATACATAAAACTTTATGGTATGAATGAATTTATTGATAACTTACCTGATAGTCTCGTCTTGTTTGAAATTGTGAATACTGAAAATAGTCCATTAAATTTAGAATTACCTGAATCATTCAAAAAATTCAAAAACTTAGGTACTTTCTTTGCAAGAAATGCGGTGAACGAAGTTCCTGAAGTTTTAAAAGGTATGCAAAATTTGAGTTTTATTGCTCTCCCTGATAACCCAAACATTAAAGAGGTTCCTGAGTGGATTGCTGACCTACCAAATTTAATTGCTTTAACTTTCTTTGGTGGTGACGAAAATCTAAAAATAGGACCTAAAGTTCAATCAAAAATTGATAATGAGGAAATAAACGTATTGTACTAAAGTCATGAATGTTGATATTGAGATTTATTTTCGTAACATCTTAAACTTTTTTGAAACACACCCTGACCAATTGGTCACACTTATTGGTTCCATTAAAAAAAACAAATTCTATGATAAAATAAAACAAGTTGCTCAAGATAATTTTGAAAAATCCCAAGAACCCGAATTAACAAGAAAACAAATGGTTGATTTAGTTTGGGAACTTCATATTGAAGAAACCAAACAATTGAAAAGAAAACCATTTGTTAAAACAGAATTTGGAACAATTTGTTTAAATTAAAAAAAAGTTTTGTTATTTTAAAAAATAGTATTACCTTTGAATCACACTTATAAAAGAAAATAAAAATGGCAAAGAAACCTACAAAAACCACGTCAAGCTTTAGGTCCTTAAAACCTAAAGAGCAAAAGAAAAAAAGAGCTGGAGTCTACGCAAAAACTAAAACATCCAAACTTAAACGTTCCAAAAATTATAAAAAGGCGTATAGGGGACAAGGTAAATGAGTGAATCCAAAACCAAATTTGAATTATACTATGACAGACTCTGTAACTCTACAGGGTCTGTTTTTTCTATAATTCATTTGGATTTTCCCATTAATATAACAAATGAAGACTTACAGAAAAGTAAAACATTTTCGCCAGTTTATTACGAACACAAGGTAACAAACTCTTCACCAAACAACAATAAAGAGTATAACGTTTCTGTTTACAAAAACGAAAGTCATATATATCTATATGTAGAACAAATAAACTTCTCAAATACTTACAAATTACTTTTTGACATCAAAGAAGTTAATGTGAAAGATATTGATTTGTTGATTATGAATTTAAAGAAACAAAAAACAAAAAAATGATACAACTTACTTCAAACCAAATTAAAGAAAAAATTAGTTCAAAAGAAACTTTTATTTTAGATTTCTATGCTGATTGGTGTGCGCCCTGTAAAATGATGATGAGAAATATTGAAATGGCCGAGAATCTCTTAAAAGAAAGTAATACACGCCAAGTTCCCATTTATAAATATAATATAGAATCCGACAAAGATTTTACAATACAAATGGGTATCAGAAGTATCCCAACCCTTAAAGTAGTTAAAGAAGGTGAGATTATTAAAACCAATACTGGTATTTTACAGGCGGCCCAATTCCTACAATTAAACGAAGAATTAGTATCATGAAACATGTAGTTCTTTTTACAATGAAGGGATGCCCTCATTGTAATGATTTCAAAAATACCTTAACAGAGAATAATGTTGTGTTCTATGAACACGATATTGATGAACATCAAGAAGAATATGATATGTTTGTTGAGGTTACAAAAAACGAGTTTGTACCGGCTTTTATGATTATTGAACAAAAAGAAACAGGAGAGGTAACATCCAAGTGTTTTGCTCCTGATGATGGTTTTGGTACATTAGAAGAAGCGTTAGAGGTTATTAAAACTGAAATCCTCTAAAATATAATATATTCGTTTAACTTGAAATTCTTGAGCCACGGTCTATTACCGTAAGGTTCGAGAATTTCTTGTTTAAAATCAAAACTTTTTAATTGTTCTCCAAACTTTTTGAAATCAAAATCATAAATGTCCAATACACAAGACTCGACATTTTTTTTTGGATAGATACTGGTTATCTGAAGAGACAACTCTTCCTCACCTTTATAGTCGATATGAACCAAATCTGATTTGGTAAATTTTAGTAAATCTCTTGAAATGTACTCACCGTAATAGATTGGTGATTTAAATTCTAAACTACAACCAAAAGGAAACTCACTAACAGAAACCAAAGGTAATTCTTGATGGTGAGGGTTAAATATAGGTCTACCGTTTGGGTTATTATAGTATGTGTAACAAAGTTTATATCCAACATCAGATGGAAAGTCTGAAAGATAAATAATGTTATTTCTCAAACCACGACCAAATATATTATTAATTTCTGGATTTTCATCAACTACTAATTGAAATACGTCATCAACATTAAAGTCATTTATGTTACTATAACCTCTAACAAATAAAATATTTCCTGTAAAAGAAACTTGTATTTTACATCTACCACCTTTTGATTCAATGCCATCTTTAATTGATTCGGCAAAATAATTCAACCAATAAGTTGTTGTTCCACTTTCGTAAATTCTCATTAATAAAAAAATAGAAAAATTTTACCAATTTCTAAATAACATCTCCAACAATAATTTCGTTGTATGTATCGGCAACTTCACTATATCCTACGTAATCGTCTAATCTGAAACTGACAGGTGATAACTCACCCCAATCTAAAAGTTGTTTAACCAACGCAGTGAAACTTCCAAAGTAGGCGATATCTTCATTATATCTGTTGGAGTCTTTCCAGTTGGATAAATAGGTAATCAACATAGGTATGGCTGATTTGGTTACATCAACACGTAATACGTCTTTTACAACTTCCTTACCTGTGTATTGGCTTGTGTATTTGTAGGTGTTGGGAACTGGTTGTGTATCAGATTCAAAAAAATCGTCAATGCTACTCATAACTGATTTATAATAATCATCAACCGCCGCTTGATTGTATGCGTCGCCATATCTCCACATCATTTCATTTCCGATATCAGTTTCATCTAACAAAAGATATTTTGAGGTGTCCTCATCATCAAGTATTCTGTTGTAAATTAAATCTGTTGATAGGTTAACATATTCAGGATGTCCTTGTTCTTCGGCAATTTCTTCTAATAAGTCAGTGTCAGGACTAACTTGTTTGTTCAACAATTCGTCATTTAATCTATTTGCCAACAACATTTTATTTTCATTTGTTAGGGACTCAATACAATCATCATAAAATGAATTTTTATTTACCACATCTTGGTAAGGTTCCCACCAATCATCGTCCATAGATAATATTTTGTCGGCAACGTATCTTACACCATCACGACTATCTTCAAATATTTGAAGTAAGTCCTCTCTATCTGCATCATAATAAATTTTCCCGTCTTCAAAAACCAATTCACTACCCAAATACTTTTCAGAAATCTCTTTGGCCATATTATATCTGTCCTCACCTTCTTTACCACTTAATTTTTCATAAAGAACCAAATCCAAATAATCTTCAAAGATATCCTCATCCAAATAATCCATCAAACCTTGATTGATAAAATATTGGAGTATATCACCTCTATCCTTGTTATAAACCTTTTCAACTAGTTCAGGGTTCTCATTATACTGTTTAATCAGTTTTTCTTGATTTGGAGTCATATAATATAAATACACGAAAAAGGGGAACCTTATCAAGTTCCCCCAATGTTTTTAGTCTACAACAAATATTACTTTTGGTAATACTTCTCCACTGTCTTTTTAATAACGTTTTGAATCGTTTGTGATTTAGCGTTAGAAGGAGCAGCAGGCTGTGGTTGAGGCTGAGGTGCTGCTGGTTGTGGTTGGTTGTTGTTTTTACATCCGCATCCCATATCTTTGTATCTTTAATTGTTTATTTCTATAAATATGTTTATTGATTAGAATATAGTTTTAAATTATTAAAAGAAAATCAAATATTTATCTTATATGAATTTTTTAAGAAAAGTTTTAACCGAAAGTAGGGAAAGCGATTTCAAAGTCAAATACCAAACAAAGTTTGCTGACCAAGATTTGGAAAGTATTATTAAAATGGTAAAAACATTACCAAATGGAACAAAGTTCTTGGAGTTTGTTGGAAAAACGTTACCAACAGCCTTTAATGAAAATGAATTAGATAAGGTTCAAGAAATGTTAAAGAAGTTTGTGTCAATTGGACCAAACTTATCAATTACTGATATTAATCAATACAATGGGTTGAAAGAATTAGAGTTAGAATTGAAAAAACACGAAAACAAAATCAGAAGACAAGTTCAGGCCATAGAAGGTGCTAATGTTGTTTATGAAGATGATAAATACACAATTGTTACTCCATTGACTCATAAAGCATCTTGTTATTATGGTGCTGGAACCAAGTGGTGCACATCATCAGAACAATCGCAAACTCATTTCAACAACTACAATACAGACGGAAAACTATTTTACATTCTTGATAAAGCATTACCATCCTCAAACCCATTTTACAAAGTTGCTTTGTTACAAAAATATGATGGAGAACAAACTTTTTATGATGCTCCCGACAAACCATTCACAAAAGGGTGGATTCTTGGAACACCTGAACTTGAAAAACTAATGTTGGCGGTTGATTCGTATATGCAAGACAACTACTCTGATATGATTAAAATTTATTCAGACCAGGTTGCCAGAGAAAAAGAAAGAGAAAGATTAGAGAGGCAAAGACAGGATAATATCAGAAGAGGAAAATTAGCAGATGCTCAAGAAAGACGTGAGATTGGGGAATGGGATTTAGATGTGATTGATGACCCTGAGTCAATTGGTGCAAAAGCACATGCATTTCTTGCTTACTTGGAAGAAAACGAAAATGTTGAGATAATGACACCAGAAATCAGATTAACCCTTAATAATCTTATAAATCATTTGGGTGGACTACAAAGATTAATTGATAATCCTGAAACTTCTGCGGAATCTTTGGAAGATTTGGAATCTCAAAAAGAAGAGACAAAAGAAGAAATTGAAGAATTGGAAAGTTTCATAGATGTATACAACATAATTCCTGAAGGAAGTCTTGGGTCTATGAAATTGTTCAGTGTTGTTGGGACTGATGGTGTAAGTGATAACGAAATCTATGCAGTAGGAACTGATGATGAGGCAATTGAAACTGCTAAAAATGTTGTTAAAGATTTATTGGACGATGTTGGACTTGATGGATTCAATCAAAATTTTGTTGGAAATTATATTGATTTTGATGCTTTTGAAGAATACCTAAAAGAATTTTTTGAAGAGGATGTTTACGGTAACCCTGAAGTGTATTTGGATGAATCTCAAAGAGAGTTAAGTTTTGAACAAGAAAAGAAAATTAATGAATTAGAGGCTGAGTGGGAATCTTTAAATGAAAAAGAGTCTGAAACCGAAGATGAGGACGAAATACAGGAGATAATTGACAGAATAGATGAAATAAAAGACGAGATAGAGGAAATCAAAGAAAATCCTGAAGGTGATTTTGACGAAGATGCTATTGAAGATGTGTTAGATAGGTTAGTAGGTGAACACTCACAAGACCCACAAAATTTTTATGGAACTTTTTATGGTGATAGAGATTACTCAAATTTTCTGACAAGAAATGGTCTTATTGATTTAGATGAACTTATTGAAGGAGTTGTTGATACGGACGGTGTGGGACACAGTTTAAATTCGTATGATGGAACAGATTATGATGTATCATTTATGGATACTGATTATAAAGTTCTTCGTTACGAGTAATATTCATTTTATTATAAATTAAGTTATATTATTAATATGACTATGGAAGAATTAGGAATGAAAATGGATTATGATTGGTTTTTGAAAAAACCAATCGACTTCGAACACAAGAAGTATGTCCTTTTAGATTTCCTCAAAAAAGTTGATGAAGACTTTAGTTATGGTAAAATATACCCGAGTTTTACTGAGGTTGCTTTTCAAATGGCATCGGTTCAAAACTTCCTAAGAAATAGAAAATACTTTTCATTGAACAAAGATTTTGAAGAAAAAGATGATGAAATCATGTTATTTGAAATAAAAGAGAAAAAACCAAAACAAAAATTTAATGCGATTGATTATCCTGAATTAGAGAAAATATGTGAATACTCTTCATTAAAGTTTATGGAGTATTTTACAATTGCCAAAACTATTTGGTCTTTTGCTTTTGAAACAACAGAAGTAAGACCAAAGAAAAATATTGAGAACTACGGTTACGGTAGGGGTTTAGCATTTTATCATGATAAGTTTACTCACAAACATTATGTTTGGTTATATGAATTAAGAAAGGTTAACAAAAAACATAGAGAACACAAATGTATTTTTAAACTTATGTATGAAGGAGATAAAAGAATTACTCTTAGAAGTTTAAAGAATTCTGCGGATGGTGATATTAAAGATTATATTTATAAATTTCCCGTATTTGAGTTAAGTAGCGAACACAATTTGGACATGAATCAAACTTTAATACCAATATTTAAAAGAAAGATTATGAATTTTATCTTTCAAACCGCAACACAAAAGGAACTTACAGAAAATGCAGGAACCGAAATTTAATCTGATTCCTTACGCATCACACATAGGTTCACCAAAAATAGAACCAATTGATACGTCCCACTTTATTAACAAATCGTTACAAAAATTTAATCATCACAGCGAAACTAAATTCAATGAACTCAAGAAAGAGTTTGAAGAATTCTTCGAACAGTTTGAGTTAAACAAACTTATTTACTCAACCGAACTGAGATTTGAGCCAATAGCTGGTGAAATATATCATTTATATGAAAATTCAGAAAAAAGATTTTTATCTTTGATAGACCCCACTATGTGGAAAGAACCATATATTTGTAGTGTCAAACTCAATTCGGATGGCATTTGGGAAAAAGTCAAATAATTTTTAATTGGGTATTGATGAACTCAAAATATGTTATTATTTTTGGAATATGGAAAAAATATGTTTAACTGAAGAAGAAATCTTGGAAACCCCAAACAATCTTGAATTGGGTGAAAAGGTTAGACGGAAATTATGGAAAGAAAAAGAAACAAATAATACTAAAGAAAATGAAAACAATCAGGAATCAGAAGACGGGGGAGATTAAACGTCTCAACGACAAAGAAGCCCACAAAGTGGTAACTCAACATGCTTATTTAGGGTGGAGTTACATTCCAAAGAATGTATGGAAAACAGATGTACGTGGACCACACACGAAAACAACTTCAGCAAAATCAAAGGAATTTAAACCGAACTCCAATGACACCAAATCAAGAAAAAACGTTTCTAAGTAAACTTCGTAAACCAATTCACATATCTTACATTTCAAAATACATTGTGAAAAAAGATATTCAGGAAACAAAAGAAATTTTACAGAAATATATTGACGAAGGTATTATTGAAGAAAGTCAAATGGCTAAAGAATATTATGTGGTTAAGAACATATAGAAAACCCCCTTAAAATTATGAAAAACAAAAATTTAGAAACAGAAAAGTGTATTTCTTGTGGAAGAGATACCGGTATTTTCATAAACACTCACGTAGACTTTCGTAAAAATTATGTAGAAGGTGCGGGTCAGTTATGTTCGGAGTGTTTTATCAAAACTTACAAAGAAGTTCATAAAAAAAATGATAGTGTTGACACCAAACCATAAACGAATCATATTGGTCGGGAAAGCAGCGTCAGGTAAAGACCATCTAAGGAAGAGATTCCAATCTCGTGGATTTAGTTATGCGGTAACACACACAACAAGACCAATGAGAGAAGGTGAGGGTATTGGTAAAGACTATCATTTTATTTCTGAAGATGAGGCCAAAGTTCTCATAGAGTCAAATTTCTTTTACGAATACGTTATCTTCAATGGTTGGGTGTATGGGACAAGTATTGGTGAGTTTTATAGTAAAGATTTGTTTATTATGACACCAAAAGGTATTTCATTGATGAAACCTGAGGATAGGAAACAATCTTTTGTTATTTATGTTGATATTGATATGTCAACAAGAATGGTAAGACTATCAAACAGAAACATGCCAGGAGACACTATGGATAGAAGAATTCAGGCGGATGAATTAGATTTTGCGAATTTTACTGATTATGATTTACGTATAACCAATTCAGATTTTTAAAAAAAAATATAATGGGAGATTTAGAAAATTTTGTAGGAAGAGTAATTAATGGAGATTGTCGAGAAGTGATGGGTCAAATGCCTTTTAATTCTGTTGACTTAATAGTAACCTCACCACCGTATGGTGTGGGGATTGAATACGATGTTCACAACGATGATATGTTGATTGACGAATACCTTAAATTTACTGAAGAATGGTTGACCAATGCATACGAAGTGTTGAAAGATGATGGGCGAATTGCGTTGAACATTCCTTACGAAATTAATCGTCAAGACAAAGGTGGTCGAGTGTTTATTGTCAGTGAGATATGGCAAATCATGAAGAAGATTGGATATAAGTTTTATGGTGTTGTTGACTTGGAAGAAGAATCGCCCCACAGAAGTCGTACCACGGCTTGGGGTTCATGGATGAGTCCGTCAGCACCATACATTTACAATCCAAAAGAATGTGTTGTGTTGGCGTACAAGAAAACACACATTAAAAAAGTAAAAGGGGAACCCGAATGGAAAGGTGAGGCAACACAGGTTCCTGATGCAAAAGACCCTGGAATGTTTAGAAACAAAATGGTTTACCATGATGAACATAAACGAGAATTTATTGATTTAGTATTTGGACAATGGAAGTATTTTGCTGACACAAAAACTATGACAAAGGCAACATTCTCAATGGACATTCCAACAAAGGTAATTAAGATTCTTACATATAAGAATGATGTTGTGTTGGACCCATTTGCCGGGTCAGGAACTAGTCTTGTTGCCGCGGAAATATTAGATAGACGATGGATTGGAATTGAACTCAGTCCAAATTACTGTGAAGTTGCTAACAATAGAGTCAAACCATTTATAGAAGGTAAACGACAACAAGTATTATTGTTTAATGAAAAAGAGGGTCAATAACCCTCTTTTTTTGTTTTACGATGAAATAAGTAATACAACCCAAAGAAAAATCCCGACAGGCAATAAAAAATTATATCCGTAATCCAATAAGACCCTGTCCACTTCATCACAAGAGCAAACAAAGCGTCGAATCCCAAAGGATTGAAAAATGTTGCTACTATCAGGGAGAGGGTCGCCGCTCTCTTGTTTAAATTCTCCTTCAATCTTGTCACCGTCCATATATTTTAGATTATTTTTTTATGAATAATGTCTATCCTTTTTTACCAACAAGGTATTTATTATTAAATATTGGACATGGAAGAAGTTGTTAAAAATTTAATGTTAATGCAGAATCAATTCAGAATCTGTCATTGGCAAACAGAATACGATGCTCAACACAGAGCATTTGGTTTTATTTATGAGAGTTTAGATGATTTAATTGATAAGTTTGTTGAAGTATGTATGGGTAAACACGGAAGATTTTCTTTCGATGGTGGTTCCACATCTTTGGAATTTTTCAACTTAGGTGATATGGATGTTGACCAATTTATTAACTCATGTTTAGGGTTCCTTATTTCCTTGGACGAAATGTATGATGAAAAAATGGACAGTGATATTTTAAATATTCGTGATGAAATAATGGCGGATTTGAATAAATTGAAATACTTGTTGACTTTAAAAGGATGAGTAAACCCATCATCAAAGAAACTGGATTAAGAGACATTAAAGCCTTAGCGAAGAGATATCCTAAAGCTAAAATTTATTTTCATCAAGACTTAGATGGTGTGACTACGGCAATTGCCATGAAGAAATACCTTGAAAATAACGGTATTGAAGTGGTTGATTCCGAAATTATACAATATGGTGATAGAGAGTTTGCCATAAAAAAATTAGATGCTCAGGGTGATATCATGCCCGTTCTTGTAGATTTTGCTCATGGTAAACCAATGTTCATTATTCACACTGACCACCACGATAGACAAGCAGGTGCTGAAGACACTAAATCAAAACAGTTCAGAGGAGCTCGTTCTAACGTTGAAACAATTTCTCAAGTAGTATCCCCAAATGATTTATTTCCTGATAAAGATATAACAATTATATCAACTGTTGATTCTGCCAACTACGCGATTTACGATATTTCCCCTGAAGAGGTAATGAACTATTTGTATAAGGTAGACAAAAACAAAACAGTGTTACAAAACAAATTCAACGTTGGTTTAGCATTGAATAAGATTATCTTAGCTCACAAAAACCAACCAGGGTTCTTAGAAGGACTTGTAATGGACTCAAATCCAAGTTTGACATCAATACTTACAAATGTTATCAAAGCGGTTATACAGAGAAAATTACCTACAAGAAAGGAAATGCAAAAGAACCAAGAAAAGTATGTTGAACAAATGAAAACATCACCAAACGTAAGTGTTGATAATGGTGTGATTGTTCAGTATGGTATGGGTAGATGGGGTGGACCAGGTTCTTATGACAGATATATTCCGTTTAGAAACAATCCTGAAGCCGACTTCTTAGTAATTGCTTGGCCATTAGGATTACTTCAAGCGTCTTGTAACCCTTTCAAAAAAGAAAGAGAACTAAAAGGAGTAAACTTACGTGACATAGCACAAGACGTATTGAGAAAATATGAAGCCCAATTGAAAGAAAAGATTATACCACTTTCAACCATCAAATGGATATCAGAAACATCTGCGGATGAAGGTTCTGTTGGTTTTACATTTAGGGACTTTGTTGCTTTATATGGTAAAAACTTTAATAGTACTGAAGGTAAAGAAGTTTTAGAAGATATTCAAACAGCCATGGAAAAACAATTTACTTCTTTAACTGAAGAAGAAATGAGTGTGTTAGATAAGATTGGTGTAAACGCTTGGGACTTAATTCAATCAAATTCAGGTGGACACAAATGTATCACAAACATCTCAGGTTTGAACTACTTAGGTAGAAGTAAAAGACCACCACAAGGTAAGTATAGGTCCAAGAGTGACCCAGCCGACGACACCCCTTACATTAAATTTTTAAAAATGTTACAAAGGGATTTCGTTGCGGCTTTACAGAAGAAAATTAGGGAGTCAAAAATGGAAGATTAACCTCTTGGTTTAATCCAATTCTTTTTATAGTTTTTGTTTGACGAACAATAGATTGCGTAATCATTCAACACAGGTGAGCCGGTATTGTAACCACCGCAGGCAAGACCCCAATCTCGATACATCTCAAATCTCTTCCTCAACATCTTCATACTGACAGACACATTTAATTCAACACTCATCATTAATTCTTTTTCAGTCACATGACGACCGGCATATTTGTAAGCATATCTTGTGATAATCTGCATAGGACCAACCGCACCTGCACTTGACCTATGACCTGGTGTATAGGACCAATGGAATGGACCTTGATAACGGGTTTCTTTAAAAGCAACGTTATAGGCCACATGGATTGGAACCCTGTATTTTTTTGAATACTTCTCAATACAGGAATACATTTGAAGACAAACAGGAGCAGAGGGTTCCAAACCCAATTGCTCCAAATATTGTTTTTCTTTTTCTTCTTGGATTCTTTGAACCTTAAAGAATACAAATCCTACAACCGCAAATACTGCAAGGAACCAAATAAAGACTGCGGTTTTAGGATTTACATTTTTCATTTTGTTGGTGTTTGTGGTGTTGGATTGTGTTGACCCCAAATATTACGAGCATACATGTTAAAGATTGTCTGACCAACTGAGTCCTGAAACACAGTGTAGTTTCCCGTAGCTTTTTCAATAATCATAAAACGTTGGTATTCATCAACAGCGATGAACACATCCTGTTTCTCAACAATCTTCATCTTGGATGGCATTTCAACGGACTTTATTTGTTTATAGTAATAACCGACACCAAATCCGATTCCCAATCCAACAACAACCAATGCCACCCAAAAAACATGAGAGAAAAATTGTTTTAATTGTTGAACTGTCTTTAAATAGTAATACTTGAATTTGTTTTCCATGAAGGAAAGATACTCAAATTATATGCCATAATCAATACGGTCACCAATTTTGATATCCAAGCCCTTACATGTTCCGCCGGGAAGTTCCAACACAAACCCACCATGTCCGTCATATGTTGGACATTGTCCACTTTGACAAGGAGGACAATTGTGAGAAATGTTTGTGATTTTGTTTTTGTCTAAGAAAACTATATCTAAAGGTACTATACAGTCTTTCATCCAAAAGGATTGGGGACCTGACTTTGGCATCAAAAACAACATTCCATCAAAGTCATTGAAGTTCTTTCCCATCATACCCATCGCTAAATCTTTGGGTTCATGAACAACTTTTATAGTGAAAGGCTTACTTTTTAGATTTATTTCCATATATAATGATAAATATAGTATATGGAGAGAAATAAACCAGGAGTTGCGGGAGTAATTGTAAGAAACGACAATCGTGTTCTTATGTGTCAAAGAAGTATGGAATCTACATTACCTGGCATTTGGTCAATACCAAGTGGTCACATTGAAAAAAATGAAAACTCTAAATTTGCTGCAGTTAGAGAATTCTTTGAAGAAACGAACATAAGACTGTCTCCTGAAGTTCTACAGTTTGTTAGTGTAGTGCCAATAGAGAACAACCCTGACAAACCTTTCTACATATATCTATATGATACTGATGATGAGTTGATGCCTGACTTGGAAGGTGCTAAAGACGGACACGAACACACAAGATGTCGTTACGTAAGGAAGGGGAATATTCCAACCACAACGTCTTCAATGGAGAATATCTTGAACAAAGTTATACTTAAGTAATATTTATAGTTGTGAATCTTAATTTCAAAGCCGACAAAAATCTTTTTGATGAAAAGCATATGGAAGTTCTCAACACTTTCATTGAATACCTACGTAATGAAATTCCATTGGATGATGTTGATGTAGAATTTGTCAACAAAAGACAAGGTGTCATGACCACAGGTGTTAGACAACCAAACGGTAAACTAAGAATATTAGCCGGTGGTAGAATGTTATTAGATGTTCTAAGAACATTATCTCACGAGTGGGTTCATGAAGGTCAACACCAAATATTAGGTTGGAAAATTAAAGGAGATGAGATTGGTGGACCATATGAAAACCAAGCAAATGCTCTTTCAGGGGTATATTTGAAAAAATTTCAAATAAATCACCCTGATTTTATGGAAATTCTTTATGAATCACTTGACAAAAATTAAAAATCATTATATGTTTGTAGTCCTTTTGACAAGATAGATATATTTATCATCTACAAAAAGAAAAAAATACAAAACAAGTTGACAAAATAAAAAAGTCTTCTTAACTTTGTGAAACGATTGAGGAAAAGGTTGGACTATCTGTAAAACTTTGGTTCCCTTCACTCAAAAAACGTTCTTTGAAAACTAACCGCACCCCCAAAACAAAAACGGTTAGTAAATCATTCGGCGGTTTAGCGTCGATTAAGATAACCCCGGTAACGGGACTATAGGGGAGAAAGTACTCAACGGTACAAATATCTCGGTGTCACGAAAGTGGCTCACAACTAAACAAATTACCTACAAGTAATTTCTCATGGGCAACAGCTGAGAGAAGTTATTTATTCTGACCACGTGAGGTGTCAGGGTTGAGATGGAGACATCGATAGGAAAAGGTAAAGGGAATGGTTCGACTCCGCCGCCAAGTGGATGTAGGGCTAGGTCACCAATTTATCACAGGTATCCAAGTGGTGACACAACGATATCAAGATAAGTCGTAATCTTGGCGGATTACAGAAAGGTGAGTGGTATTTACTTCTTCAAAAGAGAAGCTATCCACCTCAGAGCTCATCTTTCATAACACTCACTATGTTGATTTATTATGAAAAATAAACTACAGAAAAGGAAAAGTCTCTGAGCGGTTAAACTGAAAGTCACCTAATTCCTTGGGTAGAAATACCAACAAGGAAATTGACAGGACCCCAAGTCCTTCAGTTTTAACTAAGAAAGTCCTAGTACCTGGGCACGGGTTTAGGGAGTCCGCAAGATTCCATAGAGGCAAGTAGTAGTTGAGTAAGTTTGACCGAAACGTGTGATTGTCGTAAACAATCGGTGATGACTTGATACTTGTGGCAACACGAGTGGACACGAGAGGAAACCTTTTTCGGGTATAATCTCTACAAAAGACAGGTCAACAAAACATGTAGTCTCAATGTTTTAGCCAACCCCACATAGGATAGTATCCTATGTCCGACCCCTCAACAATAAAATGTTGGGGGGTTTCTTTTTTATACATAATAAACTTTGACTTTTCACGGAATAAAACTATATTTAAGATATGATTGAAATAAACAAATTATATAACCAAGACTGTCTTGCGACAATGCAACAGATTGATGATAATTCTGTGGATATGGTCTTAACATCACCACCATATGATGATTTAAGAACTTACAATAAACATTTAAGTGGTAATAGAACAGAATATAATGGTTATTCATTCCCATTTGAACAAATTGCGCAAGAGCTATTCAGAGTTGTTAAAAAAGGTGGTGTTGTTGTTTGGGTTGTTGGTGATGCAACTAATAAAGGTTCAGAGACCGGTACATCATTCAGGCAGGCATTGTATTTTAAGGAATGTGGTTTTGATTTGTATGATACTATGATATATCAAAAAACAGGAACACCGTTTCCACAAAAAGATAGATACAATCAAACTTTTGAATATATGTTTGTGTTTTCAAAAGGAAAACCAAAAACATTCAATCCAATAATGAAGAAAAATGTAACTGCAGGGGCTGTTAGACATTCTCGTAAATTCAGAACTGCTGAGGGTGAAATGAAACCTGGATTTAATGGGAAACCAATTAATGAATACGGTATTGAAAACAATATTTGGTTAATTAAAAATGGTATGAACAAAAGTACCAAAGATTTAGTAGCCTTTGAACACCCAGCAATATTTCCTGAAGAACTGGCATTGAAACACATTATTTCTTGGACAAATGAAGGTGATTTAATTTATGACCCATTTATGGGTTCCGGAACAACAGCCAAGGTAGCAATACAACTCACAAGAAATTGGGTTGGTTCCGAAATCGATAAAGGTTATTGTGATGTTTGTGAAAAAAGATTAAATGGTATTGTAAAACAGGAAACTTTGTTTGATGACTTTATAACTAGAGAGAGTTTGAAAAAATAATTTTGTTGTTTGAGTTAAATGTTGTAGTTTTGTGTTATAAAACTAACATTATGAACTACATGAAATATCTTTCGGAACAAATTTCTTACCGTGAACATTTAAACAAACAAATTGTTATTGGAATTTGGGAATTTATTGTCAATGGTGGTCAATACACAAAAAAAGACACCAAAGATAAAGTACAATTTTTTGAATCAATTGAAAAAAAACTGAAAAAATTCTCTGATAGGTATGAAAAAACACAAATTGATTTGTGTTCTGAATTATTGTCCTTGAGTGGTATTTCATTTGACCAAGCACTCGAATTTTGGAATATCAAGGCTGAGAGACAAAATGCAAATGAAAGTTGGAAAAAAGATTTTATTGAAAAAAATTCAAATATCCAAGTTTCTATTTTATCTAAATCAGATGAAGGGTCAATTGTATTATCAGATTCTTTTCAATTTATTGAACAAAAGAAAAAATCAACACAATCTGAAAAATCTAAAGGAATGAAAAGTTTTGATTTCATTATCAAAAATTCAAAATACCCTAATACAAATGGTTTCGATGGTATTTTGACCGTGGATAAGACCACCAAAGTTACTGGAGGTTCTCAAAGGGATACACAAAAAGAAATTGATGAGGTTATTAATCATTTGAGTTCTGACCCACAAGAAAGACATTACTTGATTGTTTTAGATGGTGAATTTTGGTCTGAATACGTTATTGAACATAGACAAAAATACTCTAATGTTCACTTCACAACTTCCGATGAACTTATTAAATAAAATGGATTTATCGTATAAAGAAAAAGGTAAAGATGTAAGACATAATCCTTTGAAACATTATGTCATGGGTGATGGAACTGCGGTTGCTATCTACCAAGGATTTCGTGGTAAGAATCCTGATTTGGATTTTATTGTTAAGTACAAAACACCTGGTCAGAGATTACGTACACCAAGTCATACTCATTGGATTGTGGACTTATTGGTCAAATGTGAATACAGTAAAGAGATTGTTGGTGAATATGTTCAGACAATGTTGAACCACTATGATAGAACTGAACCATTTGGTACTGTTGAAGAAAGAGATGGATATGAACTATCTTTATACTCTACCTTTGATTATGATAGTCTAAATCAACATGGGTATTATTCTGTTGAGACCTTAACTGCGTTCATAGAATTGTTCACTAAATGTGAGAAACAAACCTCGGGTGCTTTCATGTTCAAAACGTTATTGGAGTTGGTCAAAGACTATTGTGATGGTAAAAAAGATTTTTACCAAGTTGTTGGTTATTCAAAAAGAGTTTAACGCAACACTTTTTTTAAAATCCTGTTAATGTCAGATTCTTTCAATCTATCTGGAAACATTCTTTCAAATGAAGTTTTGTGTTTTCCTTCAGTTAATATCTCAAAAAATCTATCAGCAAGTTCCTGTGCTTGGTTTTGTGAAAGCAATGTATTGTGAGATAAAGACCTTGATATGTTGATTGGTCTCAAATCATTTAACCTATCGGCTAATTCCATTACAATATTTTTTAACTTATCGGCAAATTCCTGACGGAAGTTCATTGTAGATAAAGCTTTTTCAAACGAGTCTTTTTTTTCTTCAAGAGAATAATTTTCAAACATATTCTATAAATACTTGGTTAGAATAATTTGTTTTTGTATATTTGTACTATGGATAAGGTATTTGTTATAAAAGTTCAACACCAAACTTTTGGTGTGTTAATGAATGAAGGGTTCGTTAATGCCACTCAGTTCAAATTATTCTTGAAGATGGTTCACGGATGTATTGAATTGAAGAACGATTTGGATTTTTTTAACGGAACGGACTTTTTGGTTCATGTACCTTATAAAATACTCAAGGACTGTGTGATTATTACAAACAACCAAACGGTTACCGCAGGACAAGTTGCCAAATCAAAGATTGAGGCTTTGGTCACAAAATAAGTTCCTGAACTTTAAAATCAGGTGGTGGAATTGTTAACCATTTCGGTTAATCCCAAAAAGGTAGGATTTGTTTCCTACCTTTTTTTTATTATCTTTGTTGTATGAAAAAACATTATATATACTTGGATGACGTAAGAACTCCATTACCTAACCCATCAACTCATGAGGTTCCTGAGTGGATTGTTGTTAGAAACTATGATGAGTTTGTTTCCAAAGTAGAAGAACTTGGATTGGAAACTATTAAAGTGGTTTCTTTGGACCACGACTTGGGTGACACCGCAATGAAAGAATACTTTGAAAATGTATCTCCAAATTATAAATTGGATTATAACAACATTCATGAAAAGACTGGATATGATTGTGCTAAATGGTTAGTAAATCATTTTTATGATAAACACCCTGATTGGTTATTGTTAGGTAGACTTCAAAAGAAAAGTTTATCATTTGATTTTCCTACGGTATTAGTACATTCGGCAAATCCAATTGGTTCCGCAAACATCATGGGTTACATTAACAACTTTTTAATGAACGAAGCACAACCACAAACTTGTGTTAGAGTTCAAATACCACATTCAATTGACTAATATGAATTTTAAAGAGGCATACGAATATTACAAAAATTATGCAAGTTCTTTGGTAGAACCCGATTATAGTGTTCACGTTGATGATGCAAAAGAAAGTAAAATCAGAGTTATGACTGAGGACGAGTTTGAATGGCAATTAATGAACGATTCCAAGTTCAGAACTAAATGGTCTAGTGGGTGTGTTAGAGAATTAACATTAGAACAAAGAGCGAATATGTTTTTTCTCAAACACCCTGATTGGGCCATGAGTGTTGATGATGTGTTTTTTGATGGTCATGGTATACCAAGAAGGACCATTGTAAAATAATAAAAAAAGTATTACCTTTGTGTCGTTATGATTAAGATAAAGACTGAAAAAAATAAACTACCTGATGTGTGGATAACATCTGATACTCACTACAATCATAAAAACATTTGTCGTGGTGTAACTAATTGGAGATTACCAAATGGTAATATACCTGAAAGTCAAACAAGGAACTTTAAAAACCTTGACCTGATGAATGATGTTATTGTAAACACAATCAACGGTTTGGTTGGTCAGGATGATATTTTGATTCACTTGGGAGATTGGTCTTTCGGTGGGTTTGAAATGATTGAAGAGTTTAGAAACAGAATTTTCTGTAAAACTATTCATTTAATTTTGGGAAACCACGACCATCACATTGAAAGAAACAGAGGTGATATCCAAAAATTATTTACATCAGTATCTCACTATAATAGTTTGGATTTGGATGGGTACAAATTTAGGTTAATGCACTATCCGATTGATTCTTGGGATGGATTGAACAAAGGATACTACCACTTACACGGTCACTGTCACTTACCTGAACCCAAAAGATTTGGTGTGGGTAGACGAATGGATGTAGGTATGGATGGTCACCCTGAGTTTAGGCCTTACAACATCAAAAGAGAAATTATTCCTTTGTTGAGTAAGCGTCCAATTGCATCAAATATTGGAGAAGACCACCACACTGAAGAAATGGTGGGTGTTGTGGGATAATTATTATATATGAAGATGAAATATAGAATACGTAAAACTAAATCATCTAATTGGTATGTAGAAGTCCCTGAATACACAGGAGAAACAACAGAACTCAAATTTACCGAAACACCTGAGTTTTGTGATATTATAGCAAAAGGTGACGATTACTTTTACATTACAATGTCCGAAGAAAAAATACCAGGTTCCAACCAATTAATCTTTACAGACGTATGTTTGAAAGATAATGGGGCTTGGTATTTCATTGGTGATTACAACGGACAAACACATAACAAAAATGTATTGTTATGTGGTATTTTGAAACATTTATTTGGATATTACCCAGAAAACATTTATTTTTACAGAGATTTTTAACATATGAATTACGGAAAAGACTTTAACGATTACTTTACCAAACACTTAGGTAAAGGTTCACTACAATTGGACTATTTTAGCCAACGAATTGAAAACTCAATGACTCCATATATTTTGGAGGAAAGGGAAATGAGAGTTACCCAAATGGACATTTTCTCCCGATTGATGAGAGAAAGATTGTTGTGGGTTGCGGGACCTGTGGATGATAATATGTCAACGGTTGTTCAGGCTCAGTTGATGTATTTAGACTCAGTAAACAGTTTAGACATTACAATGCACATTGACTCACCAGGTGGTTCAGTTAAGTCAGGACTATCAATGGTGGACGTAATGGATTATATCTCATGTGACATCCGCACAATCAATACTGGTATGGCGGCGTCTATGGGTTCAATCCTGTTAGGTGCAGGAACCAAGGGTAAACGTTCATCACTCAGGTTTTCAAGAACAATGTTACACCAATCTTCAGGAGGTTTCCGTGGGAATATCCAAGACGCAGAAATTGATATGGTTGAGTGGAAAAAGGTAAACCAAATTCTTTTTGACCTGTTGGGTGGTTATTGTGGAAAGTCTGCTGAGGAGGTTATGAAAGACGCGACACGTGATTTGTGGTTGAGTTCACAAGAAGCTTTGGATTATGGTATTATTGATGAAATTATTTCTTCAAAGAAAGTTGAAAAGTAATATCTTTGTAATATGAAACAATTAGTATTTTTATTGACCATGTGTTTGGGTGGATTGGTGAATGCCCAAACACCAGTGTCTTTCGCGTCCATCAACTCAAAACCAAACTATGTAGAACCTGAAGTATATGAATATGTACAGAAGGTAATACAACAAAAACCAATCCACGTACATCCTGACTCAGTCTCAAAAGGATTTACCATTTGTTGGAATGGAGAACCAACTACTTATACAATAATAGGTGTAAACAAAAAACAAATTAAAACAGGTGAAATTGTTAATAATATTTATATTAAGACAAAAAGATGGAAACCTGGTGTGTATGTTTTAAAAGTTGGTGAATATTCTGATATATTGGTTCTTATGAGAAAATAATTACATACACCAAAGAAACGATGTTATCACTAATTGTGTCTAACCAAAATGAAATTTAACCCATATAGTGTTGTGTTGATTGTTGTGTTTATTACAACAGTTTCAATATCGGACTATATAATAAAAAAAGATAATAAAAAATATGAAAAAACTATTAATGACTCTTGTACTTGTCTTAATGACAGTACTCGGACTTTCGGCAAAATGTGATTGGAGTACATTGAAACTCCAACAGTGGAATGAACGTAATTATTACAAGTGGTATGTCAGTGGACAAGTGCTTGATGACACATGTGTTGACTACATGTTTATGGTTTATGATTTCCAAACAAAAAAGACAGATACAATCCAAGATATTCGCGGTATTGTTGAAGTTCAATTCAATGTTAAAGGTAAATACAAATTGTATTTGAAGGTTTGGAACAAATGTGAAAAATGTGACACCGCAATTTACCGACCAATTGAAATCGTTCAGTTCCCAAATGCTGGTGTTGGATACTCTGTGAACACTACCGATTGTAAAAAGTACTTGTTTAAGATGAGTAACATTAAGGGATACTCATTAAAAGACACGTGTATGGAATACTACTTGATGTTCTACAAGGGTCCTTGGATGGATACAATGTCTCAAAAAGAATGGGACAATTTAACTGACTATCAAATTGGTATGGAGTATGATTTCCCTGATGACGACTTCTTAGGATATACCACAACCCAAATTGCTGACTTTACCTTTAAAGACACGGGTCGAGTATTAATGATTGCACAATGGTGGAACAAGTGTATTAAACAAGATACGTTCATGTTTAGACGTTTGGATGTTTGTAAATCAGGACCAACATCTAACGTGGTTAATTTAACTCGTCCTGAACCAAAATTGATTGGTGTTTACGATATGTTGGGTAGACCTGTAAAACATATACGTGAAGAAGAAATTATGATTATGGTTTATGATGATGGAACGTCTAAAAAAATAATTAGAAAATAAATAAATAAACCCCTGAGAAATCGGGGGTTTTTTATTTACTACTATCCTTATATTTATTTGTGTAATGAGATTACTAATCAAGAAAATATTAAGAGAAAACACATCTGAAAGTCCATTATCAAAACAAGAAATAGCCCTGTTCAAATTCATGAACAAAGTTATGGAAGGTAACCCAAGAAAGGACAAGTTGTTTGACCAACTAAAACAAGGTGTTAGAATGTTTGGATTAAACCCAAACAGTTCTCAATATTATTTTGATTTATTCAATTTAAACTATAGACCTGATGGAAAGTATGAAAAAATAACCTCAGATGATTTTAAGGGTGTTAAAAGTTTCAGAGCAAAATCAATATCCAATCCACAGTCAGGAGAATACACTAGAGTTAAGGCTCCATTCAAAGGAAGTAATTTAAAAGGTACGTGGGAAAAAGATAGAGATGGTGAAGAAATGTATGTTGTCTATTCCTATGGTTGGTACCCAATTTATATATATAAAAAAGGTATATGGTATAGTATAATTGATAGATATTCATCTTCAACATCAAAACACATTAGTTATTCAGACCCATTCAGATATGATAGGTCAATAGATAAGATGGTTGTATTGGTGGATAAGGACGAAATGGAGAAACTCCAACGAAACGCAGGATTTGATGAGATAATGAAAACTAAAAAACAAAAATTACTCAGAGATAAAAGTCGTCTTATCAGCACAAAACCACAACTTATTAGAAATCCTGAATGGATGGAAACACCGCCATCACAATACAAAGTTAAGTTTAGAATAACTGATATTGACGAAGAAAACGATAAGGTTGTTGTTAAAGTATCTATTGATGACGTTGTAAGAAGAGAAGGTAATAAAAGTATCAAATCAGATGACAACTACACAAAAGGTGAAATACCAAATGTGACCAAAGAAAAGGTTGAAAATACTGTAAAAAGAAATATATTAGGAAACATGACTCAGTATTTGGGAAGTTCAAAAATTGAATTACCTCTTGAGTTTGAATATACACATGAAAAGGAGAACAAATGATGACTGCAGAAGAATGGATTGAAGAAGTTTTTCATCACGCCGCTGAGTTGGGAAAATACAATGAGTTACACGAAAGATTGGATGAATTGACTAAAACATTCCCAAACAAAAAATTTCAAGAAAGAGTTCAAATTGCTTACTTTGAGATAACAGAATCTACTGAAATAGTTGAAGTTTCAAATATATAGTTTATATTTGAAGTATGTTAACACTTATCACTTTTAATACATCAACCCACACCGCATGTGTTGAAAACAATTCATTTACCAAAACTTTTGAAAATGTGACCACTATTAAAGAAGGTCATCGTTATTACGAAATGTATCAAAAACAATCCAACGGAACGTCAGCACCTGTTTTGCGTGTTCCTATTGAATCAACTATAATTCATTATATTCATGAATAGTTTAGATGGGCAATACCAAGACCTACTTCAATCAATTTTAGATTACGGGGTAGAAAAGAAAGACAGGACCGGCACAGGTACTAAATCAATATTTGGTTATACTATCAGACATAAAATGAGTTGGGGATTTCCTCTGTTTACAACCAAGAAAATGGCTTGGAAGACAATGGTTACTGAGTTACTTTGGTTCTTAAGAGGAGATACTAATATTAAATTTTTAGTTGATAACAACTGTCATATTTGGGATGGAGATGCGTTCAAAAACTTTATGACTAAAAGTGAAGGTGACCCTGATATGATATGGAACCAAGACCAATTCATTCGTCTGATTAAAACTAATGATGAGTTTGCTAAGGAGTGGGGTGAATTAGGACCAATTTATGGTAAACAATGGAGAAAATGGGAATTGCCAAACTATTCAATTGAACATGTTGAATACGGTTTTGAAAATAATTTACACGTGGACCAAATCAAAAATCTAATTGAACAACTCAAAACAAATCCTGACTCAAGACGATTAATGGTTTCGGCATGGAATGTAAGTGAATTAGACCAAATGGTTCTTCCACCTTGTCATTATGGATTTCAAGTTTATACGAGAGAGTTGACATGGGAAGAACAAGTACAGTGGGTAATGAAAAACACTAATGTTGAATTAGAGAATCTTTATATTGTTGAAGAAGTAGCTAAAGAAACTACTCCTAAGCGGGCAATCTCTCTAATGTGGAACCAACGTTCAGTAGATACATTCTTAGGTTTACCATTCAATATTGCTTCTTATGGTTTATTACTTGAGATTATTGCTAAGATGGTTAATATGGTTCCTGATGAATTGATTGGTAATTTAGGAGATACTCACCTGTATTTGAATCATATTGAGCAGGCTAAAGAGCAGATAGAAAGAGAGTCATTTGATTTATTACCTACCTTAAACATCAATACAGAATTTTGGCCAACAGAATCAGGTGAATTCGGAGTAGGTCCTTTAGATGCTACAGTAATCCTTAATTCATTCAAGGATGATAATTTCTGTAGGTCTTTACTCGAAGAAGATTTGCAGTTATCAAATTACCAATCACATCCAGCAATTAAAGCACCTTTATCAAATTAAATATGAAAATTGAACAAACACCTATAAAAGATTTATTAGTTTTAACACCTAAAGTATTTGAAGACGATAGAGGATATTTTCTTGAATCGTTCAATTCAAGGTCTTTCAGAGATGCTGGGCTTTACTATAACTTTGTTCAGGACAACCAATCTGTGAGTCTCAAAAACGTTATACGTGGATTACATTATCAAAAAAGTATACCACAAGCTAAACTTGTTAGAGTAATTGCTGGTTCTATATGGGATGTTGCGGTTGACCTTAGAAAAAATTCACAAACATTTGGTAAATGGTTTGGTGTTGAATTAACAGAAGACAACTTCAAACAATTATTGGTCCCAAGAGGTTTTGCTCACGGTTTTTCAGTTCTTTCAGATGTTGCCGTTGTTAGTTACAAATGTGATGAGTTATATATGGCAAGTGCTGAGGCGGGTATATCTTACTTAGACCCAACATTTAAAATTGATTGGAAAATTACTGGTAAACCAATTGTTTCAGAAAAAGATGGGTTTTTACCTAAATTTGAAGATATTGTTAAAGAAATTAACTTTTAGAAAGTTGTAGAACCATTTTTCTTTTAATCTCTTTTAAGAAATTGTAAATTTCTTTACTTGTTTTGTCATTTTTTATTTTGGTTAGAACTGCGGAAATCTTAGTAGGATTAATATCATCAAATATTTCCATAAGGTCATCAATTGTATTTACATCAAATAATGCAAACAATTGTTTTTTCATCATATCATTTCTGTCATCTTGTAAGATATCTCTAACATCAAATTCTCCATCTAATTGTTGTGCGGTTGGCTTTTGAATTTTTAAACCTTCAAATGATGGAGAATTGATTGAAACTTCTTCATTCAAACCCATCAATTTCAAAATTCTTTTTTGGCTTTCATTAATCATATTAATAAATACTTTAATCCCACCAATGTTCAATTCGTTGTTCCAAAATTTTGAATAGCAATTTTCTTGATTTTTCGTGTCTAACCATACCCACTGCAAGATAACCATTTTTTTCATCTTTAAAAAAACCCTTATATCTTGGGTCTTTTTTTGCTTTTCTTAGAGCGTGTGGGTATTTTTTAACAAATTCATCAGTATTATCACGTTTAACATCAAAGACAACTTCATACAAACCATCTTCTGTTGGTATTGTACTTATATCAAAATCATAATAATCTTGATACTCCGACTTATAATACTCGTTTTGAATTCTATCAATTAAGGTCTCACAGATTCTTAAATACTTTACCTCTTTGTCCCAACCAACAAATCTTTGGTTTTTTTCAAAGTATTTTGCGGTATTTTTCAACTTAAACTTCAAAGGTTCAAAAATATAATGGTCGTCCCAATCACGGTCTTTCCAAATAATAGGGAACCATCTCCATAAATTTTTAAACCCTTGGGCAACATCACGATGAAAGTGTTTAGCGTCCCATCTAAACCACCTATATACCCTCCAATACCATTGATTATAATCTTTACTCATACTACAAAGATAATAAATAATTCATATATTCATAGTATTTATAAGTTATGGGAAAAAGGATTATTATATCAGAAGATGAAAAAAGAAGAATTTTAGGACTTTATGAACAAGATGTTCCTGAAACTAAACCTGAAGAAAAAGGTGACTTAATTAAATTTCTTACTGACAACAAATTCGAAGAAAATCAAAATTATATAGGTTCCTACGAATTAAAAACAGATGACAAATCATTTGGTGCGGTATTCACTCTTACACCTGATAAGGCAATGGTTAAGACAGCAACAATTATAGGACTTGAAGAAATTATGACTCAAATGCAAGATTATTTTAACAGTAAAAGCATTCCTGTTGTAAAAACGGAAGGAAAAATTGTTACAAGAACACCTTTTGATGACCAAGAAGTTATTGAAAAAATAGTAAGTAAAGTCAAAGAACTTAACGGAGAGTTTTAATGAAAATCAAAATAAGTCCACAACAGTTCAAAATTATTAAAGAAAACGTCATTGACCAAGACGTTGAGGATTTTTTTAGTGCTGAAAAAGGTAAGTTTCATTTGTTAGCGCCAATTCCTATTAACAGGACCACCGCATCTGAAGTTATAAAGAGAATTTTAAAATCTGAAAATAAAAAATATCTTTTTGGTCAAGACATTGATTTAAATGAATTATCTTTAGTAAATAGATTAAGATTTGGTGTTTATTTGGATGAATTATTGACAGAGACCGCAACTCGTGGACACAATTTTGAGGGTTTTATGGCGGGAATCTTTGACGGATATCTACCAAAAGATACAAATTATTGGTTTGATTATCGAATTATAGATGGAACAGTTGAACAGAAATTTTTAAGAAGTTCAAGTGAATCACCACAATTAAAAACTTACTCAAATTTTATTAAACAACATCCTGAATATGATGGATTGTTAGAACAACCAAATTCTCCTGAAAATTTAAAGGAAAAAATTAAAATGTTGAATGAGCCTGAATTTTTAACTGATTATTATATTTTTTCAACAAAAAAAGGAAACACAACCACAGGTTACAAAATAGAAAATTATGTAATTCCAAAACAAGAAATGATTCAAATTCTTTTGAATCCTGAAAATATAAAAGCACCAAAAGTTCAAGGACAAACGGCGCTAAGAATATCTTATACAAAGTTGGGAGATATTGATTTCACAATTACGTCACCAAGATACAAAGCATCGGAATTGAATGAGTTGGTTAAGTTAAATGAAAAAGAACAGGCGGTTCTAAGTGCGTTTGGTAAACACAGTGACCATATTAGACCTGATGTAATAAAAGATATTACAAAAATGTTACCTGAGTTTATTGAGTCTTTAATTCAAGCCGAAGAAAATTATGAATAAATTAGATAAATCCATAGATGGGAACGCCATAAAGGCAATTATGTATTTGGAACAAACACAAGGGGCTATTGAAAATATTGTATTAGCTTATCACGATGAATTAAGAGTTGCTGAAGCTAAAGGTGATACGGAATTAGTTGACTTTATAAAATCCAACACAAATGCGTTAAATTCAATTGAAAATAGATTGAATTCGTACAAAGATTATTTAAACAATGTTGTTGGTTTAGGTTGGGAGGCTTACAAGTCCCAAATACAATTAAGAAAAAACAAAGACGAAGAAGGTTCTGATAATTAAATGAGTAATGTAGAAGAAATATTTACAATTACAGAAAATGCTGTTAATCATTTAAAAAAACTTATGGGTAATGACCCAAAAGTTACTCCACAACATTTTTTAAGAGTTGGTGTTAAAGGTGGTGGTTGTTCAGGTTTATCTTATGATTTGGGTTTTGATAATCAAGAACAAGAAGGTGATAAATCTTTTTTTAGTTCTGAAATTAAATGTGTGATTGATAAAAAGTCTTTTTTATATTTATTTGGAACCGAATTGGATTTTACGGATGGATTGAACGGAAAAGGATTTCATTTTAACAATCCAAACGCATCAAGAACTTGTGGATGCGGTGAAAGTTTTGCAATCTAACTATTTATAGGTATCTTTGAGATACCATGAATAATTTAGAGAAAGTAATTCGTCTTATTATTTCAAAAAATGAACCCTTACCAACCATAAAGGTTCTAACTAAAATTGTGATACCAAAAGCGGGTAAAGTTTTTATTCATTGTGTTTACGTAATAAACAATATTAGTGCTTTTAGTTTATCAATTAAGTCAGACAACATTAAACAAAGAGTTGGGGACGAATGGGGTGAAGAATTATCAAAAAAGATTGAAAAAAGTTTAGGTGTTGAAGTTGGGTATTTTAAAAACACTGTGGTGTCAGAAAAACAATACAAAGAAAAAATAAAAACTTTAAATGAGAACGGTTTTTATTGAATTATTTCAATTTCTTGAGATAAAGGATTTGTACCAACTAACAACAACGGTAAATTAGGGTTCAAATATTTCTTTATAGTTTTATAATACTTTTCAACACTCACATTTTCTTTTTTATTTTCAGTCAGATTATATTGAACAAAAACACCACTAAATGTTGCAGGTTTTGTTTCGATAAAATTATTAATGTGAGCCAAATATAAATCACCATAATTTGAATCGCCTTCAAAATAATCTACATGACTTATAAAATCATTAAATATATTGTTTGAAAGTCTTTTAATAATAAAAGACATACTTTCTCCTGAGGAACGTGGAATCATGTGTGGAAAATATATGGATAATTTTCCTAAATAAGAATAGTTAATTATTTAATTTCTGAAGGATGAACTCCAATGTCAGAATCAATAAAACCGTTCCATTCAAAATTATTACCCATAAATGCAAAACGAATGAAAAAATCTAAAAAACCTAATTTATTTTTGGTATCCATTACATTACCTATTTCGTAAAAAATCTTTAAAATGTCGTTATCAATTTCTTCAACTTCTTTCTCGGATATTTGACCTCTACGATATAAAGATGATAAATACCTTGATGTGAAATTCATACGTCCATTCATAATTGTGTTATATAAAAAACTATCAGTATCATATAAGTCAAAAAAAATGTCAGGATTAACCCAAAGAATTGTTCTAATACCTGTTCTTTTACCTTTTTCTGATTCTTCATAACGACCTCTATAAGTGTGGTCTGGTATAAAAATACCTTCAAAATCTCCACTCATAATAAATGGGTATTTTCTTACCACCATTTTTGATGCGGACTTAGATATTTTTTCGGCTAATTGTTCATCTGTCATCTTGAAAATGTTTTATCTATTGGGGTTATGTCTTTTCCATCAGACGTATAAATATCAACTTTGTAACGGCTATTAAAAATTATGTTTTTACTTTTTAATATTCTCAAAACATAATAATCAATCAAGAAAGCGGTGTCAATTTGATATTTTTCAAACAAATAAGAATTAATTGGTCTCAAAACCCTGTTAGAAAAATAATTTGATTTGTATAATTTCAAGAAATCTTTGTAAAATTCGGAAAATGGGACTGCCAAATGAATATGGAATTTACAATTATTGAAATCATATTGTGGGGTACCATCGTTACGTAGAGACATTGAAATTATATCCAAAGGTTGAATATATATCTCTTTGACGGCAGGATAAACCTCTTTGATTCTTTCATCAGAGTTTATTGAGTCGTTAGCGAGCTTAACAAGTTTGGCCGTTTCCATATTAATAAATACAAAGATATATGAAAACCATAATAATGATACATGATATTTATATCATATGACCTTCTTAGGACTAATAAAAGAAATTATTGTTGAGGAAACAACTGACAAACCAATTAAACAAAAAGTATTGGATTTAGTCAAATTTGTTGGTTCTGATAAGGCGGCCAAATATGTTGGTGGAATAAAAAAGCTTGTTGATATTGCTTACGATGGGGATATCAAAAAGTTTTCAGATGAAACAAATACAAAAATCAGAATATCTAGCGATGGTATGAATATGTATTTTCCTGACTCTTTAGTTCAGTTATTAGGTTTTGAAGAAGTAGGATATGGGTCAAGAAAAGAAAAGAATTTAGGTGACTTTACTTATAAAAAAGAGGGGATGAAATTTAGATTTAATGGTAGACTAATTGGAACAACTTTTTCGGATAGAACTGTAGAATGGAGAGTTGTAGGTACTGGCGGAAGTTACGGATTTGGTTATGGTTTTCTTAATAAAAAAGAAACATTTGGAGTTAGAACTAGAAAACAAATATTCAAAGATATTATAGATAAACTTAATTTAGAACCATACATGAAAAAATGAATTTAAGAGTAAGAAGACATATAAATTACTTAGAAAGGTTATTATATAATGCTTTAGAAAACATGTATGTCTGTGATTATTTGGATGAAGATAGTTTCTTTCAAGCAGTTGAATGGATTATTCACGAATTTTGGAATTTTGGTTCTGATGAAGTGTTAGACAAACTTGAATGGGAAGACGTTCAGGAACTATTAGATAATTATTTTGATGTGACAATAAGAGACTTTTATAACGAACGTAAAGAAGGGTGTGAAAAATCTGATGAACTTACAGAATACCCAAATTTTGTTTATGAGTCAACAGAAGATTTACCCAACAAAATAAAAAGACGAATTTCAATGTCAGATGAATTGTGGAAAGACATTTTTTATTCTGTTGATGTTATGGACTTTATTGATTTCAGTGGTTGGTTTGAAGATGTTATGAATTTATTGGCTTACGTAAACAAGTTTCAAGACTTTTCAGATATTGAGTTGGACCAAATAATCAAATATTTTGAGAATGACCCAAAAGTGATTAGAATAGCTCAAGATAATTATCTTAAAAGATTGAGTCATGATAATATTCCTTATGCGGTTTTTGAAATCACCAAACCATTAGCACATATGCCAATGGAATATTATTACCAAGAGGCACCTTTATGGAGAACACAAGAGAGTATTATTTTTATTAAAAAAGGAACCGCTGGTACTAAATCAATATCAACTAAGAACATTAAGGTGTTGAAAATATTTCCTGAGGGTGAAACTAAAGAATTAGAAGTGTATTTAGAAGAGTTAAGAAGTAAGGTAAGATGAGAATAATTAGTATTATATTAATAATATTTATGTTAACGTCCTGTGGTTCCAAGAAAGTATGGAAACCCAAAAGAGAAAAGTATTTAGACAGAAGATACGAAAAATGTCCCACTTGGTAATTGATATTTTTTTCTTATCTTTGTAGTATGTTTAATTTTTTCTTCAAACGCAAAACCAAAAACTCACTTCCACATTGGGGTGACACCAAAACATGGATTGAAAAAATAATTCAATCTGTTGATAATCCAAAACAAGTTAAGGTATGTAGGGAATTGACTTACAAATGGGCTGAACAGTATTCAGGTATACTTGACTCAAACACTTTAAGAAATATCTCAAGAGAACTTATGATTAAGTGTGACGGTAAGTATTATAAACTGAAAGAAGAAGAACTACAAAATTACAAAAAGAAAAACAAGAAAAAATGATAGACTTTTGGTTAGAGGCGAATCGTTTTTTATTTGACATGAAAGTGGGGGATAAGTATAAAGTCACATCAGACAGTTATGTTGAATGTACACATAGAACTCCAAAGAAAATATATTTGTCTAATGGTAAAATTATTCACTTGCGTAAAATTAAAAATTATACATATTTAACGAGTAAATCTTGTGTTAGAAACAACAGGTCTTATGATGGTATTAATCAAATACTTAGGGATGTTGAAGGATATTTGGTTTACAAACGTCTGACGGGTAAATAACCTACCAAAACTTAAACACTTTTTGGTAAACTATCAACTATTCTATATTTATTGTTATGAAGTTTATCGTAACTGAAAGTCAATTCGAGAGTTTAATAGAAACTAAAGTTCCACATAACGTAAGAAGAAGGATTTCGCATTTTGATAATTATTTGAAATTTACCTTATAGTATCTTGACATGCATATGAAACAGTTTACTGATTTTGATTTTTACCTTGAGAGAGTTATAGAAGAATTAACTGACAGATTATATCATAGATGGTTTTCAGAAATGGATGATACATCAGACGAATGGAAAGTATCGGCAAAGTTTATTGAACAATATGTCTTTAATAACTTTTATGATAAAATAAAAAACCACTATAATAAAAACAAAAAATTGTAATGGGAATATCATCACAACAATTAGAAAAGTTATTAAACACTATGATACCTAAAAAGTTTCCTATTGTTGAAAGAATAGATGTTAAAGAAGAAGAACTTGACCAACACACATATTATATTCATGTTTGGGTTTTAATAAAAAACAAAGAAATGTTTGTATCACCAAACGAAGTTGATACTAAAGGGTTTGGTGAAATCCAAAAAGAAATCCGTAAATTGTCCCGATACGTTTTACTACATGTTAATCAAATAACATTTGGTGCGGAAATTTAATCCTCACTCTCGGCATTAAAATAAAAACGAGGAGGAACAAACGACATATCACACACACCCAATTTAAGTTCATACTCGGCCAAGTCACCACGAGAGTATATAGGTGAAAACAACGGACGTTGATTAAATGGAACATTGTCTCTGTTATCCCATTTATCCAATTCATCTTTAATTTTAGGTACAAGACGTTTTAATTGCTCATACCCATACCAATTATTATAATCTTCAACAGATTCAATATACATCAAATCACCGTAATTATGTATGTCTGTTAAATCGGGGTTGGTGGAATAAACATCAACAATACCGTCCTGACCATCATAACGATAACACAACTCTTGAAGTTCGTAAACGTTATTAATATTTTCAACCCAATTCCTACCATAAGAGCGAACCTTACAGATATAGATATAACCGTCTTTGTATGATTGAACCATACTGTCAACACGATTTTTTAACTCAAGAAGGTCGTCAAATGATAAATTAGATAAATCCATACCACAAAGGTAAGAATAAGTTGTTAGATAAAAAAGGGGTTGGGGTTTTTTTTAGTTCCCGGCATCGGAGTTATTCGTTAACAATAAAGATTTTGTCTTTAGAGTTAATCATGTCAACTTCATTTGCAAAGTATACAGGTTCCTTAGTAAATTTGTTTACAAATGAATCGTATTTGTAAGGGTCATAAGTAACAACAAAGTCGGATGGTGGTTCAGGAATTCCAAAACAAGGATATTCACAATACTCCAATAACGTTCCAATTACAAATGCGTGAACGTTCTTTGATTTTTCATCACGGACTTTTTCTTTACCTCCTTGTCTAACTCTAAACTCAACGTCACCTAATTTAACAAAATCAGCGTGCATAACAACTTTACCTGCATATCTCACAGAAAATGTGTGTTTGTGTAAATTGTAATAAACCATTACTTTTTTACCAACAAACATTTTATCAAATTGTGATTCTGTAACAATTAGTCTCATATTTTTTTAATTACAATTTTCAAAATGATATTCCTGAATTTCTCTTTCAAAACCCTTAAACTCAGACTCAAACAACATGTGTTTCAATAGTTCTGATAGGTTTCCAAATCTGTCATTATCATCAGTTTCATCATCATAGTAAAGGTTGAATAAATTACCAATAACATATTCAACAGTCATGGCAACAACATCAGTAAAATAATCCTCTATACCGCCTTCATATTTATAATTACACGGTTCATATCTTAATGCTCTTTCATTAAACTCATTTTGAATTTGTTCGTAATATCTTCTGAGTCTAATGATGTCTGATTGAGTTTCAGTTATGAGGACTTTCATATTGATTTAGATTTATTAAAAGTCAAAATCATCGGCAACGTACAGACCAATTCGTTTACGTTTTAATTTTGGAAGCCACTTTTTTTCCATGTAGTTAATAATTTCGTCTCTTGATAATAAAGACTCACCATCGTCCGCATATGGGTCGTCTTCAAATTCAACATCAAAGTCATCTTCAAAATTGACTGATAAAAGATAATCAAAATCATCTTCCTCTCCACTAACGTCCTCAACCTCTATTCTTAAAAAACCATCATATTGTGAGAAATATTCAAAGTCACCTCCTTCCATGTTGTATAAGTCAAAATAATTATCATAAAAATTAACAAACATTGGATTAATCAACTTTAACTCCTGAAGAATTTTAACAACTTTGTGAACATTTTCAGAACCTTCATCTTCTATTGAATATTCAATTGAATCGGGGTCTTTTAACATATCTAATTCGTCATCTGTTAAAGAGTCTTTACCATAACGATTTATTTTGTCTAAAAGATAGTTTATCGTATTTTCTTTATCAGTGGTTTCAGATATTATTTTTTTAACTATCTTAACCAAGTCGGATTCGTTAAGCTTGATTACTTTTTTCATATTAAATAAATATGGTGTTCATCACCTTTATAAACAAGACGGTTGATTAAACAAAATATTTACTATATATTTGATGTATGAGTAAGAAATTAAAAGACTTGGAAAATGACCTTGATAATTTCCGTTCAGTTCAATACAGAATTGCAAATGAAGGTATAGATTATTGTTTTGAAAAATATAGTTCATTTGAAGAAATTGAAGATGAGGAGTTCCACAAACTAAGAAATGAATTTTTGGACAGTATGAATAAAATACGTTCATACGTGGATGATAAAATAGAGGAACTAAAGTCTCAGGTTGATGATTTAGAATGGGGAGACTATTAAGATTATTATTCTGATTGTATTAATAATCCTCACATCCTGCTTCAATAATATCATCATAATAAGATTTTAAAAAAGGAAATGCGAGGGGGTAAAGTAATTTAGCTGTTGTGCTATATAGTTCATTTATTTTGTCAAAGTCTTCATCCCAACTCAAACCTTCTTTACTAACTATTGAGTCAACAACGGTTGATTCAATGTCACTATAATAATCATTCACACCATCTTCATAATTGTAATCACAAGGAGGATATGCGGTCATCTTTTTATTAAACATTTCAACCATGTCATTCAATCTTCTCCTGACAAATAAGTCCATGTTTTGAGATTCGGTAATAATAATCTTCATACACAAATTAGTTTTAATAAACAGGTGGCTTGGCTCTATAAGGATATATTGTTACCTCATCAACTTCATCCTCAACTTTTCCATCAACCCATTCTAATATAATATCAAGAATTTTACTTACTCTCAGTTTAAACATCTGTCTAAATAAATCCACAATATTTGGGTGAACTTGTAAACTACCTATGCCATTGTGTACGGTATCGTCATCATCATCGTAAGCTCCACCTGCACCATACCAAATATAATATAAAAGTCTATCACCTTTTTTATCAATCATCTGTATAGTGTAAGAACTATTATTGTATGGATTCACTTCTTTTTCAAATTTAACGATATTCTTATCCAAATACTTATGGATAACTTCTTTGGATTGGTTGTCGGTAATAACGTAACGGGCCATATGATATAAATATACGGAATTAAAAAAGGGGTTGGGAATAATCCGTTAGCCGAATACAATAAGATATTATATTTATTGTAATATGAACCTCCAAGAAAATATACAAAGAATTAAACAGGTAATGGGTTTAAACGAATGGACTGAAGACATGTTAATTAGATATGGTCATATAAAATTAGATAACCCATATAAAGATAAAACGTATAACCCCGAAAACACGGGTGATTTTTCTGATAGTAAAATTAAAAAAGTTGTATGGAGAGCAGGTAGTGTAAAAGTTAATCCACAAATGGGTGGTATTTGGTTTGGTGAGGATAAAGAAGGTGTTGAGAAATTTGTTAGGTCAGTTAGAAAAGTAGAAAAAGAAGGAAGACCATATTATATTAATTTACAAAACCCAAAGTATTATGACAACTTTTGGTATGGTTACTTAAGGGATGCCGAAAATTACGGAAGAGAAACATTAATGAATAAGTTAATCAGAGATGGTCATGATGGTATAGTAATAGGTAGGGATACTTGGAATGATACAGGAAATAATGAAACATCAGTTACATCTGAACAGTATGTTGTTTTTAACCCTGAAAATGTTAAACCCGCTTAACACATTAAAAAGGGGTAGGGGATAATCAGTTCCCGGCATCAGTAAGATTTGGTATTGTCAAGTAACTGAGGTATATTTGTGGTATGAACAATCAAGTTACTAAAATATTTACAGACATGACGGACATGGAGTTGTCTCAGGTTATCTCCGAGATTAAAGAGGATAGTCCACAAGGTATTATCCGTACGGATGGTATTATTCGTGATAAGTGTAAAATGGTTCACGAGATTGTTGGCGGTAGTGTATACGAACATATGTTAATGGTTCAAGTTTCAATTCTACAAGAAGCGGCATATCGTTTCACACCAAAACTTTAATTAATGTTTCAGACCCTCACTACAAAGGTGGGGGTTTTTTTATTTAAAAAGGGGTCGGGGGATTAACCGTAGTCGAAGTTAGAAAGACTATATAAATGTAAAATCATTTGATATAATCAATAAATTTTATTATCTTTACACCAAATACACATGGTTGATAATTTGGTAATAAAAACAAATACAAGTGGGTTTGCATCACCTGCCGAAGTTTATGTTGATAAAAGATTGG
>SXGQ01555427.1_pt1 | contig 53114 bp, 90 predicted proteins | sample 3178371 | NCBI WGS metagenome assembly SXGQ01 (sample SAMN11356859, study PRJNA531348) | freshwater metagenome | isolation source: freshwater sample F1-20 | place: China: Fuxian Lake, Yuxi | collected 2017-12-25 | reverse complement strand
CAGTCATAAAGAATGTAGCTAGTAAACTGAGTTTTGATTGCTGGAACGTGGCTTATCACAGCACTAAAGTTGCATACGACGGAAACAGTGCAGACTACACCAGAATCTTCCAGAGCATCCACAGTGCAGTGGAGAATCAGATTACACAGCTTATACGGCTCTCCAGTGCAGAACACGAGCTTGATGAACTCTACACAACAGTCACAACAGCACCAATTAAACTTTATTAATAAAGAATCAAAGCAAAGAATAGTCTAAAAAATATAGTATATACAATTATAATAACATGTGATATAGTAACCATGGTTATTATATACATAGTATACTATATTATAGCATAGTTACATGAAGTTCTATAATATAATACCAATAATTTATGAGGATTCCTGTGAGTAGGCTTGATCTTATATTAGATCAACCAAGTTTTGATATATGGATAAAAGATTTGATATATGGTTTAGTGTATATAGTCAGGTTTTGGAACTATAATGAATAAGGAGAGATCAAGCATGGTTAAAGATGATATGATATTAGATAATACAGTTACAGATTATAGTCATAGGTTAAGTGAAGTCTATAGTCAAGTCTCGGATCAAGTCTGGAATCAAGTCAGGGATCAAGTCATGAATCAAGTCTTAAATCAAGTCTGGCGTCAAGTCTGGAATCAAGTCGAGGATCAAGTCATGATTCAAGTCATGAATCAAGTCTTAAATCAAGTCTGGCGTCAAGTCAGGGATGAATAATATATGAGTAAACAAACTACAAAACAAAAACTTCTATATGAAATTGATAAAGTAGTTTGGCCACAAGTAACAAATACAATAGACTATAGGTTAATTAACTATATTGATGCTAATATCTATACTATGGTATTAAACATAGAGGAAATGGGAGAATTGATTGGAGATGAAATCAATAATTAAAACTTTAAAATTTAAACCTAGTATAGAGTGTTCCAGACAAGTTGATAAGCTTGTAAAGAAAAAATGTCAGAATATAATTGCAACTGATACCTATAAGCATATAAATGAACGGATGATGAATATTAAACTTGAGATTTATTATAAGTCATGAGATCAGTTAAAAATCAACTTTCCGATAGTATCAGGATATATCCATATGAATGGGATGATATATGTGCTATTGTTAGAGATAATGTATTTACAGTAGTAAGAGAAAAAGTGTTTGAGCAAGTTGTAAGACATATATATGGAGAACTACATGAACGAATATAAAGATTGTGATAGGTTAGATTATAGTCAGAGGATGTAATGGATTTAATGACAAATAAAGACATACTAATTGCCGATATCAAGGATAAGATTAGTAAGCTTGAGGAAGCCGAACGACTTATTAATCGAGCTAAAGCACTACTAGCAATGGATAAAGCAAAGCTAAAAGAAGTCTGTAATGGTTCTTGTGTTCATCTAGTCAGGAAAGAAGAATATTATCCTGGTGGATATCTAGATAAATCCATGACTGAATATATTGATACTTGTTCTATATGTGGATATTATAAAGTTGTGGATATTATAAAGTACTTAAAACACAATATGGATCCTATGGATAAAAATAAAGCCCTGGAATAAACCAGGGCTTTTAGTATATATATTTTACTTGATATATTAAGCTTATTATATTCAAGTAGTTATTTCTGATGATTTTATAAAATATATTATTCTATTGAGATGTAAATATATCCTTTACTTGTTGAATATATTGTTCCCGTTGTTTTACAAATATTAGTGGATCATAGTGATCCACTGCCATCAATATAACTATATTTGGTGTAATAATACCGGTTCGTTCCTCAAGCATCATTGAATAACAGGTTGCTTGTAGAAAATAAGATAAAATATCAGCATCAGTCTTGATTCGTTTGGAAGTCTTAAAGTCAATAATAGATGGTATAGTATCAAATGAAGCAATTAGATCAACTCGACCAGCAGTATGTAATACTTCAGACCATAGAGCACCTTCAATACATTTTACGTCAGTGACTCTAGAATCAAGTATTGGTCTAAGTGTCTCAAATGTGGCAATATTAACTGGCATTGCACCAGATGTGTAATCATCCCTATCTAGTAAATACTTCTCAGCCAAATCATGTATGGCCGAACCACGTCTAGTTGCCATAGTAGAGACTCTATTGGCTTCTTCCTCACCAACTCTTGCTCTCCATGCATCTAGACCAGACTTATCTAGCTTTCGACCAAGCACTGTTGTGACCGATGGTAGATCACCAACTGGTGTATGATAGTATCTACCTTCATTACTTGTAGTTGCTTCAATATCTGGTAGTTCTAATAGTTGTGGGCGGTATTTCCGCCCACGTTTAGCTTGTTTAGATTTTAAATCAGAAAAGTTCACGTTGATATACCTAACCTATCTTTTTCAATGATATAGTCACGAACCAAGTCACTCCTCAATATATCATTCTTGTTAAACTCAACGAACTTAAATGATCTTATATTTTTAATGATTTTTATAAATTGAAGTATACCCATTCTATCTTTATCATTAGTAAAGTCTGACTGAGTAAAATCACCAGAAAATATAATCTTACAGTTACGCCCTACTCTTGTAATAACTGAATCCAATTCATGCAGTGTAGCATTAGCTGCTTCATCCATAATAACAATACAATCATTTAATGTAGTGCCACGAATGAATGAGGTTGTCATGAATTCAATCATATTTTTACTTTTTAAGTATTCATAAGCATCACCACGACCAAATAACTCTGAACAAATGGCATAATAAGGTGCCTCATATACTTTGGCTTTTTCCTTATTAGTGCCTGGTAAAAATCCTATGTCTCTTACCGGCACAATAGAACGAACAATATATATTTTTTTATATACAGATTCAGTATTTAAGATTTGATTGAGTGCTAGATATAATGAAATATATGATTTGCCAGTACCAGCTATACCATGAAGCATTAGATTTTTATTATTTTTATAAGCTTCAAAAGTTAATTTTTGGTTCTCTGTCAGAGGTAGAACTTCACGGAGAGTAAAATTAAGCTTTTCTGCAACTCCCTCTCCATTTTGTCTTTGTAATCTTCTCTCTTTACGTGATGGTCTTTTTTTAGGCGGTGCTGACATGTATAACCTTCGTTGTTATATGTCCAGGCACTTAAAAAGTATTTACACTACTCTTAGTCATTCCACGAGAGTGATGTTTCTTGATTTCTCTTAGTCTATCTCGAAAACCATCATCAGGCTTCTTTAAACCTAGTCTAATAGAATCACCCAGAGCAGGAGCACCATGGACAAGTTGAGTCATGTGTGGATTATCTTCTAGATACTTGCCCCTCTCTGTTATTGACATAAAGAGCTCTTGCTCCTCACCAGTATTTAGGTCTTTAAAGAGATAAGTCGGCATTTATTCATCCTCATCCATGTTTAGTAGCTGGTCAATATTCTTTGACCGAATTAGATTCTTTAATTTCTTTTCCTTACGGCGTTCACGACTTTCTTTATAATCCGTGCCATAATCCTCATTATCTTCTTCATCGTACCAATTACGACCATAATTTTTTGCTTTTGATTTGCTCATTGGTATAGACCTGGGAATGCCTCTAATACAACATCCGATGTGATGCCTGGATATGGAATGTGTTTATCTTTAACTGACGCTAATAATTTAGCATCTTTTGGATCAAGAGTTTCTAATAACTCAATGAATAGAAATTCTCGTCGAGTTTGCTTTAGATTAGGATTACCACCCTCAACAAATAAATAAAACTTACGAAATTCTCTAAGTAATACATTCTGTTGATCTGGCAAATCATTTGCCTTATATGGTGGTTCACCCTCGGGTAATAGCCATACAATATTGGGATCAAAAGCACCCTGTAAAATGGCTCGTAATGCAGGTGTATCATTTTCTTGTAACATTCTGATACGATCTGCTCTACTAGTCATAGTTGAAGTACGCTCTAGTACTTCTGACACACCGAGTCTCATGTAGAGACTCCGTTAGACAAACTCATTCATATTCTCCATAAGATTCTTGAGTCGGTTGCTAATAAAATAGTTCATTAGATTTGGATTAGACTTTTTATCTAGTTGTGATGTATAACTATCAATAATTTGCTTATACACAACATCTGGAATCATATTTAGGTCAATTAATTGTTGATTACGCTTATAGTTTCGTAGTTGTGTAAGTGAATCACAAAATTCCTCTGGATTTTTATTAAGCCATGAATCTAGTTTCTTTTGTGTAATTGGCTTTTGACGAACACCAGTAACTAGACAATTATCATCCGATAGAAAATTTGGAATACCATCACCAGAATCACCCTTGATAATATGTTCCTTTAGGAACTTATCAGGATCATTACAAGTAACAAACTTCTTGAGTACTGGATTATATTGCTTTACATTCATATAATGTTGAAGTTGTTGAAAATCTTTATCACCTGAAATAATCAGGATCTTTTCATTAGTGTTACCAAATTCTTTGCAAAGTGATCCAATAATATCATCAGCCTCTGCTGTATCAATACGAATTGTGGTATATGGAAAATATTCTGTAATTTCATCACGAATCTTGTTTAGGCATTCAAAGATTGCCTTCCAATCAAGTTCTGATGCAGCTTGTGACTTCTTACGATTGGCCTTGTAATATGGAAATAGTTGACGGCGCCAATAATTGGTAGAATCACAAGCAATAACCATCTTGCCATATTCGGCACCAAACTTAGTCTTATACATACGGATAGAATTTAAGACCATATGTCGCACAATATTCTCATCAATTTGTGCATTAGTATGGTTACCCAGTTGAACCATGATGTTTGATAGCATCACCTGGGAGAAATCCATAATAAGAATAACACTTACTCCTTATCTGTTTTGTTATCTTTTGGTGTAATAATAATTTTAACTTTATCTGATACTGCTAGACCATCATCGGTATGGACAAATAAATTATCAGCAATCATTTGCAGCGGATGATCTATACCTCTAATTAAACATAATAGAGATCTAATTGACTCAACAACCATAGCAGAATGTTTCATAACTTCATTATCATCCTCGTCTGGTGCAAATCCAGCAACAGTGAGTTGGTCAAACAGTGATGGTATAATAGTCTCAATAGTTTCTTGAATATGAAATTGCTTGACCATATCCATGGTTTCATCAATCTCTTCAAAAGATGTTGGTCCATTATACTTGTTATGTTTTGATGGGAAAAGAATAACATTATTAGCAGTGGTCATAGTTTAATATACCATATAAAAATTAAACTGTCAACCATCATGTTAAATTCTCATCTGCATATACAACTTTTGACCCATCATTTGTGAATTTAAAATCATATACAACAGCTCTGGTTTTTTTACCTAGAATTGAGGATAGTTCTTCTTTCTTATTATATTCACAATAGAAGATCATAAAACCACCACCGCCGGCTCCTAGGATCTTACCACCAAGAGCACCATTTGATATAGCCACATCATAAATTTCATCAATTGCTTCACTAGTAATACCAGATGCTACATTCTTTTTATCTAACCATGCTTGATGTAACAAATCACCAAATGTATCTAGATCACCACGCTCTAGTAAGTCTGCGGCAAAGATAGCCTTATTACGACCATTCATGACTAGATTAAATTTATCATCATCAATCATAGACTTAGATTGTTCTGATAGGATTTTATTTGCAGAACGTGAAATACCTGTATAGACTAATAGTAAATTATCCTGTAATTTAGTGATAGTCTCTTTAGAGATATTTAAGAATGATGAAGCAACACGATCGGTAGAGAATTTAAATAGATTTAAACCACCAATTGCTGCAGCATATTGATCCTGTTTGCCAACGGGATATTCACACCGATTCATTTCAATATTACATGCTTGTTCAGCCAATGAAGCAGGTTCATGACATTCTTTTAAAGCATTAATTAAACCAACTGTAAAGGATGAAGAACTACCAAGACCCGAGCCTTTGCCTGGGATATCTGAAATAGATGCTACATGAACTTTATTCTTGATTCTATATTCTTTTAATGTTTCACGAGTAATATCATGTGTCATAGCATCTAATGTATCATAATCATTAATACCATCAAACGCAGTTACATAGTTGCCTCGTGATTTACTATGAGCCATAACATAGATGTATTTGTCAATAGTAACTGAAAGGGCAGCGCCCTCGGCTCTCTTATAGAAAGCCGGAAGATCACTGCCACCTGAAAAGAAACTAATTCTTAATGGTGTTTTGGAAATAATCATGTACGATATACAAATTGTTGTTTTGGAAACTGACGACTTTCTTCTGTAGGATATCTATTAAGTAAATCCCTTAGCATTATTTCCCATTGTCGTTTAATTCTATCAATACCAAAACGACTATCAACATATGTCTTATTAAATCTAGTCATATTTACATGATCATCATTCTTTACAAAATTAATTGCTGCTTCTAGATGAGCATTAAAAATATTTGCATGTTCATTCTTATCCATTGAACCTTGATACATAATATTCAATGAACCAGATGTATCTGGCAACGCACCAAGATTTGGATGCACACAAACCAAACCAGCAGTCATTGCCTCTAGCATTGCTCGACAACTAGTCTCAACCCATGTAGATGGATAAGCAAAGATATGACATTCATTTAATATTGAACGAAGAGTTTCATTAGGCACAAAGCCATGATAAGTCATTTGTGGATGATTGCGAATCTCATCATATAATGGTTCAAATTGTTTATCAGCTTTGTCCCAACCATAAATCTTGAAACTAGAAAATACATCAAGATGAATATCGGGATATTTTTCTGCTAGATGTTTAAAGACTGGAACAAGAATATCTAGACCACGTTGTGGTGTTGATGTATAGACCAGACGAATCTTGTCTTTATTCTTGACAGTCTCGGGTGCAATATCAATACCAGATTCTAGTACAATACACTTTGAATCATATGGAATACCATGGACTAGTTGATATTGACTCATTTGCCAGTTAGAAATAAAGACAAACTTGTGAAACTTATCTCGAAATGATTCTTCACGAAACTTGGCAGACTCTGCATCGGTAGCCAAGTCGTGAGCCCAAAACAATCTGATCTTTGATTCATCCAAGTCTCTTGGTCTGGAACAAACTACCTGAAAGTCATTTAGAAGACTTGGATCAAGAATGGCGGCTAGTTTTCTTTTTGCTAGTTCAGTACCACCAAAGGCATTCTTTGAAACTTCATTTTCTTCAAACATAGTCATTAGATTGTATATCCTGATTTAATAGCATCATCCCTAAACATCTTGACAGTCTCTAATGAATAATCAGTTAGGTTTTTATCAAGATTAGATAATTTCTTAATAACATCTGGTGTCATTGTAATAATATTACAACCAGCAAGTTGTGCTTCTACATAATTATAGACTTGTCTTGTAGATGCCCATAGAAATTTAATATTAGGGTTTCGTGATAGACCAGAAGTTAAAAACTTATTGAGTTTTACACATTCTGAAACAACTATACCTGCATTCTTACCAGCATCAGCAATTCGACCAGCAAAGATTGAAATGATACTTGGGACTTGACTGGTACCAATAGCATCAAGTACTTGCATAGTTTGATGTGGTGTAAAAACTGCTGTTACATTTACTCTCACACCTTTATCAAGTAGTTTTTGAATAACTGTATTAGTATATACACCTTCAGTATTAGTAACTGGAATCTTTACATACACTGGATAATTATGATTGATACCAACTTGATTTAATTTAAGTGCTTGTTCAATCATTTCATCTTGATCATCCGAGAACACTTCCAGACTAATATTTGTATCTGGTCGATGTTCTTTTAGATAGGCAATAACATTATCACAAAAACCCATATAATCTTTAATACCAGCAGCTTTCATGAGTGATGGATTTGTTGTAAAGCCTTTAATCTTATTATTTTTTGACGCTTCAACGATGCCATCCATCGCTGCCCCATCTGCATAGATATCAATCATAATATATCCTCAATTAATTTAGTTGCTTCTGTTATATTTTTCACGGTATAGGTTGGTTTTATATGAGACCATTCCTTAGGAGATGTATATATCTCATATGAACTGTATATTGTAACAATATTACTTTTGTACCCGGCTATAATATCTTTCCAGGTATCACCAATCAATACACATTCTGATCTATTTAACTCATATTTTTTTATATAGTGCTCAAGCATACCATTATTTGGTTTATAGAATTCTGTTCCACGCTGCTCTGCACAGAATACATCATCAACCTTTAGATAATATAACATATCTTTGAATATGTCAAATGTTTCACGAGTCATTTTACCATCAAGAACGTCTGGTTGATTGGTAATTACTATTATTCTTTTGCCAAAATTCTTGAATCTACGAATACATTGAACAGCACCAGACATGAATATAAATTCTTCAACTTTCCAGGGAGCAGTCATCTTGCCATTATGATTGATAAGATGATTAATAATTCCATCCCTATCTAAGAATACAGTCTTTACCACGTTGTCTTTGTTATTTGAAGTTCAGGATGAGAAACAATACAGTGCCAAACTACAGCTTGGAATGCTTCACTAATTGGTGTTAATAGATTTTGATCTGATACAGGAATGACACAACATGCATCAGAATGTAATGCTGCATAACCATCTGGTTTACCAACAATACTTAGAACGGCCGCACCAACATCATGTGCTAGATTGATTGCTTTAATCAGATTAACTGAAATATTTCGTTCTTGACTACCACCACCTACTGATAATACAAAGATACAATCAAATTCAGTTAACTTTGATGTGGTCAACCAACGTTCAAAGAAATATTCCCAACCTTCATCATTTACTCGAGCGGTTAGTTCTGATACATTATCAATAGGACTGTAAGCTTCAATATTGCATAGTTTACGAAGATCATTTACCATATGTGAAGCATTTGCAGCCGAACCACCAACACCCAAAACAAAAACTCTACCATCATTATCTCTTACTTGTTTTAGATAATTAGTAATTGTTTCAATATCATTTTTAGATAGATTATTGACTGTAAAGCCTACTTCACTAAGATAATGTTCAATAAATGACATTATGAAACCTTTACATATGAAGCTTTTACTTGTCCCTTTTCAAGGACTTTAAAACCTTTTGCATAAATCATGGTTTCAAATCGTTCATGATCATACATCCAGATATCATCTGCAACAAATACAGTACCGATAGTTGAACGATCTAGAAAGAATTGTGTCTCAAGATCCACTGCTTCATTATGATGTGGTCCGTCAAAGAATACAAAAGCATATGTATTTTCATACTTTTTGAAATCATTATAGACTGGAACACCATCAACAAAGCGATTAAAGAACTCAGAGTCTTCCATACAGAAGAATGAAAAATTTAGTCCTTTATTATAAGCATAGTAATAAAGTGAAGGAATGACTCGATTTCGCATACTATTATCATAATCAAACCTAAGCGGTTTGGTAATCTCTTTTGACATTGGATCACCCTCAGTAGCTACACCAGGAACATGATGAGTAATATTCATATTGGTGCATTCAATCTCAATATTACCATATGGATCAATACAGAACATTGAACGATTAGTGTCCTGGTTCATTGCTAGTGTATCAATAATAATCTTAGCTGAACCACCACGACGAGTGCCAATTTCAACTACAGCGCCTGGAACACCTTTGCATTGTAGTACTGCACGTTGCAGAATATCATATTCTTGACTATCAGTGCTGAATACTTCTTCGTCACTAAATCTAATAATACCCATTATGTAATATCCTTAAGTCTATTTCTTAGTTCTGTTGAACTATAATGATGATAACGTGGAATAAAAATAATTTCAATATTCAGTAAATCACATATTTGTTGACCAGTAAGTTGTTGTCCTTCATATTCTGATCCAACAAACCGTTTATTAATGGATAAAGTACCCATCATATTTTCTAAATCTTTTTCAGTATCATATGGGATAATTTGATCTACATATGCTAGACCATTAAGTTGAATATATCGTTCATATAGACTCTGAACAGGTTTATTCTTCCAATCACGATCTAGTTGTGGATTAGAATGTAAACCTACAATTAATTCTTCACAACGTTTACTACACTCACTTAAAAAGTGTATGTGTCCTGGGTGCAACAAGTCAAATGCACCACAGGTAAACCCAATTACTTCATTCATAATATATATGTTCTTTTAAAGAGAAGGTGCTTGACGCTCAAAATAGCGTTGATTAATTTCTTTAGCACCAAAATATTGCTTGACAAGCTTAACAACAACTTCAGTATCGTATGGCTTACAAGAAAATACATCAAGATACATTGTATCATTTTCATCAACAAAATGAGCACAAATGTTGCTGGTTTCAATTAATTGGACAAGAGTATAACCAGCCTTATCACCAGAACCAAACTTGATAATTTGTGGTTCACCATATGCAATCATATCAATATCTTTTACAAGTTGTTTTGCAAAAGTATGAATGATTGTTGAATTAGTGATCATGGTATGATCACAGCCAGAACAATCTAGAGCAAGATGATATCCCCAACTAGTTGACATATTTAATTATTTCCTTCTTTGAATAATATTTTCAGGCCGATTTGCGAGGACATCATTCTCTTTATTATCTTCACAAATCTTTTGTAATTCATCCATAGTAACTACACGACTTGAAAAATCAAACTCACCTAAATGATGCTGTGATAGTTCTTCAAAGTCAGTAGTATCATGCTTCATACACCAATAATCAAGAGCATGAGAGATTGGATCGTCATCTTCAATCTCTACAACATACTGATGTTTAAATTGAGAAATAGTCTCAATTAATACGAGTTTTGGCATTAGAAAGTTTCCACACCCTGACAATAAGTCACAGAATCAATTCTAAAAGACCGCCAACCGCCAGAGGTAATATCCCAACAAGCAATAATATTAGGATTCTTTTGATGAAAGTCATTTTCTTCTGTTTTTTCATTACGATATGACTCAGGTAGAAATTTTTCTATTAGAGTTGCTCGCATAACTCTAGATTCACCATTTACCTTGGTAAAGTGAACTTCAACAACATTTGAGCGTAGTTCTTTTAGAAGTGTGTCACGTTGATACATAATATAATTATCCCTTTTATTCAGTAAGAAAACTTGACTTCATATCAGCTTCTAGTAGCTTTGTAGTAAGTTCATTATAACCACCAATATAGAATCCGTCAACAACTACTACAGGATATGTACGTGCAGAAGCATATTTTTCTGTTAATACTTCTCTTGTAAAATCACGATCAAGATGATATTCTTTATAAGAAATCTTACGTGATTCTAAAAGTTTTTTAGTTTTACTACAATAATCACAATCATCTTTAGTGTAGATTTCTACATACATCTTTCTCAACCTCAGGTAATTTATTTTCCCAGTACTTCATTACGTTAGCTTGATCAGTAGGATTTAGACCCATATCAATCATTTCATCAATAATTATACGTTCAAAATCACTATAGATATGATTGACCATTACATAATTGCTTCCGAAGCAGATGCACGAAGTACAACATACATTTCAAGTCCATTACTTAGACTTGCAAAGTATTGATTATATTTTTGAATTGCATGATCAATATCATTTGCATATACAATACGATTTTGTTCTGCTTGTACTGGTTGTCGACCTGGTTGTAGTGGTCGAAGTTGTACTAAACCCTCAACTAGAAAGAGATTGGATTGCATATTTTTACTTGTATTTACATTATCACTATCAAAATATGATGTTGGTACTGTTGGTGAAATAGTATCAGGAGTACCTGCTACATTTATTTCTCGCCATGCAGGAGCCATGCCTTGAGTTTGTAGTTCATCTTCATAGTCAAAAACTTTTGGTTCATTCATGTTATTTTCCATACTTTTTTTATTTTTAGCACCAGGTGGTCGACCCATTATATATCCTTTCATTATTTCAAGTATATTCATGTTTTATATTTAATAATCTCAACTTTAAGTCTAGTTACGCCTTTATCAAGTATACCTAATTTTTTAGCAGAGCCCCAACTCAAATCAAATTGTCTGCCACCAATAAAAGGGCCTCGATCATTTACTCTTGCAATAACTTTTTTATTTGTTTCTGGATCAGTAAATCTAACCCATGTACCAAATGGTAATGTTCTATGAGCTACCGTGTAAAGGTTTGGATTAAACCTTTCACCGTTAGCTGTCTTTAGACCGTGTTTGTACCAAGATACTTTTGCTTCATAAGTTTTTACGATCTTGATAGCGTCGGTCGTACGCTCATGTGCTTTTGTCTCGAATGAAAGTAGAGACAAAAGCACCACAAGCGCACAATACAGGCGCTTCTTCACCGTGTTTACTCCTCTTTTGTTTACCTTAGGCGGCTATAATATCTTTTAATCTGTCTGCACAGATAGAAGCCGCAAAAGCTTTTGGTTTAACCATTGGTGTCATATTACATGCACCTCGAATATAACCAATTGCTTGATTGACTACACATGATGATCCATATCGTTCAGATGGATTTACATCCAAATGTAGTTCACAATACTTGCTCCCAATAGAAGATTCAAGTTTCACATACATTTCATGTACTAAGTACACTTCATTCATTAATCTAATTGATGGTCTATTTATCTTAGTATCAAAGTCTCTTTTACGAGTTACTTCTCCAAATACTTTGCAACCGTGTTTTCCATCTTTATGAATAATCACGGCTACACAGTAATCAGCATACCAAATTCCATTATTAATAAATCGTTCAGAATCTGCGCCAATATAAATTTTTGAAGTAGATGAAGAATCTGAAATAAACTTCATTACTTGATCTAGATCAAACTTAATCATTATATTACTTCTTTTTATTTAAACGACGCTTTTTACGTTTATTGGAACCAATCTTTCGGCGACCTTTACCACTACTACTTTTATGTGCCCACGGCATAATATATCTCCTGTTGTCAAGTCATTATACAATATTTATCTAGAAAAGTCAACTTTTTTTAGATGGTCTTTTCTTACACGAACCATAATCCATGAGTTATAATACTCATCTGATTCTAATGCTCCTTGTACTATCTGTTCTTTCAACTCAAAATAACTAAGTTCACCTTTTGATTTACAAAATATCAGAACTTCTCGTTTGAAATTTATTTCACCAAGACTTTTAACATCTTTTTTAAGTTCATCATTAGAACCCCAATATGTTCTCCAATCAGAATCTATCAAAAGTTTCTTTTTCTTACCTTTAATTGTCTTTGTTTTTTTAAACTTTAATAACTTTTTACCAATATATTTTCTATTGGTTTGTAAATTAGTAATGAGATAAACAAATCCAATATATTCACTTAAATCTACTGGGATATTATTATTCTTATAAGTCCATATCATATAGGGGAATCTCCTTTCCCCTATACTTATCAGATATGTTTAGCCGAAATTTTCCCGTCCACCTTCATCCCAGATTTCATCTTCATCATCTGGTAATTGATCTTCAATGCTATATACATCAATAAGTACTTTATCAAGTGTATCAGATATGCCCATTAGACTTTCAAGATCATCGGCATCATAATCTTCAAATGTTGAAATCATTTCATAATACATATTAGTCTTAGTCTGCTCATCATGAATATGTCGTTCAATTGTTGCAACCAATTCTTCAAATAATTCTGTTCCAGTACTCCAAGCCATTTATTTTCTCCTATAAAGTTAAATCTTTAAATGTTTCTGTTGATGCATCGTTTTTTACTCCACCAAGAATATATGAAGAAATTTGAGTTTCCTGGGGAGCTACCTGTACTTCTGATCCTGAAATCCATTTAGTTGTCCATGGCAATGGATTTGACCCAGTCTTATATTGAGTTGGTAAACCCGCACTTACAAGTCGACGATTTGTGATCCATTCTACATATTCATTTAATAGAACTTCATTTAAACCAATCATTGATCCATTTTTAAATAGATATTTTGCCCATTCTTTTTCTTGATTTGCAGCATCAACAAACATCTTGATGCATTCTTCTTTAGTATCTTCTTTAATTTTTGCAAAATCTGGATCGTCTTGAGGTAGCATTTTGAGTAGTTGCTGTGTGCCAGCTAGATGAAGGTTTTCATCACGACAAATTAACTTGATGATTTTAGCATTACCTTCCATCTTTTTGAGTTCTGCAAATGCCCAAGAGCATGCAAAACTTACATAGAAGCGGATACCCTCAAGAATATTGACTGACATTAGAGTAAGCCATAGGGCTTTTTTGTGTTCATATGGATCAATAGAGATTGCAGATACTGCACTAAGAGTATTATTACATTCAATTAGTTCATCATAGTTCTTACTGATATCTTTAGCACAGTCAACAATTTCTTGAAGATCAAGAATTTCATCAAGTATCTTTGATGGATCAGAATAAATATTCCGAATAATATGAGTATATGAACGTGAATGGATTGACTCACTAAATGTCCAAGCCACAATCCAATTCTCTAGTTCAGGTAAAGAACAAATTGGTCCAAAAGCAATGGTAGGTGCACGTCCTTGTACTGAATCAAGTAAAATTTGTCTCTTTAAATTGCTTGTAAAGATATGTTGCTCATGGGTATTTAGATCTCGAAAATCTTTTGAATCTTTCATTAATTCAACTTCTTCTGGGGTCCAGAAGAATCCAAGTTGTTGTCTTGTTAATTTTTCCAAGAATGGATATTTTTGTTTATCAAATCGAGCAATTGTGGGTGCTCTATCAAAGAATAATCTAGTTTTTAGATGATCATCTTTATTAGTGGAGTCAAAGACACTATAGGTCATTATTGCCTTCCTAATGAAATATTTGTTTGAATCTTTACTTCTTTATTGGACCAAGTCCAACATTCTCTAGTTTCATCTTGAAAACACACCCACAATAAATCATATTCAACACCATAATCTATTAATACATGTGCTAAGGCTTTACCTTTGGGTGTTTCCAAAGGTAAAGGAGGATCCAATCTAAGCATCATATTTTGCAACTATCACAATCAGCATCTTCTGCTTTAGATTGTTCTAGTTCTGGCAATACTTCAAGTTCACCTGCGCCATCAAACGTGTTGAAATAATACAAGTTTTTTCCTCCCATTTGATAGAATTGAACAACATCACGAATAAGTACTGACATAGGAATTTGTTCATCAGGATAATTCTTTGGATTATATGATGTATTTACAGAAATAGCTTGATCAATAAACTTCTGAAATACTGCACAAATTTTTAGATATCCTTCTGGGGATTTTTGTTCCCAGAGTAAATCATACTTATTTTTGAGTCTACGAATCTCTGGTACTACTTGTTTAAGTACACCATCTTTACTTTGTTTAATTGAAATTAAAGACCTAATCGGTTCAATGCCATTCGTTGAATTGCTGATTTGCGCCGATGTTTCTGCTGGCATAAGAGCCATTAATGTAGAATTACGAATGCCAGTCTCAGTTAGTTGAATGCGTAGAGCATTCCAATCCATTTTATAAACCGGATCTACCAAACTGTCAACATTTTTCTTATATGTATCAATTGGTAAAACACCCAATGCATATTTTGTTTCATGTGACTTTGGGCAAGCACCTCTTTCTTTTGCTAGATCGGCAGAAGCTTTAATGAGATAATATGACCATGCTTCAGTATATTCATGGATCTTTTTCAAACCATCTACATCAATAGTAGAATAAGTGAGATCATTTTTAGCGAGCCAGTAAGCAAAATTAATAATACCGACGCCAAGAGGACGGCGTGCCATAGTTGAGTTTTTTGCTGCCAGGACAGGATAATCCTGATAATCAAGAAGCTCATCAAGAGCCCGAACAATAAGTCGAGCAGGACGCTCAAAGTCAGAAGTAGCACGAATTTTTCCCCAATTAATTGCTGCAAGAGTGCAAAGTGCAATTTCAGCTGTTTCATCAAAAATATCATTTAGTGGTTTAGTAACCAGGGTCACTTCAGCACACAGATTGCTTTGATAAATAGGAGCTTCTTCTTTAATAAAAGACCCATGATCATTTGCATGATCTACATTCATTAGATAAATGCGACCAGTATCTTTACGCTCTTGTAGGAATGAAGTAAATAATGTTAGAGCTGAAATAATCTTTTTACAAATATTAGGATTTTGTTCAGCCGCTTCATATAATTGTTTGAACTTGTCATAATCAACAAAGAATGCTTCATAAAGTCCAGGCACATCAGATGGTGAAAATAATGTAATATTACCGCCACTGAGTAGACGTTCATACATTAACTTATTAAACTGAATAGCGTAATCCATGTGACGGATACGATTATCTTCAGTGCCCTTATTATTCTTTAGTACAAGGATATCTTCAACTTCATAATGCCATGCTGGATAATAAAGTGTTGCAGCACCATTTCTAATACCGCCTTGACTGCAAGACCTCACCGCTGCTTGAAACATCTTGTAAAAAGGAATAACACCAGTGTGTGTTGCATCACCATTACGAATGGCGGAACCAATAGCACGAATACGACCACCATTGATACCAATACCGGCACGTTGTGAGACGTATTTTACAATTGCAGAAGTAGTTGCATTAATAGAATCTAGCGAATCACCGGCATCAACCAACACACAACTACTAAATTGCTTTTGTGGACTGCGTAGACCACCCATGATAGGAGTCGGCAGAGAGATTTCGAATGTTGATGTAGCATCATAAAAGTCCTTAATCCACTTTAGACGTTCTGTTTTTGAATAGTTGCGAAAGAGAACCATAGGAATAAGCATATAGACCATCTGTGGTGTCTCATAGTATTTATTTGTAACACGGTTACGAATAAGATACTTGCCACGAAATTGCTCCATACCAGCATAAGGAACATTAAAGTCACGATCATGTACCAGATATGAGTTTAGTTCTTTATATTCATCATCGGTATACCAGTTAAGTAGTTCACGGTCATAGTAACCATCAGATACTACATTAACAACATGAGTAAATAAATCATATGGATTTGGACCACCATAGACTTGCTTACGTAAATGATAATTGATTAGGCGTGAGGCAACATATTGATAGTTTGGTGTTTCCTCTGTAATAAGTTCAGATGCAGCCTTGATAAGTGTTTCCTGAATATCGTTGGTCTTGATACCATCATAAAACTGAATCTGTGATTTAAGTTCTACCGCACTTTCAGAGACATTTGATAAACCTTCACAAGCCCAAGCAACAACTCGATGAAACTTTTCCAAGTTAAGTGGTTCAGTTGATCCATCTCTCTTGATTACGTTAATACTCATAAATTACCTCTTTATTGATTAGTTAAAAATTTAAAATAGTTTGCAAGTTCATTCCAAGCACATGTTGCAACTTCACGATGTTCTTTTTGTGTACCATTACCCATACGTAATTCACAAAAATGGATCCAAGAACGAAGAGTTCCATTCATATACATACGTGAAACAGTCAAACCTTCAGGTAAAACAGCCCTTGCCTGTTCCTTGGCTATACCGTTCTCAATAGCCCATTGATATTGTTCTTTGACAATTGAAATAAGATATTGTTGGCGTTTTTCCCACTCCATAATCAGTTTCGGATCATCAATCTCTACACTATTCTGTCTATTTTTATCATCTTGTAGTCTGGCTTCTCGAGTAATAAATCCAAGATCTTTAGTTGGATCAGCATATCGTTGAGAGAATTCTTGGAATGAAAATGAACGATGTCGAAGAATTTGTCGAGCAATATCTCTGGTAGTATCAATCTGCATTACTACATTAATCATCTCAAAAATAGACCAATGTTTATTACGAATACAGTATTTAAGTAGTCGTTCAGAAGTCTCTGTATTCATTTGATTAGATGGATTGCTTACACGAGCAGTATAAGAAATAAAATCCTCTGCTGTATTGATACTTTCAAGCAGAGGATTGGTCACTGCAATAATTTTAGCGGTATTCATTTTAATTATATCCCATAACTATTATATCTTATTATTAACTAAAATTCATGTAAGATTTTGCCGAATATTCTACAAAACCTTCAGCATTTAGTATCTTTAATTTATTCTCACTGACTAAAAATCTAGCAATATCACTCTCAGTATCAAACCCTTCCTCAACTTCTGCACCACGAACCATGAATAAACCAAATTCCTCATGAAAACGTTTTAATGCAGCAATGGAATCCTTTGCATGATAATATGCAATAATTGTAGTAACACCTTCGCCAGTAGCAAAATAATGGGCCTTGACTGTAAATTTTGTGTTCATGATATATTCTTTAAAATATTTGATGCAAGAGTATCAAGTTTACGTCTATCTGGATGATTTAATACCCACATACCAGTACTTGATGAAAAGTTCTCACGAAACCATTTATCCAAATCTGGTCGTCGAGTATTAACTGACAGATCAATCTTTTTAGCTAAAGCATCAAAATCACCATCAGTCATAATAGGTTGATTTAATACTTCATAGGCATATGCCGCAACTGATAATTTAATCCTGTTTTTAGTTTCAGTATCAACAGTTGGATTATACATATCATCATCAGTAAAGAATTGTTCCAGACTCATCTTTTACCTCTATGAAGTGGTAGGTGCTCTATATATCAAACTTTAGTCCAGGCATTTAGAGCCATTTTAGCTCTCAAGTCTCTATGAGTATTAGTATCAATGATATACTGCACAAATTCCGGACTTAGTCCTGCCTTGACACAATCATTGATATCCTTATGTTCAAGATTGGAAGGCCATATACAGACATTATATCCATTAATAATGGCTTTGTCAATCTTACTCTTTGTCTCTCGACTTCTCGGCTCGTTGTCATAGATGATTATCATCTTATCTTTAGGAAAGTCAACAACAGCAGAGGTCAAATCACCACCAGCAGTTGCAATAGCATTTGGTAGAAAGAAAGAATCAATAGGACCTTCAGTTACGTAGATCTTTTTACTTTCATCTAGTTGATCCAAACCATAGACTTTAGGAACAGTTTCATCAGTTACAATAGTGATATATTTTGTTTTGGACTTTGGATCAAGAGACCTACCCTGAAAAGCATGCATCTTCTTATCCTTAGTTAAAAAAGGAATAAGAAGTCTAGTTTCATCATACTTCAATGCCGACTCATCAAATTTATCAGGCACTATTGAATTTACCCAGGAAAAGAACCTAGGACATTTAAACATCTTACTGTGATATGGATTGGGAATTTTACGTGATGATACTAGTATTTTAACAGGATCATCAGTATCAAGTTGACTTACTTTTTTCAAACCTTTAAATGGTTCTGTCAACATAAATACAGGTTTTTTCATCTTGTTGACAAATTCTTCAAGTTCAATTGTTTGTGGAGACTTTGAATCTTTTAATTTTTCAAGTGAATATTCACGATACAAAGATTCATCAATTGTTTTAAGAAATTTGTCAAATCCCATTGTCATATTACAATTGTGACAATGATATAGAGTTTTACCCTGCTTTACATATACATAACCTCTAGCCTTACTTCTATCTGTTTCTGAATCAAGACAAATAGGGCATGAAAAGTTATATAAACCTGATGATTTTCTACGATAATTCCTTAATCTACCAGAGAGTAGACCAATATACTTTTGTTCCAACCAATGCATAATATATTTACTACCATCCTTTTTTCCTCAATCCTGATTATATATACATCTCAGGAATTGTAAATAGGAAAATGATGGTCTAGTGAATATATTTTATAAGATTAAAGAATAAAGACATACCATAACCGGCAGCCATTGCGCCACCGACTACCATCCATCTCCATCTTTCCAATCTAGAAATTTTTTCATTTAATTCTGCAAATTGATTTTCACGAATTTCTGCAATTTTTTTCATTTCAGTGATAATTGCATTATCACCTTGTTTAATAGCATCATATACTTGATCAAATTTTCGATCGACTTCGTCGTTTCTTTTTTCCAATTTACTTCCAATGGAATCAGAAACTTTCTCTTGCTGTTGAATTCTTTGTTCATGCACAGCCAACATTTTAGACATGTCAGAAGCCACATCTGACATCTTAGAAATAGCTTCTTCTAATTTATTAAAACGTATTTCGTCCATATTAGGTGGCATGATAGTAAGGCCTTAAGTTGGAATTATTCTTTTTAATGGCACTTTATTCATGACAATCTGACGAAGTTTCTTTTTCTTTGGATATACACCAGGTTCACCTTTAGGTCCAACACCTATACCAGCAATATTACCAGAACCGGCAACATTAGCTGGAACAGCAGAAGTCATATCCTCATTGAGTTTCAAAACCAATTTTCCTTAATGCTCGGATGATACCATCATCCATTAATATTGTATCTGTATATATCTTTTCATAATGTCCAACATTATACAGAATATCAGGCAATGCATTAATCATAATCAAAAATGGTTTTACATATTTAAATTGTTTTTCCATCTTTAAAAATAAAATTCTTGCAAGATGTAAATTAAAACAATTGTGTAATGTAATTATATGATTTAATATTAGTCGTTCTTTTAATTCACCTGTGTCTTCATAACGTGTTAATAATTTTTTTATATATTTAATACGATCTAGATCCTCTAAAAACTCATCAGATTTAGTCATTTGAGGATTATCATAGACTTTTGCACAATAGACCAAAAAATTATCATCAGTTATTTTTTCATAAAATATTACCAAGAGAGTGTAAGAGTTGCCCTTCCCCAAGTATTATTAGCAACACAAATATAAACATGTGTATTGCTATATGCTATTTGACCTGGAGACCCGTTAGATGTATTACTGGCAGGAATTGTATTACTAATAAATTTTGCCGCAACACTATTTGCAAAATTTGATGTAGTAATAGTCTTTACATTAGCAGTTGATGCTGGATTTACTAACACGACTACCCTGTCATTTGCAGACAGGGTAGTTGCTACTGCTAGCTCAGATATTTTCTTAGCTTCGTTCGCCATTACAAGTTATCAACTATTAGGAATCAGGAAGGATAGCATCATCAGAAGCATCAGCAACAAGTGCTGGAATGCCATATGGTGCAGTCTGAGCACCAAGACTTCCCATTGCTACCAATGTTTCAAAATGGACACGTCCTGCTCTACCACCTGCAGTTGCAATAAATGCACTTACAGTTGTATTACCAGCTGCGGTACCGCCAGTTGCATTAGTTACCGAAATATTTGATGTAGGAATAGTTACAACGTCAAATCCAGCACCAGCATTAGAAATAGTAAATACAAGATTACCACCAGTAGAGTTGGTTGTAAATGTAATAGTTGCATTACCACTAGCTTGTTGTGATTTTACAGTAATAATATCGGCATTATTATAGGCAGTAGCTGTTGCAGTTGAATTAATTGCAAATGAAACTAGTGAACCGGTACCTACAGTACGAAGTAACCAACCAGCATGAGCAATACCTTTAGCATTATTATTGACGCCAGTTTCGGTTGCATCAGCACCAAATACACCAACTGTTTTACCTGTCATAAATGCGCCGGGTGTCGTGTTATTAAACATACGAACATCTACGTTAGCACGTGACATTGGTGAAGTATTACCAAAGTTAGCATTAGCACCTGAAGTACGACCAACTGCATCGCCCTTTACCAAAGCCCAAGTCCCAATAGGTGCACCATTGGAACTCTCTACTGTAGTGGTTGAATTGGCTGTTACAGCCTGATCATTTCTTCCCCAGCCTGCCATTTTTATTCTCCTTAAAATATAGTTTGAGTTGTATTATTTATATAATTAACCACCCAAAGCTGCTCTCATGGAGTCATGACTCTTGTGTAATTTATGTTCAAAATCTTGCTTTTCAGCAGCAGTTTTCATAGCTGCGTGCTTATTTAAAGCATGTTGAGCTAGTTGTGGTGTCATTTTAGTTGATTTACCATCTAGATGTTTGACTGGAAGAGCGCCATGTGTTGATACAACTTTACGAAGTTGCATAATAACATGTTCATGTTCATCTTCTTCACCGGGTTTTTGATCTGGTGCTGGATTCTTACGTGGACGACCACGCTTTGCTTCATCTAGTTCAACTTCTTCATTAGTTGTTGATTTTGCTTCAGAATCACTTGTTTTCTTTGCAGCAGCTTTAGCCTTTAATTGGGCTCTTAATTCAGATGGTGTAATTTTTTCATCAAGTTGAGCAGCAATTTCATTTAAGCGTTGTAGTTCTTCGTCGGATAGTTCCATATCTGTTTCCTCATTTCTGTTCCAAGTAGTTGTCCAACCTGGTGGCAAGTGTGATGTATCTTGGTGTCTGGCTTGTTTAGCGGCTTTTCTAGCATCTCTAACTTGTTTTACTTTTTCAAAGTCAATCTTTTTTGTAACCATTGGAACAGAAGATTTAGATTTGCCAGCGGCTTCATCAATCTCAACTTCTTCATTGCGTTGCTTGGCATAATAAGCACCTAGTGCCATTTGCATGCGCTTCTTCTTTGACTTACCGGCAAACTTTGGATCTTTAGAGTGAACAAAATCTTTGATCCATTCACCGGCAGGTTGTAACTTCTTTAATACTTCCTCAAGTTCTTCTTCAGTCAATGACTCTAGATCAACTTCTTCTTTAGCCAATACACCACGACCTACTAGTACGTCCTTGTGTGTAATTTTGTCCTTAGGATGGGCAAGAGCGGCTAGTTTCTTTTCTTTTTCTGTCTTTGGATGAGTGGCATCTTTAGCTTCCTTGACAGTCCTTTTCATTTTCTTTTCATCGTCACTTCTAAGATCATCATCAGTTTCTGGTCTAATATCAACTTTAGTCTTACCACCAGTTAACTTTCTAGCATCAGTATCATCAGTATCATGTTTCTTTTCCATAACAGCACGTGCAGCGGCAATCAAACCGCCTGGTAAACCCAATGTTTTATCACTCATAAGCGGTTTCTCCTCGTCTATAATTTTGGTTTTAATTTGTCCGGTTTTACTTAACTTTGAATTAATAGAAGTTGGTTCAGGATCATCTGGTCTTGAAACGTTCTTGATCTTTACACGAGCTTCAGTACCTTTAGAATCCATTTCTTCTCTCATGGTATCTTTCATTCTGCGTTGTGTCTCTTGATTTCGTTGCTTAATAAGATCTTCACGTTTCTTTTTATCATCCTCTGCTTTTTTGACAGCAGCTTGTTCATGATCATAATTACGTCTAGCACCTACATCAATGCCACTTTTATCTCCCAATTCATCTGGTTTGGATGTAGAATGTGCTCTAAATGAAGCACCGTGTGAACCAATGACTCTACCGATTCTATATGACATTATGCTTTACCAATTGATCTTAGCATCCAGCCATGTTTGGCATGAATATCAATACGATCTTGTAAAAAGTTGGATAAACCAGCTTCATTTGCAGTTTCAGCTAATTTATAAGCTTTAATTAATTCTTCTTTGAGCTTATTATTATCCATTTCCAACTCTTTAATCATTTTAAGAGCATTTGGAATATTAATTTGATCATCAATTACTGATAATTGTGAAAATCTTGCAAGACTACCAGGCGCATATGAATTAAGAGCTCTAATATGTTCAGCAATGGGATCTACAGCACCAAATGCCTCTTCATATAGATTACCTAGAAACTCATGATATTGTGCAAAATCAGGTCCTTCGACATTCCAATGAAAATTATGTGCTTTTAGATAAAAAGCAAAAGTGCTTGCAAGCACTACCTTCATTTGTTGAATTAATTGTTCCATTATCAGTTCTTTCTGTTAATTGACATTTTAACTACCATTACCACCTCCACCAGAACTACCGCTTTTTCCTGGTGGATGCTTTTCTATTTTACCAGATGCCATTCTTATGGCAACCATTGGGGTTGAAACTTCTTTTCTTTTACCTGTGGTGCCTTGTGGTACTGAAAGTTCTTTTATAAAGTCTTTAAACTTTTTTATTACCATGCTCGGCACGACCAGTATCTAGCTTTTGTACGAGGGCCTGGCGTATCACAACGATGTCTAGCCCTAAAAGATTTACGTCTAGCAGGAATATTCTTTTTTATCTTCATATTTGGATCGCCGAAATTAACTTTCTTTACATTACCAGTGCTAGGATCTTTTACATAAACTTTTGATTTCTTTACATCACCCTTCATTGGTTTACCAAGTGGTACTTGACGACCTTGATATTCAGCCTCTGAAACAGGTGGTTGTTTGCCACAAGTGCAATTCCCATTACATTCATATAATACTTGTTCAACTACTTTTTTTATAGTTTTTAAAGTTTTTGATTGACCAGGTGTATCATGCTTATAGATATTAACAAGTTCATCAGAGGCATCAAATCTAGATGATGATTTTTTAGGATCAGTTGTATGTTTTTCAAATTTTGTTTCTTCACTTGCAGCTTTAAATGCAGCCGCAGTAGGTGCACCTTTTGAACCTGGTTTACGCATACGTTCGCCTCTTTTTCTTTTGGCATGAATATTTGCCCATAGACCATCACCTTCATGTAAATCCTTATCTGCTGTATGATAGGTTTTACCTTTTGTAATATAAGAATTTACTCTTGCCATGCCCCATTGTTGGGGTGTAGTGCCTGGTCTATGACCAGTTCTCCATGCAGCAACACCTCTTTTATATACTTGTTTGAGAGTGCCAAGCGAAATACCAGATTCTTTAGCTTTATTTGCTAGACCAGCTTCGGCAGATTCATCAATCATTATTTCCTCCACTGTTGTATCTTCTCCAAATTTAGCCTTATATGCTTTAGTATATTTTGATTCTTTTGTTTTTGCTGATTTATCACCAGGGGCTGGTTCATATGCAGCAGGATTTTTTGGATCCATTTTTGATGTTTTTTCCCAGTGAGCTTTTCTTGCTTTTGCTGTAGAGCTTGATAGACCAGATACATATGATTTTTTAAGTCCAGATTCCGAATCTTTGGGTGTTTTATACATCTTAAAAAAGACCTTATTTTTACTATATTTATAAATTAAGTAATCTCTTCCCAGGTCATTGCACCAACAGCATCATTACCATTTGATGCGCCGGTGCCTGCAAGTGAAATTATTATACCGTTATTGCTAGCAGCAAAACTATCTCTTTCCAATTGATATGCAAATAACATTTCTCTAGTAAGATTTACGGTCGCACCGCCAGCACCAGCGGATACATTTACATAACCTGCAACAGCGTCTCTACCACCACTTATTGCAGATGCAGTTATGTCATATTCAATACATGAATCAGTGGCAGAAGATACCCAAGATGGGCTAGTCAAAGTACCACCTATTATAATTTTATATCTATAACTTGTGTTGTTGGTTACACCAAAAAATTCTATATCTTTTAGTACTGCTATAGCATCTTTAAATGAATCTTTTAATCGAATGGAAATTATAGGTGTAAATGTTCCAGATGTAGAAAGATCTTTGGGTGATGTTATAGGTATACTGATACTTCTTGATCTACCTTCAAGTTGATAACCACCTTCTGATATGACCGATGAACAGATTTGTTTTAGTTTAGATGCGGATGCCGTAATACCTGTATTCTCAATTTCATAACGAATTGGAAGTATGCTTGTAGTCATATATGTAGTAGTTTTTTGATTATCATTATGAAATATATGTGCAGGAATCATTTGTCCATCAACAACAAATCCACATCTTATATCACCAACACCAAGCCATTCTATATCAATCCAAAATATATTTGATTTTGTTACATCTAAATTACCATGATTATAATGATTTGTCTGTGCTGATAATCCAGTACCATCAAATTTATCAAAATTCCAATTAGCTTGAGCTACTCTTGTTTCAACAACAGAGCCTGTTACATAACTACGTAAAACTAGATAGTTGCCAGTACCGTCATTTTCTAAAAATATACCATTATTACTATTAAAATAACCAACTCTTTGTCTAAGATTTGTTTTTTGTGTATTAAAAACAAAAGTATTCAAGATCAATAATGACTTACCAGGTTGATATGCAAATACTCTTTTTGACTCACGATAACATTTATCACCAGATGCAGTATCAATATTCATATCAATAACAGATTCATTTACTTGATATTGAGTATTGGCAGTACCACTAGTACTAGTAGTAAATTTATCATTTTCCTGATATCTATGATAAGAATCAAAAAGTGTGAGTGGATTTGAAACTCTTAATCTACCAAATGCATCTGTAGCAGTACCAGAAGCGGTCAATCTACTACTTAACATTACTACTTCATGTAATGTTTTGCTATCAGATAAAAATTTTGACTGATCCGTTCTAAATTGTGCCATTTATTTGACTTTTCTTATTATGTAGATTATTATGCCACAAGTTTATAAACTTTTTTAATACATCATTCATTGTATCAGCACTTGCAATATTATCAGATGCATAGTTACTTATTGAACCACCAGGTGTGCCTGAAACATAACCAAGACCTCTTATATCTGCTGTGGTCATTTCTTCTTTAAGTTTTTTTATCTTTGATGGCTTTAATGCTTCTCTTCTTTTCTGTTCGGCTCTAGCACGATGACCTATTTCATCATTACGTTTTGCATATCTAGCCAATGATATACCTGGTGTATCTGGACCTATTTGTATATCCATATGTTTTCTAACATCATTATATAATTCTTTAGCATGCTCAGGGTGAACTGTAGAAGGTATACCTTTTTTAAATTCGCCAAAATTTCTATCCATAGCATGTTTGCGCATTTTTGATGCTGACATTCCAGTTACACCTTCAGCATCTGGATCACGTTCACCTGCAGAAACAACGTCAATACGTTTGAAGTTGAAATCTTTACCAGGACCATTATATTTGTCCAAGATCTTTTTATATTCATCAACACGATCGGATCCACCAACCATAATCAAATGATCTACACCTTGTTTATGTAGTTTCTTTGCTTGATGAATAAATGTTGGAGCTTCATCCGTTGCTGCTTCAATATTTGTACCTGGAAACATTCTCTTGGCATGTTTTACTTTAACATCCGCAGGTAATGGATTCTTTTCTGGATCTTGTGAATGTGATAATATAATAGAATGCTTGGCTTTATTGACTGCAGCTAATTCTTTTACCTTATCCACTAATGCACCATGACCGATTGTTGGTGGATTCATACGACCAAAAGCTAATACATGAGGATTTTTAGTATCACGTTCTTCTGGTTTAGTTACATCAGTATCAACAGGTGCACTTTCACCTTTACCACGATTATTGGCAAAATTTAAACGACTAAATTCTGCTCTATCAACCAATTTGGTTGGTTTACCACCACGAATAGAAACAAAGCCCTCTGGTTTTACTTCTTTTCCGCCAACAGTATGTTTAAATTCTGTTGGATTACCTAATGCATTAACCAATACATCTTTTGCTTTTTGTAAATGTTTATGTACACCAAAAGCATGTTCAAATTGTTTTTGATTATCCTTAATGTCATTAATTAAATTATCATAAACAACAGCTTTTTTGTCTTTTGCTGCAGGTGTTTTTACCTTATCTACTTCTTTATTTCTTTTTTGTTCTAAATATGAAGTATAATCTTTGGCAGATGGTTCTGTTCCATTTCTAACAGTTTGATTAATATAAGGTTTTAAATGCTCATCATGAATTGCTAATTTATTTAATACCTCAGAAGAAGCATTTTTATAATGTTCTGCCGCTTGAATCATATGATCCTGATATTTTTTTTGCATTGCAGAACTATATCTAGCAGATGATGCATCATTGATCTCAGGATTGATATGATTTACATCTGGATCCTGCTGAAACTTGGAATGGTCAACATCAAAACCTGCTTTCATATTTGTCAAATCTTTACCAGTATATTTGGTGTGAGTGACAAAGCCCATCTTTGAAGCAGCAATTTTTCTACCTTGTGCTGAATCTTTTGGTGCTGAATATGTAATAGTATTTGGTGCAAATTTATAATCTTGACCGGAATCATCTACATCATTCTTATCATATAGAAAATCACCTTGATATACACCGCCTTCTTTTGGCATAATCTTTGGTAGATGTTCCAAAGCATATTTTAACTTTTCTGCAAGGCCTGGGGCATGCCCATGATTTTTATCTATATCTTGTGGTGTATAGTTTATTTTTGGGTTTACATTAAATACTGATTTAGATCCAACAAAGAATTTACCATTCTCTGGATTAATCCCATATACTACACTAGGACTTCCGTCATACTTAGTTGTTACTTTTGATTTAGACTTACCACCAGTAAGAAAAGAATGAAGATCATGAAGATTGTCAGAAGCATGTTTTAGACCTTCTTCCCCACCGTGAATGATGTGATCTTCCGCATGTTCTAAATGTTTTAATTTGTCGATATCTAAAGATTCTATAATAAAATTTGTAAAGGTTTTCATTTTATATTTACCTTTTTTACTTTAAATTTGATGTCATTTGGATATTCACCACCTTTACTATTTCTAACTTCTATTAAATATTCAGCGTATGAATTACTGCATGATATTGTTATTTGTTTTGAAGATTTATCTGGATACTTTATATTAGTTATTGATATATTATTAACTAATTTATCTAATTCTTTTCTACCAATCCAAAATACTTTCCAATCATTCCCAGAAGTTTTTCGAACATAAAAGTAATTCATACCCCATGCTCTTTCAAAAATATTTTTAATATCAATTGAATTGGGTTTAACTGTTGGAATCTTTTTTCTTGTAACTTTAGTTTTATTACTTCTTATATCATAACCGGCTTGAACTAAATTTAAATCCGTGCCAAATGCTTTTAAAAATTTAGCGCCTTCTGATAAGGGATTTAAATCACCACTTGATGATATTAGTGATGCCGCACCTGAATAAGAACTGAATGTATCCCCATTTACATCCTTTAATGAAATAAACCAATTTTTATTTGTAGAATCAGTTAATACAATATCACCTATAATTTCGCCCAGATTTTCTATTGCAATGCCTTCTTTTTTGGTAGATCCGGTTCTTTGTTTTACATCTTTTATTTCATTTTCACCAAATTTTTTATTTGCATCGGTTAATTGTTTAATTAGATTTATATAATCTGAATTGATACCGTTTTTTGAAAAAGCACTTTTTAAATCAGATACAACTTTCTTTTCAAAATTTTCACCCTTATTAGATCCTTTTGCTATTATAACATCAAAATTTTTACCATCTAAATTAAAAGATACTGATGAATATTTAGAACTATTTGGAGACAATTCGTTAAATTTTATGTTTTTTACTTTACCAGTTAAAGCTTTTGGTAAAGCTTGTTTAAATCTATCTGACGTATCATTATTAGAATTTATTAATTGCATTCTAAATTCACGAGCACCACTTTTATCTGAAGAAGGTTTTCCTGATAATGAGGTTTTTGCTACTTCAAAATTAAATGGCGCTGATAATTTATTTAACATTAGACTAACTTTTGTATATAAATCAGTATCAACTGATGCCATTCTAGTGTCTCACTGTTTTTATGTTAGTCTTATTAGTTTTTTCATTATGCTTTATAATATGTGACACCAATCTTACCCCCGGATGATCTTGTTTTAATTTGGCAAAATGTTTATGATTACCAATATCATCATCATATAAATGTACTTCATTGTACTTATGTTTATTAATTAAATCTGATATAACTCGTCTCTTTCTATCACCAGTAGATGAGCCTTCAACATTACCTGCTCTTCTCATATGAGTTGTTTTAATATCAATACCAAACTTGTTCAGGTGTTTTCTTACTTTTTGTTTATCATCAAGATCTGATCTAGCAGTAACAATTTCGGTCTTAAATCCACGCTTTTTTAGATTGTTTAACTTGTTAATCATCGGTTTAATCGGGTGTGCAGATTTACCTAAAACTTTTGCTGATTTGAAATCTTTAAAATCATATTGTTCGCCGGGTTTCAACTTATGTTTATTGAATTCTTGATTTGTAAGACTCTTTACAGTCTTTCCATTTGAATCTTTTACATGTATTTTTAGATGCTTAGGATCATGTGCTAATAATGTCTCATCCATATCAAATGCGTGTAATACTTTTCTCATACCTTCAACCAAAAATTCTGAAAACCTTAACATAAAATGCTCCCAAGTTTTATTCTATTTATAATAAAAAAAGAGTCAGACCTTTTGATCTGACTCTTCATTAGTTAGCAGCATTGCTGAGCGGAACCACCACCGTAAGCCTCAGCTATTCCTTTTTTTCTTATTACTTCTTGCCACTTTACGCTCTTTGACGTATAATGCTGCAGTTAATCTATTTATACTTGATAAATGATATATTACTAAATTTTAATAATAAAAGATGGTGTCCAGCCATCAAAACCACCACCACTATTCAACCAATCACAAAATTTCTTTGCCTTGCAATAATTGCTTAGAATCTTTATAGTTTGTTCGGTATCACGTTCAATAATATTAAACTTACCATTATCTTGCTTGACAAAATAATTATTCATTATTTAAATCCTTCAAAATCATTTAAACCAAACTTTTTCTTTTTACTAGAATCACGTTGACCAAATTCTGAATTATCCATGACCGGTTTATCATCAACTAGATCTTGGGCATCTTCTTCCACATCATATAGTTTCATTTTAATTCTATCAATACCTAAAACAAATCGTCTACATTTTCCTAGATCTGTATACCGATTTTTCAATTGTTTAGCCATGATTTGACCTAGAGATTCAAGTTCTTCTGATGTTACAAGTGCAAGCATGAAATCAGCAGTGGCTGGAAGAGCAAAAGATTCTGATGTATCAGTTACATCCACATCACTATTACTATAACCAGAGCGTGTAGTTTGAGTTGCCGAAACAATTGGTACATTAAACTCTACAGCAAGACCACGAAGTTCCTCTGCAATAGCTTTTACATATGTATAACTATTAACATTACTAGTCATTTTAAGTCTAGATGATGCACAGATATTCAAATAGTCAATATAAATGATATCTGGAATAAAGTTCTTTTTTAGTTTCAATTCCTGCAATAGATGTCTAAAATTAGCAGAACCAGCAGATGATGTAGGATATTCCTTAATCACAATTTTACCGGCAGTTTTACCTTTAACTTTAGCAACTTTTTTATCAAATGATGCTTTATCAATAATATCTAGTTCACCAATAGGAATATCAAGAATATTTGCATCAATGCGTCGAGCAATTTCTTCCTCTGCCATTTCCATAGTAATATAAAGAACATTTTTACCATCAAGCAAATTTGTGGCAGCAGTAGAGCACATGAATAAACTTTTACCAACGTGTGTACCTGCCAAGATCACATTGAGGGTTTTCTTTGGTAAACCACCTTTGGTAATACGGTTTAAATACTCTAGACGAAATGGCACTCGATCCTCAGTGCGATGATAATATTCATAGCGAGCATCAGCATCTTCTGACCAATCATGACCAATATTAGTATCAAAACTAATAGCCAGAGCCTCTGATAGGATTTGAGGAATAGAACCTTTGGTTCTTAGTTTATCTTTATTATCAAGGATTTGGATACTATCCATGATAGCATTATAAACAGCACGTTCCTGACAAAACTTTTCTGTTTTATCTAGTAACCATTCCTGGTCTACATCACCAATATGATTTAATTCTGAAATAGTTGTTTTACATTCATCATAGACTTGTTGATTTAGACCTGCATTATCTAGATCAATCTTTAATGCTTGTTGTGTTGGAAACTTATTATATTTTGTTACATAGTCATTAATTAATTTATAAATTACTCTATCTGATAATACTTCAAAATATTCTTCTTTAAGGTATGGTACTACTTTCCTTCCGTATTCTTCATTCTGTACCAGGTTCGTGAAGATTACGTTCGAGAATTTCATTGGACCTCCAAAGCTTTAATTGGATAATATCATTACAATAATTTTCTGCAATTGATTGAGCATAGTAGATGCTATTATTAGCAACTTCTAAACCACCAACTAGTATTTCATCATGATAGAATTCAACATAGATAAAGGATGCGGTAGCATTTACTACCGCATGTTTTCTTCCATCCTTACTATAATAAGTTTCTATTTCATTAGTCATCTATATCCTCATGTATAAGTTCACCATTTGCTAGTGTATACTTATTCTTGATCCAAGTAGAGAAATCAGTATTTTCTAGAATATGTGTCCAAATATCTTTATTATCAACAATCTCTGCTGCTCGCATATTTTTACCTAGTTCACCAGTTTCTTTATCAAACACAGCATACCAACCAACTTTTGGTTTAACAACATGACCAGATTCAATAGCTAAATCAAGAAGACCAGACCATTTATTAATACCAGAATCATAATTAACTGTAATTGGAATTTTTGATTTTTCTTTAACATATCTGGATTTTTCAACATTAATAATAAAATGATATCCTTTTAGTTCTTTATCATCTTTATCTTGTTGTCGACCTATAATCCAGATATTATCCGCTGAATATGTTACTCCTGTGCCACCAGAGACTATAGTCTTACTATATAATTCTTGTGTTTGATATACGTGATTTACCACAACCATAGGTACATCTTTAAGTGTTAGATGTGGTGTAACCATACGAAAAAATGATTTAAGTTGCTTAGCACGACTCATATCAGCCGCAGAACTTTGTTTTAGGGCATCTTCAACTTCTTTTTTGGATGCAAGATTACCAACAGAATCAACAATAATCATTACTTTATCACCACGTTTGATTTCTTGTAATTGATGCATTAAATCAAACTTAAGTTCTTCAATATCAGTAATTGGTGTATGAACAACTGATTCCATTGGAACACCAAATGATGTAAAATATGATTCTGGTGTGCCAAATTCTGAATCATAAAATAAAATAATGCCATCTGGATGAGCTTTAAGATATGCCGCAGCCATCAGTAATGAGAACGCAGTTTTAAAATGTTTTGAGGGAGCAGCCAAAACAGTTAAACCTGGAGTAAGTCCACCATCAATTTTACCAGATAATGCAACATTAATCATTGGAATAGATGTTGGGATCATATCTTTTTTACCATAGACTTTTGACTCTGTTAATAGAGCAGTATGATCAATAGTACTATTTTTAATTAGTCGTTCTTTTAAACTCATGTGTATATACCTTATAATATATTATATTTTATACTAATGTGTATTAATTGTCAACTAAATCATTTATCTTTTTAATGAATTCGTCAACTTTCTTTACTCGATCAGCGCCATTCCATTTAATCATATCTTTCTCTGGATTCTTTTTGAGATTATTCAGAAATGGTAGTATCATTGCTCTAAGTTTCTCAAGTTTTTCGGTAGCAGTATCTACTTCTGCTGATAGTTCAGTTGAATCTGCAAACGTAAAACCAAAATCATCTTCTTGTTTCATTTTATTAAACTCTCTATTGTAATATTCACAACCAGGATCACATTCTTTTTGTAACCCACATGGGCATCCACCACCTTGATCATATTTTGCCATTAACTAAAAAAATCCTCTAATGTTGAACGTTTTTCAGTATCCCATCCAATAACATCTAGAATAGCCTTAATAGGATCTAGAAATGTTTTTTGAAATTGTGTTTCATAGTCAATATATTTGTTAAAATCAAGTTCTGACGGTAGTTCATCTGGTGCAGAAATGACATGTTCACCAATGGGATTTGGTAATTTTAAATATGAAAACCGAATCTTATCACCATCACCAATCAATTGATATTTGTCTTGTAGACCTTTTTTAATGATTAAATCATTATAAAGTAGAGCACCACGAACATGAATTGGTGTTCCCTTTGTATAAATTGAATGACGATCTTTATATTTGTCCATACCTTTCATACCACGTGGAAAAGCTACCTCCTCAAAACCAAGTTTCATAAATTCATGTTTAAAATCAGCAATAAAGTTTTGAAGTGTTTCCTCATCCTTATTCATAATAATAGATAAAGACTTTTTAATATTTGCACGACATACTTTTGGTGTAGAAGATCGAACAGCTTCAATACCCTGGATCTTGAGTTGTGGTTCAGAGAACTGAACACCCTCAATATTCCAGGCATTCATAATATAGTTTTTAGCGCCTTTCCAAATAGCCTTATCTGCAATTGTTTCACGCTTCATAAACATCTTTTGATCATAAGAATGCATATAGTTTGCTAAATCATCAAATGCCTTCTTAATAACATTCTGTATTTTGGTATCACAAAATTTATCTAGTGCATCAACAATCTTTAAAGGATCATCAATACCTAATTCAGTAACAAGTGGGTCCATATTAATATAAAGTGAGTCTGTATCGGAAGCAATAACATAATCTTTACCATCAGTTTTTAGTAGTTTATTCATATAGGTATTAATATATCGTTCAGCCCATTGAATAGTCAACTGACCAGAGGAAGTAATTGCCTCTGCCATATCAAAATCAAACCAACGGAAATATTGATTTGATAGTGCGCCATAAAACGAGTTTAATTGGATTTTTTTAGCAAGTTGCAGATTATGATATCGTGCAACTTCATTTACATATTGTTTGCGATTTGGATCATTATCTGCTAGAGTTTCAAGTTTCTTTTTGGCTTCAAGCATCTTTTTCTTAAAGTCTGCACGATCATTAAACATACGTTCCATGAGTGCTGGTGCAAAACCTTGACGATCCTTGGAAAACTTGACACCATTTGCAGCAAATGAATAACCATCATCTTCTACAACTGCATAACTTTCAATAAGTGATTTTAATTGAGGCCAATTTTGTTCTCGACCAATTTTTGTTTCTGGTGAAATATTATAATGAATAATAAGATGTGGATATAGTGAAGTCAAGTCAAAAGAAACAACCCAACGATAAAGACCTGGCTTTACTTCTTTGACATAACCGCCCATCAAAGATTCATCATTACTTTTCTTTTTAAACTGAGGAATCACAATACAGCGATCAAGTAGATAGTTATGTACAATAATATCCCATGGCTTTACTGTTGCCATAGTATCAGCATAGTTTACTTTAGCATCATATGCAAATGCCATGACTAGTTCAATAAAACCTAGTTTTTCCTCAAACCGATCAATTAATGCTACGTCCTGGATATTGTAACTATAAAAAAGATCTGAATTCCGTTGATATAGATCATCAAGTGATGTATAACCTTGCGCCTTATAATCAACTTTCTTTTCACCAAGGACTACTTCTGCAATATTATCTAGTTTATAACTTTCCTCATTACTGAATGAGAATTTCTTGTATAGTTGTAGATAATCTAGAATATTAATACCAGCAGGAGTATAAGTTGTATTTTCCCTACCATGAATTTCAATCTTGCGTTCTTCAAGAATACCCCATGGAGATAATTTTTTTGCTTGTTCCTTACCTAATACATTTGTAATACGATTGACAATATAAGGAATATCAAAGAACTCAATATTCCAACCAGTCAATACATCTGGTAGAAAACGACCAGACTGCCAAATGTGTAGGAACTTTTCAAGTAGTTCATACTCATCCTTACAGTGAAGATATGTGATATTATCTTCCATTGGCTTATAAGGCTTTAGACCAAGTACTACTTTTTCGCCACGACGAGAAATAGTAATTGCTGTAATTTCCTTATCAGCGGTTTCAATATTTGGAAATGAACCACTAGAATCAGTTTCAATATCTAGACTAATAACATTAATTTTACTTGAATCATACTGAAGTTCACCACGATAATTGTCATAGATATACAGATAAGCAAAATTATTCAAGCCAAAGACTTCCATATTATCAACATCATCATAACGTTGCATGAAGTCTTTGGCTTCTTTAATAGAATCAAAAGATAGTTTTTCAACAGGTCTGCCGTCGAGTGTTCTAAATTCAGTTTTAGAATCTCGACGAGCAGGAATAAACATATATGGCTTATAATTTACAGTATCAGCAAATCGTCGACCATCTTTATAACCACGAACAAATACTCTATCGCCACGAACAAATACATTCGTGTAAAATGAAGACATAGATACTCTCCTGATTCAACCTATTCATAATATATTAGGATAGTAACTCTGTCAACCAAGCAAATTCATACCTTGATGAAATAGATGCTCACGTTCTTGCAAACCATGAGTACCACCATTGATCTTTTTAGTAACAGTTACTACATCAGAATTATCAGCCCAAGCATTAAGATTATTTTTATCCCAAAACCAACCAGCTGACATTGCAGCACCCTCTACAGTTTCCAAATATTGAACTGCTTCATCAATATCCATACCCATATCATTTGCAAATGAGGAATAGTTGTTGTGCCCAGTTAGTTGGATAAATCCACGACCACGGAAACGAAATCCATCACCAGAAGCTTCATCACCATTACCCATACGATTGGCATAAACTCTATTTGCTATTGCTTCTTGATTATGTGCATAATCTGCTGGATCAACATTACGAAAATATTTTGGAAATACTACTGCTAGTCTATCAGCACGATAATTTAAATTTTCTTTCATAACACTAAGACCAGCTGATTCATGCCCAATCTGGGCTAGAAACATAGCTACTCTTTCAGGTGTATTGATTTCAAATTTTTCACATGTGGTAATTAAAGCATCTACACAACTTTCTAGTACATTAACTTTTGTACGTGGAAAGATAGACTGAAGTAATTCTAATGTAATCATTGCATTCTCCTGTTAAAATAAAAAGGGAGCTTTCGCTCCCTCTATTTAAATCATGTGTGGTGTCTGTTTACTATCAATTTCTCTACGCATCTTTTTTGCTTCCATATGTGAAGCATGATCAAGATAATCTAAATTAGATGTTGAAAGGACGTAAATATTTAGTAGTTCAAAAATACGACTAATCATATTAACCTTCTTTTACTTTGATATATGCTTTTGTAGCATAGTATTCAATATCGCTTCTTGATAAACCAATATCTGCTAATTGTCTATCAGATAATTTCCCAAGATCATGATATACTGAAAAATATGCATCAATTGAAAGGAGCCACTTTTTTGGGTGGCTCCAGAGTTTATTAAACATAAATTATTCTTTCTTATTTTTGTGTAGTTGTTTCTTTATCTACAACTTCAATTTTCTTTACTTTCTTTTCTGGTACCATATGATCCAAAATAATGCGTAACATTCCGTTGATTAATTCTGCATTTTTAATTTCAACATTGTCGGCGATTGTGAAAGCACGAGTAAAGTTTCGAGCAGCAATACCTTGATATAAATATTGTGCTTTTTCACTTTCTTCAGATTCTACCTTTGTATTACCCTTAATTAACAGTTTATTATCTTCAAGTGTAATTTCAATGTCTTGTTGACCAAAACCGGCAACAGCCATTTCGATAACATATTTGTTATCTTCTACCTTTTTAAGATTGTAAGGGGGAAAGTTTGACATGGCTGTGTTAGCAATAAATGCTGCACCTTCTGCCATTTGCTTCATAATCTTATCTGCACCGACAAAATAGCGATCCATATTTGAAGTATCAAAATTATATGTTTTCCATAGAGTCATTATAGTTTTCCTTCTATTAAAGCAAGGTTCATAGTTTGAGTCCCATAAGGCAACTCAAATATATTTATATCACTGAATTATGATTTGTCAATTACTATCTGCAACTCAGTTATATTGATTATTCATTTTCTCTTCTGTAGTGATGAATATACTATTATCTTCAGGGTCATAAATATATACTGGTGTCAATCCTGCTTCTTTGTATTGTTCACCAACACTTAATAAATGGGCATATGAATTTCCATATTCAAATTTTTCAGATGCCATTTTCATAAATTCTTCTTCTAAAACATACATCTTTTTAATCCTTGAGGTAAAAATAAATGCTTGGTTTACTAGGCGGAAGCAAGATAATGATTTATATGATTCTTGGTTTAATGATATTTGGTTCTGTTACAACTACTTATTATGTGTGGAAACGTTCTATTAAGCGTGAAGCTTTAATGGAATATAATCAACGACAATTAGAACAAACAATTAAAGATAAAGAAGAATTACTTAAAGCTCAGGATGATATTAATAAATCCAGAGAACAAGCTTTAAAAGATTTGGAAGCTGAAAATCAAAAATTAAATGAGCAACTTGGCACAATTTCTGATTATTTAGACTCTGCTGATGCAAAAAAGTCTGATAGACCCAGTTCTTTAGTAATCAGAAAAACAATTGAACAACTGAAAGAACGCAGATGAAAAATTTAATATTAGGATTACCTATTTTATTAATAGCATGTGGCGATCCAGATGTTCAATTAGTAACTAAAGAAAAATTAGTTCCTGTTGTTCCTAATGATTCAATGTATGTTTGTCCAACTGTCAGAAGTTTTCCAGATACAAAAACTCTCACAGATATACAAGTTGCTAGATTAATAGCTCAATTACATAGCAATAACATGACTTGTAAAAATAGCATTGAAGCCATAAAAAAATATGTCTCTCAAGCCAAAGAGAGACTTGAGAGACGCAAAGAATAATGGAAGAGGGTATAGGAATCGAACCTATATAACCAGATTCAAAGTCTAGTGTCCTACCGTTGAACGAACCCTCTATATCAGGCAGCAGCACTCCATGTTGCTACAGTGATAAATGTCCAACCAGTGTAATAACCCATGACCCAACGATTGGCAATAGTATCATACTTGGTAATCATCTTACGATTAGACATATTAATTGTTCTCCTCAATAATAGGCTTACCAATTAGATTGGTGCAATTAGTAATCGAGCGTGAAAATTCTACAGCATCTTTAAAACTAGAGAATTTACGACGTTTTTCAACTAATCGACCATTAGCAGAACCAGTATCAGTTGGTTGAATTTCGTTATATGTACAAGTGTAACTCATAACAACCTCCTTTATCAGACTTATTTAAGGTAACACATATTTAGACAAAAGTCAAGGGTTTTATAGGCGCCTAGACCGAGAACCTAGAATATTTCCATCCGAAGGCACAGCAACGCCATAACCACCCTTGTTATACAATTGGGTTGTCTTAGTTGCATTATTAAGAACACCACGCTTAGTTGCTTCAGATTCCTTATAAAGATTAGCCATAATCGACTTATCTCTACCGCCATCTACAATTGTATTGGATAGAGGTGTAGTATCTTTCTTAAACTTAGGTAGAGCAATCTTACTTTTAGGCTTATGCTTAAGTTGATCTGGATGAACACCATTCTTCTTAAGCCAAGCCTCATGCTCTGCTTTAGCTTGAAGTTGCTTGGCAGTAGGTTTAGATTTATTAGATCCAATATTATTGATATAAGGCTTAAGAAGTTGCATTGATATAAATCCTTTTTACAGTAGTGGAAGAGTCAGGAATAATAAATGCCCTAAAGTCACGACCTTTAGTCACTTCCTTAGGACCATATATCATTTTCTCCTGACTGTCACCAAGTAAAAGTTGTGCACGTATAGCCTCAATAAGACTTGAATTATCAAATCCCAATACCATGAATTTATCCTTAACACCAGATACTTCAGCATTAAGATTATCAAGGTATTGCCCAGAGGTTTGACCACAAGTACATGTAGTCATTCCACTAGTTTTGAGACTAAATATATCACTACATTTTACACACAATAGCAACTTCATAACTTATACCATTCCTTTTTCCTCAATACCTGATTATATCAATATTGAGATAAATGTCAATAGGCTAGTATTTAATAACGACGATAGTGACGATAGTAATGGTGCCGATAAATCGGAGCTGGAGTGTAAATTACGGGAGGCGGAACATAGACAAGGCGAGGAACATAGACAGGGCGAGGAATATAGACAGGTGCTGGAGAAACGTAGGTCGAGCCGTAAACACCTGGCTGAACATCAACCGCACACGCAGACACTAGCAGACCAGCAGCAAGTACAAAAATCTTCTTCATTTGTAACTCCTGTTACAATATGGGTTAAGTAGGTAGCAGTACGTTTGAGTCAAGAACCGAGTCTACCATATAGACACGATTAAACCAAGACCCATTATACTTATCCTCTAAGCGATCTAACTCGAGCAGTGCAGCATGTCGGCTGTCATATCGCTTGATCTTGAACGTTGGTCGCTTAGAGATATGGATGGTTTCAACCACCACAGCATAACGCTTAGTCATGAGTCATTCCCTTATTCATAGTCAGAATATACCTCAACCAGATTTAAAAGTCAATCCTAAGGAAATCAATGGGTTAGGTCTAAAGTGTTGATTTAATTAGGTTTTTTTCTTAATTTTTTTTGAAATTTTTTTATCTTAATCTTTTCAATAGGTTAACCGAAAATGTCTCTTAGAATGGCTTAGACGGGCCTAGGCCGATGGTATACCCATCCAGATAGGCTTAGGACGACCAGGGACGTTAGCAGAACCTAACCTATTGAAAAGATTAGGTTTTGATTTTGACCTAACCCATTGAAAAGATTAGGTTTTACCGATATTCTTCACCGGAATCAAGTCGCCACCACATCGCTGATGCAAAAAAGTTCAAAAAAGTTTTTATAATCTTTTCAATGGGTTAGGTTTATATAGATGCTAACCTATTGAAAAATAACGGTTGACTTTTAAACCAGGTTAGGATATAAAGAGACTATGAACAAGGGATATAGGTAATGACTCGACAAGGTGATGCTAATGCCCGTTGGCTCCTGCTCCATGTCCTGGTGGGAAGTCTGTTTGCGTTTACCATGGTTCTTATCGGAGGTATCTGATATGGGTAAGAAGACTTTTAATGTTGATGCCTTTAAGGATCAGATCAACAAGATGCTTGCAACCAGTTTGGTTACGGCAGACCTTCGTGAAGGCTTCATTGTTGCCCTGGAACAGGTGCTTCATGACACGGGTAACTACCGTGGGTACCGGTACCTGACTGTGAAGGAAGTCCCGGACGGTCATAAGCCAGGTATTCGGTACGAAGCCGGGGCCCCGGCTCACTCTTTTGATGACTGTGACTCTACTCGGCGGCAGTATCGGTAAAGGAAACTAAATGGATTTTATTTTTGATCTTGATGGGACGGTGACCGATCCTAGTCACCGTCTACATTATCTTGAACAGAAACCAGTCCCATGGGATTCATTTCTGTCTGAGATGGATAAAGACAAGCCTATTCTTCCTAGTATCTTTATTATTCGATCACTCATTGAAGCAGGTCATACTGTTATCTTTTGTACTGGTCGCTCTGATAAATACCGTAGGATGACAATTGATTGGATCTACGAATTTGTTTATCCATATTTCAAAGATACTATGCATCTTTATATGCGTAGAGAAGGCGATCATCGACCAGATACACTAGTTAAACTAGAACTTCTGGATGAGATCAGAAACAATGGCCTCAATCCAGAAGCAGTGTTTGAGGATCGTAAGCGTCTTTGTGAAATGTGGATTGAAAAGGGATTGTGGGTCTATGATTGTGGTATGGGTAAAGGTAACTTTTAACTAGGAATTTATATATGGAACTTGATAAGGACAATTTTGATCCAGATGATCCAGTAGAATGGATACTAGTTGAACCAGGTATTTTAAATCTGATTACAACTGATGTCTGTATTGTTTATCGTCCTGATCATTCCATTTATTATATTCGATGGAATAATAAGCCTGTTGTTGCTAAAGGCATGTACTATTCACTAGATGGTGCTAAATATGCCGCACTTTCTTATGTTCAAGAACTTCTTAATATGGGCTTAGAACCTTAACTTTTTTGGTTGACATATACTCAGATACGTGATATAAAGACTATACAAAATGAGGATAAAGTGATGGATAATATTGTTGAAAATGCTGTAATCCAATACCAAGACTATAGTGGTAATTGGGAAGCTTGTGAATACTTAGGTAGGTCCACAAGTGGTGAAATTACTCGCACAATGAAAGCAACACAAAATCGTCTAAACGGAAAACGTATTCGATGCATTGATAATGATTCTGGGAGGATTGTAGATATCCTCTAATATAAATATGGATCACATCCACTCACTGGCGTGTGGCTCGGTCTTTTAAACCGATGGTGCTGGGTTCGATTCCCAGGTGATCCTCCAATTAATGCTCATATAGCACAACGGTAGTGCAACGGTTTTGTAAACCGTAGGTTGGGAGTTCAAATCTCTCTGTGAGCACCACTTAATGGTTAGTAGCTCAGCGGTAGAGCAGGAGATTGTTAATCTCTTGGTCCCAGGTTCGAATCCTGGCTAGCCAGCCAACTATTTTTATGGTCCTGTAGCTCAATGGTAGAGCGGTGAGCTTATACCTCACGTATACACTAGATTGGTGTGCGGTTGGCGGTTCGAGTCCGTCCGGGACTACCAATATTTGTCACGGTCTTCTAATTGGCTAGGAAACCAGACTTTCATTCTGGACAATGCGAGTTCGACTCTCGTCCGTGATACCAAGTTTGTGGTAAGTAAAGTCTACCTAGTTCGACCTCGAGGCGATACATGGTAGAGCAGTCTGATCAACTGTAAAAGGAGAATGGGCACTTCCGGCGAGCCCCGGAAGAGATACCTCACCTGCCACAATTCAGATCTTATAATATAGAAAGATATATAAATATCTTCATATAAGTCAGACTTGGGCCGCAGAACAATATCCTGTTGCTTGATCAATTAGGAACTAAGCATGAAAATCATTAATCTTTTTCCGGAAAAAGCAAGTTCTTCAAAGGACATGGTAGAAAAGGAAATAAGAAACTTGATGATTATCAGCTTATGCTCCTTCAAGGAGAGAGGACAAACGGCTTTGAAAACGAGCCTAAACAAAAACCTCTTACAAAAAAAGAATTGAAGGCTAAAGGTTTTCGTATTAGACATTTTAAATGATAAAAATAAGATAGACAGCTGTGGTCCTACACAATAAATTATTCTATAATTAGAAAAAGGAATATATTATGTCCTTCAACGTTCATGATTCATATAAGAATCTGAGTGTAGAAGATTTGAAACTTGTTTCTAACAAATCACGGATACGATATTCTGTATGTCTGATGAACCTAGAGCATGACCTGAATATCGGTAATTGTATTCGATCAGCACATATCTTTGGCGCCAATCGTGTTTTTATCTTTGGACGCCGTCGTTATGATCTTAGATCAACCGTTGGCGCACATCACTATATTGATATTGTCAAGCACGACTTTGATGATATTACAGATTCAAATGCTATTTGTCAAGCGTTTGATGATATGCTTAATAAGCATGATCTTACACCGATAGTCATTGAAAAGACCGAGGACTCATTTGATATCAAACAAATGAACCAATGGTTATCCGATACTGATCCATTTGCTACGCCTTGTCTAGTACTAGGTAATGAACAGAATGGTGTTCCAGAATGTATCGCTAATAAATATCAATGCTTTCATATTCCGCAACGTGGCGTCATTCGTTCATTAAACGTCTCGTCTGCCGCCGCAGTTGCTATGTATGAACTACAACAATATATTACTTATTCTTAAGGATTTATATTATGCTAGAGACTTGTTGCGATCTAATGGTTGAAGCCTATGAGCGTGGACTGATGACTTCACGTGATGGTAATGTATCACTACGTTATCGTGAACAGCCATTTTTCTATATCTCTCCTACTGATGTACGTAAACATACACTCAATCCAGATCAGTTCAAGAAACTGTCAGTCAATCTTGGTGAAAATCGTACACCGGTAGAACTACCATATACAAATATTTCTTCTAATCTTCGACCAAGTGGTGAATTTCCGCTTCATTTTCTGCTTCAACAGACTCTCCCCGAAGATTGGGATACACGAGTAGTCATGCATGTACATTCAACTTATACGGTTGCTGCTATGCGAGCTACAGTACTTCTTCATGAACTGAGGAATGAATTTCCAGAAATTTCACGATACACAAAGATTGCTCCTACTATCAGGAATACACCACCTGTATCATGGAATCTAGGTGAAGCAGTTGCTAAACATCTAGAACTACAACCAGATGGAACAACTAAGTACAATATTGTTGGCATTGAAGGTCATGGTGTTGTATCAGTTGATAAGACTCCATGGCGTGCATACGAACATATTGAGAGAACTGAGCACATTTGCAAGATCGTTCTAGAATCTGGTATCTACGACTAACAATTTATGCGGGTATGGTATAGATAGATGTGCGCTAGTCTTCCAAACTAGATAGGTCGGGGCGGTACCGACTATCCGCTTTTTATTTGCAAATAAGGATGAAATATATGAATAAGATTCTACTTACTATGGCTGCACTGCTTGGCATGACCACTGTTGCAGTTGCTGAAACCAAGCCTGTTGTATCCACAAATGTAGATCAACGTGGCGCTTATATTGGTGGCTTTGTTGGTTCTAGTATGGGCGAACGTGATCGTGTTACTGCAGGTGTAAATGCTGGTTATCAATTACATCGGTTTTTTCGTGCTGAAGCAACACTAGATCAAACTTGGAAGACTGGTGTTGGTGGTGGTACTCGACTAATGGCTAATGCAATTGGTCAGTATCGAATTCCAGGTACAACACTTACACCATATGTACTAGCCGGTGCAGGTTATGGATTTGATTCTCTAGGTTCAGTTCGTAAGGGTATTGGTGTTCCTCAGTGGAATGTTGGTGCAGGTCTTCGAGTTGCAGTATCTGAACGAGTTGATCTAGATGCTCGATATCGTTTTATTGAAGGGTTTAATTCTCGTACACCGCATGATCGAAGTACTAATCTAATTACAGTCGGTGCGGCTTATAAGTTCTAAATCTAATATAATTTAGAAAACCCACCTTAATCGGTGGGTTTTTTATTGACTTATTATAGTATTATGATATAAATATTTTATGGAAGGGTGTCAGAGCGGCCGATTGAGCTGGTCTTGAAAACCAGAGGACTGAAAAGTTCCGTGTGTTCGAATCCCACCCCTTCCGCCATCATAAAAAGGAATCAAACATGAGTGATAGTTATTCTATTCGTATGCTTAAGAAATCAGCATTTGAACATGAAATCTTAAACTCAATAGATATACTTTCAATTGATCAAATTGATGAAGAATTAGTCATTGTAAGAAATTATTTGACAAAAAGAATTAAAGAACTTAAAAGCTAACTGGGTGTAGCTCAGAGGAAGAGCGCTAGTTTTGGGAACTAGAGGCCGAGATTTCGACATTCTCCACCCGGACCAAAATATCAAATATATAAATAACCCATCTTTTATTGGGAATGAAAAAATGGAACGTATGGGTAGACATCTGATTCTAGATCTCTGGGGCGCCATTGGCGCTCTTCCTTTTTGGAATATGGATGAAGCAGCAGAAGCGCTTAAAAAGGCAGCTGCAGCTGCAGGTACAACTTTTATGACTGAACGTTGGCATCACTTTGGTGATGGTCATGGTTATACAGGAGTTATAGTTTTAGCTGAAAGTCATATCTCAGTACATACTTGGCCTGAGACAGGATATGCAGCCATTGATGCATTTTATTGTGGAGATTGCAATCCAATGGATAGTTTACAAATAATTTTAGATTTCTATAAACCACATAGAAATAACTTCTCTCTAATAGAAAGAGGTAATCAATAAAAAAGGAGCCGAAAGGCTCCTTTTCAGTATCAAATATGTTTCTCTCTAAGCATCTTAGCGGCTTGTTTTCCAATACATACTCCGGTTGACATAGACCAACCTTCTTCAGCTTCAGTAAGGACTTGAGGATTAACTAATGATTTAATATAGAAAGCTAGCTCATCCCAACGAGTTAATTGAATATCATTAAACCATTCATCGGTAGAATCTAAAATATTATCTAGACCAATACGTCGCTCGACAAGCGCTAAGATTGAATCAGTTACAAACTGAGAATAGTACTGATCATGATCACATCTCTTATAAAGATAATCTCGTCTAGTGTACATTTAAAACTCCAGCTTAATAGTTATAATACTGATGTATGTAGATATCAAACCGGGTTGCGTGTTCAGGGCGGATATTAATTGATGACCAGCGCCAATATTTACCACCACGTCGATAGTGTCGTGCATAAGGATTATATGCGCCTAGTCGACCACGAACCATTACACGAAAGCGTTTAGTACTTCCTTCAGCTTTAAGTTTCTTATTGATCTTAGAAACTGTATTACGAACAATACGTAATTCTAGACCACCTTCAGTGTCAGGAAAAATAGTGGTTACATATGAATCAGTACGAGTCATGGTTCACTCCTTTGTTCTATATCTTATAGAGTTTTAAAGCATTCATCATCGGTATAAATCACGTTTCGTATATTGAAGGTAGCAATTGCTCTGGTGCAACCCTCACAAGGCTTAGCCAGACCCCAACAAAACTTCTTATTAATCTTCTTGACTCGACAAATATACAGAGTCGACTTTTTCAAATCATCTACATCAACACACTTCAATGCATTCAGAATAGCATCCGTTTCTGCATGTAGAAAAATAGCATCAGCATTCTTACCAAAGCGCTTTTGAAAAGGATGAGATTTAAGACGATTGAAACCAAAACTTACCACTTGATTTTTTGATACAATACATGCTGCTAGTTTAGCATTGGCTGCACCCTCAGAAGCCACAGCTAGCTTTTCAAGGGTATTAAGATAATACAAGTGGTCCTTGCTCATGTTTACTTGCGCCTAGCCAACTTCGGCTCTTCATAAAAGAAGTAATACTTACCACCCTTATAAGTAGCCTTAGTGAACTTAGTAATACCGTACTTTCGAAACATCATACGGACAAACTGAACCACACCATCTTCATGAAAAACCGATACCGATGCACGAAGTTCGGGTGTAATATCCTTAAGCTCGACCAATTCAATACCATCAGGATACGGAAGCGGTTGCAACCAAGAACGAGCAACCTGAACAGGAAATGCTGGAATCTCCGAAACCGTATTCTCGGTCTTGGTTTCCTTCACCATCTTGATCTTAGGTTCCTTAACCTTCTTAACCTTATCGGTCTTAGCAATCTTGATCTTAGGTTCCTTAACCTTCTTAACCTTATCGGTCTTGCTGGTCTTAGCAACCTTGGTCTTCTTCACCTTGGTCGGCTTGACAACCTCTTTAGCGATCTTGGGCTTACGAGGCTTGCGTTCATAAACTCCACGGGGCACTTGCAGTCTCCACAGATTATAAAGTCATTATACCACAGATAGAAAAAAAGTCAAGGGTTCTTTTGCCTCCTTGACTTTTTTTCGAGAATAGAGCTTCTTGCTCTTAACCGTCTGTTTACGGTACTGAGGCTGAGCAAGGGCCCTAGCCATAGGGTTACGTTTTATAACCTTTCGTTTCATAAGTGCTCTCCTTAAACCTAGCATATAGGCCGAACTCTCGACCGAATGCCTCTATCTCCCAGGGCCTATCCCAGTAGCTGATCTTAGAATCGTCAACAATCTTACCCTGCCAACGATTCAGCGATGTAGACTTAACATAGTCACGCAATTCACCAGTAGCATATTGCTTGACATGAACCATCTCATGTGCAAGGGCAATAAGAGTCTTACGGATCTTATGCTTCTTATTCAGATAGATGGTAAAATCTCTTGGTCGATCAAATTCTTCTGCCAGACAGGACCCGTCATGTTCTGTCTTTTCAAAACAAATTGTGACCGTAAGATTTTTTACCAGCCTTGGTGACATGAGGTTGCTGGCATAGAACCTAGCCGCCGCTGCAACCTCATGTCGATTTAGACCTGGTGGTAGTCCGTGTACGCTGACCTGCATGAGTGTCCTTCAGTCATTCATCATATGTCATATATATCCCATGGTGGATAAAATGTCAACCCTAATGAAATCAATAGGTTAGTGCTAACCTATTGAAAAGATTGAAAAATATTTTTTCAAGGTTCTAAAACTTTTTTGGGGATCAACCCCATCAGATCATCAAAACTTAATCATATCAATGGGTTAGGCTTATCCAACAACCTAATCATATCAATGGGTTAGGTTAAAATGGTGGCTTCTCGTCGACCTAAGCCTTGCTTGATAGGTATACCTATCACTAGGTCAGCCTAGCATCGTCAGAGCGTTCAAAAAAGTGGTTGACATAATTTCCCATAGGGTATATGATCCGAATATCAACCAAGGGAAATATCCTATGGATGCGTATGTCATCTCCGCTCTAGACCTAGAGTGGGCCGAAACTGTTGCTGGTCACCGTCTAACCATCCCTGAAGCCAGGGATATCGTTATGGAATATAACGATTATCTGGATAAGCAGGAATATGATATGGCTGAATTGGAGGTTGCCAAGCATGCGTATGATTTCTAGTAAGAAAATTGCTAAGATCATAGTTGATGCTATGATTTTGCTAATTATTTTTGTAACTATCTATATCATGTTGGTAATCTAATGCGCTTAGTAGTGCGTAATCCCATGTACGATAAACGACACATCTATCAGTTTCATATAGATGAGTTTGATACATTTTATGGCGAGCAACTCCCGCTACCATCCTGGGTAGAACGGGACTCTATTTGTATCTCAGCACCACATCTTCCATCCAAGATGCGTATTATCCCTAAGCATCAGATTACAATGATGGATGATAAACACGTAAACTTTGAGTGTCAAATTTCAGACACACCTAGGACGTTTAAAGTATCTGGTTCAAAGGGTGCTTTCTATACAGTTACTGTTCATGGTACAAAAAAGACATGTACGTGTGCTGGATTCTCTTTTCGACGTAGTTGTAAACACACCATTAATATTTGAGGGAATAATATATGCTTAAACTTACACGTCAAGAATTAGAAGATATCTGGAATAATAAGCCATATGGTTATTTTACACAGCTTCGTAAGAACTCTAAGAATTTAAAAAAGTTCAACGTAATTGCAACGCCATATAAGAAAACATATTTTCCAAATATGAATATGATTGTATATGCATCTTCTGCTGATAGCAAAGAAATTGAAAACGCAAAAACTACTATGCGTAAGGAAATTCTTGCAAAATATCCTAATGATACAACAATTTCAATTCAGTTTTCTATCTACAAAGAATAGTAATAAATACAACACATCTTAGTGAATCTTGATTATATTATGTATAGGAGACCATCCATAAAAAAATAAAGAGGTCATTGAAGTGTTAAGAATCTTATTAACTGCTTTTCTAACAGTATTCTGTGTATCAGTATCAGCACAGACAGTTTACCCCCCAGAAATAAATGAGATAAAGAAAAGAGGTAAACTTATTGTAGCCTTGACAGCATTTGATACACCACCATTCTATGGTGGTTCTATTGATAATATGTCAGGCTTAGATATTGAAATTGCTAAAAAAGTAGCTAAAATTTTGAACGTCCCTGTTGCTTTTAACAGGGACGCTACTTCGTTTGCAGGTGTTATTGACCAAGTTGTTGCTGGTAAAGCCGATATGGCTATAAGCAAGTTATCAATAACTGGTCCAAGAATGAATGTAGTAAAATTTTCAGTACCATATGTTAAGCTACATCAGGCTATGATAGTAAATAGATTATGGCTTAGTCAGAATACAAAAAATGGTGACCAGGAATCAACTATTAAAAATTTTAATGGTTCCATATCATTTATAGCAAATTCAAGTTATGATACATTTGCTAGAACATTATTTCCCAAAGCATTATATAAACCTGAAACAAGTTGGGATAACATTATTAATGGTGTTATATCTGGCAAATATTCATCTGGATTTAGGGATGAATTTGAAATAAAACGACTTATAATTGAAAAGCCTACAGCATCTATTCATACAAAGACGGTTGTATTTACAGATTCTGTTGATAATATTGCTGCTGCAGTTCCTCCCGGCAGTATTCATTTACTCATGATTATAGATCATGTCATAAAAAATGAATATAACAATATAGATGTAAAAATGCTTATATCTATGTTGAAGAAATACTACGAAAATAATAAGGAATAGTTTTGTGAAAATTATAAAAAGAATATTAACTAATCCTTTTACTATATTAACATCAATTATTGTTGGTGTTGTTCTTGGCTTTTATTTTCCAGTTGAAAGTATAAATCATGAAAATATTGGATTGATATACCTAAGTCTATTAAAAGTTGTAGTTCTACCATTTCTACTAGCAACAATTCTTGTTGGTATTATCAGTCTATTACAGAAAGATGATGCCGCTGGTATGATTAAGAGAATTATAATAGGATTTATCTTATCAATGATTCTAGCCAGTGCCGTAGGTATTGGTACTGTTGTACTTACATCATCTGAAATGACACCCGAACGACAAGCCAAAATGGGTTCTTTGGTCACTGATCGTGAACAAGGCGCTGTAGATTTAGAAATTTTTCTATTTAAAGATAAACAGGAAAAGAAAGATGATGGTCCATCAATCTATACCAAATTTATACCAGAAAATATATTTCAAAGTTTAAATACAGGTGAAAGCCTAAAAATTGTTGTATTCTGTTTAATCTTTGGTGTAGCACTTGGTCAATTAAAAAATGATGGCATGAAAATTATTGTAAGTGCATTACAAGCAATACAAAATGCATCTATAAGTATCTTTAAATTTTTAAATTATTTTTTACCATTTGCTTTGCTTGCTATGATTTCAAGCCAAGTCGGTAAAGTAGGATTATCAATCTTTGAAACATTATTTGAATTTATTCTTCAACAAGCACTTGGTGGTGTAGTAATACTCATATTAGCAACAATAGTAATTGCACTAAGATGTAGAGGTACATCTATCTTTACGATCTTAGCATCAGTAAAAGATACAGTTATAGTTGCTATATCATCTAGAAGTAGTTTGGCTTGTATTCCATATGCTCAAGAAGCTTTAACAAAATTAAAATTTGAAAAAGGCTCTGTTGAACTAATGGTTCCTCTAAGTTTTACAGTCAATAGAATAGGTTCAATTACCTATTATGCAATTGCTACATTGTTTATAGCAAATATCTATGGTATAAGTTTAACCTGGATTGCTTTAGGAATGGTATTATTTGGTGCTATACTAGCAGGTATAGCAAGTGCTGGCACAACTGGTATATTGACTGTTGCAACAGTTAGTATTGTTTGTGATTTATTACAATTACCACACGAAGCTATAATAGTTCTATTAATAGCGGTAGATCCAATTATGGATATGATTCGTACTGCTAGTCATGTATATGGAAATGTAGCCGTTACTGCATTTGTATGTGAAAAAGAGAAATTGGAGACATAAAAAGAAAGAAAAATGAATGAAAGATACATTTGTAAAGATTTTAGAATGGGTTGGTGGTAGTCCTTTTAGACTTTTTGCATTATGTATTATATCAATATTAGGTGCTGCTGGTTGGTTTTTCTATACTGAAAAAGATGCTTTTATGGCATCTTACAGGGCACAACAAGCATTACCTAGAATGAATGGAAAATATGAAGAAGCTACAGCATTTATAATGAAAAGATCAAATGCGGATCTTGTAGCTATATTTGATGTTAACAGTCTGTTAAATAGTAGAAAACTTGCATATCTATATGTAAGAGGTGAAGGTAGAATAAAAACATATGACGGATATGATGTAAAGCTTTTTACAGCAAATCATTCAAATAATTCAGATGTAATAAGTCTTATGGCTGGAGATTTTCCTTGTTCAAGTTATAGAAGTCCACAAAGTTTCTTGGGTTTTGTATATAAGGAAAAAGGCGTTAATTATATGTGCAGAATAAGTGTTCCCCCAGAACCATCAAAATTCATAGGTCAAATATCAGTTGGATGGAAAGAACAGCCTGAAGATATTGAAGGTTCTAAAACACTCATTAGAATAGCAGCAGAAATGCTATTTACAGAAAAATAAATAAATGGAGTCCTTGGCGGGATTTGAACCCACATAAACAGGTTTTGCAGACCAGTGCCTAGCCATTCGACCACAAGGACAGGAGTATTTTTATGCTAACATTATTAAGAAATTATTTTAGACATAAAGAATTATATATATATGAATTGAGGGTAGAATATAGAAAATTTGGAAAAAATAAATCTGATTATTCTATTGTTACTGATGTTATTGCTGAATCGGCAAGTGATGTAATTATTAAAAGTCTATTAGATTATAATGAACCAAAGAATGATGAAACTATAATTTTTTATGTGACCAAACTTTAGTTATTTTTTGCTATTTCCAAAATTATTTTTCTTCTTATTGCTTTTGCAAAATCTTCAAAATCAGTTGCTTCAACTAGAAAACCATTTGGTGTTATAACTTTATCTCTATAATAATCAACAATTTCTGGATATACTATTGTTATAATAGGTAATCCATTGATGATAATGCCTTGTGCTATAGCTTTATTTCTTGGCTCATCTGGTTCTTCTTTTTCATTTGATGGTCCATCACCAGAGATATCTATTATTTTTATATCTGGTTTGCACGGTGCTTGATTCATATAGTCTATAGCTTTATTTAAAGCATGACCTAATGCTGTAAGATTAGATGTGGCTCTTGGTGCATTTAATATATTAGTTGCAAAATCATCAATATCCGATTTTGTTTTTAAAATTTTCCATGGTATACTTATTTTTACATCACTAGACCATTCTATTAAAGAAAGCGCAATCCCACCAGGTTGCGCTTTAATAGTATCTTGTACTGATTTATCTTGAAATGCTTGTGCTATACCCTTACGTTGTAATTCATAGTTATCTTCAGATATTGAACCAGAGACGTCTATTAATAGTATTAGGGCTAAAGCACAAGATAACATTATTCTGGTGTTGTGCTACAAACGGCATTATACTTAAGAGTTGAACCAAGTTCTAGGAGACTCTTATTAACACCACGAATAGTTGCTAGTTCAGTTGTGCATCCGGATTCAGATGCCTTAATTACAAATGGCGAACCAACCGGAATCCCATTTAGCATAATCATGACTAATAGCATATTACCCATTATTTTCTTCTTTCTTAAAAGAATTTTTAAAATTTGAATGTTCGTGACAAGTCCAACGATATCCAGATTCTGTCGGGCAACCACATGATGCTGTTTCAAAGCAATTAGGCTCATCGCACATACCAGCAAATAATTTTAATTTAGTATTCTCGATCTTTTCTTCTCGAATAAGATCTTTTAGATTATCTCGGATATTCAAATCAAATTCATTAGTGATATCCATACCACCAGCATAGTATATAGGTACATATGCTTCTGGTCCAAAACCCATAAGATCATAGATTAAATGCCTAAAAGAACCAGGATTTCTACCATGTTCAACAATTTT
>SXGQ01144307.1_pt1 | contig 53157 bp, 51 predicted proteins | sample 3178371 | NCBI WGS metagenome assembly SXGQ01 (sample SAMN11356859, study PRJNA531348) | freshwater metagenome | isolation source: freshwater sample F1-20 | place: China: Fuxian Lake, Yuxi | collected 2017-12-25 | reverse complement strand
TTTTCCAAAAACTCTAATCCTTCTTGGCTCCGGTAAGAATTGCGATAATAAACAGAATTAATACCAGTTTGGTAAACCAATTTAGCACAGTCCAAACAAGGTGCATGAGTAACGAAAAGTGTAGCACCGTCACCAGATTCTGTAGATTTAGCCAACTTAGCAATCGCATTTGTTTCAGCATGAAGTACCTCCGGTCTAGTTTTTAATTGGCCAGTTTTCTCTAGCCAATTACCTTTTCCAAGTTCGCTTTGTAAAACTTCTTCTTCGTATTCACAATTGTTGTCCCAACCAGAAGGCATTCCATTATAACCGATAGAAATGATACGGTCATCTTTTACAACAATCGCACCAACATGAAGTCTACGAGCCGAAGATAATTCAGCAAATACTTCAGCCGTTTTCATATATGCATCAATAAATTTTTCTTTCATATCCTAAATAATGTTATGATTGATCCTGTTACAATCGGCATCGCGTTTAGTGTGGCTCAATCTTCTGTTAATAATATCAAAAAAGCAATAGCTTTAGGTAAAGATGTTCAATCTTTAACTGGCGAATTTGTAAAATTTTTCAATTCATCCGACAAAGTACATACAGCTTCAGTTAAACTGAGAGCTAAAAATGTCGGCAAAAGTGACAGTGAAGTAAGTGCTGTTGCTTTGGAACTTGCAATGAATTCGAAAAGACTACGTGATGCCGAAAAAGAACTCAAAGAACTGTTGATATACAGTGGTAATGGAGATGTTTGGGAAGACATGCTTCGAGAACGAACACGCCTAATCAAAGAAAGAAATGCGGCCGAAAGAGAAATGGCAAAAATAAAAGCCAAACAAAGAGAACAAATGGCAGAAGATATTTTAACTATCATTGTTTTTTTGGTTGGCTTATTCATTGCCATGGCAGTAATTTCTATCGTATGGCAACTTATAACCAGAAATTAATGGTGCGCCCGAAGGGACTTGACCCCCTAACCAACGGATTATGAGTCCGCTGCTCTAGCCATTGAGCTACAGGCGCTAATTTTTTATTTAAAAAGAAAATGCCTGGTGATTTTATCTTTTAACATTTCGGGAACGGTTGTATATGGCCATTCCAAAAAGAAAGGACAAAAAGTTCCCCATTTATTTTCTTTGAAATAACTTCTAGTTATTTTCAGGTGTTCATCATTTTTTGGATCAAAAATTTCACGATTCATCAAAGCTTTTTTACTAATTTCATTCAAAATCATTTAATAAACTCCAAACTGTCTTTACGAATGTAATGTATTACCTGTGTTTTTTGTTGTGATGGCACTTGTTTTACCACAGGCAAAAACAACACTCCTTCAATTTCTTTGGAAGGAACATTCAAAAGAGTATAATATTCTTCGTGATTTGTGCGAACACGAACTTTTTTAAAAAAGGATTTATTTGATGTTTTCATAATAAAGACATTATATATCAAAAATGAGGTTCAATCAAGAACCCCATTCATGTTTGCCATTTAGGCACCAATATTTCTCTGACGAGATTCAAGTTTTGTTTGTTTAACACCCTTTACAATTTCAATGATGAAACTGAAGAATTTTTTGATGTGTTTCATTTTTCTTCTTTTTCTTTAATTGAAATTTTTTTAACGGCATCTTGAACTTTAACCATATTTTCCAGCCAAATTTTCAACATGCCATTAACATATTCCGCTTCTTGAATTTCAATCTTATCAGAAAGTTTGAATTCATGAAGGAAATTTCGGTTTGCAATTCCCTTGTAGATAAAATTAGATTTATCTTCTTCATTATCTTGTGCTACACCTTTGATAACAAGTTTATTACCTTCCAATGTAACTTCAATATCAGATTTTGCAAAACCCGCAACAGCCATTTCAATGACAAATTTGTTGTCTTTGATTTGTTTGATGTTGTAAGGTGGATAATTTACAAATTTTTTGGATGTGGTTGATGCCATTTCCTGAAGTTCTTTGAAAACATCAGAAAAACCGATGGCCCATGGATCCAATTTGTGAAAGTCTAAAAGTGCATTCATAAGTTTCTCCTTAAAAAGCGAGTTAATAAAATTGCCACCCTTTCGGCGTGACGGCATGCGTTTTAACTTATGTCGTAGGTCGCATCCCCTGCCATTCCCATCCCGAGGAATTATTTCTCAGAAATAAATTCGTTCAGCATCTTTGCTTTACGAATAACTTTATCTTCCGTTGGATATTCTGGAACTTCAGTCAGAAATTCCTTTGCATCCTTATTTTGACTAACCGCTTGCTCCCATTTACGCAGAGCAGTTTCTCGGCGAGTATGAAAATCCTGTTCAAGCATGTCCTTAGACATTTTCAAAAGTTCTAATCTAATTTCATATGGTGTAAGTGACATAATATTCTCCTTTGTGTGTGTTAAATGTGTTTGATAGTTTAGGATATCAGCCTATTAATATTTATTTGATTACCATGAGCATAGTCAATAGTGAGACAGCAAGTATACCAAATGTTATTAGGCGACCAAATAAAGCACCTAAAAATGCGCCAATGGCAAAAATACTAATTGTTGACAGTTGAATTTCCATGATTAAAATCCTATAACAGTTAAACTATTATACCACAGTTTTTTGCACTTGTCAACCAGATTGATTGGATTTTTTTCCAATGTTGTATTTTGGTATCAGCTGCCAATCATTTTTTTCTTTGTGTGAAAGAATTTTAACTTGAGATAAAAAAATTGGAGGAGGATTTTCCGTTTGTTTCTTATTTACCACTTTTACAAGACCCCAATCCTCCAGTAAATTAACAATTGCATTTCTTCTGGAAAGATCATTCTCGGTTATATCCGTAGGTTTACCATCAAGTGCAAATAGTTCTTTAAAATGAACTATGTAATATGATCCTCTTTTGTGTAAAATATGACAAGACTGATATAGAGTTTTGTCTTTTTTAGAAGCAACTCCGATTCTCGTTAGTGTTTCTCTTACTTTTAAAAAATCGTCATCTTCATTTAATGTCACCTGTATTAAATCTTTTACTTCAATCATTTCACTCCGCCTTTATCTGTTTTTATTCTTATTTCAGCGATTTGTTCATCAGAAAGTATACGAAGTGCTTCTACAGCCTTTCGGTCAGAATAACCAAAATATAACTTTACACACTCAATATCTTTATCTTTTTGAGCCTTTTGCCACGGTTGGAACTTCCGTTTCATAGGTCTGATATTATTTAGAAGATAGTGATATTGCATATCTTTATCTAAAGAAGGATTAAGATTCATCTCCTGTGCGAAAAGAACGCAATCTAAGTGATAGGATAAGGAACGGTTTACAATAAAAGGTGCGTAGTCTACAAAATCTAACTCTCCATCTTGTTTCTTTTTGTGTAATACTAGATCAACATAATCAAACGGACTCATTTGAACTCACACTCCACCATGATTTCCGTGAGACAGGCCATCAAATTGATTTCGTGATCGGCAACAAAAGCTGCCTGATATTGATATTTGGCAAGAATAAGTACTAATTGTGGTACAGAACCACCCTTCAGTTGTTCGTACAGTGAATCATAGAGTGTGCGAAAAATACGTGCAGGATCGTTGTCCAAGTTGTTGGTGACCCATTTACGACAAGACGCAAAATCTTTATTGGCCAAAGATTTGGTCAATTCACCAAGTTGCACATCGGAAATTGCAACAAGAATACCTTTATCAATGACACCACTAACACCATATCTCTGTAACTCATTTAGAATTCGGCGATTGTCTGGAAAATGTTTTGTGATGACTGCGGCCACAACATCTTTTTCATATTGAATTTTTTCAGTCTGAAGAATCCATTCAACACGTTTGAAAAATTGTGCTGCCATTTTAGCTTTACTACCATTGGCTTTGAAATCAATGACAGTACAACGAGAATGAATTGGATCAATAATTCTGTTTTTGAAGTTACAAGTAAAGATAAAGGAACAATTACTTGCAAATTCTTCAATGCCAGCTCTCAGAATTGCTTGTGCATTTGGTGTCAGGTAGTCTGCTTCATCAAGAATAATGACCTTGCGGCCGCCCATCAAAGACATTGATGATGCATAGTTTTTAATCTTGACGCGAATGGTGTCAACACCATTCTCATCAGAACCATTGATTACAATATAATCACAACCAACTTCTTCACATAGAGCTTTCGCAACTGTGGTTTTACCGACACCTGCGGTACCACTCAACAATAAATTGGGTATTTCTTTCTTGTTTGAAAATTCCTGAAAGGTCTTTTTAATATTTTCGGGAAGAATACAATCTTCAATTTTATTTGGGCGATACTTTTCCACCCAGAGCATGTGTTCTGTCATTCAAATTCTCCATAATATAAAACATCAGTATATCAGATTTTACGCCAAGTGTCATTCTCTTTGACATAAAGTTTACCATCAGGACCAGGTACAATATTAACTGTTACATCCTTTCTTGTTCCTTCAACATATTCTTCACCGAAACCAACAATATTGTATTGGCTCCACGATTGTACAGGTTTCCGTGTGCCATATGTTGCTTGTAATTGCAACACTGGTTTACCTTCAAGTTGTTTTTCCAACTCTTTAGTAGGTAATTCATCTTGCTTGTAAACAATTCGTTCTTGCACCTCCTTGTAACCAGCAACACCAGCCAAAAAAAGGCCTGTTAAACCCAGGCCTTTTGCAAAGTTTCTACGACTGTTGCTCACATTATTCTCCAAATTTGGAGTCTTTAGATTCAATTGCAATCCAATATTCCATAGTTCCGTTAGAATTTTTAAATGATGCCAATCCTTGTGATGAAATCTCTACATCATATGTGCCCATAATCATTTTAAAATTTTCTGTAAGAAACACACATTTGAATTTTTTGTTGTCCACAGAATCACCAATTTCAATAGAATTGGTGTGTGATGAATCATCTTTTGCATCAAAAACGGATACAAAAATTTTGGAACCATCAGATTGAAAAGAGATGTGTGGTGCTTGAAGAACACTAGCATTTTTTAATGCTTGAGATAAATCTTCTTCTTTTAAATTGAATTGTGCATCAATAGTTGGCAGCTTCAATTCTTTCTCTGGTGGAGAAACAATCATAGTTTTTGCCGTCATTCTGTATTCGGTTTTACTACGTCCAGATTTAAAAATCACATTGTTAGTTTCAAAGTGCAATTCAGTATCTTTATTCAAAGAATGTACGGACAGAAATTGATTCAAATCATAAATGCAAAAGTCTTGTGGAAATTCATCTGTCAAAGTTGCTTTTGCAAGAATAGTTTTTGTGGAAGAAATCGTAGAGATTTTATTGCCACGTTTAAATTCAATTCCAGAATTAATTCCTGCAAAATTTTTAAGCACATTTAGTGTTGTGTTAGATAGTTTCATTAAATACTCCCTTAGTCAATTCATTTATTGTATTTGAACCAAAAGATTTTGTCAAGCATCCTAACAATTTTTTCTTTAATTCATTTACAGTTCCAACATTATCAATAACATAATCTATTTGTCCACCAATCCATCTCCATTCGGATTCATGTACTTGTACATTGTTCTTCATAAATGATTCGGCTTTAAAATCTCCATGATTTGCTTTTACTGCAATATTATACCAATGTGGTTTAATTTCTCTCTGTATTTCAATTAATACTCCACCGTAGTTACTAATAAAATCAATTTCATTTTGAAATCTAACATCAGTAACGACATAATTTTGTTCCGGTGAATTATCAATATAATTTTTCAGTTTTAAAATCCAAAAATCTTTATGAAATACATTACGACCAACTTCTGTGCCCATGAGTTGAAGTGCTAGACGAGGAGTGAATTCTTTTCCAAATTCATATGACCAAAATTTATCGGGCTTTTCTCGCCAATCTCTAGAATGTTGTGTATCACCTTCAAGTAAATGTCGGGGCCATCCAAACATTTCTGCTGTAACATCCTTAACACCTTTTGCAAAGGAAATAGGAGTGAAACCCATATCTTTAAGAATGTCGCCAGCGGTGCCTTTACCTGAACCAATAAATCCAAGTAAACCCACAATCATTACATTTCTCCAACGAAATTAGCAACAGCTGGCATATCACCTTGGAAATGATATGTTCCAATATGTGATGTTTTCATCCATGGACACAACCAAATTTGTCCACCTATTTTTCTCCACATTTGACAAAACATATAATCTTCTGAAAGATATCTATCTGAACCACCACCTGTAATCGAATCTTTTGTATCAATCACAGTATCAAAAAATGCATGAATATATCTAGAACCGTCAAAGTGTGCTTGACCAACGTGATCAGGTTTATAACGAATCATTGGATAAGCTTCTTCCATTTTACCAAAAACTTCACGATTAACCAACATAAAACCTGTTCCAATTTCCAATACTTCTAATGGTTCAGTTACACTGAACTTTTCCGTACCTTTAACTGGATTAAAAACAAAATCACCAGTAACTTTTTCTAAAAGTTGTGGTTCAATTTCCGGATTCTTTTCCAGAGCTTTGCGAACAGAACGCCATTTAATGGCTTTCTTTGGATAAGGACCACCAATAACTTCTTTATCTAAAGCAAGAAGTGCAATAACATCTCTAGGTTCAAAATGAATATCAGAATCAATAAACAATAAGTGTGTGCATTCAGAACGGTGTAAAAATTCGTCCACAAGATAATTACGAGCTCTTGTAATCAAAGATTCATTGAACAAGAAAGAAAATTTAACCGAAACACCGTATTGAACGCAGAGAGCTTGAAGATCGAGGCAGGCTTTTGCATATAAACCGTGATTCATTCCTCCATACATTGGTGTGGCTACAAATAGACTTTTTTTCTGTAAGTCTTCTTTTTTAATTGAAATTTCCATTTGCTCTCCAAATATAAAAAAAGGGAGTTACACCAATGGTGTACTCCCCGAGTTCAACTTAATTAAGCTGAAAAACTGTAACCTGCACGAAGGGCAGTACGAACCATTGCTTTGGTTGGTGTGCCAATACGATAGACAGACACTTTGCTGCCATCTGCGCGAGTTTTGGTGTTGGTGTAAATGCAATGACCTTCTTGACGAAGTTCATCGATGCGAGCCGCAACATTTTGAATTCCAAACCGAGCACGAGCTTGTGCAACAGAAAGTGTGTTATAACCATCATTCTTGCTCAGAAAGTTCAAGATGCGTTGTTTAGCGGAAAGTTTGCTCATAATAATCTCCTAATTACAAAGTTTAATAAAATCTTGTTTTCACAAGTATTCACATTGTACATTTATATAGTCTCAATGTCAATAGTTTTTTTGGCATATTTTAATTATCTGCCAACTTGAGGCAAATATTTTGCCTTGGTTTCCTCCCAGGACATGTAGATAAGGTCATCATAGAATAGAGTTTCATACGAAACATTATTCTTTTTCTTTAACATAGAAATTCTGCCCTTGGCATATTTCATTTTCCACAAGTCACTGAGAGTTTTTTCACTGGTGTCAAAAGATTTTACCAAATCATTAACACCAATTTCTTTTCTCAAAAATTCATTTGTATTGTTATACAAAGGAGAAAAGTAGATACCTCTTTGATGTTCTGCTCTCACCAAATTTTTAGGTATCTTTAATTTTGAATATGCAAAATGCAAAGAACGATTTTTATGGTCCCTTTTAAGAGGCAAACCATTTTTGTTTTTTGCTTCCCACCATTCAAAATATTTTCTAGTATGATTTTCTTTGATCCATTCAAAGATCATCTTCATTGTTTTTCTGGTTGGTTCAAAGGCGACTGAGCCAGATGAGAAACCCATTTTTTTCCAATGTTCCAAGCCATCATACTGTGATAGACCATTGGACTTAGTATTACCGTAAAGAGAAGTGGTAGTAATTCCGACAAGAACGTCACCATATTTTTCCTTCCAATCTTTCTGAACTGTATCAGACAAACATAACAATGCCAATAATTTGCCGCCCATATAATTAAAACCAAGAGGTTGCAAAGGAACAATTGTTGATCCGATTGCTGTATGATTAATCATACCCTGTTGTGTTTTAACTTCTCTAGGCCATCCAATGTCTTTATCTCTTGGTGTTAAATCCAAGAAATCAGATGATATACAAATAACTCCCAAATATTTTTCCGTTCTCTTATCAAGAACAGAATAATATAGATTTCTTCCAATGTTTGAATTGTTCTTCATTGTAGAGGAAAATGTTCTTACTGTGTTCCATGTTTCCGCTAAATCACCATTTGAAAGTATGAGCATCGGTTCAAGATTTTCATAATCATCTGGTGATTGTGGCATCCAAAATTTGGATTTTAATTTTTTAACCAAACTTTCTTGTTCTGGATTTATTAATTGTTTTTCTTCTCCGAAAAGAGTATTCATAATTCTTGTCGGATATTTTTCTTGTACTTCACACCACTTTTGATATAACGTATATTCTTTGACATCCATGCTTGATGCATAGGTCAAATCTTTAACCAACATTTCTTTCAAAAAGTTGGTGTCAATATGTTCAAAGCGACTGGCATCATTTTCTTTTTGCCATTTATCCCATTGTTCATCAACAAATTCTACAGGTGTTGCCATTATAAAGTTGGTATTTGTTCAGGTTTTAATCTTCCACTTTTTACTGCTTTATGCAATTTAGTTTGTAATTTTTTAACTTTTTTCATTGCATACTCTAGTGCCAGTGGTTTTGCCCTATCAGTATACAATATTCCGTTCATGTGGTCAAGCTCATGTAGAAAACATCTTGCGGTTATACCGTCAAATGTTTTGGTATGTGTTTCTCCATTAAAATCCTGATATGAAACATTAATTTTTTGTGGTCTTGTAATTGCAATGTTCAACAAAGGAAAAGACAAACAACCTTCTGACATATGATGTTCACCTTCATAACTAAGGATTTCTGGATTAAAATACGCTACATATTCATCACCCAAACCCATAACAAAAACTCTATAAGGAAAACCACACTGATTCGCAGACAGTCCCAAACCATTATATTTCTTACAAGTTTCAACAAGTGAGGATGCAAAATCAATTGGATTAACTGGAGGATTATTGAAATCAAAAGTTGGCAAATATTGCCTCAGAACAGGTGACTGTGGTGGCACCAAATCAAAAATTTTTATTTGTACAAGAGGCTTTTTTATTTTTGATTGTTCTTCTGTGTTGTATAGTACAATATCGTCACTCATTTTATTTCCTTTATTTTGCAATACGGCTAAAATTACCTTTTTTCTCAAATTTAATTACTGATCTAAATTTATCAAACAGTTGATCGCCTTTATGCGATATCACAAATATGTTTGTGTCTGATCCCATTTCGTGTATGAGTTTTAGAAATTCTTCCGTACCAACAGTATCTAAACTAGAATCAAACACTTCATCCAAAATGAGAAGATTGGTGTTGGTGGAATTTTTTAACTTTGCTATTTGGCGCCAGGTAAACAACAAAGCCAAATCAATACGCATCTTTTCACCTTCGGAAAAGTTTGCATATGAAAATTCATCTCGGTGTCTGCTTTTAATCGTTTCTTCAAAATTTTCATTGATGTTAAAATTAACAAAGAAATCCATTGCTGTTAAATACTTATTAATGAGTTTATTCATTATTGGCAAATATTGTTTGATAATTTTAGTTTTAATACCAGTATCTTTCAACAAAGAACTGGCAAATTCATTATAATGTTTTAGTTCAACCAATTCTTCGTGTGATTCATTTAACATGTGAAGATCGGTTTTCAAATCTCTCAGTTTCAGGTTATCACCTTCAGAAGAATTTTTTTTGTTTGAAAGTTCGTTTATTTCTCTATTTAATTTTGCAATGTAAACATTAATTGCAGATATGGTTGCATTGTGTTTAGTAATTTCATTGTTGTGTTCGTTGATATGATTAACAATATCAGAAATTGTTTTCAAATCACCGGTGACTTTTTTCAATTCTTCTTCAACTTCACCTAATCCTTTTTCTTGAGATTCTATTTTTTCAGACTTCTCTGATACTTGAGAATTTTTCCATTCTTCTGTAATGGCTTGTTTACAAGTTGGACAATCATGATTGTTCTCGTAAAACTCAATATCTTTTGCATTTCTTTGAATATTGGTTTCAATCTTGCCCTTAATTTGAAAAAGATTTTTGGATTTCTTTTCTAATTTTTCTTTTTTATCACCAACTTTATTCGTCAATTCATTCACATGTTTTGTAATTAACCTAATGGATTCATTGATGTTTTCAATTTGTTTATTTGACGTTTCAATTTCGGTTTGTTTTTTGGCAATTTCTTCATCATTAAGTTTTTTACTGTCTTCAATGTTTTGAAGTTGCAATTGAATTTTTTCTTTGTTTAAAGATATGGCATATTTAACTTTGTTAGTTTCTTCTTTGATTTCGGATAATTTTTCTTTGACCACGGAATTCATTGATGAGAAGATTTGAATGTCCAATAAATCTTCAATGATGGTTCTACGATCAGCAGCTGATAACTGCATGAATGGAACAAAAGAGGCTGAACCAAGAATGACGACTTGCGTGAAGGACTTGTAATTTAATTTGAGAATTTGATTCTCTAAGACTTCTTGGTAGTCTTTTGCAGCCGCATCTTGGTTCAATAAAACATTGTTACAGTATATTTCAAAAGTGTTTGGTTTGATACCACGTACAACTTTATATTGTTTTTGGCCAATTTTAAATTCTATTTCAACCAATGCATCTTTATTGTTGATAGAATTTAATAGTTGCGGTTTATTTATTTTGCGAAAAGGTTTACCAAACAAACCAAAACATAAGGCATCTAGTATGGTGGATTTACCAGCACCATTTTGCCCTATGATAAGTGTATTGTTTGATTTGTTAAGTGCGACTTCAGTAAATACATTACCTGTTGAAAGAAAATTCTTCCAACGAACCTTTTCAAATAAAATCATTTTTCAGTATTCAATGCCTCTACGTAGAGTTCTTTCAATATAATTTTCAATCTGTTGTTATCAATACTATCTTCTTTGATAGAATCAACATATTTGTTAAGTATTGTCATGGTATCTTCAGCTTGATCCACTAAATCATCTCCATCCCCAGACAACTCGGTAAAATCTTCCGCAACAGTAATATCGATTGGATTGACATTATAAAGATTGTTCATGAATTTGTCAAACAAATATGGGTTTGTTTTGTTGATTACAACCACTTTAACATACGTGTTATTGTAACCTTTTAAATCTTTACCATCAATTTCTTTGATTGATTCCACCCTGTCATCGTAAATAATTCGATGAAACATTCTGTTTGGATTTTTGATAAATTTAAGTTCATCTTTTTCCAAATCAAAAATATGAAATCCTCTATCGTCATTATAATCTTGCCATGTTAGTTCGTATGGATTTCCAAGATAAGTTATTCCATCAGCACTTGATTTGTGATGATAATGTCCACTAAATGTTTGTTTGAATTTTCGAAATATTGAACGATCTAATCCACCTTCACTTGGCATGCCACGATACATTGCGAAACCAGCAATCTCAAAATGACCCATACAATACTCAGCATCTGTATCTTGTAACAGATTCATGCTTTCTTCATAATTTTCTGGGCAGATCCATGGCATCATACAAACTTTGTGTGGACCAACATAGATCGTTGTAGGTGAGTCAATCACATTAAATGATGCACCATATTCATTCAATAATAAATCAACTGAATTAACATCGTTGGTGTTCTTGAAATAAGTATCGTGGTTGCCAGCAAGAATGTGTACATCCAATCCTAAGCTTGCAAGGGGTTCAAAAAACATTTCTTTCGACCGTTTCAGAGTATAAAAATTCATATACTTTCGGCGGTCAAAGGTATCTCCAAGAATCAAAATGGCTTGTACAGATTCTTCTTTTACGGTAGGAAAAAATGTTTCATTATAAAATTTTTCATAAAAGTCCAAAAAATGTGTTGAATCATTTCTTGCACCAAAATGTTGATCCGTTATCAACGCAACTTTCACTATATTATTCCTTTAAGTCTCGCACTGAAGTTATAGGTTGTAGTTTTCTATTAGTTTCATTCAATACACGGTGTCTCAATTCGGTTGTAGAAAAACTATGTTGTCTGCTGTTAAAGTAAATTCCCATATTTAAATTATAACCAGTAAATTGTTTGTCACGGTATTCTTCTCCGATGATTCTAACATCTATTGGATAAGAAGTCAATATGTCCAGCAATTCTTTTTCTGTTGCATATGGTATAATTTCATCAACGTATTTGCAAGCCACAAGTTGAACATATCTTTCAAAAACTGTTTGTATTGGTTTGTTTTTCCATTCTCTGTCGATTGTTGGATCGGTTTGTAAACCCACAATCAAATAATCACATTGAGTTTTTGCCTCCTTAAGCATCATTACATGACCAGCATGAAACAAATCAAAACAAGAACAAGTAAATCCAACTTTAGGATTACCTCTAATTGCACCAAGTTGTGTATTCATCATCATGATTATTCCTCCAAAAATTTTTCAAGACCTTTTGTTTTTTTGATCGTTTCTTTTTCTACTTTTTTATTTTTCTTTGTTTCTTCATAGGTTTCTATGAATTCTGATATGTTGTCATACAATTCAAATTGTTTACTTGTACCATCTTCAAAATCCATCATTTCATATTCATCCAAAATACCAATTTGTTCAGTGCTTTTGTATTTTATATACAATTGTTTTTTTTCTTTTTGGATTCTTCGAAGAAAAGCATAGTAAATAATTTGAGTAAAATAAGCAAAAGGGTTTTTTGAAACTTTAGGATCAAAGTTGTTGAAATACATTAAACAATTTTCAATACCATCCGAAATCATTTCATCTCGGTAAGTGTAGTTAATAAAATTTGGTTTATGTGACAAACCTTCAGCAATTTTCATCCAACATTCACCAATGTAATTTGGTATAGTTGGTTTGAGTGAATTATTTTTTTCAGCTTCCATACACTGACTTTTGTAATCAGTAAGGGCTTTAAGGAAATCTTCATTATTAATATAGTGTTTTCGTTTGCTCATTTCAAGTATACCAAAAAAGTTGTTGACAAAAGGCTTGACAAATGTTACAGTTCGCAATGTAGCCCCTAGAATTAATGTACATAGGATCCTTTTAAAGTTCCTTCTATAATTTCTTTTAAGAGCTCTTCCGAATTATTATTTTCATCTCTATTTTTTAATTCATTTAATTTATTATTCATTTTACTGATCAATTCAGAGTAATAATCCACAAAGTCTTCAGTCGGTTCAAAAAAACAAAGAACTGTATCTGCCATTACATGTGTTTTATTTTCTTTAATTATTGCAGCAGGGGCCCAATGTTGCATAGCTAAGTTGACACCTCGGACCTCAAACATCATTGCATCCTCAATCACAACTACATCATCGTAAAATTCACATTTGCAAACAATGTCTAATCCATTTTTAAATCTTAGTATTTTAATTACCATTTTTTAATCCTATATTGTATATTTTAAATGGAAACTTTTCTTCATTGTAGATATTTACTCTTTCCATAAAATGTTGCAATGTAAAATTCATTCTTTTTTTGTATCTGATATCGTCTGCAATGTCGTAGATAATTGCTTGTTCTTTTCCAGCTGACTGCCGCAATCCTCTTCCGATACTTTGTAAGTTTCTAACTCTGCTTTTCGAAGGGCTAGCAAAAATAATATTGTGAAGGTTGCGTATATTAATACCAGTACTAAAGGTACCAAAAGAGGCCACAATGATTGCGTCATTTTCTTTCTCCATGATTGCTCGAATTTCTTCTCTATCTTCGGCTTCAACGTTACCATGAACAAAAAAAACTTTACGATCTTTTGCTTTTTCTTTAATTATATTATATAATATTTTTCCATGTTTTTCAACCATTTGATATAAAATCAAAGTGTTTTTATTCAAACTTATGGCAAGATTTCTTATAAAACGATTTCTATTTTCGGATGTTATAAGATATTCTAATTCTTCCTGATAGGTCCAATCTTTTGCTTTGTCACAAATATCATCTGGATGTTTAATCACTAAACATTTTATGTTGATTGCCGAAACGTCTTTACTGTCGATTAATTCTTTTGTTGTTGTTACTGTTTTAACTGGTCCAAAAAGTCCTTCTAATACCAGTTTATGTGTTTTAGTTCCGTCTAAAGTACCTGTCAAACCAATTCTATATCTTGTGTTGATACAAGCAGTCATTATTTTAGTTAATGATTGTGCTTTGAAAAGGTGAGCTTCATCTCCGATTATATATGTAAATTGGTGAAAGTATTCTTCCGGTAAATTGTATAGAGATTGCCAAGTTGAAATTATTACTGACTTATCAGAAATTTTTTCTTTTCCTTGGTAAATTCTATGTACGTTTTCTGAAACATCGAAATCATTTTCAGATGAATAATCTGTAAAGTCTGAGTATAGTTGTTCAACCAAAGATGTGGTAGGTACAATAATCAATCCTTTTAAATTCTGGTATGCCAATAGTTGTCTGATAAGAAGATAGATGATTAGAGATTTGCCAGAAGATGTTGGTGATAATAATAATGATCTTCTTTTTTGCATTGCATGTATGAATGCATTTTTTTGGTGATCTTTGACTTGTATTTTTTTATCTTGTGTGTGTAAATTTAGTGTATTGAAAAATTTATCTGCATGATATATACTAAACTCATCTTCTATTTCTTCGTATTCATATGTGTAACTTCTTTCTTCACAGAATTGTTTTACATAATCAATCAATCCCAAATATATCTGATTTGTTTGTAGGTTATATAAACGAATTTTTCCATCCCAAATTTTATTTCTAAATGCAGGAATAAATTGATAACCAGGTACAAAGAATGTGAAATAAATTGACAACTCCTGTGAAATGTGTTTTTCACATGTTATCTTTGCGTATACCTCATTCTTTTTATTAATTATCAAATCACTCATCACTGTCCTGCAATAAATTTTTCCCAAGAAATAAAGTCTCTTAATTGCCAGGTTCTTTGTTTTAACTCTTGCATTATAGATTCTATAACCGAGATGGCTTCTTCATGATAAACTTTCTTTTCAAGTAACTTGATAAGGTCTTTATCTGCTTCTAAGTATGTATTAATGTCAGATTTAAGTGCGAATTGAAATGGTTCCCAACCATATTCATTCAATTCTTCTTGTGACAATTTACCAGTAAAGTATTCCCATTTGATTTTTTTTATGCGTAGATAATCAAAGTGAGCTTTTTTGGATGCAATTTTATGTTTAGTGAGAATGCCAAGATACTTACTGTGATATACAGGTATCTTTAATAATTCTTTACTTGGTTCTGTTTGATCTATAACAGAATCTTTTTCCCACATATTTAATATTTGTTCAAGTGTTTCCATAATGTTTAAAATGGTATCAAAATAACATAATAACAAATTTTAATTATAATGTCAAGTACTTATATGATTCATACCTAAAAGTAGAAGTACAAGTTATTATTTGATCTGCTGAAGATTTGGTGTCCAATTTAATATCCGACATCGATAACGGAAAACAATTTTTATATTCTATTCTTAGAACTGGATTATTCAATGCGTTTAATACAGTTAAAGTGGCATCAGAAAAGTTTTTATTTCTTTGTAATTCAATAGTGGATTTTCTGCCTTCAAATCCTTCTGGATTAGCAATTGAAATGAACCAATTATATAAATTTTTCCAAGCTTCCAATTCTTCATCGACAGTAAAAGTTACATCAAGTAAGTCATATTTTAATTTTGTTCCAGGAGAGTACATATCTAAAAAAGGAGTAACACGATCAACTTCACCAAGAGAAACTCCTGGTATGTTTACCTCTTGACAAAAATATTGAACCGTGCTTATTCTACTAAATGTTAGTAAAAATTTTGTGGGTTGAAAATAATTTAAATTTTCTGGATTTCTATTTAATGCCGTCATTTAAATCTCCTATATCAGTATTTAGGAGGCAAAAAAAGAGGGTGCCGAAGCACCCTCTGTAAAGACCACTCTGCGGTGGTTTCGTAATTACATCAAGTTCTTGACTTGGAAAATTCTGTAATATACGTTTGAACGAGCGTTCAATGCACCATTGTTTGGATTTAAACCAGCTGCGAATGGGTTTGCAACCATACCGTAACGAGTCTTGAAACCAATTTTTGGTTGGAAGGTGTACTGATCAACTGCACGAACCATTTGTAGAGGAACGTATGGGCAGTAGAACAAACCTGCGTCATATGGTGATGAACCCTTATAACCAATTGTTACCAATTCTTGGTTAGAAGTGTAACCACCGAAATATGGATCAATGTATACTTTGATCCGACCATGTAGTAGACCAGCGAATGTATTACCTGTGTCATCTACTTGTAGGTCAGCTGACAAATTAGGAGTATACTGCAATACACCAGCCATAGCCATAGCAGATGCAACGTCAGAAGAAACGATCATGACGTTACCTTTACCACGACGAGTCTGCTTAGCAATTACGTTTGCATCACGTTCGATTTGAAAAATCAAACCTTTGAAACGTTCAACAGACCAACGACCATTTGAATCTGTATCTAAGTCAAAAGCACCTGCGGTGGTTGTACCATACTGAGCACCTGCAACAGCAGTTGTGTAAATGGTACGAATAACTTCACGGTTGATTTCAGCAAGAATCTCAGTAGACAGAATGTTTGACAATTCTGTTTCTGCATCAAGACCATGAATTGCTTTCAAGTCTTGTGCAAGTTCTAGTGAGTATTCAGCTTTCAATGCGCGTGATTGAGCGGTAACAGTAACCTTCTCAATGCTAAATGCCATTTGATTGAACATACCTGTATCAGTATCTGCACCCAAACCTTCAGCACGGCTGGTTGGCATGCCAATACCAGTTGTGTATGAGTTAGCGGTGAAGTCTGCAACTGTATTTGTTCTAACGTCAGTGGTGTTGTTACCACGGAAACCGTAAGGGTTACCAGAAGAACCAGCACCAGAGAAAATGGTATTAGCTTCGTTGAAGAAAGCTTCATTGCTATCTGCTGCGCCTGCTGTACCCATTGCATTGTACTTGGCACGCATTGCAAAGATCAATCCGGTTGGTCCGGTCATTGGCTGAACGCCAGCAACATCATAAGCGATTAGGTTAGGTAGAGCACGGCGAACCAAGCTAATCAAAATTGGATCATAGTTGCTTACACCAGCACCAGTAACATTGGTTGGAGCAGCACTATAAGTTGTTTCGTTCAACTGGCCAGAAGCTTCTGCCATGGCTTGTTGTTGATTCTCCAAAATTAAAGCTGTAACAGCTTTCTTGTATGGGTCTTTGATTGACTCTAGTTCTGGATGCTCCAAAACTGGTTGCCATTTTTTTTGTAATTCTTCTGATAGAAACATTTATTATCTCCTTGTGAGTTTCTAATATTGGTAAATTTTATTTATTTTGCCAATGTTTTTGAAATTGTTTTTGCGTACTGTGCGATTGCTGGATCAACAAAACCTGATTCAGGTTTTTTGTCTTCCTCAATTTGCACTTCTTCATTCAATGCAGAACTATCAGCAGATTTAACTGGAGTCTTAAAGTAGGATTCTACGATAGTTTCCAATTTACCAATGAATTCTTCTTCAGTAGTGAACTCAACACTCTCTGCGAGTGTTTTTAGTTTTTCTACTTGCGTCTGCGTTAGGCCCTCACATACTGCATGTATAGCCTCATATTTTTTGTGTTCGTTTAATTCTTTCTTCATATCTATTGATGAAAGAATTTGTTCATTTAATTCATCTTGAAGTTCTTCGATCTTGTTGGTAAGTTCTCCAACAATATCTACCTTTTCTTCTGGAATATCAATGTGGTGTTCAGTGAATAATTTTTGTAGGCCCGACATAAAATCTTCAACGATTTCTGTGCGTAGACCAGATTCAATTGCCAATTGATTTTCTTTAAACCATTCTTCTGCCATATAATTGATATATTCATCAAGTTTAACGGCAAGTTCATTCTTAACTTGTTCGACAGCATCTTCAAATTCTTCGTAAAGAGCTTCTTCAATATCTTCTACAATTGCTTGTGAACGAGCAATAACTGCTGTTTCAAAAATTGTTGTTGCTTTTTGTTTGAAGTCTTCGGAAAGATTTTCACCAGAAAGAAGAGCATCAACATCTTGTTCAATTTGCTCTTTCATTTTTTCTTTTTTCATCATTTTTTTAATCATTGCTTTATCTTCAGCTTTGTCTTCATGACCTTCTTCTTTTTCTGCTTCAGAAATAACTTCATCATCCGAGTCTGTTTCTTCAGCATAAGATTGGAATGTTGCTCCTGGATTTGATTGGAACATTTGAGGAGCTAACCTTGCTTTGATTCTGTCACGAATTGCTGCGTAATCGGTAGCATCGTGTTGAACAGCTTTGTGTTCTGAACCTTGAGAATCTGCTGGACCAGAAAGTTTTCCACCTGGTTGTGCGCCCACAGGAGGTGTTGCACCTGGAGGTGTTGCACTTGGTGTGCCTTTTGTATAATCTGGTTTATCGTCATCTTGTTTGTCAACAACACCAGCAACTTCACCAACATCTTTTGTGCCATAAGCAACAGATGTAGGTAGTTTAGATGGACCATCTTTATGTCCACGACTTAAAGAAGCTTCAAAGTTTTCTTTGGCTCCTTCAACTAAAACTGCTTTAGCGGCTTCTGTCAGATTGTATTTTCCCATTTTGAGAATCTCCTTGATTTTATATTGGATATTTATAATTAAAGTTTTTTGATGAAGTTTTCGAATATCTTCAGACTTACAGATTCAATTTCTTTTTTAGTTGCTTTACGTATTTCGCGTTTAGCTTCTTCTTGATGAACCTCGGTCCATATTCCATTGACCATCATCCATTCTTTACCTTCCATAATACCCTGTACGAATGCGTTGGGTGCAGAAGGGTCTGCTACAATATCTGCCGCTGTGGCTAGATGGAAGTCATCTTGAACTATATTAATACCATTGACATTTTTTAAAGAACCCATGCCTCTAGATGAAACACCAATTTGTGCACCACCTTCAAGCAGATTCTTAACAATGGTACCCATAGGAGTGTCAAGAATTTTAGCTTTGCCTATCCAATCATTACCTTCTTGACGCAGACTTGTTGTCAAGTGTGATACTCTGTCGAGATTGATTGATGGTGTATCTGGATGACCCAGTTCACCAAAGGCACGATTTTTATTAATATATTGTTCTGTATATCTCTGAACTTCCTTTGACATGGTTTCTTTAAGATATTTGCGGCCATTTCTATTCACGACTTCGGCTTGTAGAAAAGGACCTTCAATGTATAAGTTTCTTTTTCCGTCTTTTTCTTCGGAAAGATAACTAATAGTTTCGGTAACTTCTTTGATTAATTTCATTTTATTACCTTTTAAGGACGGATAGAATATTGACCATAGTTAAACGCAGCAGGATCATTAAATTGACCACGCTGATAGTATTCATTTTCTTTACGCAACTCTAAAATAATTGTATAACTTGAATTTGCATTTTGACCTCTTGTAACTATACCAATGTCTCCATTATGAAAAGATGTTTTTTCTGTATTTCTAATGGTAATCCAATTTCCACCTGCATCATATTCGCCATTACCTTGTAAGAACATAATTGGAACACCTGCATTTGCTAATGCACTTGCTGTATTCGACCAATACAATTGAACATCTCCTGTTCCGGTATCTGTATCATACCATATACGATTGACATTCAAACCGTAATATGACAGAGCCGTATTCGCTGCACCACCTTGAGAATTTGCAACCAAATAACCGTTTGTTGCTAAAGCACCATAAAGTGTGTTTGCAGCAATTCTTGCTGTGTTATTCTCTTGGCCAGTACCGTCAAAATCTCCGGTCAATTTGATGACTGCAAATTGTGTATCATCTTTTAGAACCTGATAAGAAAATTTGTTAGCCATTTTTTATTCCTATATTATTTGTTTAATACCATTATATGTATAACTATTAAGTATTTTGTGTTTCTGAATTCTGTTCTTCAGGCGTTTCATTTTTAGCAAACATATTTGATGCAACGACTTGTTTGTGTGATTCAATATGAGCCATCACTCGGTTTTGCAACTCAGAATACAATGCATCTCTCATTTCTTTTGCTTGGTCTTCATCTGCATAGTCAACAATTGTTCTTAAATTTTCCATTTTTTTCTCCTTATAATATACGTTTCAATTTTGCAAATGTACTTGTTGATTCTAAAGTCAAATCTGCATTTGATTGTTTTGATTTGCTTGGTTTTGATTGACTTGAAGTTGATTTAGAATTTTGTTGTTTTTTTGGTGCCCCATCTTGCGGCATTTGTTCTGCTTGATCTATTTGCACTTGACCCATCATTTGCGCTTGTGCAACTTGAGTGGTAACTTCTGTTGGCAATCCTAAACCTTCTTCTTTTTCCTCATCAATTTCTTTTTGCATTTCTGCAATTTCATCATCGGTCAAACGCAATACATTTCTTTGAATCCATGCTTGAGAAAAATAACGGCCAGTGTATGGATCAATTGTACCTAGTAATCCCAATCTTTCTTTCATCAACTCCGCATCTTTTAATTCTGTAAAATTATTATCTTTGATAAAATCGTAATAGATGCTTTCTTTAAATACTTTCCATTCATCATCGGTACATATGCCTTTCAACACACATTGCACTCTTAATGCTTGGTCGAAAACATCCGAAAATTTGTTACGCATTCTGTCCACAAATTTAGAAAACTTTAATTCATCTCTTGTGACTTCTGCTACTCTACCAATTGTAAAACCAGATGATTCTGGATTCAAACGAGATACTGGCACATTCAATGATTTATATAATTTCTTTTCAAAGTATTTAACGTCTTCCAGTTCACCTAGGTTTTGGCCACCAGGTAGTGTTGTGATTTCTGTGCCTTTGCCACCTTCTCTACGTGGTAACCAAAAATCTTCCATCATGGAAAGAAACTTACGATCATCACGAACTTCACCTGTGTTTGCATCATATACAAGTTTGTTCTTGTACTTGATCATAATGTCACGCAGATATTGTTCTGCTTTTAATTTTGGTAGATTACCAACATCGATGTAAAAAATACGGCGTTCAGGTGCTCTTGATATACGGTAGATAACCGTTGCATCCTCTATCATACGTAATTGATTTAGAGGCTTAATTGCTTTATGTAGATAACTCAGAACGACCGCACGACGAGAATCCATTAAACCCGAAACAACAGAAATTATAGAGTCTGTTGTAATTCGTATACCAACTGGACCATAATTGGAAGAACTTCCTGATACAACCTTATCGTTGTAAATATAATATTCATTAACAGTTACTGCTAAGTCGGCTCCAGTTCTTTCATCTTTTTGTTTTTTAATTTCTCGGACTTTTCTTAATTTTCTTGGATCAATATATCTCAGCTCTTTGATGCCTTCTTGTGGAGAAGCTTTATCTAAAATTATATGATAATACATTCTTCCGTCAATATAATATCTTCGAAAAATATCTTGAGCCATATTATTATAATTCATCAAACGCAAAATATTTTGAAATTCGGCTTTAATGGCATTTTTAATTTTTTCTGGTTGTTTTAGTTTATCCAAAACAATCTGAATAATTTGACCGTCATCATCTTGACAAATGGCTTCATTAACTATATCATCTATCGCAGATTCAATTTCTGGTTGCATTGCCATTTCTCTATATCGAGAAATTAATTCAACCTCATTTTTTGCAGTACCATCCAAATCAACATACGTACCATAATAAGCGGCAGATGTAATAGTTAATGCGCCATCTTCTGTCGTTTGAGGAGCAAAAGATTGCTGATTAACGGTTTCTATCTCGTTTTTATCACGGGATATTGTGAAACCAAAAAGTGAAAATTTATTTGTATTTGCCATATATTCTCTTAAATAACGAAATCAAAAAAACATAAATGAGGACCAAAAGGTCCTCAAATATAAATCAAGAAGTGGTTCCTGCTTCCCACCATTGATAAGCAAATGTTATTGAATATTCTTCAATAGCATCATTTGAACCCCAATCAAGATCAATAGGAGCCACATCTAAAGGAAACATACCAACAAACTTATAAGTTTTTAAGTTCTCGCCTGTTTTTCCATATTGAGTGACTAGAGCATCGACCGTATAACCACTTGCTGCTCTTGCTGCTCTATTACGAACATTTCCTGAATGACTATTGATTGCATTTAACCACGATTCCATGGAATTACGAATCAAGAAATCCTCATCATTGATAACAGTGATTGTCCAATCAGGAAAACTTCTGTTACCAGCAAATTTTAATTCTCTACCAAAGTAGAAAACAGGAACATTTCCAACAGTTGAACCAGGCAATTGTGCTGATTTTGCCATGAAAGTTGTTTTTTGTGCCGCAGCAGCACCGTTTTCGGCTACTGTTGGGAATGATAATGTTACAGAGAATAGATTAGGACGCGCACCGTCACCAATCATATTTGCTCTAAATTCTGCTACGTTGAAAGCCATTGTTTTCTCCTGTTATCGTTTTTTATTTATTAGACTGCACCAACGATTGTGTTAAAATCAACACCAGTTGCAACAGCAACAAAATTCAATTGAATATAATTAATTGAACGAGCAGGTTTAATGTAGATATCACCCACAAATTGATTGCTATCAATAACTTGTGGTGTGTTGTTTGTTGTGTCACAAACAACTTTGAAATCCACTATGCCTCTACGTCCTTGAATATCACGTAAGAATGGTGTTACAAGTGAAACGAATTGAGCTCGAGTAAATTCATCATTCAATTCAAACATTGAGAATTTAGCAGCTTCAGAAATTGCTTTTTCCAGTGTAATAAACAATCTGCGAACATTAATTCGATCAAAAGCTGATGGTTTGGATTGCAATGTTTTATCTCCAAACAACACTGTTCCTTGTCCTGGAAAAGAAACAACAGGGTTTACGCCAGCTGCATACAATGTATCTCGGAAAGTTTTGCTAGGATTCCAAGACAATTTAATTGCGTTCTTAATTGCTCCACGATTAAAACCTGCTGGTGAGAACCAAGGATCACGAATGGAATCTGTAAACACACATAGTCCGGCAACATCTGCATTAAGTGGTATCCAACGATATACGTTATTGTATTTGTCTAGTTGATATTTCCAACCAGAATCGGCAACAACATAAGAAGATGATCTACCTAGACTTGTTAACCAAGATTGAATGTTTGTAGATTCGTTGCCAGCTTGATTGACCACATCAGAATAACGTGGTGAAATAAAAGCAACACAATCTTTTCTTGCGTTTGCAATATTATCAATTACATATTGTTGTGTTGCAACAGCTGCATCACCAGTTAAAACAAGAGAAATATCAATGATATCTTTGTTTGCAAAAAAATCATATGCTGACTGTACATTTGCTGCAGATGGTGTTGAATCTGCTCCGCCACTCATTGTAACCACTTGATTTGTGGCTGGTCTCGCAAATGAAGCGCCTGCTGCAGGTCTGTCCCAAGTAGCACTTGTTGTTGCGTAAGCTACAGGATCTACCGCATAAACATATTTTGATTGATTGAAAATGACTTGTTTATAGTAATTTGATTGTCCGTTTTGTGATGCATCGGAAGCAACAGAAACAAAAGGATAAGTTTCAAGCACTGTTCCAGCAGAACCTGTAATATCTCCGGTATCATCAATAACAATTATGTGTATTTCATCATTTGAACCACCAACACTGGATGCATAATCTGATGTTCCTGGTGCAGCTGAAAAATAAGATTTGTATGTCCATGAACTGAAAGTTGAAGTATTAGCACAAACAGCAACTTTAATTGAATTGCCTAAAACTCCAGGATATCTTGCAACAAAAGAACCATAAGTATTTGTGTTATTTGCACTCAAATATGTTGATTGAAAACCGTCTTCATTTTTTACTAAAATTGATCCTGTATTTGATGCGTTTGAAGCTGAAGAACCAACTGCACGAACCAAACTTAGATTATTTCCGTAAGACAAAAAGTTTGCGGCAGTAAAAAATGATACTGCTGAATTTGAATCTGGCTTACCAAATGTTTTTACCAAATTAATTTCATTGTCTATTAATTTTATCGTATCAGCTGGACCCCATTTAAATGTTCCAGCAAATGCACCGGCGGTTGTAAGTACTGAAGGTACTACAGTTGTTAAATCAACTTCAGATACTTGTACGCCTGGAGAGATTTGAAATGCCATTTTTTTCTCCTTGAAATATTATGTGTTCTTTTGGCAATTAGATATACCATAAAGAATATTTATGAAAAACTAAATTTATAATCTGGCCATACTTTTTCTTATGAAACTTGCATAAGTCTCTGCTCCATCCGCAACTTCCCAAAGGTCATTTCCTATAATCTCAAAATCGTGTTCTAATCCATCTTCAATAATTGGTGCTGGCAAAACTTCTTCATCAAGTTGATTCATGTTTTCCAATTGCAATTGTTTTCTAATATCATGATTTACGATTTCTTTAAAATACTTTTGTGTTGTGATCCAAGAAAACATAACTAAACCCATTACCAAATCATCATTTGCACCTTCTTCTGCTTTAAAAGATTGTTTATCTGCAACAAAAGTTGTTAATTCCGAATAGGTATCAAAATCTTTGATAAGTATTTTGTCACCCTCGATTAAAGTTTTTAAGTTTGCACAACCTATTTTCTTTACTTGAGGAGACATTTTTAATCCCATTTGAATGCCTCTTGCAAAACCAGAAGAAAGTTGTTGCGGTTGTTTGTTTCCAGTAAAAATTTTCCAAAGATTTTCATATTCAAAATCAGCATGTAAAGAGTCTGCGACTTGTGGATTGTTATTTATTTCCACCAAAATATAAGCATCATTATAGTATCTGGCTGCATTATAGATTACAGTCGGAAACAATATTGGAGAAATAGAAGAACTTTTGTAACACGCAACTTGTTTATATGGTGCTTGAGAAATATCAATAATTTGAAATGCTGAACTATCTAAGTTTCTACCTTCAGAAACATCTACTGTAATCGCATACATGTTATCTCTTTTATGACCGTTTGATATCTTAACGGGGTGTTCATAAATTTTTAACATGTCGTGATTTGCAATTGGATCAATATAAGTCAGAGTCTGTAATTTTGATCCTGAAATAAGTGTGTTTGTTGAACCTAAGAACTCTGTTTCAAATTCTTGTGCAAATTGTCTTTCGGATGTATTTCGAATTGTTTCTTCACGCCAAGCTTGATCTCTACCTGGAACCATAGACCAATGAATTTCAAATGGTATGTAATTGTTCTTTTTATTCTGTGCATCCATCCAAAGTTTGTAGAAAAGATTCATACCGTTTGGTGTAGAAACTATAATAATCTTTGTTTTCTTACCAGATGAGATAACGGGATAAACTGAGTTGAAGAATTCTTCAGCAATATTTGTTGGAACGAAAGCAAATTCATCCAAAAATACTATATTGAACGCACCTCCACGAATTGCAGAACTTGATGTGGATGCGGCAATAATTTTTGAACCGTTTTCCAATTCTACATTACCTTTGTTCCATGTGATAACACCTTGTTGTAACCACATCGGCAGGTTTTCGTATGCAAGTTGGTATTTTGCAAGAATATCTCTGGCCAAGGAACCTTTGTTTGCAAGAACGGCAACGTTCTGTGAATCTTGGAAAAGTGTTGCATGTAAAAGATGTGCAACCGTGGTCGTTGTTTTTCCAACCTGACGAGGACATTTAGTTATAACAAATCTGTTTGCCTGAAAAAGGCTTAACATTTGTTCTTGAAACGGCCACATCTCAAAGTTTATGAGACCACGGTCAACGTTAACAATTTTTACATACTTTTTGGAAAAATAAATTGGATCTTTTGCACACTTAATATACTCATCAATTTGTTCTTGAGTATATTGTATCTCAACGCCGGCTTTTTTGAGTAAAGGATTATCACGATAGGAATCTTTATTGTCCATCATTTTTCTTTAGTAGTTTAGACAATTCAACTGTTGAACCGACAAATATAGCTTTATCTATTTTGGTATCACCATTGTCTTTTTTCTTGCCGTCCATTTCACGCATTTCTTTTTGCATTTTTAAAAGTCTATCATTGGCTTCAACCATGTTCTTCAATAATGTACCGTAGACTTCAAATGCTCTGGGGTGTTGGCCTGCTTTTGCAATCTGCAATATTTCGTCCATGGCGTCTTTACCCTGGTCTATAATATCTTGCAAATTATCTTTAGACTGTTGATAAGCGTCTTTAAGGTCTTCTTTTAAATTCAGACCATCATCTTCTTCTCTTTTGATTGGCACCAGTGGTTGTTTTTTTTCTTCTACTGGTGTTACATCAAATATTTTTTCCATATTTTTATCAAAAGTGTTCATTTTTTAACCAATGTGTCTGTATACTCCACCATTAAATACCCATGTGTATACTTCTCCTGTGTTAGCCATAATTATTCTAGTTTCGAAATTTCCAGGATTTAAAGGATCTTCTATGTAAGGATATGCTCTTTGTGTTCCTGATACATTAACACTAAATCCTCCAGGATTTATATTTTTAATTGTATAAATTTTACCATTATCTATATTTGCAGAAAGATTTATAACAATATTTGATCCAATAATACCTGGATCGGCAATTAAAATTTCTTCGGTATTTCCAGCAATAAATGTATTAGCTACAATTGTTGTTGTTGTTCTAAAGTTTCTAAAGACTGGAGATAAAGAAGTTGAAAAACCTGTATCATCATTGAGAATGATCAATCTTCCATTACTGTTAAAAGTCCATCTGAATGATCCGCTTTTAATAGTGATAGTGTTTGACGCATTGTTTATTTCAACTAAAGCATCTTCTGTGGACATTCCAGTTTTAACGGCATCTGCGTAAACAAGATTTGTATTTGACCAATTCAATTGTGCATAACCATATTGATCGTCTGTAAATAAATCAATACCGTTTGCTGTCTGTATGTTTCCTATTTGTGTGTTGGAATTAAAAACCAAACTTCCCGTTAGAGTGTCTCCTGTTTTTGACACTTTGTTGTTGGCTTCATCAAAAGCTGAATTTGCTCTTAATCTTGCATAACTATCTGTTGTAGGAGATACAGTAAACAACTGTGTGAAATTGTTGTTTATTTTTTGACCCGTTATTCTTAGAGTATCTCCTGTGCCATCATTAGCGTTTGTTCCAATGTTTATTATTTCTTGTGCCATTTTAATTATTCTCTCTTATTAATGATGGGTAACTATTAGCATTCAAGTCCATTCTAATATGACCCGATGTATTGTCCATTGTATATGTATTCAAATCGAAAGTTACAGTTGAAATATCAATTTGTGCATATTTATTAGGCGCAGCGCTGTATGATGTGTAAGTATAACTTGCATTTGTTTGCAAAGATAATATTGGTGTTGTTGAGTTAAAATTTCCTTTAATATCCGTAACTCTTAAAATATTTAAAGAAGGTATCCATTCTTTAACTATTCCTGTGGCAGTTGCCGTTCCATAAGAATAACCTTGATAAACTGTATTACCTTTTCCATAAAAACCGGATCCATTTACAGGACTCATTACAAAAGAAACAACATCTTCCGATGTATTTAAACTATATATTGAACTAATTGTATGTCTAATTAGATTTGCAGAAGATTGTTTTCCAAAAATAAATCCTTTGACAGTAAAATTCAAAGTCCAAATTATCATTCTTGTTTCATCTTCTCTTGGACCTTCATAAAATATTTCGTGATTGGCTCTATTTAAAATAATAGGCACTTCACGAATTGCTCCCATTTCTGGAATTAAATTTAATTTTATTGTATAATCTGGTGTAAAAAAAGGTATAATATGTTCAATTAATTGATGTGAATCTTCTATGTTCCTTGTATAAAGGTATAAATTAAAATCAAAATTATATGGTACAGGATTATATTGTGATAGTGTTCCGGAATTTGTTTGTGCAAAATTTTTAACATTTGTGTTTAATTTTCTGGAAGAATCGTAATCCATTGATATCATTTCAAACGACATTCTTGGTAGTGCTATTTGAACTTTTTTGTCCAAATTAGGATCATCTTCCAATCGCAACACATATCTTTCTTTTGGTGCATATGCAATGGGTACCAAAACTCTTTCTGATTCGGTATTATCTGTATTATATCTGACAAGAGTTATATTATCGAATAAGTTTCCAAATCCAATAATTAATTTTCTTATGATTCTATTATAGGTTGGTACTGACATTATAACGATCCAAAAGAATTAATTTCTGAAGTAACAACAATACTATTGGCTTGATTGTCTATGTATTGATTGTCATATGTTGAATTTCTAGTAGAATCTTTCAGTGGATCATAGGTACTCAATGAATATCTTGCATTGCTTGCTGCGCCAATAATAATTACATTGTCTTTAAATTCTCCAGCTATATTTGTTACTGAAAGAATATTGTTTGGTTTGTTCCATTCTTGAACAATGCCAATTGCTGTTGCGTTGTTTTGTGTTTGGTCACTTGATTGAAACACAATTTCTTTTGCGTTATATTGGCCTGTGCCATTATTTGCAACATTTAAATCGATTGTGTATGCTGATTGTGTAACTATGTCATCAATATCTTCAACACCTGTATCTATAATTTCTTGAGAATATTTGAACTTCTCTAGTTGTAATTCATAGAAAAATGGTATCTTTCTTCCTAATGTAAAGAAATCTTTTGTATGATCCACAAACTTAATTTCAAATAATTCACCAGTCCCATTTAAAAAAGGAACATAAATCAAATCACCTTCTCTTGGTCTTGTAAAAATTTTTTGTGGAACTCTTTGAGAAAATGATCTTTTTGATATGATTATATTAACATTATTTTTTATTTCTAAACCAAATTTGGAAAAAAACTCTCTTTCTCCACTATACTCAAGTGCTGAAGACAAATAAAATTCAACAGGAAAAGCAGATTTGAATTTTTTTATTGGATCTTCACCAAAAAGAATATCTCTGGCTTCATCATTATTATTTGGCAAATAATATGCATCTGAACCCATAATCTTGATTGACTCAACAATCAAGTCTTCAACGACTCTTTGTTCAGAGTGTGAGTTGTAGTTGTTAAAATACACCGAGGTCGCAATTTTAGGTTCCTACCTTTCTTCTTTCGCTCCACCATTTTTTCATTCTTTGTGAGTGTGCTTGTTGTCGGATAGGATCATTTTTATATTTTTCTGCACTTGCTTTTCCAGCCATACTTGAAATTTTAGAAGTATCATTATTTTTTTTCCTCGTTTCAATTGATTTTTTTATTTGTTCTTCCGTTATTATTTTTCCTTTATTTGCAACTGATAATATTTTTAAATGTTCTTCACTATTTTTTGAATTTTTTCTACCATTATGTAAGGCTTCAGCATGTTCTTTGGATATTTTTCTGCCTCTTTTTGCAAGAGACATTTTTTTTCTAGTTTCTATTGATGGAATTTTACCAATATTCATATTTTTGTGAATCATATGAATGATATCTTCTTTGCCAATGTGACCACTTAAAGCTTTCCAAGCAACATTATCTTGCCAATTACCATATTTTTCCCATAATAAACGATGAGCTTCTGCGTGTTCTTCAACCGTAAGCTCAATTAGATTGGAAGGATCATCCGTACCTCCCATATGTTTTGGTATAATATGGTGTTTGTGTTTCATATTAGTTCAAATAGAAGTCTAAAACTCCGCCATAATTTTTTTCCATATCTTCTTCAAGTGATTTTATTTCATCTTGTGCTTCCATATAGATTTTATCACCATTCAATTTTACACCACCAGGAAGTTGTATCTCTGCGAATTTTTTTAGATTATTTGCCCACGATCTTTTGATGAGTGCTGTTGCATACTGTTTTAGCCAACGGTCATTCCATACTTGTCCATAAAAATTTGGATTAAGTGTGGTGTAACATTCTAATACCGCAGTTGTTCCTACTGGTGCTTGTGAAGAACCCCAAGCCCAATCAATATACAATCTTTGCATATGTCTTTGAAAACGAATTGGTATTTCACCTGTAAACATTAATTCCAAAGAACGTAAGTGTTGCATGGTTAAAGTATAATTGATGTATGATGCAGAGGTGAAATCGTACAATTCATTTAATCTTAATTGATATCTCAGATCAAACATATTGATTGATGATTGAGAATCTTGAATTGGAAATATTCTAGTTACACCTAAAATCGTGGTTGCATTGTTAGAAGAATCTGTAATGTTTGACATATCCAAATATTTGTTGTTTATGTCAGTTTGTGTAATTGGATGAATATAATATACCTTTTGCATACCATCAAAATGATAGTCTTGCCAATATTGCAAAGCATCATCAATACGATCTTCTACTTGATCGTCATCAACATTGATTTCGATGACTGGAAAACCCAATCTTCTTAGACAATATTCTTTAAATGCTGATCTTGTTGTTATTGTGGTCATTTTTTGTCCTTTATGGACTATTTATTTGAACTGGATGTGAATGTTGTGTTATTGTTTATTTAAAACATAAGCTTTAAATTTTGCCATTAACACAATTGTTTACGCTGTAAATGTTCCTGATGTGGTAAAGGTGTGATAGGTATAACCTCCGGAGCTTGTTACGGTTCCTCCTGTACCTCGTTGACTTCCGGAATAACGGATAATTACAACTCCGGATCCACCGGCACCACCAGTGCCACTACTAGCATCACCCGATCCGCCGCCGCCACCGCCACGGTTGACTGTGCCAGCTGTTCCTGAACCAGACGGATTTCCTCCTGCGCCGCCGCCACCTGAACCGCCAGCAGCGCCATTGGTCCCCCATCCACCGCCACCGCCGCCGCCTGAGTAATATGTACCAAGTGATTGCCAATTAATGCCAATACCACCGGCGCCGCCAGTGGCATTACCAGTACCAACTCCGGTTGCATTTGCTCCAGCAGCACCTGCGCCGCCGCCACCGCCGCCAGCGCCAGCTAGACCAGTGCTATAATTGTTTCCGCCAATATTACCAATACCATTTGTAGCACCGCCGCTGCCGCTGGCTTGGCCGCCACCAGCACCACCTCCGTTACCATTGGTGGCAAGGCCAGCTCGTCCATTGCAGGAACTAGAACTGTAACCTGCTCCACCGCCGCCACCGCCACCGGCAGAATAACCAAAAACAGAAGATGAGTTACCATCACCACCTTGAGAAGATGAAGTTCCAGTAGCTGTGCCGCCCGCGCCGACAACTACAGAATAAACATTTGATCCAGTAACAGAAATAGTTTGTTGTATTAATCCACCACCACCACCACCTGCACCATGAGAAGATGAACCACCACCACCGCCAGCAACAATCAAATATTCAACAGAGTATCCAGGACTTTGATAAATTGGATACCAACTTGATTGTGCATCACTGTACCACTCAATGTAACCCAACGTAGAGTTAATTCCCATTTGACCATTACTAGGATTAACGGGTCGGCCTGCTGAAGTCCAACTTGGTAATATGTTACCGTTGTCTAATCCAGATGATTTAATTCTAGTTAGTGGCATGTTTTTATATCTTTAAAAGAAGTATTTATTTTTTTATTCAACCGCTGTTTTAAAATGTGATTGAACCTGAACCAGTGAATTTATATACTCTATATCCATTTGCAACAGTTATAGTAGGAGAACCAGTTGTTGTTGCTAGAGGTATTGTATCTGAACATCTTATTATAACTATGCCACTGCCACCTGAGCCGCCGCCGGCTCCAGGAAATCCACCGCCGCCGCCGCCACCGCCAGTATTAACTGTGCCCGAAGTAGCCGTGCCACTGTCAGTGCCGGTGCCACCACCACCTAACCCTCCGGATGCTGCTGCACTTTGTCCTTGCCATGCACCTCCGCCGCCACCGCCGGCATAATATGTAGCTGTACCACTAATATTTGATTGTGTTCCTATACCGCCAACACCGCCTTGGGCATTTACCGCTGAACCACCAACTGCTCCGGCACCACCGCCGCCACCAGGAGCATTGCTTACGCCTGCGCCTCCGTTGTTTCCTTCGCTGGGACTAAATCCGCCAATATTGCCTGACCCTACTGGAAATGTGGCACTTCGCCCAGCACCCCCGCCGCTGCCGCCGCTGGCACCACCGCTGCTTACATCGGTGAAAGGAGAATGATCGCCACCACCTCTGCCGCCGCCAGATGAAATAATACTTGCAAATGAACTATTTGCTCCATTTGTACCAGCACCAGTCCCGGCACCTGCATTGCCTCCAGCACCAACAGTTACTGTATAAGTTGTGTTTTGAGCAGAAAAACTACCAGTGCGATATCCACCAGCACCTCCACCACCACCAATTTGGCCACCGCCGCCACCACCGCCAGCTACAACAAGATAATCCACAACAATTAATTGAAGTGGAATTTCAAATCTAATTCCTGATGTGAGTGTAATTCCTGGTCCTATTTCTAAAGACATTTTTTTCCAATCTAAATTATTTTATATTTTAAAATGTGATTGATCCTGAGCCAGTAAAAGAATATGTTCTATATCCATTTGCAACAGTTATAGTAGGAGAACCAGTTGTTGTTGCTGCAGGAAAAAGAGAAGAATATCTAATCACAACTATACCTGAACTACCGGCATCACCACCAACACTAGATTGAGAACCTGCACCGCCACCTCCAGTATTTACGCCGCCACCAGAAGTTCCTCTTACACTACCGGATCCACCACTTCCGCCTTTTGCATATGTTACAGATGAACCAGAAATAGTAGAAACTAAACCATTTCCGGCCGCACCACCTGTTGAAGTGGTGGCCGCACCGCCAGCTGAACCATATCCACCACCACCGCCACCTGCTGAATTTCCACCAATATTTGATGTACCTGCACCACCATTATTTCCTTGTCCTGCTGTGCCAGTACCTGGTGTGTTGCCACCTTCATTTCCACCGCCGCCACCACTGCCACCATCTCGCCCTATCCAGGCAATGCTGCCTAATTGTCTAGTACCACCGCCGCCGCCACCTACAGCTGTAGTTGCAACTGGAGTAAAAATTGAATTACCTCCGTTACCACCCCGTGTTGTGCTTGGATATGTTGGACCTGCTGTACCGCCACCACCAATTGTAATTGTGTATGAAGTTCCAGTTGCGGGTGAATCTAAACTACCTGTTAACAAACCTCCTGCGCCGCCACCGCCACCGAAATGACCACCGCCACCCCCTCCACCGGCGACTATCAAATAATCAACGATGAATTTTTGAATTGAAACTTTGACCCCTGGACCAAGTTTAACTCCAGAACCAATTTGTACAGTCATGTAATTATTCTGATGTAATATTTTCCACCCAATTAATTATCGATTCATCCCACATATAATATTTTCCATCATTTGGATATTGAATTGGTGGTTGCCATTGACATTTATCTGTATCGAGCAACCAACTCTCAAATGGTTTTGGTGGAATGAATGCATTCAATGAAGAATCATATGTGTATCCTATACCTGCATAATTTTTTCTAAAGCTTGCATTGTAACTTGTTTGTTTCCAATTGCCACCTAATAGAGATTGACAAAAAGAAATTCCCTTGTTTTCTTTTTCAATTCCATTTTCATCCAGTAATTCATTATTACTTACTACAATTACTTGAGTGACAACATTGTTTTCATCTAACTGTGCAAAGTGTGCCATTTAAACCTCCATCATTTTAAAAAGTTATTGAACCTGAACCAGTAAATGTATACACTTTGAGAGGACCATTAATTGTTACTGTTGGTGATCCTGTCACAGTTGCTTCCAGTTCTACACTACAACTAATAAACACTATACCCGAACCGCCTGCACCAGAAGTTAATGATGCGCCTCCTGCACCTGCGCCTCCATTACCTGTGTTTACACTTGCTGATGCTCCTGCACCACCACCTGAACCAGCGCCACCCGCTCCTCCAACTGCATATGGAATAGATGTACTACCAGTTAATGTATGAGTTGTTCCTGAACCTCCTGCTCCAGGCAATGTTGCCGTCGCTGCACCGCCTACTGATGCTGAACCGCCGCCGCCACCACCACGGCAGGCTGTTGAACCATATGTACCATTACCTAAACCGCCATCATATCCTTGTCTTGGTGCGTTTATATATGTTGAACCAGGATATATGCCTTTACCAACTGTTCCTGAACCACCTGGTATGCCGCCACCTGAACCGCCGTTGCCAGCTGTAGTTGGTGAATCTGCGCCGCCGCCACCTCCAAAAGAAATTACTGATAGGTTTGAATTTGTACCGCTGCCGGTAATACTACTATTTGCTCCTTGTAAACCAGAGCCTGATGTGGTTCTTCCTGTACCACCAGCTCCAATCGTAATAGTATATATAACACCTTTTTCCAAAGTAGCTGTGCCTGTCAATAATCCACCAGCACCACCACCGCCGCCACCAACACTATTTCCTACTGATCCACCGGAACCGCCGCCGCCAACAACAAAATAATCAATAATTGCTGGAAAATATTGTTTTGTTCTTCCTTCAAACATTAAAAGGAATTCACGATTTGATTTTGGTGCTGTGTTTGGTGTATATGCTATGATGATAACACCACCGGAACCATTTGCACCAGCTGCAAATCCCGGAGCATATGCATCTCCTGCGCCGCCACCACCGCCACCACCGTATCTTCCGCCTGTACCACCCGGTGATCGATTTGATGCAGTTGAACCTCCTCCAGATCCACCACCACCGCCACCAAAAGAATTTAATACATCTATACCATCACCACCTGTTTTACCCAAAACATAGCCACCAGCTGCGCCACCTCCAGAAAAAGCATCAGTTGTAGAAGTGCCTCTTCCAAATCCTAAAGCATTATTGCCTCCTGCATTGCCGCCACCGACAAGACCGGCACCACCAGCAGATCCTCCGCCGTTGCCGCCGCCACCACCACCGCTCGTGGCAGCAGTACTAGCTATACCTGTACCACCAGCACCACCAACACCTAATGGACCACCAGCACCGCCGCCACCGCCGCCGCTTGTTGTTGGCGCTGCACCACCTGTTTGCGGACCTCCATTTCCTCCAGCACCACCATTAAATGTTGCACCTATACCTCCAGCACCTCCAGCACCGGCCGGTGCTCCACCGCCTCTTCCACCATAAGCAAAATGTGACCCGTACCAACCTGTAATTGAAGTGTTTCCTCCAGCAGAACCTGTTTGGCCACTGGTACTACCTCTTAATCCACCCGATCCAATAGAAAGAGTTAACTGTTGATTTTCATAACCATAATAATTTATTACTTTTGTGTAACCTCCACCGCCGCCACCTGGGCCACCTCTGGGGTTAGAACCATTAGTCAATGCTGCTGAACCACCACCACCTCCACCAAATAAATGCACTGTATTATTAGATATGTTGAAATCTGATGGAACAGTCCATGAATTTCCTGTTTCAATCAAATAAACTTTATTGAAATTATTTGCATCATAATTTTGAAATAAAGCACCATAGTTATTATTCAAACTAAGAGAATTTGCACCTACAAACCAATGCACATAATCTGTACCATCAACAGCATATGGGGTAAATGCAATATCTCTACATATTATATAATCTGCATTTGTATCATATATTCCATTTACATTCGCAATACCTGCTACATTAGCTATAGTTCCTTGTGTATTACTATTCAATGTTGGATAACGGAAAGAGATATTATTCCCGGACAACGAAAAAGTATTCACTGTTGTAGTTGAATTTACTGGTAAAGTAATCGTTGTGTTGGATGTAGATGTTATGGTTGCAGTGATATCTTCAAAAGTATTATTACCAGTGATGAAAAGTGTTCCTGTTCCACCTTGATTTAAAATTATTGGAGTATAAGTTGCATTATTACCACTAAACATCTTTGAAGAAGAACTTGTCATGCTAATTGTAGCATTACCATTACTTGATTCAATAACGATATCATTGCCAACTTGATTATTGAATGTTGAACTTCCTGATCCTGTGATTGTGATTGTACCACCATTACTAAATTGCAATGTTTTATCTAGAGTATTTGTTCCAAGAACAAATGGATTGGAATCATTTAATACAGCATTTCCGGTGGTGTTTAATGTCAAATTATTATTTGAATAATCTTTAATATTACCACCCGTACATGTTAATAAACTTGTATTGGCAATGGCAGTCAGTGGTGTGGTACTGGGTGTAAAGTTTGCGGTATAAACTGCTGTGCCCTTGACTATGCGAGCATTGCTTATATAACCGTTAAATTCAACTCCGTTTGAATTGTCTCGTCCTCTTCCTATATAAAAATTGTTTGTTTGATTAAAATCAGTTGGATTAGTAAATGTTGCAACAGATACTCCATTGAAATATAATTTGGATTGATTGGTGCCTGTGCCTTCTCTTACCACTGCCACATGCGACCAAGTATTAAGTGGTATTAAATTGTTACTAGAAGTGGTGGTGCTAGACAAATCTCTTGTATACGCTAATGCTTGGTTAGCATTCATATAAAAAGCATGACCGGTTGAACCACCAAGACCTTTAGAAAAAATTGACAACTGTGAAGCAGACATTGGATATATCCAAGCCTCCATTGTAAAATTTTCAGTGCCCATTCGTACTTCTGTGGTGTTTAATGATGTATTGTCTGGAACAGTCAAATAATCACCAGTACCATCAAAAAATACACTATTCAAAAATGGATTTTTTATATCAGCCGAGGCGTTGCCATTTGGTGTAATTGTAAAATCGTTGTTGCTATTATCTTTGAAATATGTATTTTGGCAGGTCAACAAACTGGTATTAGCAATAGCAGTTAGTGGTGTAGTATTTGGAGTAAAAGCTGCGGTATAGACTGCGGTGCCTTTGACCACACGTAGATTTGAAATATACCCTACGTATAGTTGGGGTACATTTTCCACGGCAGCTATTGCCAATACAGTTGAAGGACTCGCCAATGTCCCGCTATAAGTACCGGTTGCAGATTGTACACCATTTATGAACATTCGCCAAGATGAACCTGATCTAGTAACTGCAACATGTGTCCATTGATTCAGTACTACTGTATTTGAAGTAGATAAAATTACAAGGTCTTCAGCACCGGCATCACCTTGGATAACAAATCCATAACCACCGGTCGAATTACTCATATAAAGAGCCCAAGACTGATTAGCCGGAGCAGTATATGACCAAAAACCAACTATCCATCTGTCAGCAGCAAGTGCTGTTGGATAAACCCAAGTCTCAACTGTGAAATCACCCGATCCGAACAATAATGTTGAGCTATTTGGCACAGTTAAGTAGTCCCCAGTGCCATCAAAATAAACACTGTTGTATAACAATGGAGTTACATTTGATGTGGTTATTCCTCCAATTGGTGTAATAGTAAATTGATTTACTGATGAGTCAATAAAACTAGAACTTTGACAAGTTAAGAGAGATGTATTTGCTACTTTGGTTAATGGTAATGTTAGTGGTGTAAAATTAGAGGTGTAAAGTGCTCTTCGAACAACTCTAAGATCACTTAAATAACCATTAAGATATTGACTTTGTGCATCTGGCCATCTACCAATTGTCGCATTTGTTTGTTGTATTGTTCCAGTAAAGTTTGATTCGGTCGCTACCAATACTCCATTAACAAATACTCTTAATGTATTTGAACTATCTCTGGTAACTGCATAGTGATACCAAGTATTGAAGTTTAAAGATCCAGTTGAAGCATAACTGTTGCCAGAATAACTAACTACTATTTCTATTGGTGAAACTGTAGTGCGTACAAAAATTCCAAATCTTTCTGCACTGGCTCCTGTACGCTGAGTGTAGATCCAACCTCCGTCAGCATTTTCATTAAGTATATTAACCCAAGTTTCAAATGTAAATTCACCAGAACTTTGTATTGGTATTCCAGATACTGTTAAATATTGAGGACTACCACCAAAAAGTGTGCTGGCGGGCAATCCGGATTCACCAGAATAACCAATATCAAAAAGACCTGTTGTATAATTGTATCCGTTTAAATCGAATGTTCCTTTTTTGTATGAAGTTGTTCTAGTTGATCCTATTGTTGTTGCACTTTGTAATATTAAATCAGTATCTTTAATGATTGTCCATGGAAAATCATGTGTTACGCCTCCTCCATTAATATAACTTACTGCACTGCCATCAAAAGTCCATGCATTAGTACCTGCTGTCAAAGCAGTAGCAGATGTATATGTGTAATCACCAAAAATTGTTATTGGAATATTACTTAAAGTAAATGATCCATTTAATGTTAAGTTTTTAACTCTGTTGGTCGAAGTAAATGCAACATTTCCGGCTGTATCTTTTATTGTCCAATTTAGTGATTGTGATTCATTTGCGCCACCTGTATTAATTGTTTTGGTTACTGCGCCAGAACCTAATGTTTCTATATTTGAATTGCCAACATGACTGAATCCTGTTATCGTGGCCATGTTCCAATATGTTACTGCTGTACTTGCTGTTAACTGTATTTTACCAGTATTTGCAAAATCTATTTCTCTATCATTAGAATTTGATGATGAAAATAATCCAGTGTTTAAAGTATAATCATTTAGATTTAAGGTACCAGAAGTAAGTGTGGTTGTTCTTGTATTGCCAACTGTTAAATTATCTAACAAATTAACAGTACCAGTAACACCATTAAATGTTATTGGAAAATCAAATGTTTTTCCGTTACTTGTAATATTTTGAGAAGAAGTGTTAGCAAATGTAATTGCGGATGCACCAGCAGTTAATGACATTCCAGTTGATATGAGTAAATCACCATATACAGTTGTGACTGTGTTTAATAAAGAACCAGAAAATCCTGTGAAATTTAAATTTTTAACTGAACCAGCTGTTATTGTCGCAGCGTATGTTCCAGTATTGAAAATAAAATTAATAGAATTTGATTCCGATAATGAACCGGGTGTTATTGTGGTCGCAACAGAACCAGAATTTGAAATGATAACATTATCTGATCCACTTGTTGTCAAATTGGTCACTGTACCGGTGTTCCATATAACACCACCCACAGTATTACTTATTAATATACTCCCTGTTCCAAAATTTATAGCTCTGTTTCCTGATCCAGACGAAGAAAATGTTGGTGTAGTAATTATATACGAATTTAAATTTAAATTACCTGCCGTAAGTGTATAAATTCCTGTAGATACATTTGAATTTAAATTTAAATCACCACTAGTGTGTGTTACAGTTAATGTTGTTGAAAGATTTGAAACTGCTGCATTGCCGGTTGATATGGTTATTGTTGATGCAGTTATGTTCGCCAAGTTTGCATTGAAATGACCATTGGTCAATGTTAAAGTATTTGCTGCGGCTAATAATATATTTCCATTTGCAACAAATGTTCCACCAGTTCCATTGATTGTTAATGGAAAAGGTATAGTTCTTCCGTTATATGTTATTAATTCTGTACCAGATGTAGCTGCAAGAGTTGTGACAGCTGTACCACCAGTAAATGTTCCACCGGATACTGGGAATGTAAGATTACCATAAACATTTCGAGCAAGATTGGTTAACGTACCGGCAAAATTTGTTAAGTCTAAATTGCCAATGTTACCACTTAAAGCAACAGATTCGGTTGCCGAAGTGGTGTTCAAACCAAAACCTGAGCCAGCTGTTGCAACTTGTACATTTGGTGCATAAGGTTCTGCAATTGTACCAAAACTAATTGTTTTTGTTACTGCGCCGGTAAAATTACAGTCAACATCAAAGTTACCTGTCCACGTAAAGTTGGTTCCTATCGTAGTATTCCAAAGTGTTGATGATGTGCTGCTTAATAAAAGTATTTTACCATTTGCACCAAAATCTAAATTTCTGTTGTTTGTATTGGTACTACTAAACAGACCGCAATTAATTTGAACACCATTGAACGAAACATTTCCAGAAGTTAATGTAAGTGTTTTTGTTGAAACAGTTGCACTAGAACCACAAGTAAATGTATTTGCAATTGTCCATGTTGCTGAACCATCAAATGTAAATGGAAAATCCAATGCTCTTGTTGCTGTGTCTATTGTGTGTGTTGATGTATTTCCAATAAAAGTAGTTGCTGTTGTGCCAGCTGTGTAAGTTCCGCCTGTTAATGATGTTCTAAAAGAACCAGCAATTGATCGTGCTGTATTAGTTAATGTACCAGACAAACCACGCAAATCAACACTATTAAATATTCCAGTCAGAGCTACAGAATCTGTTGCAGTCGCGCTTAAATTAATTCCTGTACCAGTTCCAACTATAACATCAAATGCATACGTTGAATCGATTGCAGCTGTATTTCCAATAGTAAATGTTCTTGTAGTTGCAGTGGCGCCAGCATAAGTTGATACAATTTTTGGTGTTCCGGTCCATGAAAAATTTGTTCCGGTTGAAATATCAACTATAGTTGCACTGGTTGCACCAGCTGTAAGGGATAATTGACCAGTAGATCCAAAAAGTATAGAACGAACACTTGTACCGCTGCTTACAAATGTGGTGGAAGTAAATGTAAGGTTGTTTAAATCTAATGTACCTGCTGTTAGATTTAATGGTGTTGTTAATGTAGTGGCACTTGTTTGTTGCCAAGTTCTGCCAGCACCATTAAAATCAAAAGGAATAGGTAACGGTGTTCGGTTATTGGTTGTAAATGTCCTAGTTCCAGAACTGCCTTTGAAGGTTGTTGTTAAAGAATTAGCTATCGTTCCACCTGTTGCCGGAATTGTAAAATTGCCATAAACATTTCTTGTTGCAGATGATAAAGTATTTGTACTACCTGTAAAATCAAAATCGTTTATGTCGCCTGTAATTGTAACAGAGTCTGTTGATGTATTAATTGTAAATGCATTCGCCTGCGCCGTTGCATTAAATTTTATATTAAAAGTATATTCTTCTGCAAAATTTATAAAAGAAAAGGACCTATCGCTGGTTCCTCCTGAATATGTTGCATATAATCTGTGTGTTCCTGTCCAGGTAAAATTCGTGCCATTGGTAAAAACAAATACTGTTGCTCCAGCGGTAACTGCTCCATTCGTTAATGTAAATTGACCACTTGTTCCAAATAATATTGATCTTGTACTGGAACTGGTACTTCTTAACATGAGAGCAGTAAAATTAAAATTGTTTAAATCTATTGTACCAGCTGTTAAAAAAACTCCTGAAGTAAGTGTGGTTGCACCAGCAATTTGAAAAGTTTTACCAGAGCCATTAAAATCAAAAGCAATACCTATTGTTCTGCCATTGGTTGTTATTACACTTGTACCTGAATTTCCAGCAAATGTTGTAAAATTACTTGGTAATCCACCAGATGTGCCGGTCGCATTTATTGTGCCGCCTGAGGCAGGCACAGTAAAATTTCCATACACAGTTCTATCTGCAACTGCCAAAACATTTGTACTATTTGTAAAATCAAAATCTTTTATGTTACCTGTAATTGAAACAATATCAGTTGAAGTTGCAATAGTGAATGCATTTGACTGCGCTGTTCCAGCAAATTTTACATTAAAAGTATATGCTTCCGCTATAGTTCCAAAAGCAAATATTCTTGTACCAGCTGATCCTGGATTAGATGCAAATAATTTTGGAGTTCCTGTCCAAGTAAAATTAGTTCCTGTAGTTGTATTCCATATAGTGGCCGAATTACCATTTAAAGTAATTTGGCCAGTTGTTCCAAATTCAATTGATCTGTTGCTGCTACTGCTAGAACTAAACGCATATGCAGTAATTGTATTGTTATTTAAATCAAGAGTACCAGCAGTAAGTGTAAAAATATTGGTTGCAACTGCTGCAGTCAATGTTAGAGAATCAACAAATCTAAATGTTCCTGTTCCATTGAACGTAAATGGAAAATTTAATGTTCTGGAATTCGTTGTAATTAATTGAGTGCCTGATCCACTAAAAGTTGTTGCACTTGTTCCTGCTGTTAGTGCGCCACCAGAATTTGGCACAGTAAAATTTCCATAAATTGTTCTTGCGGTATTACTTAAAGTGTTTGTAAATCCTGTTAAATCAAAATTATTAAAGTTGCCGGTGAATGCTACAGTATCTGTTGGAGTAGTACCAATAACTATACCACTTGCACCTGAAGTTTTTACATCATAACCTGCTGCTTGTGCTTCTGTGAAACCAGTAACAAATGTTCTTGTGCCAGCATTACTAATTGTGGGAACACTATTAATATAAACTGTACCTGTGGTCGAAAAATTTGTTGCAGTTGTTACGTTAAAAATTGTTGCAGCATTTCCTGTTAGAGCAAGTTGGCCTGTTCCAAATGCCAATGTTCTAACACCAGTACCACTACTTGTAAATACTGTTGTAGTTAATGTATATGTTCCTAGTGATAACGTACCAGCAGTTAAAGTATATCCAGTTGCTGCTGTTGTTGTAAAGTTTACACCTAGATTTAATGTTCCGCTAGTATGTGTCACAGCACCGGCGACACTAAACGTTGATGCACCTGTACTATTCAATGTGGCAGTACCTGTTAACACCGTAATACCAAAATTACCAGTCAATGTTTTGTTATTGAAGTCAACAGTACCATTTGTTAATGTAACTTGTCTAGTTGCAGCAGAACCAATAACTAGGTTGTTTTGAATAGTCCAAGTTGCTGTACTTGCTGCACTACCGAATGTCCATGGAAAATCATATGTAAATGCAGCAATGTTGTTTATGTTATACGAATCACTGGTAGCAGCAAATGTCCATGCATTAGTGCCAGCCGTGAAAGTTGTTGTGCCGGATGTAGTTAGATGAGTAAAAGAACCAAATATGTTTATGGCGATGTTGCTAATCGTTTGATTTCCATTTACAATTAAATTTTTTATATTATTGCTGGCTGTAAATGCAAAAGTTGGATCGGCCGAAATCCCCACTCTGACACCCAACAAACTAAAATTTACTGTGTTGGCTTGTCCTGGTGCACCCGCATTGATAGTTCTTGTTCCTAATCCACTAGACACACACTCTACCAGTGATGTGCCGGAGATGGTCATATTGGTGGCAGTAGAAGTATTCCAAATTGTAACTCCCGAACCTCCGTTTAATACAATCTTGCCTGTATTAAAGTTTAATGTTCTAACACCTGTTCCGCTACTACTAAACGCAGGTGTAGTAAGTGTAAAAGAACTCAAAGCAAGCGTACCTGCTGTAAACGTATATCCACTTGCACTAGAAGTAGTAAAGTCAAAAGGTAGTGTAAATGAACCACTGGTATGGGTGATAGGCAATGTAATTGTAAAACTAGCGGTACCTGTATTGGCGATAGTTGGTGTGCCTGTTAGTATTGTAATACCAGCAGCACTTAAAGTTTTACTATTGAAGTCAGTAGTACCATTGGTTAAAGTTAATTGTCTTGTAGCACCTAATGTTAAATTATTTACTAATGTCCAGGTTGCACTACTAGTAGCAGAACCAAATGTCCAAGGGAAGTCATAGGTAAACCCAGCAATATTTGTTATGTTATAAGAACCACTGGTGGCAGCAAATGTCCATGCATTAGTGCCAGCGGTGAAAGCCACGGTTCCAACACCCGCAGTATGTGTAAAACTACCAAATATATTAATTGCAATGTTACTAAATGTTGTGGTGGCGCCAGATCCGGGACCTGTGATGTTTAAATTTCTAAAACTATTACCGGCAGTAAATGTATAAGTTACAGTTCCTGTTGTTTCTAAGAAACTAAAATTTATTGAATTGGCTTCACTAAGCGCTCCTGTGTTAATAGTTTTGGTGACAGCAGTTCCGCCACCTATACATTCAACTAATGAAGTTCCAGTTACTGTTAAATTGGTAACTGTTGCAGTGGTCCAAATTGTATCTGTTGCTGAACGATTGAGAACTATTTTACCTGTACCAAAATTTATAGTTCTAGCTGATGAACCACTACTATTAAACACTCCGGTTGTTAATATGAAAGATCCTAATGCTAGTGTTCCAGTAGTTAATGTTGTGGTTCTTGTGGACGCAAGAGTTAAATTATCTTGTAGAGTCCATGTGCCGCCTGTACCATTAAATGTTATTGGACTATTTACAAGTACACCATTAGTTGTAATTGTTCTTGCATCTATAGCACTACAAGTAATTAACCCAGTAGTATTCCATATAGTACCGGCAATGAAAGAAATACTACCGCGAACATTTAATGTTGGAGTTGTACCGTTTTGGAAAGTTACTGTTCCACCTGTTACATTAATATCCAAACAGGCTAATGCACCTGTCATTGTGACAGTATATGTGCTTGCTTGATCAAAGAATACACTATCAGCAACAGTTGGAACGCTAGCACCACCAGCTCCGCCGCTTGTGGCACTCCAGTTAGTGGTGCTTGTTGTGTTCCATGTACCTGTGCCGCCAACCCAATATCTATCTGCCATTCAATATCCTATTATTGTGTTGGTTCAGTGGCTTGTAGAGTTTCTTCTGCGATTAATTGAGAAACTTCTTGTATAATTTCTTCTTCTGTTTGTTCTGAAACTTGTGTGCTGTCAATGTATGCAACCCAAGCATCTCTGCGTTGTTCTTTCATTGCAGTTAATTCTTCTTCAGTAAACGTGTGATCATCAGGTAAATTCAAAGCATCACTAAACATTCCATATTTTGTTTCGTAACTAAATCTAATTTGCATTTTTAAACTCCATAATTAACCTTGTAAACTAACAGCCACTGCATCCCATTTTGTATCTGTAGTGTTATAAACAAATCCTATATATGCAGTTTTGCTTGCAACAGTGGTTGAAGGGAGATTAACACCTATACTTCTATATATTACATTCCAAGAAAGGTTTACGGAAGTGCCTGCATCTTTTATTCGAATGATTAATTTTTGTCCTTCGGTTGGTGTGCCTGCTGGATCATATATGGTAATGTCACCTGTTATACCCAAAATATTAAATTGATCCGATGTATTTGCAAGTGGAATTATTGCTCCACTTAATGTTGAAGCATTGTTTGATGTTGTGGTGTTTGCTGCATTGAAGGCTGCATTGGCATGAATGAACGCAGCGTTTGCTGTGTTGCCGGCTGCTGGGTCTGAACCTCCGCCACCACCTGTTACAGCAATAGTCGAAATAGTATTAATACGGCCATTCGATGTTACAGTAATTACTGGTACATATGTTGCATTACCATAAGTTCCAGGAGAAGTAATTGTTATGTTTGTAAAATCTGTATTGGCTTGTGCATAAGCTGCGTTTGCCACATTTCTGGAATATTGGTCCAGATTTGCTCCACCCAAAACAGTTATTTCAACATTCGAATTTGCTGGAACATTTTCTGTTAATATAACTGTATTTCCACTAATTGAATATGTATTTTTTAATTGAAGAACACCATCAATGTTAACAAAAGTGAAATCTTCGGTTTCGGGTGATGTACTTAAATTAAATGTTGATGTGTTTCCATTTGCAGTAAAAAAATTATTGTAAATTAATAATCCGGTACCAGCACTATTTGCTGCAGCTAATGCAGCATTTGCTGTATCTCTTGCATATTGGTCTGTACCTGCACCACCAGTATTTGCTTGTATGAATGCTGCATTGGCTTGTATAAAAGCCGCATTTGCCGTATTTCTAGCATATTGGTCGGTGCCGGCTCCACCAGCATTGGCTGCAGCGAATGCGGCGTTGGCCTGTATAAATGCGGAGTTTGTTGTGGACAATAATATTGCGCTTGGTTGTCCAATACTAATCGTTCCAACCATTCCAGAATGAACAGAACATTGATAAACATAATTATTTCCGGCTAAATCAAAAGGTACTGACCAATATAATGTTCCCGAAATTTGGCCTTGAGCTGCCGAATCGGTCGTAACAGTTCCATTTGTATCTACATGAGTCAGTCCAGTATTATAGTTTGTGCCTCCATTCGAAACACGAATCATGAACGGGTGACCAGTAACATTTAAATTAAATGCTATCGTTTCACCAGCAGTAACATAAATTGTAGGATTATTTCCAGTGTATGAACTTATTAAATATGCTGATGCTCCACTATTTGTTACATTTAAACGAGTGACAGAAGGAAGATATACTGAATTGGCTTGAGTATAAGCTGAATTAGCATAAATGCCAGCAGTTACTGCTTTAGAATCTGCTGTTGCAGCATTAGTTGTGGCTGTGTTGGCTTGTGTATATGCTGCATTGGCATATGTGGATGCGGATGTTGATGTATTTGCTTGAGCAAAAGAACTTTGTAAATATGGTACAACATTGAGTCCAGCGACAATCGCAGCAGTAGTTAAACTGACAACATTTGCAAAAACAGTATTTGCATTTGATATGTCACCGCCAGCACCAGATACAATCAAATTACCAGTCGCTGTAATATCTTGTGATAAAACACTATTGGCTCCAATTTGTGTCGCACCTTGATTAAAAGTTATGTTGCCTGTTAAAACTCCTCCGGCTTTTGGTAATGCATTGTTTGCTGTTGTTCTTGCAGTCTCATCTATTGCTGTTAATGTTTGACCAACCCAATGTCCTGTAGAATTTACAACTGGAATATTTGAACCAACGGCAAGGAATTGTCCTGCCCAAAGATTACCTGTTGCTCTAAAGGTATTGTTGGATGCAAACATAACAAAATCATTACTGGAGTAATGTAATGTATCACTGCCAGTAACCGTTGTATCTGTAACAATTGGATAATAAATTCCGGTGTTTACAACTGTTATTCTTGCATTTATTGCAACGTTTGAAACGTTTGCTGTTGATGAATTATTTGCAACTAGTGGTTGACCAACCCAATGACCTGTTGAATTTACAACTGGAATATTTGAACCAACAGTAATAAACTGACCTGCCCAAAGATTACCTGTTGCTCTAAAGGTATTGTTTGCAGCATACATTTGAAAATCATTACTTGAATAATGAAATGTATCACTACCGGTAATTGTTGTGTCGGTAACAATTGGATAATAGATGCCCGTATTTACAATTGTTATTCTTGCATTAATTGCAACATTTGCAGTAGTAGCAGTATTTGCAGTATTTGCAACTCCTGTATTTGCTTTATCAAATGCAGCATTTGCTTGAATGAATGAACTTTGAATAGACGGTATTACATTTGTTCCGGCTATTACAACACCAACATTAGAAATAATGTTATTGGCAATTATAAGATTTGCACCAGATAATGTGCCGCCTGCACCAGAAACTGATATTGTATTATTGGATACAATATTGTTGGCATATATGTTATTGACACCAGAAATAAAACCATTAGTTAATTCAATGCCTGTATTTGTAACAGTCGCTATTGTATTTCCGTTAACATTGGCTACTATATTTCCATTTGTTGAACTGAAATAAACATTACTAGTACCATTATAAATGAATGATGCGTTTCCAGAACCACTACTAGTAGCAGTGGTTAATTTTGTACCATCATAAAAAGTAATTGAATTGGCAAAAACAGTATTTGTTACATTTGCTGTTGCTGTAATAAACGATACGTTTGCAACGACATTATTTGCTATAACTACATTGGCGCCAGATAGTATACCACCTGAACCAGAAACCGATATCGTACTATTGGATACTATATTATTAGCATATAAATTGTTAATTCCAGTTACATCACCACCATTTACTTGTATACCTGTATTTGTAACAGTCGCTATTGTATTTCCACCAACATTGGCTATTATATTTCCGTTGGCTGAACTGAAATAAACATTACTAGTACCATTATAAATGAATGATGCGTTTCCAGAACCACCAATTAATGTATTTGCTAAATTGTAGGCAGCATTTGCCTGTATAAAAGCACCGTTAGCATAAGTTCCTGCTGAGACAGCCTTAGAATCAGCTGTAGATGCATTTGTTGTGGCAGTATTGGCTTGAGTAAATGAACTTTGAATAAACGGTATTACATTTGTTCCAGCTATTACAACACCAACATTAGAAATAATGTTATTGGCAATTATAAGATTTGCACCAGATAATGTACCACCCGAACCAGAAACTGATATTGTATTATTGGATACAATATTGTTGGCATATAAATTACTAATACCAGTTACATCACCACCATTTACTTGTATACCTGCGCTCGTAACGGTGGTTATTGTATTTCCACCAACATTGGCTATTATATTTCCGTTGGCTGAACTGAAATAAACATTACTAGTACCATTAGTAATGAATGAAGAACCACCACCAAATAATGTGTTTGCTAAATTGTAGGCAGCATTTGCCTGTATAAAAGCACCATTTGCATATGTACCACCCGAAGTTGATCCACCGGATGTGGCTGAAATTTCAATTGTTTTTGTTGTGGTATTTGTGGTGATATTGATATTATCACCAGCAACAAAAGACAAAGTGTCTGATATACCAGTAGCCAATATCAGAGAGTTATTTGCATTGATTGTGTCAAAAGAAAACTGATTGGAAATGTAAGATGTTCCACCCAAAGCATTCTTATAATACAGTTTACCATCGGCATAGTTAATAGCAACCTCACCAAAAGATAAACCTGATGGTGTGTTGCCTGTTTGTCCTGATTTTTTTAACTGTATTGATGTGTTTGACATTTACTTAAAACGTTCCGCCATCTTCCACTAAACTTTTATCTACAACTGAAGTTTCAATTGCAGTTGGTGATGATTCTTTATTTAACTCATCAATTTTTTTTCTTTTGGCAGGAGGTAGTTGTAAGTAATCAATTTTGGTGTGAAGATCAAGTATTTGTTTGTTCAAAATATCTTTTTCTACACCATATGTTTTATTCAAAACTTCTTTTTCTTCATTACATTTTTTTATCAATTCATTATTTTTTTTATTATTTTCAGCTTCCAACAATAAAATTTTATTTTCATATTCATTACGCAAATTATTAGTTTCTTCACGAGCTTTAATCAATTCAGTTTTAAAAGTATCAACATGAGTTGCCTGATTTTTAATACTATCATAATCTCTATATTTGTTTCTCAGTTCAGAAATTTCATTTGATAAATTTGTGAGATCAACATCTTTTTGTTTAATTTTGTTGTTCAAATCATTAATGGTATCATTTTCAACATTAGTTTTGTTTGTTTTAAGTGAATCAATTTCTTTTTGTTTATCATTTAAAACAGACAATATATCTTCAATTTTTTTTGATTGCTCTTGAATAACCTCATCAGTAATTTTTGCGTTTGCTTGCATTGAGACATTCCGAATAAGACAATCTGTCATTGTGCTGGTCAATGTCTCAATGTAATAATTTAAATATTTTTCATTTCCCATTTCAAACTCCTATCATATAAAAAAATACTACATTATATAGTCAGATTAGAATTGACCTCCATCCAAGGCCGATGACCAAACTGGTACACCAGCATTTGTTACAGTAAGTATTTGATTAGACCAAGTTTGATCCGATGTACCAGCAGCTGCGGTAACTTGCATTGCACCAGTTCCGTTGCCATATACAATACCGTTTGTTGAGAATGTGGATGCACCTGTACCGCCTTGTGAAACGGTCAAACCAGATATGTCTGAGAATGTTGCAGCGGTTACGCGACCATAAGCGTCAACTGTAAGTGAGGTAATAGTCTTTGCGGCACTAGCAGAACCTGTTGCGGTGTATGTTGAGTTTGCAAGTTCACTGATTGCACCAGATCCGTTACCAACAAGCAAAGCACCACTTGTAAATGACGATGCACCGGTACCACCTCTAGTAACAGTTAATGTGCCGCCAGTGATTTGATTTGCATCGATATTAATTGCTGAAGAAGTCAATGCAGTCAAACGACCATAAGCATCCACAGAAATTGAAGAAATTGTATTTGCAGTTGTTAGTGTACCAGTTTGAGTGTATGTTGTATTTGCAATTTGTTTTAGGCCATTTGAACCATCACCAACAACAATTTGACCAGCAGTAAATGAACTTACACCAGTACCACCTTGACCAACAGTTAAACCAGAAATTGCTTCGAATGTTGCAGCAGTCAATCGACCATATGCATCAACAGTTAATGAAGAAACTGTATTGTTTGAAGCACCAGAACCAGTCGCACTATAATTACTATTAGCAAGAGTTGCAAGTGCACCTGTTCCAGAACCAACAATTATACTACCATTGGTGAACGATGCTGCACCGGTACCACCATTAGGTACTGAAAGTGCTGTTCCTAGAGTCAATGAAGTCAAGTTTGCAGAACTTGCATTGATTGTACCAACACTAACTGTTGTAACGTTAGCAAACTGTGACTTCAGATTTGCATTAAGTGTTGCAACACGGAAACCGTTTGCCGCAGGATTGATAGTGTTGGCCGCAGGTTCTTGTGTATAGTTGTCAAAAACATAGAACTCTTGTGTACCAGCATGTCTGTATACACCAGCGTGTTTATCTGTTCCGTCATTATAATGACCATAGAAACCAATATCAACCGCATCTGTTGTGTTATTTCTTGCAAGAGCAATCAAAGAGTCTTCTACGGACAATGTTGCAACATTAACTGTTGTTGATACACCAAGAACAATCAAGTTACCGGAAATTTCAACATCACCATCAACAGTTTGTTTTGCAATTGCTGTATTAGAACGGAAGACTGTTGTATCTACAGCATAAGAAATTGTGTTGTTGGTAACGGCTGTTGTAATACCATCACCACCAACAAAATGTATTGTGTCGCCACCATTTACAGTATCTGTTCCTGTGTCACCCGCAATACCAAAAGATGTTGAAATACTGGTATTGGAAATGGCCATTACACGGCCGTTTGCAGCAACTGTTACAACAGGTATTGCTGTGGTGCCACCATAAACTCCAGCAGAAAGACCTGCAATAGAATTTAATGATGCGTTTAAGGTTACATTCTGTGTACCATTGAAAGAAACAGCTGATGCAGAAATGTCACCACCACTGATACTAAAATCTCTTGCTGTTTGCAATTGTGTTGCAGAATTTGCATTACCTGTTAAACTACCAACAACAGTGCCATTAATTGCGTTGGCAGTTATATTGTTAAAAGACACATTTCCTGTTGGATCACGACGAACAAGTGTTCCACCAGTGTTTAAATCTGTTGCAGAATCAACTTGTGAAGTGTAATATTGACCACCAACATTAAGTACACCAGTTCCAGCTGGCGAACCAATGAAAATCGTATTTGATAAATATGAATACGCTAATTCTCCAGCGGCCAAACTGGCTGGTGAACTGGTTGTAGTTGAGCGTTTAATTTTAATTGATGTATTCGCCATTATTATTGTCCTTCTTGTTGATTTTTTGTAACAATCCTATTGTTTATTTATTAAAATTCGCCGCCGTCAGCGTTCAAAGTTTCAATTGATGTGTTTGCAATCGCCACCGTAACGTTTTGTGCAAACTTTGAACCACCAATTAATATAACTTGACCAGTATTCGAACCAATATAAAGTGCATTTGCGACAAAGGAATAAGCCAATTCACCGTCTGCCAAAGTTGTTGGTGCAACATTTGAATATGACCTTAAAATCTGTATTACTGTATTTGACATTTAAAAGAAACCTGCATCACCACCGGTGAATTGTAAATATGTTGCGGTATTGGATATAATTGCCTGAATATTGGCGCCAGCTGGTAATTCTCCACCCACAGTTTGTACTGGCGCAAAACCTCCTTGTGGAGTTATCATTATTCCAATTGGATTTGGAAATTCGTTTGTTGGAGCAGACGTTAATAATAAAGCACCATTGGCTTGGTCGGATTTTATTGTTGTTCCGTCTAGATCAATGGTATTACCACTTAGATATAAACTTCTAAATCTTCTGGTTGTACTACCAATATCGAAAGCTCTGGTGGATGTTGGTAATAATGTTCCACCAACTGGTGTCGAAGAACCAACAAGTTTAGTACTAAAAAGTTGCGTGTTTGCATTATAAACAAGAACACTACCGGTCACCGCGCCGGTCATATCCACATCCGGCGAATCTTTTATTGATTTTGTTGCATAGTTTATGGTGCTTACTTTACTCTGCTGACTATCAATTTTTACTTTTATGATCGAAGGTTGTGCGATTGTTACCGTAGGCATTTTTGACCTTTAGAATTTAGTAACCTGTGGTACGATATTAACTATTCCTTCCAAAACTCTTGTTACTTGATTACTTGGATTTTTAATAACAACGTCATAAACATATCTACCAGGAGCTATATTTGCCGTATTGGCAGAATTTAAAGCCATGTTCAATACACCATCGGCTGGTGTTGGAATGGTAATTGTGAACTGAGCGGTGATACTACTTGAGTAATATGATTTTTTTATTTGACTTTTTGCTATATATCCAGTCAAATTAAAAGACACATTATCTGCATCGTCTAGTGTAATGGAAGTAGAAAAATCTGCGCCTTGTTCTATGAATAATTCTTGATATCCTGCGGCCATATTATTCTTATAACTTTCTTTTAATTATTGTTTTTTGTCTATTTTTTCATTCAACTCAATAATTGCTTGAAAAGCCAAAGAACATAATTTTTCATAGTCAACTGCTAGTGTGCCATCTGGTTTTTTTCTAACTCCTTGAGGAAATACATTTTGAACATGTTGAGCTATCACACCGAAATCGGATTTCTTGACAAAATAACCATCTTCTCCACCATGTTCATTTATATAGTCTTCTTTCCAATCAAAAAGTTTGCCACCAATGTTTATTACTTTTTCGAGTGCGTTTGGTATTGGTCTAATATTTTCTTTGAATTTAATATCTGATGTAAAGAATGCCGTTATATCACCCGTAGCACGAATTTGTCCTGTTGTTCCTGATGCGGCTGTTCCAATACCCATAGAACCAAATTGAACAGATGCATCGGTTGCAACTGACTGTGGTATAGAAATTGATATGGTTCCAGAAGAAGTAATTGGAGAACCAGAAACTGTTATATTTGTTCCTGATAATCCTACAGAAGATACTCTGGAATTTGCAGTTGCAAATGCACTATTAGCATAACTTCCAGAAGTTACGGCTTTTTGATCAGCTGTATTCGCAGCTGCAAAGGCAGCATTAGCTGTATTGAATGAAGGTTGAACTTGTGGTGTTACATTATTCGCAGCTGCAAAGGCAGCATTTGCCTGTAAAAAAGCACCGTTTGCATATAAAGATGCAGCACCAACATTATTGGCTTGAATGAATGCAGCATTAGCTTGTACAAAAGCACCATTGGCATATAATGAAGCACCAGCTGCATTGTTAGTTGCTGTATTGGCTTGATTATAAGCTGAATTAGCATAATTTCCAGTGGTGTTTTGAGAATTATAAGCTGCATTAGCCCGT